>Ga0302046_10001403_pt1 | contig 22606 bp, 24 predicted proteins | sample RVTome_11_FD_200261 | JGI IMG/M metagenome (GOLD analysis project Ga0302046, IMG submission 200261) | Soil microbial communities from uranium-contaminated site in the Upper Colorado River Basin, Wyoming, United States - RVT147D111 (version 2) ...
GTCGGATCGCTCTCCGACAGGCCGAGAAACCCGATGCGCACCGCAGACAGGGACGCGCCGTTTCGCAGGCTGACCTTCTCGATATGATAAGGATTGGCGACCGTCTTCCCCGAATCCTGCCAGACGACATTGGCCGTGACAAAGGGGAAGCGGGCCATCTCACGGCGCTGCTCAAAGACCTCGAAGCCGTGCAGAAGCTCCCGCCGCGACAGGTTGGCGACCCGGTAATCGAGCGCGTTCATCCCTTCGATGAGGGCCGCAGTCTGACGCCGCCCCGGTTCGTCGTCGTTGCCGGTGTAATCGCCGGCATCGACGAACAGCAGGGGAGTCTCGGGGTAGGCCTGCTTGAAAACGTCACGAAAACCGGCCCGCCGGGCCAGCCCCCCGCGAGGGTTCTTCGGTCAACCGCACGGCTCGATCCAGCCAATCGCCTGGGCCGTGAAGACGAGATTGAGATCGGCAACCGGACCGGGTGCCAGCGGAGAGCGGGCCTGCGGAGCGGACGCCCCGGCAGCGCTCTGTGGCGTCGCCAGCGACCGACGGGCGCCTCCTCCCGGCAGTATCATTCCCGCCAGGAGCGTCAGCCCTGCCGCTAGCAACGTGCCGATACGTCTCCGATCCACCGGTCCCCCGTTCGGGATGCCCACTCAGGCTGAGCCCTGCGGCGCAGTGATTATAAGACCGCCTTCCGGGAGGGTCAAACAACCGGCCCTTCCGCCTCACCCGGTGTCGCGTTGCACGGCCGGAGGGAGTTTCGGTAGAGTGGCGTCGTCCGCGCCCCGCGGACGCGCCCGATTGCGAGGGAGCCTGAGGCATGCCGAAGGGTGGGCTGCAGTTCTGGCATCTGGTGGTGATCGTGCTGCTGGCGGCGATGCTCGGGACCGCGCTCGGCGACATCCTGGCGAAGCTGTTTGCCGACGGCCCGGTGGGGCGCCTGCTGCTGGCCGGCGTGCAGGTCGGCACCACCGCGCCCTGGAATCTCGACATCAGGGTCCTGCAACTGACCCTCGGACTGAGCCTGCGGTTCACCGTTCTCGGGACGATCGGCGCCGCCGTGGCGCTGGTGGTCTTCTTCCGGCGGGTGTGAGCGCCGTGTCCCGGGAGATCATCCTCGCCTCGGCCTCGCCGCGTCGCGCCGACCTGCTGCGCGCGATCGGGCTCGAGTTCACCGTCGCGCCCTCCGATGTCGATGAAACGGCCCGCCGCGGCGAAGCGCCGCGCCCGCTGGCCGAACGCCTTGCCCGGGCCAAGGTCGCTGCCGTCCGGTCGCTTCCATCCCCCTCCCTGGCGATCGCGGCCGACACCGTGGTTGTGGTCGACGGCACCCTGTTGGGCAAGCCGCGCGACGCGGCGGACGCGCGCCGCATGCTGTGCATGCTGTCCGGCCGCACCCACCAGGTGATGACGGCGATCGCCCTGCGCGTCCAACCCGAGGAGGAGATCGCCTGCGAATGCGTGACCTCGCGGGTCACTTTCACGGTGATGTCGGATGAGGAGATCGATTGGTACATCGCCACCGGGGAGGGCGCCGACAAGGCGGGCGCCTACGCACTGCAGGGGATCGGCGCGCTGTTGGTCACTTCGGTCGAGGGGAGTTACACGAACGTGATCGGGCTGCCGCTGGACCGGATCTACCCCTATCTCCTCCGCTGGCGCTGCCTGCCGCAACCCTCCGCGCGGCGCTGATCCGCCAGAACGCCCGCCAGGCTTGCCGTCCCCACCTGCCGGCCTTAAATTGCCCGAGACGCAGTCTGCAACGCCAACGGCGGGGGCGGAGCCATGGAATCGGCACTGCTGGAAGCCTATTCGAAGCTGATCCCGATCACCATCAACGGCCGGGTCTACCAGGTGCCGGAGAACAACACTCTGCTGCGCATCCTGCAGCACATGAAATGCGAACTCTCCTACAACAAGTTCTGCTGGAACGGCGACTGCCGCAACTGCGCCTTCCGTTACGTCTCGCGCCGCACCGGCAAGGAGGTCGAGGCGCTCGGCTGCCAGATGCGTTGCTTCAGCAACATGGTGATCGTGCGGCCGCCCGAGGGTGTCAACCTCGGGTGAACTCCCCCTCGACACACTACTCTCACACGGTTGCCCGGAACGCGCGACATGGGCTGCCCGGGGTAGTGCCTCGCCAACATGAAATCGCGTGACTCTGTCGCGATCGCTGCAGAAGTGCGTCCACATCCGCTCGAAGGGAGGGTAGATTCGATGTCAGAAAACTCCTCTAAGCCCGAAGCGATACATCTGATGTATCATCTTGTCAAGTTGTCAAGAGACCCCATGGCAAGGGGAGGAGGGACCCTACAATGAACCCAGCGTCGGGAAGGTGGAATGCACCAATCACCCCGACCGCGGTGACCCTGATGCCACGCACGCCACCGGACGAGTCCTTCGGACAGCGCCTCCTGCGCCAGGCCCGCGATTATTCGCAGCGCGAGCTCGGCGAGATCGTCAGTGTGAGCCAGCGCATGATGACCTACTACGAGCCGGTCAAAGCGCAGCCCGCCACCCGGCGTAACACACGCCTGTGGCGCAAGCTCCGCGACATCGAGAAGCTTCCGCCCGGCGACCGCAAGGCCGTCCTGAAGTTTGTCGATGCCCTGCTCGTCCGTCAGAAGGTCGCCGGAGGTTCCCGATGACCGCTGCCGAGAAGAACGCCCTCCTCGATCGCCTCCAGGCCGACCCCGCCATCTGCGGCGGCCAGGTCTGCATCAAGGGCACGCGGATCCCCGTCACCCTCATCCTCGACGCCCTCGCCGCCGGCGACTCCGCCGAGGACCTTCTGCACGGCTACCCGACCCTCACCCGCAACGATATCGCCGCCGCCCTGGCCTACGGCGCCAAGCTCGCCCACGAACGCATCCTCCCCCTCGCACGTACCTCGTGAGGATCAAGCTCGACGAGAATGTCCACGGTGACGTCGCCGCGGCGCTCTCGGAGCAAGGTCACGACGTCGCCACCGTCCACGACCAGCGCCTCGCCGGCCGTCCCGACACCGACATCGCCCGGGCGATCGCGATCGAACATCGCTGCCTCGTCACCTCCGACCTCGACTTCGCCGACGTCCGCCGCTATCCGCCCTCACAGTTCGCGGGCCTCGTCGTGCTCCGTCTCGGCGCCCCCACCACCCGCAATCAGATCGACTGCTTCACCCGCTTCTTCGCCGAGACCACCGACGCCGCCGGTCCTCTCTGGATCGTCGAGGACGCCCGCGCTCGCGACTGGCCACCGGACTGAGTTCTTTTGCTAAAGGTAGGGCAATAAGATCGCTGCTCGCCACTTCCGATAACGCCGCGTTCGGTAAACCTGGCGCTCCGCTGATCGCTCCGCGCCAGGTTCGAGCCGCGCGGCGCCACGGTGGCTCGCGCGGCTTCGAGCGCCAGACATCGGCGACGATCAACGCCCGTTGCTGTCGCTCTCGGCGGAGACGTTGAAGTTGATCACGTGACGATCGCGCACTCATCCGTTGCGTTCAGCGAGAGGAACTTCGTCGACGAGAAGTCGTGAACCGCGCGGCGCGCAGCGACGCGCTTGAGCGCCGAGCCCCCCGGCGGGCCGCCGGGGGGCGTGCCGAAGGCCGGCGCAAGGGGGGGCTGCAACATGCGCCGCACCTCCTCGATCGCCTCCTTGGTCACGTACATGCCGGACCCCCGTTTTTCCCGGAACCCTGTCAAGAGAAAAATGCCCCCCGGACGGGTATCCTCCAGGCCATCCGAAACCGTTCGCAAATATATACCTGTATGGTGTATCATGGTCAAGTCCTGTCCCGCGGAGGCCCTGGAATGGACCGTATACTTCCTCTCGCCATGCCGAAGAAGATCCGCCCGGCGTCGGCGTTCGGCGAGAGGCTCACCGCCCTGCGCAAGGCTCGCGGGCTCACCCAGGTCCAGCTCGCCGACAGGATCGGCTCGACCCAGCGCGCCGTCTCCCGCTATGAGACGGTCGCCGACCGGGCGCCGGCCCCCGTGCTCGCCCGCCTCGCCCAGGCTCTCGCTGTCAGTACGGACGAGCTGCTCGGGGTCAAACGGACTCGGGCGGCGGCCGGACTCACCAACGACCCTGAGGCCCGGCGGCTGTGGAAGAAGTTCCAGCAGGTGATGGCGCTGCCCGAAAAGGACCGCCGCGCCGTCATCCGCCTCGTCAACTCGCTGGTGACGGCGAAGGCCCCCGCCAGGGACCGCGACCCCCGCCGGGCCATAGGTTAAAGAGGAGACGCTCGATGCCGACCCCGAACCGCTCCGATGAGGAGTTGCTCGAGAAGATCAAGAGCCTCCCGCCTGACAAGCTCTCCGAGGTTGAGGATTTCGTCGACTTCCTGCGCCAGCGCGGTGACGACCGCAGGCTCGCCCGCGCCGTCACCAGGCTCTCCGAGGACGCCTTCGGCAGGGACTGGGACCATCCCGACGATGCCGACTACGATCGGCTGTGAGTTCGGGGACATCGTCCTGGTGCCGTTTCCGTTCACGGACCAGACCGCGACCAAAAAGCGTCCCGCCGCCGGGGTCGGCGAGATCCCCGTGCAGCACTGGAAGCAGGCCGGCCTGCTCCGGCCGTCCGTCCTCAAGCCGTTGCTCGCGACCGTTGAGAGGCGGCTCCTGATCCGCAAGCTCGGAAGACTCGAAACCCACGATCGAGAGGCCCTCGGCCGCGGGCTCAGGACCATCCTCGGCGAATAGCCCGAGACGATCCGAACCTCCTGCCGTCGGAAAAGCAACAAGGTGGCTGCTCGCCGCATCCGATAACGCCGCGATCCGTAACCCCCGGCCTCCGCGTCCCGCTCCGGCCGGGGGTCGAGCCCCGCGCGCCACTCCGCTGCGCTGCGTAGCGCGCGGGGTACGGATCGGGTCGTTATCCGACGCGGCCCCCGGGGCACAGCCCGCGCCGGCCGCACTGCACCGTTAAAGAAGTGAACGCTGCAAACGCTCGCGCCGTGCGTCCGTCACGGCCTGTGCGTCCGGGTCGCAGCGGCGTCTTTGCACCACCCCCCTGGCGCAGGCCTCCGCTGCGCTACGGCACGCCCCCCAGCGGGCCGCTGGGGGGTTCGGCGCCCGACCTCGATCTCGTGACCCCACACTCGCGGTGTCGACGACCATCAGTTCGTTGCGGTTTGCTTCGGCGAGAAGTTGATCGGCACCGAGGGTGCGGCGCGCAGCGCCGCGTGCTTGAGCGCCGAGCCCCCCGGCGGCCCGCCGGGGGGCGTGCCGAAGGCCCGCGCAAGGGGGGCAGTGCGAAGATGACCGCTGCGCCCCGCCTGCGGGCGGCGTGACGGTCGCGCGTGGTGGGATCGACTACGTGAGGCTCACTTCACTGCAAGCGCGGCCGGCGCGACGCCTGCCGCGGGGTCCGCGTCTCGCCCAAGCGCCTCTTATGCCGCGTGGTCCCGGAGCGCTCCGCGCGGAGGGCCACGTCGGCATAAGTCCCGCTTGGCGAGCGCAGGGCAACAATCATCCTTTAGATTCCTTCGCTCATGGCGTCTACTTATTCAGCAAGATACAATTGCAGTACCTTCAAGAGTTGAAAGAGCGTGATTATCGAGCCACCCATGCCTACAACTAATGCACCAATCTTCCCATACCTTTTCAATACGCTCGCAGCAGTGGGCGGGTCTACATTCTCTGACCTGACAGAAAAACCAATGATCAACCCGATGGCGCTATACAGCGCCATTAGGATGAGCGGTTCCCAATTGTACGACTCAAGCGCTTCGCTCACTTGAACGTCACCTTGCTGAATCAAACATTTCGGTCACGCGCCTTGTTTGGTCATTTGGTGGAGTTATCATTGAGAACTGGCTGCCGTTCTGCTTCTCTCGTTGTGATTATCAAGGGCCGGTTGTTCACGGGTTGAGTCTCTTCGGCGCCAGCGATACCAGTAGCAAGAGCAGTTGCTGCAGCTGGAATAGCCTCCTTCGCTGTTTCCTTCACAAGCTCACCAGCCCCGGGGGCAGCCTTATCCAGTATGACCCCAACGGCAGCGCTCCCCGCATGCTCGGCCAGATCGATCCCGACCTGCTGCACATTTTGGGTCGAGAAGTCGGCCGCGGCCACGAGCATATCGGCACCGGTCTTGACGACACTCATACCTCCGGCGGCGGCGAGCGAAGCTACAGCGCCCGGCGCATCGCCAAAAGCCGCATTCACACCAGCGGCCAGCAACGCTGCCTTACGTCCTGTGTCAGCTAATTGTCCGACGTTTTCACCAAACTGCTTCACTTGTCCTGCAGTCGGCAGTTGCAGAGGCGTTGAAGTCGGTGATTGCCTAAGAGACTCAATTGCGACTGAGTTTATCGGATCTCTGCCATCGGGATCGACGAGACCCAGAGGGTTGTTGCGAGCATATACATACTTGTTCCACCTCTGCGGATCTTCCAAAGCCGTATCATCTCCCGGATCCACCGCCATGAACCTGGCGAGGGAGGAGGAGTAGTACCTCGCCACCATATAGTCCAATCCGTCCGCATGGTCGAACAACGTGGATCCCGTGTCCCTCTCATGGCGGCCGGATCTCCAAATGCCTGAGCTCGCTCGGGCGGCCAGAGCAGCTTCCTCACCAGAGGGCATGTATTGCTGGGTGCTTACCATCGTTCCGGATTCATCGGTACACATTACTGATGAGCTGGGCGCTGCTTCGGTGGAGGCCATGTGTTCATTGTACCCTCCCCTGAGGTCTGGGAGGAGAACCTGATACTGACTGGCTTAGAAGCTTGGTGGCGGAGGTCGGCATCGCTCCTGTCACGAACATCGCAACGGTCACCTTCCGCGAACGTCACGGTTCTGTGAGCGCTGCGGGAGTGCGGCCCGTCACGCGGAGGGCGCCTCGTGAGCCGCGCTCGGTGGTCCGCCTGGTCTCTTTGGTGGTTCGCGAGCGAACGGAAGCCCGCAGCGTGACGGGCCGCGCTCCGGACAGCCCGATTTCAGGACTTCTTCTGATCGGACGCCGTCCAGCGGAGAACGGGGATGCGGGCCGCGGCGGTCTCGTCGAGACGTCGAACAGGGGTGGTGTGCGGCGCATTGCGCACCAGGTCCGGATCGCGCCGCGCTTCGGCCTCGATCGCCCGCATCGCCGCGATGAAGGCGTCGAGCTCCTCGCGGCTCTCCGATTCGGTCGGCTCGATCATCAGCGCTCCCCGCACGATCAGCGGGAAGTAGATGGTCGGCGGATGGAACCCGTAGTCCATCAGCCGCTTGGCGACGTCGAGCGTGCGGACCCCAGTCCCCTCGAGACGACGGTCGGAGAGGACCACCTCGTGCAGCGACGGGGCATCGTACGGCAGGTGATAGAGACCGGCGAGATGGTGGCGGATGTAGTTGGCGTTGAGCACCGCCCCTTCCGCCACGTTGCGCAGGCCGCGCGGCCCGTGCGTCAGGATGTAGGCGAGCGCCCTGAGGTGCATGCCGAAGTTGCCGAAAAAGGAGCGTACCTTGCCGATGCTGGCCGGACGGTCGTAGGCGAGCGTGCAGCGCCCCCCTTCTCCCGATTCGACGGTCGGAACCGGCAGGTACGGCTCGAGGTTCTGCTTGACGCCGACCGGCCCGGCGCCGGGTCCACCGCCGCCATGCGGGGTCGAGAAGGTCTTGTGCAGGTTGAGGTGGTGCACGTCGACCCCCATGTCTCCCGGCCGCGCGCGCCCCAGGAATGCATTGAGATTGGCGCCGTCCATATAGAGGAGCGCGCCGGCCCCGTGCAGCACCCGGGCGGTCTCCTCGATCTCGCTCTCGAACACGCCGAGGGTGTTCGGGTTGGTGAGCATGAGGACCGCCACGTCGTCGCCGACGCGCCGCCGCAGCGCGCCCAGGTCGATGCAGCCACGATCGTTGGATGCGATCTGCTCGATCCGGTATCCTGCCAGGTGGGCGCTGGCGGGGTTGGTGCCGTGCGCCGAATCGGGAATCAGGACCACCTGGCGGGGATTGCCGCGCGCCTGGTGATAGGCCCGGACCATCATGATACCGACCTGTTCACCCTGCGCGCCCGCGGCCGGCTGCAGGGTGAACCGGTCCATGCCGCAGATCGCACAGAGCGCCTTTTCGAGCGCGTGCATGACGCGCAGACAGCCCTGCACCAGATCCTGAGGCATCTGCGGATGGGCGTCGGCGAACGCCGGCAGGCGCGCCAGCTTCTCGTTGACCTTCGGGTTGTACTTCATGGTGCACGAGCCGAGCGGGTAGAGCCCCAGATCGATGGCGTAGTTCAGACGTGACAGGCGCGTGTAGTGGCGCGCGACCTCGACCTCGCTCAGCTCGGGAAACCCGTCGATGTCGTCGCGAGTGTAGCGCCGATCGAGATCGTGCCGTTCCGGCTCGGGCACATCGAGGGCGGGCAGGTCGAAGCCGCGCCGTCCCGGTCGGGACACTTCGAACAGCAGCGGTTCCGGCGGGCGCAGGTTCCTCGTCTCCATGTCAGCCCAGCTTTCCGAGGCCGTCGGCGAGACGGTCGATGGCGGCGCGCGGGTTCATCTCGGTGACGCAGACCAGCAGGTCGTTGGCACACTCCGGGAAGTAGCGCGACAGGGGGATGCCGGGGACGATTCCGGACTCGCCCAGGCGGCGCACCGCCTCGCCGGCCGGCACCGGCAGCCGGACGACGAACTCGTTGAAGAACGTGGCCGCGTAGGGCAAGCTGCAGCCCGGCGCCGCGGCGATCCGCTCGCGGGCGTAGGCGGCCTTGGCGCGGCACTGCCTCGCCATCTCCCGCAGGCCGCTGCGGCCGACGGTCGCCATGAAGATGGCGGCGGTCAGCGCGCACAGCCCCTCGTTGGTGCAGATGTTGGAGGTCGCCTTCTCACGGCGGATGTGCTGCTCGCGGGTGGAGAGGGTCAGCACGTAGCCGCGGCGCCCGTCGACGTCGGCGCTTTCGCCCACCAGGCGCCCCGGCATGTTGCGCAGGAACGATTGGCGGGCGGCCATGAATCCCAGGTAGGGGCCACCGTAGGTGAGCGGCACGCCGAGCGACTGCGCCTCACCGGCAACCACGTCGGCGCCCTGCCGTCCGGGTCCCTGCAGCAGGCCGAGCGCCACCGCCTCGGTCACCGTCACGATCAGATCCGCTCCGGCGTCGTGCGCCGCGGCGGCCAGCGATTCGACCTCCTCCAGGCAGCCGAAGAAATTCGGATGCTGGACGACGAGAGCGCTGGCCGGCCTGGCCAGAGCGCGGGCCGCCGCTTCAGGGTCGGCGGCGCCGTCCTCGCCGTGACCGAACGTGTCGACCTCGACGTCGAGCTGCGCGAGGTAGGTCTTCACCACGCCGAGATACTCGGGATGGAGGCGGTCCGACAGCACCACGCGGCGGCGCCGCTTCATCCGCTCGACCATGAGCACCGCTTCCGCCAGCGCCGATGCTCCTTCGTACATTGAGGCGTTCGAAATGTCGAGCTCGGTCAGCTGGCAGATGAGCGTCTGGTATTCGAAGATCGCCTGCAGCGTTCCCTGGCTGATCTCCGGCTGGTATGGAGTGTAGGAGGAATAGAATTCCGTGCGCGAGATCAGGTGATCGACCACGGCGGGGGCAAAGTGCCGGTACGCCCCCCCGCCGAGAAACTGGGAGCGCGGATCGAACGCGGCGTTGTCCGCCGCCCGATCGGCGAACGCGGCGATCAGCTCCAGCTCCGACAACGGACCCGGGATGTCGAGATCGCCCCGCAGCCGCAGGCCGGCCGGAATGGAGTTGAACAGGTCATCGATCGAGCCGATGCCGATGGAGCGCAGCATCGCCGCGCGATCGTCGTCGGAGATCGGGATGTAGCGGTTGGCGTCGGACATTTCAGTTGGCTTCGTCCTCGAGGTACTTCCGGTAGTCGGCGGCGGACATCAACCCTTCCTTCTCCAGCGGCCCGGCCAGCGTGATCCGGATCAGCCAGCCTTCGCCGTAGGGATCCCTGTTGACCGCGTCCGGGGCCGCCTCCAGCGCCCCGTTGATTTCGGACACCTCCCCGGAGACCGGCGCGTAGATCTCCGACACCGCCTTCACCGACTCGACCGTGCCGAACGGCTCCCCCGCCACGATGGCGGCACCCATCTGAGGCAGCTCCACGTAGACGATGTCACCCAGCTCGCCCTGGGCGTACTGGGTGATGCCGACGGTGGCGATCGATCCGCTCACCTTGAGCCATTCGTGCTCTTTGGTGTAGTGCAGATCCTCCGGATAGACGCCATCCTCTTTGCTCACCTGGACCTCCTCAGCGCGGACGCTTGTAAAAGGGTGTCGGTACGACGATAGCGGCCACCTCCCGCTCGCGGATGGCGATGGAGAGACGGCTCCCCTCGGCTGCAAGATCGGAGGGGACGCAGGCCAAGCCGATGCTCTTCTTCAGATGCGGGGCGAAGGTCCCGGAGGTGACGCGGCCGACGTCGCGCCCTTCCACGCGAACCGCGTGCCCGGGCCTGGCAATCCCCCGATCGACCATCTCGAACCCGACCAGCCGGCGGGCGAGCCCCTCCTGCTCCTGCCGCCGCAGCGCCTGCCGACCGATGAATTCGCCTTTGTTCATGCGGACGATCCCGGCGAGTCCCGCTTCCAGCACCGTCGTGCCCTGATCCATGTCGTTCCCGTACAGCAGCATGCGGGCCTCGATGCGGAGGGTATCGCGCGCTCCGAGACCGCACGGCAGAATGCCGTGTTCGCGCCCCGCCGTGAGGATCGCCTGGAACAGCCCCTCGGTCGCCGCGGCCGGAACGTAGATCTCGAATCCGTCTTCGCCGGTGTACCCGGTGCGCGACACCAGCGCCGGCACGGCGCGAACCGGCCCCTCGGCGAAGCGATAGTAGCCGATGGCGGAGAGATCGAGAGGAGTCAGATCCTGCAGGATCGAGGCGGCCCGCGGCCCCTGCAGGGCCAGCAGCCCCCAGCGGTCGGAGGCGTTCACCACCTCCACGTTCCCTTCTCCGTGGCTCACCACCCAGGCGAAATCGTCGTCGATGTTGCCGGCGTTGACCACGAGCAGGTATCGATCCGCCGCCATCCGGTAGACCAGAATGTCGTCGATGAAGGTGCCGCGTTCGCTGGTGAGCACCGAGTACTGCGCCTGGCCGGGCACCAGCCGGGATGCATCGTTGCAGGTGATCTTCTGGATCAGAGGCAGCGCCCCGGGGCCCGATATCTCCAGCTCTCCCATGTGGCTGACGTCGAACAGGCCGGCGGCGGCGCGCACCGCGCCATGCTCCTCGACCACGGAGGTGAACTGCACCGGCATCTCCCAGCCGGCGAAGTCGACCAGCCGGGCGCCCATGTCGCGAAACAGTCGATGCAGAGGAGTCCTCTTCGGTGGACTCAGTCGTTTCAGCATGCCGCCTCCCAGAAGCCGCTTAATCTATCACAGACCGATCCGCTCCATGCTGACCGGGAATCAGGTCGTGCGGAGCCCGGCCGGGCGGGGCGAGGAACGGCGCCCCAGACGACGCAGGATGGCGGCGGCGAGCGCCGGTATGGTGTAGTCGCGCGGCATGATGGTGGTCCGCAGGCCATGGCGCCGGGCGGTCGTGGCCGTGATCGGCCCGATGACCGCCGCCGGCACCGCCCGCAACCGCCGGCGGTCGGTGGGTGATCGGAACTTGCCGACGAACTGGGTCACGGTCGACGATGAGGTGAAGGTCAGCAGGTCGATCTCACCCCGGCGCAACGACTCGCTCAGCCGCCGCACCCCGCTGCGGGTCGCCCTCGTGCGGTACACCGGCACCACGTCGACTCTGGCGCCGGCCGCACGCAGGGCGCGAGGCAGCAGATCGCGGGCCACCGCGGCGCGCGGAATGAGAATGCGGGAGCCGCTGCGGGCGCGCCGGCCGAGACGCTCCACAATCCCTTCCGCACGGAACTCCTCCGGCATGACGGCGACCCTGAGCCCGCGTTCCTCGATCGCCGCCGCGGTCGCCGGGCCGATCGCGACGAGGTCGCTGGAGCCGAGCTGGCGGAGATCGATGCGCCGCGCGCGCAGCCGCGCGAAGAACCGCTCGACCCCGTTGGCGCTGGTGAATATCACCAGATCGTAGTCGCGCAGCCGGCGAACGGCGCGATCGCAGGCGCTCCATGAGGCGGGAGTCGCCAGAGCGATGGCGGGCGCTTCGAGCACGCGCGCCCCCTGTTCCCGCAGCAGAGCCGAGAACGAGGCCGACTGTTCGCGAGCCCGGGTGACGACGATGGTGCGCCCGGCAAGGGGACGCCGGCCGAACCAGTCGAGACGGGACCTGAGTCCGACCGCCTCGCCGACGACGAGCACGGCGGGAGGGTCGATCCGCGCGCGGCGCGCGCGCTCCACGATGCGGCGCAGCGGCGCCTCGACCACCTGCTGGTCGGCTCGGGTTGCCCAGCGGACCAGGGCCGACGGCGTGTCGGGATGACGCCCCGCTGCGATCATGTCCCGCACCGTCAGTTCGAGACGTTTCACCCCCATATAGACAACGACGGTGCCTGCCCCGGCCATCCCGCCCCGGTCGCGCGACCCCGATCGCCCCTCGCCGACCTGGGCCGTCGCCAGCAGGACCGAGGAGGCGTGGCGGCGATCGGTGAGCGGGATTCCGGCGCACGCGGCTGCGCCGAGCGCGGCGGTCACTCCCGGCACCACCTCGAAGCGGACGCCGGCGCGTGCCAGCGCCTCCGCCTCCTCGCCGCCGCGGCCGAAGATGAACGGATCCCCTCCCTTCAGCCGCACCACGGCGAGTCCCCGCCGCGCCATTTCGATCATCTTCCGGTTGACGCGCTGCTGGTGCACGCGGCTGCGTCGCTCCAGCCGTCCGAAGCGGATGATCTTCGCGTCGTCGGGGGCGTAACAGAGCAGTTCCTCGGCGGCAAGCGCGTCGGCGATCACCACGTCGGCGCGCGCCAGGAGGTCGCGGCCCCGCACGGTGATCAGGCCCGGATCGCCCGGTCCGGCTCCCACCAGGTAGACCACTCCCGCGTCCCGGTCACGGGGCATCAGGAGGACCCGGGAGGGGTGCCGGCGCCGGGCAGATCGAGCAGCGCGGCGGCGCCGCGATCGAGCAGCAGGCGAGCGAGTTGCGCTCCGATCGCTGCGGCGTCGTCCGCCCGGCCGGAGCAACCGTCGGTGAGAATGGTGTTGCCGAGCGGGTCGGCGACCAGTCCGCGCAGCGTCAGGACGCCACCATCGACCGTGCCGATGCCGGCGATCGGCGCCTGGCAGCCTCCACCGAGGCCGCTCAGCAGCGCGCGCTCCGCGGTGACGGCCGCCGCCGTGGCAGGATGGTTGAGCGGCGCGATCCTGGAGGCGGTCAGGTGGTCGTCGCCCCGCACCTCGAGGGCCAGGGCGCCCTGCCCCGGCGCGGGGAGCATCTGGTCGAACTCGAGCAGCGAGCCCTCCACCTGCGCCCCGATGCGCTTTACCCCGGCGCGTGCGAGTACCACCGCGTCGTAGTCACCGCGCTGCAGCCTGGCGATACGGGTGTCGACGTTGCCGCGGATATCGCGAATCTGCAGGTCCGGGCGCAGGCGGAGTAACTGACAGGCGCGTCGCGGGCTGCCGGTCCCGACGATCGCCCCGGTGGGAAGATCCAGAAGCGCCGGAGCTCCAGGCGCCGCCAGCAGATCGTGCGGGTCCTCGCGTTCCGGCACGCAGGCGATGCTGAGGGCGTCGGGCTGCCGGGTCGGCAGATCCTTGAGGCTGTGCACGGCGAGATCAATCGTTCCCACCATGAGACTCTCCTCGATCTCCCGTACGAAGACGCCGCGACCGCCGAGCGCCGCCAGAGCCCGGTCCCGCACCCGGTCGCCGGAGGTGCTGATCTCGACGATCCGTGCCGCGTGGCCGAGGGCGGCGAGCCGATCGCGCACCCAGTTTGCCTGCCACAGGGCGAGGCGGCTGGCGCGGCTGCCGATAATGATCGGGTGTCCCCTGGCCTCAATCACCCTTCGTCCCTTGCAGCACCGGCCGACCGGCGCCCGAGTCATCCTGCGGCGTGGCCGCGCCGCTCTCGTCCCGGCCGGCATCGTCGCTCCCTGCGGGCCCGCCGTCGTCCGCGCCGGAGACCTCAGCCGGGATGGAAACCGCTCCGAGCCCGAACATGTGCCGCAGGAACTCGACCCGGACATCTCCGCCCTTCTGCGCCGCCGCCGTTTTCAGGGCGCGGATCGGCTTGTGCAGCAGCTTGTTGATCAGGGCCGTCGTGTACTGCTCGACCAGCTCCCGCTGCTCCGGGGTGAGCGCGCCGAGCTTGCCGCGAAACCGGTGCAGTTCCTCCGCGCCGAGATCGTGCAGCACCTTGCGCAGCTCGACGATGGTCGGCGCCACCTGCAGCGTCCGCAGCCAGGCGAAGTATGCCTCGGTCTCGCGCTCCACGATCGCCTCGGCGCAGATCGCCTCCTTGCGGCGCTCTCCCATGTGGGCCTGCACCACGCTTCCCAGCTCGTCGATGTCGTAGAGATAGAAATTGTCGATGTTATTGATCGCGGGGTCGATGTTGCGCGGCAGCGCGATGTCGACGAAGAAGATCGGCCGCCCCCGGCGACCGCGGCGCAGTCTCTGGCTGTCTTCATACCGGATGACGTACTGCGGAGCGGCGGTCGAGGCGATGACGATGTCCGCCCGGTCGATCTCCTCGAACAGGCGATCGAACGGGCTGGCCCGTCCGCCCAGCTCGCGCGCCACGTCGACGGCGCGCTGATAGGAGCGGTTAACGACCACGAACGACTCGGCCCCCGAGCTCACCAGATGACGCGCTGCGAGGCGGCCCATCTTGCCGGCACCGAGAACGAGAATGGTGCTGCGCTTCAGATCTCCGAAGATGTCGCGCGCCAGGTCGGCCGCCGCATGGGCGATCGATACGGGAGAACGCGCGATGCCGGTCTCCGTCCGCACCTTCTTGGCGACCGTGAAGGCGCGCCGCATCAGGCTGTCGAGCGTCGCTTTCAATGCACCCGCCTGGGCCGCCGCCGCGTAGGCTTCCTTCACCTGGCCGAGAATCTGCGGCTCCCCGACCACCATCGAGTCGAGGGACGAAGCGACCCGGAAGACGTGTCGCACCGCTTCCTGGTTGGCATGGAGGTAACAGTGGCGTACCAGATCCGGTTCGTCGATCTGCCGCTCTCCCTGCAAAAACGTCCTGATCCGCCTCGAGGCGCCGTCGTCGGACGAGTTGACCAGCACCTCGGTTCGGTTGCAGGTCGACAGAATCAAGCCTTCCTCGATGCCGTCGGAGCGCACCAGCCGCTCGACCGTGCCGACCAGCTGATCGGAGGGCACGGCGATGCGCTCCCGCAACTCGACGGGCGCACTGACGTGGTTCATGCCGTACAGGTAGATCGGCATCGGCTCACGGGATCCCGAGCATGCGCAGGAACACGGCGGTAAAGCCGATAATCGTGAGGATCGCCGCTTTGCGTCCGCGCCAGCCCCAGCCGACCCTGGCCACCACCACGACGGCGAGGATGATCCAGGCGACCATGGACAGAGTCTCGCGCGAGTTCCAGCTCCAGTAGGTACCGGTCTCGGCGGCGTTCAGAACGGCGCCGGTGATGATCCCGACGGTCAGTATGGGGAACGCCCAAAGCAGAGACAGCCGGGCAATCGCGTCGCTGCGCTGCAGGGAGGGAAGCGACAGGGAGAATCTGAGCGCGCGCTTCGATTTCAGTGCCCGGTCGACCAGGACGTACACGAGACTGGCCGCGAAGGTGATGAACAGCGCCGCGACACCCAGGATGATCGCCGTCAGATGAAAGCGCAGGACGGTCGGCCGGATTCCGTCGGACAGCGGGACGATCTCGGGCGGGAGGATCTTCGCGACGACCATGATGACGATCACCAGCGGCAAAATGATCAGGTGGAGCACGTCGTGCCGGTAGCGCATCCAGGCTGCGAGGTAAACGAGAACCGCGGCCCAGGCGAGCGCCGACAGGACTTCGGGGAGCGTCTCCACCGGACAGCGGCCGAGCGCCAGGCTGAGGGCCACCATCGCCCCGGTGTGGGCGATCGCCCCCGCTGCGGCGACCCAGGGGGTGGCGACGACCGCCCGTCGCCCGCCTCCCAGCAGAGGGATGAGGACGATCAGGAAGCCGAGGCCGTAACAGAGGAGCGCGATTCTCAGTAGGATGAGGCTCAAATCCATGCGTGACCTGCCGCGACACTGACCGGATGGCGGCACAGCGGCCACCAGAGCTTCATTCTAGCATGTGCCATCCCGTCTCCGGTTCGTCTTGATCCCCCTGCGCTCCCGATGCTAGGATGCCTTCCCAGATGGTCACTGGACGCTCCTTGATTCGCGGCATCATCTTTGACTTCGACGGCACCCTGATCGACTCCTACGAGGCGATCCGGGAGAGCCTGAACCATGCCCGCGCTGCCTTCGCGCTCGAGCCGTTGCCGCTCGGCGAGGTCAAAAAGATGGTCGGGCACGGACTCGAGCAGCTGATCGAAGGTTCGATCGGTGCCGATCGGGTGGTCGATGGCGTCCGTCTGTTCCGCGAGAAATACGAGACGATCTGCCGCGAGCGCACCACTCTCCTGCCCCAGGTCAAGGAAACCATCGAGGAGCTGGATCGGCGCGGCTACCAGATGGGAATCGCCACCAACAAGCCCTCCTATTTCGCCCGCGCCATCCTCAACGCCCTCGAGCTGGACCACCTGTTCGAGGAGGTGGTCGGCCCCAACGATGTCGAGCATCCCAAGCCCGACCCGGAAATGCTCGAAATGGTCATGATGCGCATCGGGCTCATACCGGAGGAGGTCGTGTATATCGGCGATATGCCGCTCGACGTCGAGACGGCCCGCCGGGCCGGCCTGCCGGTCTACTCCGTGGCAACCGGCTCGGCGGACCGCCAGGAGCTGCTCGATGCCCGCCCCGATCGGGTCCTGAACCGCTTCGGGGACCTGCTGACCTATCTGCCGATGCTCTCAAGCGGCCGCTAGAGACCATACGGCCCGTCCTTTTTGCCTCCTCCGGCACGGCCATGGCCGTACTCTGACGGAGCGCCGTGACCCCCGGCGCCGGTCCGCGCCGCGTCCCACGCAGGCGAATCCCACGTGCCGTCGGCGCGGCGCACGATCGGCTCGCCAACGGTTTGACGGAAAACGACCGGATCCACGGTTGAAAGCTCCGTTCGGCCGTTGTACATTTGGGACTCGCTCTATTCCGCCGCCGCGAAAGGGACCAGTCGAAGCTGACATGATGCCGGGTCACCCTCGCCGGCCGGGACGAATCCTGGCCACGGTGCTGCTCTGCATCACCGGAACCGCCTCGGTGTCCGCCCAGTCGACGGGCGGCCTGCGCGGGGTTGTAACCGATCCGCATGGCGACCCCCTCCCCGGCGTGATAATCGGGATCAGCAGTGACGGCCGGCCGGTCCCCAACGGCGCTCAGGTCACCGATGCGGCTGGAGCTTTCCAGGCCTCGGCTCTTCCCCCGGGCGACGACTACAGCGTCAAGGCCTCCTTCCCTGCACTGGCAACCGTGATCGTCTCGGAGGTCGCGATCAACGCGGCGCGCGTCACCCTCGTCAAGATCATCATGCAGCCGGCCGGCGAGCTGCGCGAGCGGGTCGAGGTGCGGGCGGAGCCGCAGATCGTCGATCTGGAGAGCACCACGACCGAAACCCGGTTCTCTGCGGAGTTCGTCGACGCTCTGCCGATCCTGGGGCGCAACTATCAGGACGTTCTGACGCTGGCTCCGGGGGTGAGCGATGTCGATGGCGATGGCAATCCGAATATCCACGGCGCCCGCGACACCGACGTCGGCACCCTGGTCGACGGCATCTCGACCACCGATCCCCTCACCGGCAAGCTTGGAGCCCAGCTCAATATCGAATCGATCCAGGAGATCGAGGTGAAGACATCGGGCGCGACCGCCGAATTCGGCCGGGCACAGGGCGGCTTCGCCAACGTCATCACCAAGTCGGGAGGGAATGACTTCGAGGGCACGTTCAAGGCTTTCTGGCGCGGCTCGGCGCTCGACGGGGACGGGGCGGGCGGCACCGACCCCCGGCTGCACGCCGGGCTCGGGGGAGCTGCGCTGGGCGAGCTCGAGTTCGACGATTACCTCCCCTTCCTGTCGCTTGCCGGCCCGCTGGTGCGGGATCGCGCCTGGTTCTTCGTGGCGCTGGAGTACATCCAGATCGAGGAACCGGTCAACGTCGTCAGCGCGGCCTTCGTGAGCGGCATCCGCGAGCAGCGCCACTTCGGCAAGCTGACCTGGCTGGTCGGCGCCAACCACCGGCTGGCGCTGTCGCTGAACTACGACCCGCAGCAGTTCCTTAATGAGGGACTGAACAGCTTCACGCCCCAAGAAACCGGCTTCACGGTCGAGGCGGGCGGCCTTCTCGTCAGCCTGAAAGACGTCTCGGTGCTCAGCCCGACGGTGGTCCTGGAAACGGCGGTGGCCCATTTCGAGGGAGATCCCCAGCAGATTCCGAACACCGGAGTCGACAACAATTTCAACGGGGTGACGTACATCGACCGTGACGGCAACGGCTTCCTCGAGGCGGAGGAGCGCGACCCGGGGGAAGATTTCGACGGGGACGGCGCTTTCGACGTCTGGGAGGACACCCTGGTGGTGAACGGTAAACTCGACGAAGAGGAGTGGAAGCTCTGTTCCGATGCCGAGGGGAACCCGATCGTCACGAAGGGCTCCTGTGCCGGGGCGGGCGGCGTCACCGTCGTCACTCTGGACGAAGACGGATTTCGATCCGGCCTGGCAGACCCCTTCCATCCCAGCGGCGACGGCGACAACCGGCTGACACCGCCGAACGGGTGTGAGGGGGACCTGAGAGAAGACCGGGATTGTGACGGGCACCTGGACGCGATTGTCGAGGACAATTTCATCTGCAGGTTCGGGCGAAGAGACCCGCGCTGCAACAACGGCAGGCTCGATCCCGACGAGGACGTCGATGGCGATGGCCGCCTCGATCCCGGCACCGAGGATCGTGATGGTAATGGCCGTCTCGACGACACGCCGTTTCCCACCTCCGACTATCCCTACGGGCGGCTCACGCCACGACCGGCCGATCGCGATTACACGGTCGATCAGACGAACGGAGTCGTGAGCGGCCCCTTTTACACTGAATTCGACGATACCCGTGCCCGTTCGACCCTGCGGCAGGATCTCGGTATCTTCATTCCCGAGTTTCACGGGACCCACGACCTGAGGCTCGGCTACATGCTGGAGCAGGAGGATTTCACCCGCGTCACGCAGGGGAATGACATCATCGGTCTGCAGGATCCCGGCTGGGTAACCGGCACCCTGGCGGACCAGGCAGCGAATCCCAGCATCGAAATCGACTGCAATCCGTACGAGGAGCCGTGCATCGATCCCGGGTTCGGGCGCGTCATCACCCTGCTGCCGGGCGAACGGTCGCTCGACCAGAGCGCCGAGGGGAGCAGCCTGGGGCTCTACGTTCAAGATACCTACAAGCCGTTGCCGAACCTCAGCATCGGGCTCGGTGTCCGCTTCGACCGCGAGGGCGCCGACTCGCGCGGCTACACCTACTTCGATCCCGCGGCGGAACGCCGGGAGTTCGATCGCCTGCTCGCGCTCGCAGGGAGCGAGCGCGGCGGCACCGACTTGACGCTCGGCGACGGCAACGGCGTGAAGAGCAACGGCATCCAGTCGGATCCGATCTCGACCCTGCAGGGGGGCGTCCCACACCCCAACTTCGCCGCGATCGAGGATACGTTACGGGACACTTCGATCAGCCGGTTGACGCAGCATCGTAGCAACTTCAATTTCACCCTCAACGAGCTGAAGTCCCTGTTCCCCGGACTGTTCGTCGACGATCAGCTCGATCCGACCGCGTTGGCGGCGCTCGGGGTGAAGATCCAACAGCCGCAGGCGATCCGCATCACCAACAACAATCTCGCGCCGCGCCTGGCGATCTCGTGGGACCCCTGGGCCGACGGGCGCACCAAGCTGTTCGCCACGTGGGGGCGTTACTACGACAAGCTGTTTCTCAACAGCGTGATCGGGGAGCAGGGGATCGAGCGGCTGGCGCGCTACTATGTCTACGATCGTTCCGGCGTCAATGCGCGCTACGATGCCGATGCCGGGATGACGTTCAGCGGCGCGCCGTCCAATCACATCGGACGGACGCTGTCCCAGGCCCCGCCCTCTGTGACGCAGGTCGATCGCGGTCTGCGAACTCCGTTCAACGACGAATTCACGGTCGGCTTCGAACGCGAACTCGCGCCCGAGGTGGCGCTCTCGATCCGCTACATCGATCGCAGGTTCCGCGACCAGCTGCAGGATATCGACATCAACCACCATCTGCGTGAAAACCCGCTGACCGGTGAGCTCCTCGATCAGTTCGGCACCGTCATCGAGACGGGGGGAGAGGAGGGCCAGAACACCACGCTGACGCCGACGGAGGACGGCCGCCCGGACCTGTTCATCAACAATTTCTTCTTTAACGAGATTCTTCGGGTCGGAAACTTCAACGAAGCGCGCTACAAAGCGATCGAGATCGAGCTGCTCAAGCGGCTGTCCCGGCGCTGGCAGCTGCAGGGTTCTTACACCTACTCGCGGGCCTTCGGGGCCGCCGAGGACTTCCAGTCGCGCCTCGGCAACGACCCGTCAACGGTCGAATCGGAATTCGGTCCGCTCGACTTCGATCAACGGCACGTGGTCAAGCTCAATACCACCACCTTCCTGCCGGGCGACTGGCAGCTCGGTGTTGCGGCATCCTGGTCATCGGGACTCCCCTACTCCGTCGTCTCCCGGTTCTTCGCCCTCGACAACGTCAGCTATCAGCAGTTCCGCACGCGCTTCGGATTCGTGGAGGAAGTCGTCGACGACCAGGGCGGGAAGGACAGAGTCTTCAGAACGTTGTCGCGCAACAGCGAGCGAAATCATTCGGTGTACGACTTCAACTTGCGCGCCAAAAAGAGCTTTGTGATCGGCCGCACCTCGGCTGCGCTGTTCCTCGAGGTTTTCAACCTCCTGAACAGCGACGATCTGCGCGTCGTGTCGTTCCAGCCGACTCCCGGCGGGTCGGAGCTTTCCTCCGGCGATGTCGGCGTCGGGGCACAGCGCCTGCAGCTCGACGCGACCCGTCGCTTCGGGCGCCGCTATCAGGTCGGATTCCAGTTCAATTTCTAGCCATAGCCGCGCTGGCGGATCATCGCGAAGATCCGAGTGGCGCGAAGTCGCGGGTAGCTTCCCAGCGTCTCGCGGATGACCGGCAGGTAGGGGTCCGTCACGCGGGGTCGCGGCGTCTTCGGACGGTTCAGGGCATCGGTGGCGACGGAGGCGCGCACCGTGTCGGGATGCAAGCCCAGTTGGGCGGCGACCGTGCCGATCTTCCAGTGCTCGGCGTAATTGAGCCTGCGGACCTCGACGATCTGGGCAGGGGCGATCATCGCACCTCACTTCCGTCGCTCGAACATTTCGATGCGCCGGCCGCGCCGCCCGCAGACGATGCAGCAGACACGCCGGCGGGCGAGACGGCGATCGTTGCGCCCGGCCGGATCGGGCTGCGGGACGATGCTGCCGGAGTCAAAAGCGGGCGCGCTCCCCGGTCGCCTCTACTGCCGGGGTCTTTTGCCTCCGCCTCGCGGATGAGCATATCCATCCGGCACGGAGGCCGGGGCGCGCCCTCACCGATGATGATCGGAACTACACGATCGATGATGATGCAGAAAAGATCAGTTTCTGGTAAGCGTTAACATGGGTCTCCCAGGACGTGCTTGATTGACCGCACGCCGGAGGGTCCGGACGGCCCGCTTTCGAACCTCGGGTGAGTACGTCTTTGGCTTCTCCATGACCCCATCCTCTCAAGAAGCAGGGTCTCCGGGAAAGCCGGGGCGGTTCAGTCGGGCACCGCCGCGCTACAACGCCGGGATCGAGGCGACCACAATCCCCGCGGCGGCGAGGACGATCCCGACGCCGCGCGCTGTGCGCCTCGAAGCCCGCGCGCCGATCCAGGCGATCGTCTCCGGCGTCGCGAATGGGAAGATCGCCACGAGCACGCCCAGAAGCGCAACCGAAAGCCCGATGCCGATAGTGGCGTAGGCGGGGTTCATTCTGAGAAGGACCAACTCGAGCAAGAGCCCCGCGCCGACGCTGACGCCGATCGAGACCAGGAACAGGACCCCGAACCGGCGCGCATTGTCCGTATATTTGCGGAGCGCCTGCTCGTGTTCGGGATGCACGGCGAGGATCTCCTCCCTAGGGGAGGTACCGAACCGGTTGACCGTCTTGACGACGATATCGAGCACGTCATCACCCGAACGATTGCACCATAGACAGCGTTTCATCGTGTTTTCTCCGTCGACGAATCGTGAGCAGCGTAGTGGTTTGACCGATTTTCCTCTCCTGAACCACCGAGTGTCAAGGGCCGGTTCAGTGGCAGGAGATAGAGGACCAGACCGCCGATCATTACGAGGCCGAACGTCAGCAGCCCGTGGACCGCGGCGATGGCGGCGTGAAAGAGGACCCCGACGCAGAACAAGCGCAGCCGGAGACGCCGCTCCATCAGGAGTCCCATGAACAACAACGCCTCCAACGCTATCGATCCCCAGGTCAACAGCGTGACTCCGACCGCATTGGTAAAAATTGCGAGGAGTAGCGCTCGGCGCCAGCCCTCCACGCCGAAGATCGGGTGCTGGAGCCAATAGTAGAGCGCCGTCCCGTTCGCCCATTCCTCGACCCCCAACTTCGCGGTAAAGGCGAAGAAGTAG
>Ga0302046_10001406_pt1 | contig 22593 bp, 22 predicted proteins | sample RVTome_11_FD_200261 | JGI IMG/M metagenome (GOLD analysis project Ga0302046, IMG submission 200261) | Soil microbial communities from uranium-contaminated site in the Upper Colorado River Basin, Wyoming, United States - RVT147D111 (version 2) ...
CGGCGCTCCGGGCGCTCGCGGTCACGTGCGCGCCGGCCAGCCGCGCGAGCTGGACGGCGAAGTTGCCCACGCCGCCGGTGGCGCCGGTGACGAGGACGCGATGCGCCAGCAGCGGGCCGCGCTTGGCCAGTGCGTAGAGCGCCGTCAGGCCCGCCACCGGAAGCGTCGCCGCCTGCGAGAACGTGACCTTGTCGGGCAGCTCGGCCAGCGCGTGCGTGGCCACGGCCACCCGCTCCGCCCAGGCGCCCTCCGGCAGGAGCCCGACCACCCGCGTACCGGCGGGCGGGCCGGAGCCGTCCGCGGCTGCGCGCTCGACCGTGCCGGCCAGGTCCCAGCCCGGGCGCCACCCGGCCGCGGCCATGGTGGAGCGCCGGACCTCGCCGCGGTTGAGCGACAGGGCGCTCACGCGCACGATCGCCTCGCTCCGGTCGGGGACGGGCTCGGGCACGGGACGGAGAACGAGGCGGCCCGGCGCCTCGGGATCGACGACGACGGCACGGTTGCTGGCCATGGCTCCTCCGGCGGCGCGCAGGGTTCGATGCGGTCGACGACCGCCGCGTCGACACGATACCATCCGGAGCCATGACCGCCGGCCCCACGTGGATCAGCCAGTTCCCCGGCAACTTCGTCTGGTCGAACGCCACCCTCGTCACCAAGGGCATGGCGCCCTACGGCGCCGTCGCGCTCGGCGAGGTCGACGAGGTCTGCCGGCGGCTCCTGCCGTGCCAGGGCGAGCCCGATGCCTGGCGTGAAGAGTGGTGCGCGATGGCCCGCCGGCTGGAAGCGGTCGCCGACACGGCGGCCGCCGCGGGCCGGGAGATGACCGCCGGCAACGCTTACCTGAGGGCGGGGATGTACTACTTCACCGCGGAGCGCTTCGTGCCGCCGGGCGAGGTCAAGCGCGAGCTCGGACGCAAGGCGCTCGCCTGCCAGCACGCGGGGCTGCGGCGGCGCCATCCGAACATCGAGCCCGTCGAGGTGCCCTACGAGGGCACGACCCTCCCCGCCCTCTTCATGAAGGCGCCCGGCGCCTCCGGCCGGGCGCCGACCGTGGTGGTCTTCGACGGGATGGACAACTGCAAGGAGATGAGCGTGCTGTTCGCCGGCCTCGAGTTCGCGGCGCGCGGCCTGCACACGCTGGCCATCGACGGCCCCGGCCAGGGCGAGTCGCTCCGGCTGCGTGGGCTCAGCGCCCGCCACGACTACGAGGTGCCCGGCGCCGCCGCCTACGACTACGTTGCCGCGCGGGTGGACGTCGATCCGGTCCGCGTGGTCGTCATGGGCTACAGCTTCGGCGGCTACTACGCCGCGCGCATCGCCGCCTTCGAGCGCCGCTACGCCGCCGGCGTCGCGTTCGCCGCCCTGCACTGGGATCTCGCCGGCTGGCAGCGGGAGATCAAGCGCCGGCACGCGAGCGACCCGCGGACGACGGCCCAGTCGACGTTCCACTTCCCCTGGGTCATGGGCTGTCCCGACATGGACGCGGCGATCGAGAAGGCCGGGCGCTTCTCGCTCGCGGAGGTCGCCGCCCGGATCACCTGCCCGTTCCTCGTCGTCCACGCCGAGGACGACCAGGTGGTGCCGGTCGCCTCGGCGCGCCGGCTCTACGATGCGCTCGGGTCCACCGGCAAGCGGCTCAAGATCTTCACGGCGGCGGACGGCAGCACCTACCACGCGCAGGCGGACAACCGGCAGGTCGGCATCGACTACATCGCGGACTGGATCGAGGAGACGCTATGACGCCGAGCACGGAGCGCATTCTCACGACCCACACCGGCAGCCTGCCCCGCCCGGCCGACCTGACGGCGATGCTGGAGGCGCTGGACGCCGGGACCCCGCCCGACCCGGCGGCCTTCGAGGCGCGGGTGCGCCGTGCGGTCGACGAGGTCGTGCGCCGGCAGGTCGACGCCGGCGTCGACGTCGTCAACGACGGCGAGCAGGGCAAGGTGGGCTACTCGACCTACGTGCGTCACCGGCTCACCGGGTTCGGCGGCCGCAGCGCCGTCCCGGCCCGGGCGGACTGGGCGGACTTCCCCGAGGCGGCGGCCCGCAGCGAGCGCCGCTCGACCGTGTCGCGGCCGTCGTGCAACGGGCCCATCGACTGGCAGGACCGGACGGCCGTGCAGAAGGACGCCGCCAATCTGAGATCCGCGCTGGCCGGCGTCCAGCCGGCCGAGGCGTTCATGACGGCCGCCTCGCCGGGCGTCATCGCCCACTTCCTGCGCAACGAGCACTATCCGAGCCGCGAGGCCTACCTGGCGCGCCTGGTGGACGTCATGAAGGACGAGTACGACGCCATCCACCGGGCGGGCTTCGTGCTCCAGGTCGACTGCCCGGACCTGGCCATGAGCCGCCACCTGGCGTTCCCGGAGCTGAGCGACGCCGAATTCCTCAAGATCGCCGAGGGCAACGTCGAGGCGCTCAACCACGCGCTGCGCGACATCCCGCCCGACCGCATGCGCCTGCACCTGTGCTGGGGCAACTACGAGGGGCCTCACCATCGCGACATCCCGCTCGAGCGGATCCTGCCCATCGCGCTCAAGGCCCGGCCCCGGGCCCTGTCGTTCGAGGGCGCCAACCCGCGCCACGAACACGAGTGGATCGTGTTCCGGCAGGTGAAGCTGCCGGACGACCGGCTCATCATCCCCGGCGTGCTCGACTCCACGACCAACTTCATCGAGCACCCGGAGCTGGTGGCCCAGCGCCTCGTCCGCTACGCGGAGGTGGTGGGACGCGAGCGCGTGCTCGCCGGCAGCGACTGCGGCTTCGCGACGTTCGCGCGCTCGCCGGTGGTCGAGCCGGAGATCGCGTGGGCGAAGATCGCGTCGATGGCCGAGGGCGCCCGCCTGGCCTCCGCGCGCCTCTGGCCCGGGCGCTAGTCGCTCCCGGCTGCGCGGCGCACCAGCTCGGCCATCGTGGCGGCCGGGAGAGGGGCCTCGTTCAACAGGCCCTGGACCACGCCGGCCCGGTCGGCCGGCGGGCGGTTCTGGCTCACCTTCCACTTCCCGATCAGCCGCGCGATCGGGATCTCGAGCCCGACGATGGCGCCGAGCTGCCTGTCGATGTAGTCGGGCGGGGCGTCGGTCACCTTCCACGGATGGGGGCGCCCGGTCTCGTGTCGAGTCGTGAGCCGCTCGACGAAGGCTCGCAGCCACCTCCGGTCCTCGATGAACCGCGGCGTCCCGTGCGCGTGCACGACCGCGTAGTTCCACGTCGGCACCACCCTGCCGGTCTCCTGCTTGGTGGGATACCAGGCCGGTGAGATGTACGTCTCGGGCCCCTGGAACAGGACCAGCGCCTCCACCTCGCCCGCGCACTCCCGCCAGACCGGATTCGCGCGGGCGACGTGACCGCGCAGCGTGCCGAACGGCGCGGGGTCGGGATCGACCTCGAACGGGATGTGGTTGGCGTCGAGACCGCCCGGCGTGAGCGTGACCAGCGCGCCCAGCGGGTGGGCGCGAATCAGCGCGTGAAGCGTCTCGACCCGCGTCTCCTCGAAGTGCTTGGGCAGGTACATGGGCTCCTCAGCGCTTCCGTAGCCGCACGCGCTCGTGGACGAGCTGCCGGGCGAGACGCCGCGTGCCGTTCATGGTCCCTCCCGGGTGCCGCCCTGGTAGACTGGGGCGGGCTTCACAGCCACATACTGCACCCGACCACGACGAGGAGCGAGCAATGCGCACGTACTACGACGTCCAGTTGGGCGATCATACGGTCAAGCCGCGTGAACTGCACGGCGAGGATATCGCCCGGGCCGGCCGGTACCTGATCGCGAAGACCCTGCTCGACCTGGGCGCGGTCACCGTCGATCCCCTGTCACCGCGGAATCCGCTGATCTTCTCGGCCGGCCCCTTCGCCGGCACCAGCTTCTCCAACGCCAACCGCACGAGCGTGGGGTGCAAGAGCCCGCTCACGGGCGGGATCAAGGAGTCCAACGGCGGCGGCTCGTTCAGCTACGCGCTCGGCCAGCTGAAGACCGCCGGCTTCACGCTGCACGGCGCCTCGCCGGACTGGGTGGTCATCCACTTCAAGAAGGACGGCACCATCGACTTCGACGACGCCGCACCGTACCTCGGCAAGGGCAACTTCGAGGCGAACAGCCTGCTGCTGAAGCGCTACGGCAAGAAGGTCGCCGTCGGCCTGTGCGGACCGGTCGGCGAGTACCAGGGGCTCATCGCCGGCATCGCGTTCAGCGACAAGGACGGGCGGCCGGCGCGCCTGGCCGCCCGCGGCGGCGTGGGCGCCGTCATGGGCAGCAAGAAGGTGAAGGCCATCGTGGTCGACCTCGACCGGATCCCACCCTTCCGCGAGCCCAAGAAGGTGAACGCGGCCATCAAGGACTACTCCAAGCTGCTCCTGGCCGACGGCATCGTGACGAACTTCTACCAGAAGATCGGCACCATGGGCATGGCCGACGTGCAGAACCAGATGGGCGGACTGCCGGTGAACAACTTCAGCGCCGGCCAGCAGGTCGACATCTCGACCGGCGAGAAGTTCAAGCTGGGCGGGCAGTACATCACCGAGCTGAACAACTCCCGCGGCGGCGAGCAGACCCACGCCTGCATGCCCGGCTGCGTCATCCAGTGCAGCAACGTCTACGCCGACGCCGCCGGCAAGGAGGTCGTGTCACCGGTCGAGTACGAGACGCTGGGGCTGCTCGGCACCAACTGCGGCCTGCGCGACCCCGACGACCTCGCCCAGCTCAACCAGGTCTGCAACGACCTGGGCGTCGACACCATCGAGACCGGCGCCACGCTGGCCGTGCTCATGGAGGCGGGCCTGGGCGCCTTCGGGGACGCGAAGTTCATGGCCGACTGCCTGGCCGAGATCCGGGCCGGCTCCGCGCAGGGGCGCGTGTGGGCCCAGGGCACGGCGCGCGTCGGCGAGCATTACCGGGTCGCCCGCGTGCCCGTCATCAAGAAGCAGGCGATCAGCGCCTACGACCCCCGCGTGGTCGAGGCCACCGGCATCGCGATGATGGCCACCGCCCAGGGCGCCGACCACACGGCCGGCAACCTGCCGCGCCTGAAGACCCGCGAGATGAACCTCGACACCCTGATCGAGCAGAGCCTGGTGGCCCAGACGAACACGGCGGCGACCGACTCGCTCGGCCTCTGCATCTTCGGCCGCAGCGTCACCGAGCCCAACGTCGAGTTCATCATCAATGCCATCAACGCCGCCTGCGGCACCACCCTGACCAGGGAGTTCTTTTCCGCCCTCGGCCGCGAGACCCTGAAGCTAGAGGCGGAGTTCAACCGCCGGGCCGGCTTCACCGAGAAGGACGACGAGCTGCCGGCCTTCTTCTACGCGGAGGCGCTGCCCCCGACGAACCACGTCGCCCGCTTCCACGGGGCCGACGTCCATCGCATGTACGAGCGCCTGCCGGCCTGAGCCGCTCGCGACGTCCGCCGAGGACGGACAGGGTGAGATGCGCCCCACCTCGAGAATCAGAAGTACTCGAAGGTCCCCGGCTCGCGGGCCATCGACAGCCGGACCTGCGCCATGAAGACCAGGTAGGGATGCGCGCCCAGCGCGACGAGGCGGTCACGGTCGGCGGCCACGAGCCCGGCGCGCGCCTCCGCATCGAGGCCGGCCTCGCGCAGGGCGGCTTCGGGATCCGCCAGGTAGCGGTCACGGACGCCCGTGTCGGACTTCAGCGCGTACAGGAAGCGGTTGAGCGGATAGGCCGCGGCGGGCGGGAAGAAATAGTGCGCGTCCATGCTCACACCGGCCACGCCACCACGGCGTTGCCGTGGTGCCAGGACGGCTCGTAGCAGAGCACCTCGGCGCGGGCGGCGCCGAGCGCGCCCAGCAGCGTGATCCAGGTGCGCAGCTCGACGTTGCCCGCCTTGTCCAGCTCCTCGCCGGTCAGACGCGCGGTCTCGGCGCCGCGGCCCTCGGCCAGGGAGGCCAGGAGCGCGCGGTCGAAATCGTAATCGGGCGAGCCGTAGCGGTCCGTCCCCGGGAAGTGCGAGAGCCCGCCGGAGGCGACGAGCGCGATCCGCTCGGCGCGCGCGTCCAGGATGCGCCCCAGGGCCTGGCCCCAGGCGTGGCAGCGGCGCGGGGACGGCTGGGGCGGCAGGTAGACGTTCACGTAGAGCGGCACGATGGGCGGCGCGGGCTCGGGCATCGTGAAGTGCAGCGGGACGTAGAAGGCGTAGTCGAGCGGCACGTCCTGCGAGTACGTGAGGTCGAAGCCGGCCTCGATCCCCTGCTCGACGATGGCACGGGCCAGGGGCTCGTGGACGTCGAAGGCGTAGCGATAGCGCCCGAATTCCCCCGAGGCCTTGCGGCCCACGAACACCGCCAGCGCCGGCACCGCGTTCAGGAAGAAGCCCTCGATGTGATCCCCGCCGATGACCGCCACGACGTCCGGCCGCGCGGCGGCGAGCCGGCGCTTCACCTCGGCGTAGGCCGCGTGCACGCGCAGGACGAGGTCGCGGTCTTCGGTGGCCGGGCGGACGAGCAATTGCGGAGTATGCGGCAGCGCGAAGGCGGCCACCAGCGGCATGGCCCGAAGAATACCTCAGCTCGGCCGGCGGCCGGCGCGATACCAGTCGGCGATCCCCTCGCCGGTCGTGAACCACACGCCGCGCTTCGCGCGCATGTAGTCGTAGACGGCCTCGAAGTACTTGATGCGGTGGGGCACGCCGTGGATGTAGGGGTGCACGGCGATGGCCATCACGCGCGGGTTCTTCGCCCCCTCGGCGTACAGGCGATCGAACTGGTCCCGGCAGCGCTGCCCCCACGCGCCCGATTCGTGGTGCTGGATGACCATCATGGGGATGTCGTTCAGCTCGAGGGTGTAGGGCACCGAGACGAGCGGGCCGCGCGCCGTGCGGATCTCGTACGGTTGATCGTCGTTGACCCAGTCGGAGACGTACTCGATGCCCGCCTCGGCCAGGTAGTCGAGCGTCTCCCACGTCTCCGTCAGGCCCGGCCCCAGCCAGCCTCTCGGCTTCCGGCCCGTGAACTTCGTGAGGACGTCCACGGCCTCTCGGATCGCCGCTCGCTGATCCGGCAGCAGGTGCATCGCCCCCTGGCGCACGCCGTGGCCCATGAACTCCCAGCCGGCCTCGAGCATCGCCCGCGCCACCCGCGGGTAGGACTGGCACACGCCGGCATTGACCGCGGTCGTCGCCGTGAGCTTGCGCTGCTGCAGCGCCGCGAGGAGCCGCCAGAACCCCACGCGCATGCCGTACTCGTGCCACGCCCAGTTCGGCACGTCGGGCGTGGTGGCAACGCCCTGGGGCGCCATGAGGTACTGGCGCGCCATCGGCTTCTCGATGTCCCACTCCTCCACGTTGACGATGGTCCACACGGCGATGCGGGCGCCCCGCGGCAGCTTCCAGCGGGGGCGGTCGACGATGGCCGAGTAGTCGAAGCGCTCGGGGGGCAGTCTCATGGCGCGGTTATAGTACAATCTCGCCCCGTGACCAAGCCGGTCGCCGTCGATATCCACGCCCACTACGTTCCCGAGCGATTCCTGGCGATCGTCGACGACGCCGGCCAGGCGTCCGGCGCCCGCGTGGACCGGAGCAGCCCCGCCGGCCCCGTCATCGAGCTGAAGGGCTCGCGGACGGTGCCGCTGGACGCCACGTACTGGGACCTCGATCGCCGCGTCAAGGCGATGGACCGGGCGGGGGTGGACGTGCACGCGCTGTCGCTGACGGCGCCGATGGTGTACTTCGCCGACGGGCCGGTGGGCGCGCGCCTCGCCCGCGCGGTCAACGACGCCATGGACGCGGCGCACACCGCCTACCCCGAGCGCTTCGTCGGCTGCGCGACGCTGCCGATGCAGGATCCGAAGCTGGCGCTCGACGAGCTGGAGCGCGTCGGGCGCCTGGGCGGCATCCGCGCCGTCTACCTCGGGACCAACGTCAGCGGCCGGGACCTGTCCGAGCCGGACTTCGCGCCGATCTTCGCGCGGTGCGAGGCGCTGCGCCTGCCCGTGCTGCTGCATCCCCTGACCGTGATCGGGGCCGCCCGGCTCGCGAAGTTCTACCTGAACAACTTCCTCGGCAACCCCTTCGACACCGCGGTCGCCGCCGCCCACCTCGTCTTCGGCGGCGTGCTCGACCGTCACCCCCGGCTGGAGGTCTGCCTGCCGCACGCCGGCGGCGCCCTGCCCTACCTGGTGGGGCGGCTGACCCACGGGCAGCGGGTGCGGCCGGAGACGAAGGGCGTGGCCCGGCGACCGTTCGAGCGCTACCTGCGCCGCTTCACCTACGACACGATCACCCACTCGCCGGCGCTGCTGAAGTTCCTGATCGACACGGTCGGCGCCGACCGGGTGATGCTGGGCAGCGACTACTGCTTCGACATGGGCTACACCCGCCCCGTCGACGTCGTCACCAGACGCCTCCGCCTCGGCCGGACCGACCAGCGCCGCATCCTCGGCGCCACCGCCGCCCGCCTGCTCAAGCTCGGTTGAGGACCGGCGGCATGGACGCGCCGGAGTCGCGCCAGCCGGGCGTGGCCGGACGCGTCACCTGACGCTGGAGGGCACGTCGGTCCAGCGGTACGCGATCACGTAGCCGTCCACGCGGGCGCCGGTGGCAGCGACGCAGTAGCACGGCTGACCGGGCGGGGTGAGGTTGGCCACCCGGCAGTGGCCGAGCTTCGTCGTACACGCGCGCTCCAGCGTGTGGGGCGACTGGGTGGGGGTCTGGTGCCGAAAGTCGTCCTTGCTGATGTCGCCGGTGGAGAGACCGCCGCCGGGAGTGACGATGCCGCCGCCCAGCAGGACCACGATCAATGCGACGCGGGCTCGCATGCCCGAGTCTAGCGCATCCCCGGCGAGGCAGGTGAGTGCCCTTTCACATCCGGTCGGCGAAGTGAAACGGGACAGGCCGCCGGACCTGGAAGGACTCGACCTCGCCGCGGCTCACCCGCGCGCCAGCTCGGTGATGACGACCGCCAGGTCCTCGCCGCCGTGGCCGGCGGCCTGGGCCGCGGCGTAGAGCCGCTCGGCGACGTCGGTGAGGGGCAGGCGGGCGCCGACGACGCCGCCGGCCTCCTGGATGAGGTGGAGGTCCTTCATGAAGAGGTCGAGCTTCATCTGGGCGGGGAACTCGCCGCCGACCATCATGGGCCCGCGCACCTCGAGCATCCGCGAGGTCGCCGCGCCGATCCTGAGCACGTCGAGGACCATCCGGGGATCGAGGTTGCCCCGCCGGGCCATGGTCAGCGCCTCGGCCACCGCGGCGCTGTTGAGCGCGACCAGCAGGTTGGCGACGAGCTTGAGCAGCATGGCCTGCCCGGCGGCGCCGATGTGCACGGCGCCGGGCAGAACCGACTCCAGCAGCGGGCGCCAGCGCTCGTAGGCCGCGCGGTCGCCGCCGACGAAGATGACACCGTGGCCCCTGGCCACCATGCCGCTGGTGCCGCTGATCGGGCAGTCGAGGAACACGAGACCTCGCGCCGCCGCTTCTCGGGCGAGGCGCTCGGTGAGCGCGGGCGAGATCGTGCTCATCTGGAAGACCGTCAGGCCCGACCGCGCGCCGGCCACGATACCGTCGTTGCCGAGGATCGCCTGCTCGACGGCGGCCAGCGAGGGCAGGAGCGTGCACACGGCCTCCGAGCCACGGGCGACGTCGGCCGCCGACTTGGCCGGCGTGCCGCCGAGCGCGGCCAGGCGGTCCAGGCAGGCGGGGTCGATGTCGTAGCCCACGACCGCGTGGCCGGCGTCCCGCAGCCGGGACGCCACGGCGTGGCCGAGCAGGCCGACCCCGACGATCCCGATCGTGGCCATCAGATCATCGACCGGCGAACCCCGCCCAGAGCCCGTGCAGCAGGTCGAGCGCCGGCGCCGGCAGCGGCCCCCGCTCGACCGCCGCGATCGCCGTCTCCAGCTGCTCGAGGGTGGAATAGCCGACCAGCACGGTCGAGACAGCATTGCTCGCCAGCGAGAAGCGAATCGAGGCTTCCACCAGGCTGTCGGCGTAGCCCTTGTCGACGACGGGCCGCAGCCGGGTGGCGTGCTCCACGTCGGTGGCGTAGTCGGGCCCGGACGCGATCGGCGCCACCTGGGGCATGGCCACCGCGTGGCGCTGCACGACGCCGCTCAGCGCGCCGGCGGCCAGCACGCGAATGTTGATGACGCCCACGCCGCGCTGCCGCGCGCGCTCGGCCAGCCGCTCGAAGTCCTGGGCCGGGAAGCCGGCGGGGACGGCGACGGCGGCGCTGGGGTTGAGGAGGTTGAGGCAGACCTGGGCGGTGTCGACGGCGCCGGTGTCGATCACCTTCAGGACGGCCGCGGTGTCGCCGAGCGCGGTGATGCCCGCGAACCGGAGCTTGCCCCGGCGCCGCAAGCCCTCCAGCGCCGGCACCACCTCGTCCAGCACCCGGGCCGCCGGCAGCCCGCGGCCGGGCGCCGGCGCGCCGTCCTCGCGCACGATCAGGTTGTGCAGCTGCAGGAGGTCGACGCTGTCCATGCCGAGCCGCTCGAGGCTCGCGTCGAGCGAGCGGGCGATGGCGCCCGCCGTGTCGCGCTCGCCCGGATCGACGCGGAACTTGGTCCCCACGTGGGGGCGCAGGCCGAGCGCCTTGAGCGTGCGCCCGAGGTTGCGCTCGGACTCGCCGCCGCCGTACGAGGCCGCGGTGTCGAAGTAGTTGATGCCGGCCTCGACGGCCCTCGCCACCGCCCGCTCCCGCTCGGCCGGCGTGCCGCGGACGATCAGTCCGCCCACGTCGCCACACCCGAATCCCAGCGCGGACACGCGCAATCCCGAACGGCCCAGCGGTCGCAGTTCCATCGCTCGCCTCCCGGCGCCCGCATACTACAACGGATGCCTTGACGGCCGCGCACCGGCGCGGATAGCCTGATGCCCGCCATGACCACCACCTTCGACTTCGACCGTGTCGTCGACCGCCGCCACACCGACAGCAACAAGTGGCGCAAGTTCCCGCCCGACGTCCTGCCGCTGTGGGTCGCCGACATGGACTTCCCCTCGCCGCCGGCCGTCGTGCAGGCGCTGCGCGCCCGCGTCGAGCACGGCTTCTTCGGCTACCTGGCCGAGCCCAACGACCTGCCCGAGGTCGTCGCCGACCGGGTCGCCAAGCGCTACGGCTGGCGGGTGAGCCCGGAGGCGGTCGTGACGCTGCCCGGCGTGATCGCGGGCTTCAACCAGGCGCTCCGGGGCCTGACGGCGCCGGGCGAGGGCCTGCTCATCCAGACTCCGGTGTATCCGCCGATCCTGCGCTCGGCCTTCAATCACGGGTTGCGCCGCGACGAGCATGCGCTCATGCGCGGCCCCGACGGCCGGTACACGGTGGATCTGGAGGCGTTCGCGGCGGCCGTCCGCCACGACAGCCGGGCCTTCCTGCTCTGCAACCCGCACAACCCGGTGGGCCGGCTGTTCGGGCGCGCCGAGCTCGAGGGCCTCGCCGGCGCCTGCCTGCGCCGCGATCTCTGGATCATCGCCGACGAGATCCACTGCGACCTGCTCCTCGACGGCCGCCAGCACGTGCCGATCGCCTCGCTGGCGCCGGAGGTCGAGGCCCGCACGATCACGCTGATGGCGCCCAGCAAGACGTTCAATCTGCCCGGGCTCAAGTGCGCCGTCGCCATCGTCCCCGACGCGGCGCTGCGCGCGCGGTTCGTGGCCGCCGCCGCCGACCTGGTCCCGAAGATCGGCGTGCTCGGCTACACCGGCGCCGTCGCCGCCTACCGCGAGGGCGACGCCTGGCTCGAGGCCCTGCTCCGCTACCTCGCGGCCAACCGCGACTTCCTGGTGCAGCAGGTGCGCGCGACGCTGCCGGGCGTGGCGGTCTGGCCGCCCGAGGCCACCTACCTGGCGTGGCTGGACTGCCGCGGCGCCGGGATCCCCGGTGACGACCCTCACACGTTCTTCCTGGAGCGTGGCAAGGTCGCGCTCAACGACGGCCGGACGTTCGGCCCGGGCGGCGGCGGCTTCGTCCGATTGAACTTCGCCTGCCCGCGCCCGCTCCTCGCCGAGGGCCTGGACCGGATGGCGCGGGCGCTGGCGGCGCGCTGAGCGATCGCCCCGAGGAGACGGCATGAAGCGCTACATCGATCTCTCCGTCACCGTCGACGACACCACGCTGAGCCCGCCGTCGACCAACATGCGGCTCGACATCACGCCGCACCGGCGGGGCCCCGGCTTCTGGCAGGTGTCGAGCGTGAGCCAGAGCCTGCACACCGGCGCCCACATCGACTCGCCGCTGCACGTGTTCAGGGACGGCATCACCACCGCCGAGATCGCGCTCGACCAGGTGATGGGCGAGGCGCTGGTGATCGACCTCTCGTTCGCCGGCGCCAATCACGAGATCACGATCGACGACCTCAAGCGGGGCGGCGCCGACCAGGCGAGACCGGGGGACATCGTCCTGCTCCGCACCGGCTGGACCGACACGATGTACGGCACCTGGCCCGACTACTTCACCCAGTCCCCGTACTTTCCCCCCGCGTCGGCCGAGTGGCTGGTGGCCAGAGGGCCCAAGAACATCGGCTTCGACTTCTTCGAGGAGTACTGTGCCCGCCTGCCCGACTTCTCCTCGGAAGATTTCCCGATGCACCGGGTGATCCTCGGCGCCGGCGTCGTGATCATGGAGGGCCTCACCAACCTCGGCGCCCTGCCCCGCCGCCGGGTCGATTTCGCGGCGCCGTTCTACAAGATCGCCAAGACCGAGGGCGCGCCCGCGCGCTTCTTCGCCATGGTGGACTGAGGCCATGCCACGCGGCGCGCTCGTCCCGGCGCTGCTCGTCCTGCTCGTCCTCCCGTCCCTCGCCGGGGCGGCGCCGCCCCCCGACGCCTGGCTCGAGGGCTACGCGACCGCCGTCCTCGAGCGCGAGGTCGGGCTGACGGTCCCCTCGCTGCGCGCGACGCAGGGCATCATCACGCTGACCGCCAGCGACGTCCCCGTCCCCGACCGGCCGCGGGTGGTCGCCGCGCTCCAGGCGATCCGCGGCGTCACCCGCGTGGAGCTCGTCGGCGGCCCGCCCCCGGCACCGCGCGCCGAGGGCGAGACGCGCCCGCCGATCGTGCTCGCCGAGTGGCAGACCGGCCTCCTGCCGGGCGGCACGCTGTTCCGGCGGCTGATCGCCGATCCCCGCTGGCCGCACTTCGCGGCGTCCTACCAGCGCTACCTGCACGACCGCCAGCTGCGGGACGTCGGCGCCGTGTCGTTCGGCGAGACGTTCACGCTGCTGCGTGACCGGCTCGGGCCGGCCTGGTGGGAGGTCGGCATCCAGGCCGGCGTCTTCGCGGTGTTCGATCTCGACGCCGAATCCCGGGACCTCGTGAACGCCGACTATCTGGTCGGCGTGCCCCTGAGCGCCCGCTACGGGGACTGGTCGGCGATTTTTCGCGTCTTCCACCAGAGCAGCCATCTCGGCGACGAGTTCCTCCTGCGCACGCAGCCGGAGCGGATCAATCTCAGCTACGAGAGCGTCGACCTGCGGCTGTCCTACGAGTTCGGCGACGTGCTGCGCCTCTACGCCGGCGGGGGCTACCTGTTCAACCAGGAGCCGGCCAGCCTCGATCCGTGGTCGCTCCAGTACGGCGCCGAGCTCATCGGCCCGTGGCCGCCGCGCGACGCCGGCTGGCGGCCGATCGCCGCCGTCGATCTGCAGCATCGCGAGGAGAACGCCTGGTCGCTGGACTTCTCGCTCCGGGCCGGCATCCAGCTCGACGGCGTGCTCGTCACGCGCCATCTCCAGATCCTGCTGGAGTACTTCAAGGGCCGGTCGCCCAACGGGCAGTTCTACAAGGACAAGATCGAGTATCTCGGCCTGGGCGCACACTTCCACTTCTGAGGAGACCAGATGCGGATCGTCTTCCCCGACGGTGCCGGGTGCGTGCAAGACCCCTCGGAGCTGGCGCCCCTGCGCAAGCTCGGCGAGGTCGATTTCTACGACGGGGTCCCGCGGGACAAGGCCGAGCTGATCACCCGCCTGCGCCCGGCCGAGGCCGTGGTCCTCGACTACTCGGAGATGGACGCCGAGGTCCTGCGCGCCTGCGACCGCCTGCGCTTCGTCAGCTTCCTCGGCATCGGCTACAACAGCTGCATCGACGTGGCCGAGGCCACGCGCCGCGGCGTGGCCGTCGCCTACACGCCGGACTACGGCGCCACCTCGGTGGCCGAGCACGCGCTGGCCATGATCCTGGCGCTCACCCGGCACATCGGCCCGGCGTTCGTGAGCGCCCGGGCGGGCGCCTGGGAGCCCGGGCGGTTCACGGGGATGGAGCTGCGGGGCAAGACCCTCGGCATCGTCGGGCTCGGTCCGATCGGGGTCGAGATGGCGCGGCTGGGCGCCGGCCTCGGCATGCGCCTGCTCGGCTGGACCCGGCGGCCGTCACCCGAGCGCGCGCGTCACGGGCTCACGCTGGTCTCGCTGGAAGACCTGTTCGCCACCGCCGACGTGGTCACCCTGCACGCCGCCTACACGCCGGAGTCGCAGGGGCTCGTCTCCCGCGCGCTGCTCGACCGCATGAAGCCGGGGGCGTGGTTCGTGAACACGGCGCGGGCCAAGCTCGTCGACAACGAGGCCCTGGCCGACCTGCTGCGGGCCGGCCGCCTGCGGGGCGCGGCGCTCGACGTGCACGAGTCGGAGCCGCCACCCCCCGACGACGTGTTCCGCACGCTGCCCAACGTCCTCATCACGCCGCACATCGGCTACAACACGCGCGAGGCGTCCGCCAACATGCTGGCCATCGCCATCGCCACCGTGGAGGCGTTCGCGCGGGGGGAGCGGCTGCACGTCGTCAACGGCGTGTGAGGCGGGCATGAGCCAGGACCTTCGATCCTTCGTCGCCGCCTACGAGCGGGCCTGCCCGGGAGAGGTCGTGCGGGTGACCGAGCCCGTGTCGCTCGACTTCGACGTGATGGCCCTGGTGCTCGAGTACGAGCGCCGGCGCCGCTTCCCGATCCTGCTCCTCGAGCAGGTCCGCGGCTCGGATATCCCCATCGTCTGCAACGTCGTGGCGAGCCGCCGGGCCCTGGCCTTCGCGCTCGGCGTGCCGGAGACGGGGCTGGCGGTCGAGTACGCGCGCCGGATCAAGGATCCGATCAAGCCGGTCGTGGTGGCCGACCCGCCGTTTCGCCATCGCGTCCTCACCGGGGCCGACGTCGATCTCGGCCTGCTGCCGATCCCCACCTACTTCCCCGGCGACGCCGGCCGCTACCTGACGGCCGGGCTGCTGGTCGCCCGCGATCCCGACACCGGCGTCGAGACGGAGGGCTATCACCGCTTCCAGGTCAAGGGGCGCGACCGGATGGGCGTCAGCCTGCACTCGCGCCGGCGGATGTTCGAGTACCAGCGCCGCGCCGAGGTCCGCAAGCAGGCCCTGCCCTGCGCGATCGCGCTGGGCGTGCACCCGCTGGTCTCGATGGGCTCGCTCGCCTACCCGCCCGCCGACGTCGGGAAGTTCGAGGTGGTCGGCGGCCTCTTCGGCGAGCCGCTGGCGATCGCGCCGTGCTCGACGATCGACCTGCAGGTGCCGGCCGCGGCCGAGATCGTCGTCGAGGGCGAGATCCTGGCGGGCGTGCGGGAGCCCGAGGGCCCTTTCGGGGAGTTCACCGGGTACTTCTCCCGCCGCTCGACCGAGCACGTGTTCGTCGCCCGGGCCATCGCCCTGCGCGACCGCCCGTGGTTCCAGTCGATCGGCTCCGGCCGGGCCGGCGACCACATCACCACGCTGGGCCTGGTGCGCGAGGCCGAGATCCACAACGCGGTGAGCCGGGTGATCCCCAACGTCACCGGCGTGCACGTGCCGCTGTCCGGCACCTCGTCGTTCACGGCCTACGTCGCCATCAGGCAGAGCCGGCCCGGCGAGGCGAAGCACGTGATCCCGATCGTGCTCGGGGTCGACCACTACCTGAAGCTGGTCATCGTGGTGGACGAGGACATCGACGTGTTCGACGAGTCCGATGTGCTGTGGGCGGTGGCGACCCGCATGCAGGCCGACCGCGATCTCGTCACGATCGCCGGGAGCCTCGGCGCCATGCTCGACCCCAGCGCCGATGACCGCGGTGTCACCGCCAAGCTCGGGATCGACGCCACCCGCCCCTTCGGCGAGCCCTTCGCCGACAAGCTCGTGATGGACCCGGCCCGGATGGCCTGGGCCCGGGCCGTGGTCGACCGTCTGGGCGGCTGACGCGACACGAGCGTGGCGTCGAAGTTCCTGGTGGTCGTCGCCTTCCTGATCGAGCGCGACGGCGCTCTGCTGATGCTGCGGCGGAGCCCGACGAAGGATCACGCCCCCGGCGAGTGGGAGCCCGGCAGCGGGCGCGTGGAATCCGGCGAGACGCCGGTCGAGGCAGTCCACCGCGAGGCACGCGAGGAGACGGGGCTGGAGGTCGAGGTCGTCGGCGTCGTCGACACCTTTCACTACTATCGCGGCGAGGGGCGAGAGGAGGCGATCGGCATCGCCTTCCACTGCCGCGCGATCGGCGGTGAGCTTCGGCTGTCGGCCGAGCACACCGCGGCCGAATGGGTCCCCTTCGAGCGGCTCCCTCTGCTGGAGACGAGCGATCCGCTGCGCGCCGCCCTGGCGACCCTCGTGAGCGGTCCCGATCGCCGCTAGACCGGGGGCGCCCTCGATCACCGCGTGGTGCCGGCCGGAGGCCTCGACGCGGGCGCGAGGGCCGGTTCACTCCCTCCGGCCGGGGCGTGCGCGCGCACGCGCACGCCGCCAGCAGGAGCGCCATGGGCCGCGAGGAGCGCGCGCCCGGATCGTCACGCCTTGAGGTGCTTGTTGAACCAGCCCACGCAGCGGTTCCAGCCGTCGTCGGCGGCCGCCTTGTTGTAGGAGGGCCGGTAGTCGGCGTGAAAGGCGTGGCCGGCGCCCGGGTAGATCACGATCTCGACGTTGGAGTTGTGGGCCCGCACCAGCTCACCGAACTTCTTGGCGTCCTCGGGAGGGGGATTCTTGTCCGTCTCGCCGAACAGGCCCAGGAACGGGATCTTGATGTCCTTGGCGAGGTCGAAGCCGGTCACCGGGCCGCTGGCGCCCTGGTAGGGCCGAGCCGGGGGCCCATACCACGCGACCGCCGCCTTCATGTCGGGATTCGTGGCCGCCTGGATCGTGGTCGAGCCGCCCCAGCACCAGCCCGTGACGCCCACCCGGTCGGCCCTCACGTTGGGGCGCTTCTTGGCCCAGTCGACCGTGGCCTTGATGTCGCCGAGCGTCTGCTCGCGCTTCTGCGACAGGACGATCTTGAGGATCTCCTGGATGTTCGTCAGGTGCCCGACCCCCCCCTCGCGCACGAACAGCTCGGGCGCGACCGCGTAGAAGCCGGCCTTGGCGAAGCGCCGGGTGGAGTCCTTGATGTACTCGTGGACACCCCAGATCTCCGAGATGACGACCAGGATGGGATGGTCCTTGCCGGTGGCCGGGCGCGCCTCGTACACCGGCACGCTGATCCCGCCGACCGGCACCTGCTGATCCCCGGCCACCAGCCCTTCGGTGTCGGTCTTGATCGCCTGCGCCAGCACTTTCTCCACGCCGAGGGCGTACCCGGCGAACGTCCCGCCCGCCACCAGCATCTGGCGACGGGTCACTCCCATCTCGGTCGGCACGGTCATGCGGAAGTCCTCCCTGTCGGCGGTAGAAGCCAGGTTTTCGTGACCGGATTTCAGGCAGGCTGGATCATACTATGGATTACAAGTCCCGATCTTGCGAGGACTTCCAAGCCGTTGCCGGAGGCCGGATGGACCTTCTCGAGGCGAAGAGCCGGGTGTCCGAGGCGCTGGTCGCATCGATCTTCCGGCGCGCCCGGTACGACATCGTGCCCTATCGGGCGCCCGCCTCGCCCCTGCGCTTCGGCCGCGAGGACTTCTCGCCGGACTTCCGGGTCACCCAGGCCAACCCCGAGGGCGCCGGCCGCGACTTCCTCGTCGAGGTCAAGTACCGGCCGTCGGTCGAGCAGTTCATCTCGGTCGAGAACCAGCGGGGCGAGCGCTCGATCTTCCTGCTGGCCCGGCGCCAGTGGCCGTCGCTCTACTTCGTGCTGGTCACCGAGCGGCCCGAGCCGGGCCGCTCGTGCTTTCAGGCGGTCGCGTTCGAGACGCTGCGCGTCGGCGAGCCGTTCCGGACGGTGGATCTCGCCGAGGTGAAGGAGTTCGGCCTCTTTCCCCACAACGTGGAGGACCACGAGGAGCTCGTTCGCCGGATCTTCGAGCTCCTGACCGCCTGATTACACATGGGGGGCCCCGACATGGCCCCCCATACCCCCCATACCCCCATACCCCCCAGCGCTCGTCGCGCCCCGGCGGAGCCGGGGCCCTCCTCGTCACCCCGACACGCGTCTAATCCAGCTCCAGGTCGATCACCAGCTCGAAGCGCTGGTTGGGACCGACCTGGACCTCGCCCTCCCAGACCTTGTACCCGGCCCGACGGGCGCGCACCCGATGCCTGCCCACCGGAAGGTTCTCGACGATCAGGGTCCGGCCGAGCCGGGTTTCGCCGATGGGCTGGTCGTCCAGGAAGATCTCGACGCCGTCGATCCGGGCCGTCAGCGCCAGCGCGCCGACCTCCGGCCGTAGCTCCTCGCGCACGAAGGGCTGCGGGACGGCCGCCACCGCCGCCGGTGGCGGTGACGGCGAGACCGCCGGAACCGACGGCGATGCGCACGCGCTTGAAGACGTCCTCGATCCGGAGGCCGGGCTCGCGGAGCGCCTTGAGCAGCTCGCCGGTGTAGATGCCGTTCTTGCCGGGCTCGCCGTCCTCGGCCACGCTGCCCGGCGCCGTCGAATAGGCGACGTAGGTGCCGGCCGGCACGTCCATGAATGCCAGGCCCCGGGCGAGCGAGCGGAACCGGCCCGCGAACGGATTGTCACGGCAGGCGTCCAGGACCACGATGTTGACGCGCGTCTTGGCCTCCTGCATCTGGATCAGCACGCTGTCCGCGTCGATCGACTCGGCGGCGACGTAGCGCTCGTTCTTGATGTCGGCGTCGACCGGCACCAGGTAGTTCTTGCCGTTCATCTGGACCCCGTGGCCCGAGTAGTAGAAGAGGCCGACGCCCCCGTTGGCGATCCGCTCGCCGAACTCGGCCACGGCTCGGCGCATGTCGCGGTAGCTCAGGTTCTCGTGGGCGAGGACCTCGAACCCGAGCCCGGTCAGCGTCGCCGCCATGGCACGCGCGTCGAGGACCGGGTTGTTCAGCCGGCCGACCACGTAGGCTCCGTTGCCGATCACCAGGGCGACCCGCGTCTCGGTGACGGCGTCGCCGGCCGGTCGGGCCGGTGTGCTCTGGCGAGGGATCGGTCGGGGCGCCTCCTTTCCCCGGGCTCCGAGGGGCTCGGCGAACGCGTGGCCCGTCGCCAGTCCGGCGAGCAGGGCTACGCACAGGAACGGTGACCTCACGAGATACGAACCTCCCATGGCGGTGAACGGCGCTTCGGCTGGGCTCGCGGAGACCTTACCAAAAGCATCCGAGGGGTCAAGCGCGGGAGGAAGATTCTTCCTCCCAGTCGAAAGTAATTTCTGCCAATCACGTAGCCGTGAGGTTACGGAGCACCAGCCAGGCGCCGAGCAGCGCCAGGAACGCCAGCACCACGCGGTTGAACGCCCGCGGCTCGAGCCGGTCCTGCACCCGCAGGCCGGCGGCGAAGCCGGCCAGCGCGGCCACCGTCAGCAGCAGCGAGCCGACCATGAGCGCGCCCGACATCAGCCCGTACCACGTCACCGCGGCCAGCTGGACGAGCTTGTAGAGCACGAACGTGAAGGCCACGGCGCTGACGAACTCGTGCTTCGTCAGGCCGAGCGCGTGAAAGTAGAGGACGAGCGGCGTGCCGGGGACGTTGGTGATCCCGCCGACCACCCCGGCGACGAACCCCGCGACCGGCGAGGCCCACCCTTCCCACCGCGGTGGCAACCGGGGGGCCAGGCGCGTCACGTTCAGCACGACGAACAGCAGGATGAAGCCGCCCAGGATGAGCATCACCGTGCGCGAGGCCAGCGCGGCCAGCAGGTGGGTGCCGACGACCATGCCGACCGCGCCGAAGGCCACCAGCGGGGCCATGCGGCGCACGGTCGCCCGGGGGGCGCCGCAGCGGACGAACTGCAGGCCGTCCATCACGACGTTGGGGACGATGAGCACCAGGAACGCCGTCTTGACGTCGACCAGCAGCGAGAGCAGCGGCGTCCCGAGCGTCGGGAACCCGAACCCGATCGAGCCCTTGACGAACGCGGCAGCGGCGGTGGCGAGCGCCACGAGCGCGAGCATGCGCCCGCATCGTAACGCAGAACGCCCGGCGCGCCCTTGACACGCGCCGGCATCGGCTCGATTCTGGGGCGCCGTGGTGGAGGGCTGATGCCGATCAAGAGCGACCCGCACTTCGTGGGCCGGGCGTGGATCACGCCGGGCGGACCGGTCGTGGCCGGCCAGCTCGGCACCTGGACCGTCACCTACGTGGTCGGCGCCTACGGCTACGACGAGCGCGCCCGCCTGAAGATCGCCTGGCGCTTCGCCTCCGACTGGGGCACGCCGCAGTTCAAGGATCCCCGTGGCCGTGACTACACGACCGTGCGGCTCGAGAGCGCGTGCCGGACGGCGGTCGCCGACCTCGCCCTCGAGCCGCGTGGCCAGGTGCGTCCGTGGTTCAAGACGCTGGTGGTCTCCGTCGCCGACGGCTCGCTCCACCCGGGCGACCGCATCCACGTGACCGTCGGCGACACCGGCGGCGGCCCCGGCTCGCGCGCGCAGACGTTCCGCGAGAAGGGCTGCGAGTGGCGCGTGTTCGTGGACCCGTTCGGCACCGAGCTGTACACCGTGCTGCAGGCCTCGCCCACGCTCGACGTGGTCGGCGGCGCCCTGCATCGCCTGGTCGCCATCGCGCCGACCACCGTGCGGCCGGGCGAGCCCTTCGATGCGCTCGTCAAGGCCGAGGACCGCTGGGGCAACCCCTGCGAGCGCTTCGCCGGCGAGGTGACGCTGGAGGCGGCCGGGGCGGCGATCGAGGGGCTGCCCCGGGGCGTCCGCTGGACGAGCGGCGAGGTCGCCGTCGCCCGGCTGCCGGGGCTGCGCCTGGCCGCCGGCGAGACGCGCCTGCGGGTCGCCGGCGGCGGGCTGACGGCCGAGTCGAATCTGGTCAGCGTGCTGGCGCCGGGCCGGCCGAAGACCTTCTGGGGCGACCTGCACGGCCAGACGCGGGCCACGGTCGGCACCGGGACGATCGAGGAGTACTTCGCCTTCGGCCGCGACGTAGCGCTGCTCGACGCGATGTGCCACCAGGCCAACGACTTCCAGGTGACCGAGGCGGAGTGGCAGCGCCTGCGCGGCTGGATCGACCGGTTCCACGCGGACGGCCGCTGCGTCGTCTTCGTCGGGTACGAGTGGTCGGGCATGACGCCGGGCGGCGGCGACCGCAACGTCATGTTCCGCGGCGACCTGGCGTCCCTGCACCGATCCTCGCATGCGGAAGTGGACGACATGTCCGATGCGGCCACCGACTGCTTCCCGGTCACCGACCTGTTCGAGCAGTTCCAGGGCCGTGACGACGTGCTGCTGATCCCCCACATCGGCGGCCGTTACGCCGACATCGTCGGCTTCCACGATCCGCGGCTGGAGCCCGTCGTCGAGATCTACTCCGACTGGGGGCGCTTCGAGTGGCTGCTGCACGATGCGCTGCGGGCCGGCTACAAGGTCGGCGTCGTGTCGAACTCCGACGGCCACAAGGGCCGGCCGGGCGCCAGCCATCCCGGCGCCTCGACCTTCGGCGCCTACGGCGGCCTCACCTGCGTGCTCGCCGAGTCGCTCACGCGCGACGCCCTCTTCGAGGCGATCCGCGCCCGGCGCTGCTACGGCGTCACCGCCGCCCAGCGCATCCACGTCGAGCTGGCGGTGAACGGCCTGCCGATGGGCGCCGAGGGCCCCGCGACCGGCCCGGTCCGGATCGCCGGGCGCGCCGCCGGCACCGGGCCCATCGAGCGCATCGACGTCTTCCGCGGCCTGGACGTCCTCCGGACGGTGTCGCCCTACACCGCGGCCTCGTTCGAGGGCTCGGTCCGCTATCGCATCGCCTGGGCCGGCTCGCGCGTGCGCGGGCGGGACCGCCTCACCCGCTGGGACGGCTCGCTCGAGCTGTCGGCCGGGCGCGTCCTCGCCGCCGAGCCGTTCGCCATGGAGAACCCCGAGAAGGGCATCACGCGGCGCACCGAGCGGCGCCTCGAGTGGATCTCGAACACGACCGGCGACGACGACGGCGTGGACGTGACGCTCGACTGCCCCGCCGACGCCCTGCTCAGGTTCCGCACGCCGGTGATCGACCTCGACGTGCCGCTGGCCGGGCTCGCGGCCGGCACCACGCGCGAGTTTCCCGCCGGCGGTGTCGATCTCCGGGCCTTCATGCGCCGGCTGCCGGCGCGCGACCTCGCGCGCGAGCTGGCGTTCGACGTGACGGACCCGGCGCCCCCCGCCGGCTGCTCCGCCTACTGGATCCGCGTGACCCAGGAGGACGGCGCCCAGGCGTGGACGAGCCCCGTCTACCTGACGCGCGGCTGAGGCGCGGCGGCGCTCTCGTGGACCCGATCACGGCGGTGACGGATCTCGATCCCTATCCATACTATGCGGAGCTGGTCGCGCGGCGCCCGATCCATCGCGACGAGGCGCTCGGCCTCTGGGTCG
>Ga0302046_10001407_pt1 | contig 22582 bp, 21 predicted proteins | sample RVTome_11_FD_200261 | JGI IMG/M metagenome (GOLD analysis project Ga0302046, IMG submission 200261) | Soil microbial communities from uranium-contaminated site in the Upper Colorado River Basin, Wyoming, United States - RVT147D111 (version 2) ...
GTCGGGATCGCCTTCCGCGCGTTGATCGCCTTCAGGATCTTGCGCGTCTCGGCGGCCGGGTCCTTGGCCTTGGTGAGCGCGCCGCCGACGATGACGATGGTTGCACCCGCACGCACGACCGCGGGGGCCGTCTCCGAGTTGAGCCCGCCCGCGACAGCGACGGGGATGGAGACGGCCTGGGCCACCTTCCGCACCATCTCGACCGGCGAGAGGCCGACCATCTGCTCGTCGACGCCGACGTGGACGCTGACGTGGTGGACGCCGAACCCCTCGACCTCTCGCGCGCGCTTCACCTTGTCGCCGATGCCGATGAGGTCCACGGCGACCCATGCGCCGTACTTGCGGCCCGACCGGACGGCGTCGCGGATCGTCTCGTCATGGGAGCTGCCGAGGACGTGCACCACGTGCGCGCCCGCCTTCGCGGCGAGCTCCACCTCGGCGCCTCCCACGTCGGCCGTCTTCATGTCGGCGACGATGGTCTTCCCCTTCAGCTCGCGCCGGAACGCGCGGACGGTCTCCATCCCCTCGCTCTTGAGGAGCGGCGTCCCCACCTCGATCCACTGGGCCCCGCCGCGGGCCGCCTCGCGCGCGATCTGGAGCCCGCGCTTGAGGGTGGTCACGTCGACGGCGACCTGGAGGATGACCTCGTCGGCGGGCGGCGCCCGCGACGCTGGCGCGTGCTTTCCCTTTGCGGCCTTGGGCTGTCGGCGGGCCACCATAGGGGTGCGCGTTCGAACTTCGGGCCAGAAAACCCTTTGGGCTAACCGGCGGCTTTCGCTGGCTCCATCCCGAGGATGCGCATCTCGTGCTCTAGCGTCGCGCGCAGCCCCTCCTCGAGCGGCCGCGGGGCGTACCCCCACTCGCGGCGCGCCTTCGCGTTGTCGCCGTAGTAGGTGACGCCCTGGTTGACCCGCAGGTACTCGGCGGTGCGCTCGGGAGGCACCTCGCCGAACTTCTCGCGGAGCCCCGCGAGCGCCGCGAGCAGGCGCATGGTCCCCCTGCCGGGGTTCAGCCTCGGCGGCCGGACGCCCGTGATCCGGCTCGCCACCTCGAACGCCTCGACGAACCGGTGCGGGGGCCCGGCGATGATGTAGTCGTCGCCCGGCCGGCCCTTCGCGAGCGCCAGGACATGGCCCTCGATGATGTCGTCGATGAACCCCCAGCAGACGCCCGCGTGCTTCGGGGCCGCGCGCAGCTTGCCCTGAAGGTACTGGACGAGGACGGGGCGCAGCTGGCTCGTGTCGCCCGGGCCGTAGACGACGCCCGGCATGACCACGGTGAGTGGCAGGCCGCGCCGCACCATCGGGTGCGCGACCTCGTAGTGCGCCACCCACTTCGTGCGGTCGTAGTGCGACAGGTGCCTGCCCGTGAAGCGGTAGGCCTCGTCGGGCACTTTCCCCCGCGTGTCGGAGAAGACGGCCAGCGTGCTGGTGTAGACGCCCTTGGCGACGCCGAGCTCCTGCATGAGCTCGAGCACGTTGCGCGTCCCCTCCACGTTGACGCGCTCCATCTCGGCGGGGTCGCGCACGCCCACCTTGTAGACCGCCGCAAGGTGGAAGAGCGCGTCGCACCCCTCCAGGGGGGCGCGCACGGACTCGCGGTCCGTGACGTCCCCGCGGGCGAGGCTCACGCCGAGCGCGGCGAGGCCGGCGGCGCGGTCCGGGTCGCGCACGACGGCGCGCACCTCGTGTCCGGCCCCGCGAAGGCGCTTGGCGAGCCGCAGGCCGAGGAACCCGGTGGCGCCGGTGAGGAACACGCGCATGGGCGGCCCCCAAGTCCGCGGCTCGCTATGTAGGTTCACTACGGCGGCACGCCGATCCAGTGGAGGGGGCTCGTCGCGACGACGGCCATGACGAGCCCGAGGAGGAGGAACACCATGAACGGCGCCTTCGGCGACACGAAGGCGGTCTTCGCGCCGCTTTCGCGGATGACCTCCAGCCCCTCCTTCTGCCGGGCCTCGGAGTGCGCCGAGCGCGAGAGGATGATGTGGGGTTTCCACTCCCCGCCTCGGAGGCTGCCCATCAGGAAGTCCCGCTCGAGGTTGATGGCCTCCACCGGCTTCGCGTACCCCGTGAGGGACAGGGGCCAGCGGAACTGTCGGTTCCTCAAGCCGACCGCCCCAAACCACACGGGGGCCGCCACCACCTGGATGAGCGCCCCGTTGAAGAAGACGACGAGCGCAAAGGGGAGGAGCTCCACGGCCAGGGTGCCGGCGGGGATCAGCGGGAGCCCGGCGATGGCGGGGGCCACGGGGAAGAGCAGCGCGAGGACCATGAGGCCCTTGGCGTCGGCACCGCCGTGCAGCGCGTTCATCATGTAGAAGACGAGCGCCGCGCCCATCATCAGGCAGGCCGCGTACGCCTGCGCCTCGGGCCCGCTGAGCGGCCGGCCGGGCGTCCCTAGGTCGAGCGAGGGGGCCACGACGAAAACCCCCACCGCGCCCGCCAGCATGCTTGCGCTGATCAGCATGTCGAGGAGCCATACGCGCTTCTGGGCTTCCGTGAAGTCGATGGGCCCCTCCGGGACCTTGTCGCCGGGGATGACCGTGATGATCTCGCCGCCCGTCACCGCGACGGCGAAGACCGCCGCGACGGCGATGACGAGCACCCACGAGTCTCCGCCGAACCGCGCGCCGAAATCCAGGGCCATGAGCGCGAGCGCGGCCGCCGCGAGCGCGTACCACAGCCCGTCCGGGACCTCGCGCGACCGCAGGTCCGTCCACGACGCGAACGCGAGGGCGCCGACCGCGGCGGCCACGCGGGCGGCGTCAACCCATTCGGTCACGCGCGCGCCCCACCCCGCAACCTGTATTCATCGCGCCCTATAAAACTCGCAAACGCCGGGCAAATGACCCGCCGCGAAACGCCTGGCCAGACATGGATCACTGACCCCACAACCCATATATATGCACAGTCCGCTGCCATCAGCGCGGGATTGGCCGATAGATTCTTCCCGTCCAGAGGGTGAACGTGGCACAGACGTCCGAGGCCTCCGAGTCGTCCGCCGGCGGCGTGGCACGGGCGAAGACGGGGATCACGAGCCTCGACTCGATCCTTAACGGGGGCATCCCGAAGGGCAACCTCGTCCTCCTCACCGGGGCCTGCGGGACCGGCAAGACGACGCTCGCGCTCGAGACCCTGTCGAACGCCGCGCGGGCCGGGGAGCACGGGGTCTTCCTCTCCACGACGGAGCCCGTGAGCCGGATCCTCGAGAACGCCGCGACCTACCGCTTCTTCGACAAGGCCACCGTGGGCAAGACCATCCACTTCGTGGACGCCTCCTCGGCGTTCGAGTCCCTCGAGCTGGAGAGCGTGTTTACCCCCAAGAACGTCGACGAGGCGCTTGCCTGGCTCTCGAAGACCGTGAAGGAGAAGAAGGCGACCCGCCTCGTCATCGACTCGCTCACCGGCATCTGCTACCGCGTCGGCAAGCCGGAGCTCGTACGGGACTTCACGTTCCGCCTGGGCCGCGAGCTCGGGGAGCTCGGGTGCACCACGATCGCCACCGTGGAGACGCCCGCGGGGGTCATGGCCTACTCGACGTTCGGCGTCGAGGAGGCCGTGGCCGACGGCATCGTCCTGCTCGGCAACCACGACGCGCGCGGCTACCTGCTGCGCACCCTCCAGGTCGTGAAGATGCGGGGGACGACGCACTCGCGTGCCCGCTACGTGATCGACCTGACAAGCCACGGAGTGATCATGGTGCCCATGCTCAAGGCCTCGATGCGGGGGGAGTGAGGTGGCCGTCGACGTCGAGCGGGTCGTCCGCACAAGCCTGGAGGAAGCGCCGCCCAACGCCGCCGTCGCGCTGATGAGCGACCTGAACTTCTACTTCCAGACGATGAAGGCGGTCGTCGACTGGGCGGGGAAGGCCGGGAAGAAGATGGTGTACGTGACGTCCACCATCCCCTCGTCCGTGATCCAGCAGCAGCTGGAGGCGGAGGGCGTCGAGGTCGGCCACCTGTACTTCGTCGACTGCATCTCGTTCATCGTGGGCTCCACCGGCGAGGAGAAGGAGCGGACGATCTACGTCGAGTCGCCGACGATGCTCGAGAACATCATGCTGAAGGTCGAGGCTTGGCTAAAGCAGATCGGCACGAAGAACGTCGTGCTCTTCCTCGACGCGATGAACACGCTCGCGATGCACAACGACGAGAAGGCGCTCTCCGAGTTCTCGTACTACCTCGTGAACTCGCTGCGGGTGCGCCAGATCCAGACGGTCGTCCTCTCCATCCACGAGCAGACGCCCGAGGACCTCGAGGTCGTCCTGAAGCTCGTCTGCGACAGCGGGATCGACGTCCACGACGAGGGCTGAGGGCCGCTCGCTCGGGGGCACGGGCGGCTCGCCCCATAGGAGGCCGGGCGCTGATCGAGAAGGTCACGGACAGGATCGTCCTCGTGGGGACGGCCCACGTCTCGGCGAAGAGCGTCGAGGAGGTCCACGCGGCCATCACGCAGTACCGGCCGGCGGTCGTGGGGGTCGAGCTCGACGCCGGCCGGTACGAGGCGCTGCGCGACCGCACGAAGTGGCGGCAGACGCCGATCACCGACGTGATCCGGTCGGGGCGCGCGTACTTCTTCCTGGCGCAGCTGTTCCTCTGGAGCTTCCAGCGGAAGCTCGCCGAGAAGTTCGGCGTCGAGCCCGGCGCCGAGATGATTGCGGCGGTGAACCGCGCGCACGGGGACGGGCTCAAGCTCGCGCTCCTGGACCGCGACATCGGGGTCACCTTCAAGCGGGCCTGGCGGATGATGACGCTTCGCGAGAAGCTGCGCTTCGTGTGGGCCGTCTGGGAGACGCTCTTCGGGCTCGCGTGGGCGCGGGAGAAGGCGGGGGGCGCCCCCGAGGAGGAGATCGACCTCGAGCGCATGATGAACGAGGACGTCCTCACGGAGATGATGGAGGAGATCGGGAAGTTCGCGCCCTCCGTGAAGCGCGTGCTCATCGACGAGCGCGACCTCTACATCGCGAAGAAGGCGCTGCTCGCGGCCGAGGAGGGGACGGTCGTCGTGGTGATCGGCGCCGGCCACCTGAAGGGCGTGCGCGCCGCGATCCAGCGGGGGCTCGCGGGCGCGCCGTCGTTCGCGGAGCTGCGGGAGGTCCCCAAGCGCGCGGTCCCGTGGGGGACGGTCGTCGGCTGGTCCGTGCCGTTCTTCCTCTTTTGGATCCTCTCCTACCAGACGCTCCAGGGCGGCCTCCAGCGCGCGGGGGAGGCGTTCTTCTGGTGGTGGGCGATCCACGGGGCCCTCGCGGCGGCCGGCTGCGCGCTGGCGCGCGGCCACCCTTACTCGGTGGCAACGGCCTTCGGGGTCGCGGGGTTCACGTCGATCAACCCGGCGGTGGCGGCCGGGTGGGTGTCGGGGCTCGTGGAGGCGAAGGTGCGCACGCCGACGGTCGCGGACTTCGAGCGGCTGCAGGCGTGGGAGACGCTGAAGGACTTCCTGACCAACCCGGTGACCCGGGTGGTCTTCGTGGTCGCGCTCACGAACCTGGGCAGCACGATCGGCACGTGGGTCTCGCTGCCGATCCTGGCGCGCGGGCTGGCCTGAGGCGGCCGGCTACAGCGCGTGGAGCGCGAGCTGGCGGTTGCTGTGGTGGAGCTCGAAGGTGCCGCCGTCGAACACAGCGGAGGCGGCCTCGGGGTCCACCTCGATCCGGATCGTGTCGCCGCCGGTGATCCGGTTGTCGTTGTCGTGGTCGACATAGAAGACGGTGACCGTGACCCCGCTCGTGGTCACGGGGGCGCCGGCGGGCCCCACGAGGTATGCGGCCTGGTCGGTGTCCCGGACGATGTAGGTGAGGCCGTCGGCGGGGACGGCCGTGACCCCCGCGGCGGTGACGATGGCCGCCGAGTAGTTGCCGCCGACCCACCCGCCGGAGGAGAAGGCGATGGAGGGGGGGGTGGGCGGGGGCGGGCCCAGGGTGCCCGAGACGAGGAGGTAGACGACCCCCGCCAGGAGCACGGTGATGGCGACCATGAGGATCGTCCCCACGGTGGCCGAGACACCGCTGCGGCGCGCCCGGAAGGCCATCCAGCGCACCGACGTCCCCGTCCTCGGGAGCGCGAGCCGCCCGGCGCATATTAAGAGATTTGCGCGCGAGTGGTGAAACCCAGAGTCTCGCCCACACTGGAGGCGACCGCACGCGCGCCGCGGCCCTAGTGCGGCGAAGGCGGTGCGCGCGGAGCGGGAGCGTGCGACCCCGCGGCAAGCGCATGCGAGAAGAACGAGCAGGAGGGGGAGAGGGAAGAAGAAGGAAAAGCCGGGCCGGCGCGAGCCGGCCCGGGAAGAAACGGTGTACAGACCTACGGGATGCCCGCGGTGCCCAGGACATCGCTGCCCTGCAGCACCTTGAACGTCGTGCCGTGGACCTGGATCAGGTCGCTCGTCTGAGCCACCTTGATCCCGATGTTGTCGTCGGGTCCGACCTTGCCGTCGCCGGACGCGTCGTTGTAAGTGATGGTCACGACGACGCCGTTTACGGCGGCGCCGGTGCCTGCCGCGCCCGAGAAGTAGATCGTCCCGTTCCCGGCCACTACCTGGAACACCAGCGTGCTGACGTCCAACGTGGTCGTCGACACACTAGTGATGGTCGCTGTCGTTCCCAGCCCCTGGAAGTTCCCTACCGAGAGGGAAACCGTGGGCTTCGTCTCGCCCGGGTTGGTTACCAACCCGGTCACCATGACATACAAGACCGCCGCGAGCACCACGGTGATGGCGACCATCAGGATGGTGCCAATCACGGGCGACACGGCGTTCTTGTTTGGCCGAAGCCAAAGCGTTCGCATGTTTTGTCCTCTTGAGGCTTTTTACGGCCTCGAAACGGCAACCCGGCTCTTCTGTATTTAAAGGTGACCGGGCGAATCTCAGGGGTTCCGGGGGGGTTATCCGACGTTCTCCCGCCCCGCGAATTACGGGCAGCTCCCCCCAGGGGGCCGAGGGGTCCCTTGGGGCGCCCTGCGGTTCGCCTAGGCCAGGCTGTTGACCTGGCCGACAATGGCATTGGCCACCAGCACCTTCAACGTGGAGTCCCGGACGGCGGTGGCGTTGGCGGGCGTCACGCTGATCACGATCAGGTCCTCCGGGGAGACCTTGCCCACATTCCCGGTGTCCCGGTAGGTGACGTTCACGGTGATGTTGGCCACGAGGGTCTTGTTGCCGCCGGCGGGCCCGGAGTAGTAGATGGTCCCGTTCTGGGCCTGGATGACGTAGCTCAAGGCGTCGGGCGCAAGCCCCTCGGCGTTGTTGATCGCGAGGAACGAAACCGTCACGGAGCCGTTCGCCCATGGGCCTGCGTCCATGAGGAGCTCCGGGTTGCGTTCCGGGGTCTCCACCATGATCCCGCTCATGGTGACGTACAGGACGCCAGCCAGCACGATCGTGATGGCCACGAGCAGGATGGTGCCCACCACGGCCGACACCCCGGCCGGCGAAGCGCGTAGCGGGAAAGGCACCGACATGGAGGCCGCCACCGCCACGCACCCTCGGGCACCCACGCGGCCGGGCGATATTTATACGTTGATCAGCGGATCGCGCCGGCAATTCGCACGAGCGAGGAGGGGAGGGCGCTTGGTGGAGGCCGCGGGGCCGCCTCCCGACGCCTCGGGCCCCCCGGGGCCCGGCACGTGCACGGTCCACCTTGCCGACGCGCGCGCCATGGGCGCGGTCGCGGACGGCTCCGTCGCGCTCGTAGTCACCTCGCCCCCCTACCCGCACGTGGCCATGTGGGACGGGGCGTTCCGGGCCCTTGGGGCGACGGACTGGCAGGGCCAGCACGCGGTGCTCGACGCCGTCTGGGCGGAGGTGGCCCGGGCCCTCATGCCGGGGGGGATCGCGTGCGTGGTCGTGGGGGACGCCCTGCGGAAGGTGGAGGGCAGCTTCCAGCTCTTCCCGAACCACGCGCGGGTGATGGACGCCCTCGCGCGCCTCGGGCTCATGGCGCTCCCGTACATCCTCTGGAAGAAGCCGACCAACCGGCCGAACGCGTTCCTCGGGTCGGGGTTCCTGCCCCCGAACGCCTACGTGACGCTCGACTGCGAGTTCATCCTCGTCTTCCGCAAGGGGCCGCTGCGCGCGTTCCCGCCGCACGACGGGCGGCGGGCGGCGAGCCGGTACACGAAGGCGGAGCGCGACCGGTGGTTCAGCCAGGTGTGGGAGCTGCCCGGCGCGCGCCAGCGGCAGGCGGGCGTCGGGCGCCGCACGGCGGCGTTCCCGCCCGAGGTGCCCGCGCGGCTCGTCCGCATGTTCTCGGTGGAGGGCGACCTCGTGCTCGACCCGTTCGCGGGGACGGGGACGGCGCTTGCGGAGGCCGTGCGGGCGGGCCGCGACGCGGTGGGGTACGAGGTGGACCCGGCGCTTCGCGGCGCGATCGAGGCGGCGGTCGCGCGGGCGGGCGCCCACTGCCGGTTCTCCGGGCCGGAGCCAAACGGTTAATCCCCGCGCGCGGGTGGGGCGGGGCGGCGGCGCGGGCGGTGGGAGGCGGCGGGCATCGCGGGTGAGGGCGCGCGGGGGACGACCTCGGAGGAGGTCAACCGCCTCATCGCGCAGCACGCGCATCCCGGCGTCAAGCTGGACCTCGAGGACATCCGGGGCCAGAGGGCCGTGGCCGTGGGCCTCGACCTGCGCGTGGGGGTGCTCGTCGAGGGGGACGCGGGGGACTTCCTCGCGGCCTACAACGCGGGCGCGATCGTCGTGCTCAAGCGGGGGAAGGCGGGCGCGTACCTCGCCTACGGGATGACAGCGGGCGAGGTCGGGGTCGTCGGCAGCGCGGGCGACGCCGCAGGCGCCTATGCCTCGGGCGGCCGGGTGCTCGTCTACGGGGACGCGGGCGCGCGCGCTGGTTGGCGCCTCGCGGGCGCCACGCTCGTGGTGAAGGGCGACGCGGGGGAAGGCGCGGGCGCGGGGATGACCGGCGGCGCCATGGCGCTGCTTGGCGCCGCGCGCGGGACGGTCGGCGAGGGGATGGCCGGCGGCGTGATCTACGCGCGGCGCGACGCGCGGGTGGACACTTCCTGCGCGCGCGCGCGGGACCTCGACGCGGCGGCTGCCGCCGCCCTGAAGGAGCTCGCGGCGGCCGTGAAGGTCACGGCGGTGGACCCGAAGGCGTTCGTGCAGGTCGTGCCGGTGGGCCGCGCGGCGCCCGCTCCCGGCCAGGCGGCGGAGGGGGGGGGGCCCGCCGGAGGCGCGCGGGTGCGCGTGGTGCGGCCGTCGGCCTCGCCCGACGAGGCGAAGGCGTTCGTGGACTCCGTGGTCGCGCGCGTGGCAGAGGAGGAGGACTGAGGCCCTTGGACCAGCACGAGCGGTTCTGGCGCGGCCGGTCCGCCCTCGCCGAGGGGGACGCCGGCGCGAGCCGCCCCTTCGCGATCGTGGCGGCCGCCACGGGGGCGGGCGCCTCCTCCGGGGCCGCGGACGCCGCCGTCGCCCCCGCGCCGCGGCCGGCGCTCGGGCCGGAGGGCGGGCCGGGCCTCGCTGTCCCGCTCGCGCTCGACGCCTCGCGCCTGGCGGAGGCCCCGCCGAAGCTGTGGCCGGCCCTCGCGCGCGCGGCCTCGGCCACCGGTTGCGCGCTCGTCCTCTCGCCGGACCAGCTGCTGGCGCGGGCGGAGCTCTTCCGCGCGGCCCGCGTGGCCACCTTCCTTTCGGTCGGGCCCGACAGCCAGGCCACGCCAGGCGCCGCGCGCGCGGCGGGGGGGCTGCTCATGCGGCTCGCCTCGCGGGGCGGCGCCCCCGCGGTCCTCGACGGGGGCGCGCTGCCGGGCTGGGTGGAGGCGTGCCGCGCGCTATCGGGCTACCAGGCGCCTGCCGCCGTCTCGATCCCCCCCGGGCGGCGCCCGCCGTGGCGAGCCATCGGGGAGGCGCGCGCGGCGGGCCTCGCCGCGGTCGCCTTTGAGGAGGGGGAGGGCGCGGCGCGGGAGCCGATTGCGGCCCGGGTCGGCCGCGCCGCCCAGGCGGCGTCGGCCGGCGGGGGGGTGGCGTGCCTCCTCGGCGCGGACGAGCCCCCCGATGGCGCCGAGCTCGCCACGCTGCTCGCCGCCGGCGCGCGCACGGTCGTCACCCCCGGCCCGGTCGAGGCCGCGCTGCGCCACGGGGGGGCCTTCGAGGGGGACTGGAAGGCCCTCGCCGACGCGCTCGCCCACGCCGTCTCCACCGTGTGGGACGACGCGCGCCGCGTCGCCCGCGGCGCCGGGTGCGCCGACCCCCGTGACCTCGGGCGCGACAACCTCCGCGCGCTCACGTACGACGCCGCCGCCCTCTCGGGCGCGCGCCTCTCCGGCTTCGACGAGCGGCTGCCCTGGTGGGTGCACTAGCGCACGCGCCTCACAGCGGGATGTTCCCGTGCTTGCGCTCGGGGCGCGCCTCGAGCTTCCCCTCGAGGAGCGCGAGCGCGCGCGCCAGCCGCGGCCGCGTCTCCTCCGGCTCGATCACGTCGTCGATGAAGCCGCGCTCGGCGGCGATGTAGGGATTCGCGAACCGCTCCACATACTCCTCGACGAGCCGCCTGCGCTCCGCCGCGCCGTCGCCCGCCTGCTCGATCTCCCGGCGGAAGATGATGTTCACGGCGCCCTCGGGCCCCATCACCGCGATCTCCGCCGTGGGCCACGCGAGGTTCAGGTCCGCCCGGATGTGCTTCGAGCACATGACGTCGTAGGCGCCGCCGTACGCCTTGCGGGTGATCACCGTGAGCTTCGGGACGGTCGCCTCGCTGTACGCGTACAGGAGCTTCGCCCCCTCCGCGATGATCCCCCCGTACTCCTGGTCCGTCCCCGGCAGGAAACCGGGGACGTCCACGAACGTCACGAGCGGGATGTTGAACGCGTCGCAGAACCGGACGAACCGCGCCGCCTTCACCGACGCGTCGATGTCGAGCGTCCCGGCGAGCACGCGCGGCTGGTTCCCGACGACCCCCACGGAGTACCCGTCGAGCCGCGCGAACCCGACGACGATGTTCCGCGCGAAGAGCTCGTGCACCTCGAGGAAGTCGCCGCCGTCCACGACGTGGCGGACCACCTCCACGATGTCGTAGGGCTTGTTGGGGCTCTCCGGCACGATCGTGTTCAGCGCCGCCTCGCGCCGGTCGGGCGGGTCGTCCCCGCGGACGCGCGCGGGCGCCTCCCGGTTGTTCTGGGGGAGGAACGAGAGCAGCCGCCGGACCGTCTCCATCGCGCCGTCCTCGCTGTCGGCGGCGAAATGCGCGACCCCGCTCTTCTGGGCGTGGGTGAGCGCGCCTCCGAGCTGCTCGAAGGAGACCTCCTCGTGCGTGACCGTCTTGATCACGTCCGGCCCGGTGATGAACATGTGGGAGGTGTCCTTCACCATGACGACGAAGTCGGTGATCGCGGGCGAGTAGACCGCGCCCCCCGCGCACGGCCCTAGGACGACGGAGAGCTGCGGGACGACACCGGAGGCCATCACGTTGCGGAAGAAGATCTCCGCGTACCCCCCGAGCGACTTCACGCCCTCCTGGATCCGCGCCCCGCCGGAGTCGTTGAGGCCGATGACGGGCATCCCGTTCTTCATGGCGTGGTCCATCACCTTCGTCACCTTGGCCGCGAACATCTCGCCGAGCGACCCCCCGAACACGGTGAAGTCCTGCGAGAAGAGGGCCACCGGGCGCCCGGCGACGGTGGCGAGCCCGGTGACGACGCCGTCCCCGTAGACGCGCCGCCCGCCCATCCCGAAGTTCGTCTCCTGGTGGAGGACGAAGGGGTCGAGCTCGAGGAACGACCCGGGGTCCACGAGCGCGTCGACCCGCTCGCGCGCGGTCATCTTGCCGGCCGCGTGCTGCTTCTCCACGCGCTCGGGCCCGCCGCCGGCGGACGCCTCCGCGCGCAGGCGCCGCAGGCGTTCCACCGGCTTTTCCCTCGGCGGCAACCCTGCCCCTCCACGGGCGAAGCCCCTCCGACCCCAAAAGGGTTTAGCAGCGCGCGCGAGCCGCGCGCCCCGCGGGCGCCGCCGCGCGACGATTCACCGCGACCCCGCAACCGGTACCACAAACGATATATCCCGTCTTCCGGCTGGTCGCCTCGCTTCGTGGCCAGGTGTTCCGTTGAGGTTTAGCCGTCGACAACTTGCAGGTCTCCTGATCGCTGGGTCCGCCTTCGTGCTCCTGCCCCTCGCCCTCTCCGGCAGCGCCTCCGCGGCGCAGATCGACATCCGGTTCGAGCTCAACCCGGGGGAGGGCGCCTGCCAGGTCTGGAGCGGGCGCACGTCCGACCAGGTGCAGTGGAACCTCACGCTGCGCCAGAACGGGACGGACACGACGTCGCAGCCCACGCCCACCTACGTGTACATCGACGACTCGAACATCCCGGCCCGGCAGCACGGGTGGATCTTCCTCCTCACCGCCGGGTCGCCGCCGCCGCCGGCCCCCGAGGCGTTCGACGCATCGCGCTCGAAGACGCAGGCGTTCGGCGACGGGGCCTACCCGCCGCCGACGGACGGGGAGACGCTCAAGCTCGCGCTGTACAGCGAGGCCCGCCCCCAGGGGGCGTCGCCCGCGACGGTGAGCATCCTGCTCACGCCGAGCCTGCAGAGCCTGAACCGCGACTGGTACTTCAACGTCACAGCCCAGACCGACGACTCGCGGACCGTGGACATCTTCAAGAAAGTGCAGCTCTGCGTCAACATCCCGCCCGACCCGAAGTACACGACGGGCAACTTCTCGTACAGCCCCGACCCCCTCAACCCCGTGTGGCAGATCAGCGCGGCGGGCAACAGCACCGTCGAGGTGTACTTCTGGATCCGCAACACGGGCAACACGCAGGACCGCTACTACTGCACGGTCTTCGTCCCGCGCGCCGACTGGACTTGGCGGTTCATCCAGGGGTTCGAGTTCACCAACGCGACCCACGGCAGGACGAATTACACCCAGCCGAACCAGAACTTATCGTCGGAGAACAACAAGATCAAGGTCGAGGTGTACGTGCCGCCGAGCGCGCGCGCGCAGGAGAACTCGACCGTCTCGCTGACGTGCGACTCGGAGAAGGCCCTGCTCATGGGCCTCGGCGACAGCCGCAAGCCGTTCCCGCCCTACACGCGGGTCTCCGTGGTGCAGTACTACTGGGTCTGCGCGGACGAGGTCGGGGCCACCCTCCTCGAGGGGATCCCCGGCGACGAGCTCATCTTCGCCTTCCGCGTCTTCAACCAGGGCAACGGGCCCGACCGCGCGCGCGCGTACATCGCCGCGGGCGACATCACGTGGGACACGCTCATCACGCCGGACGGCTGGGACCTGCGGACGCCGCCGGACCCGGGTTTCGACGGGACGGGGGAGTTCTTCGTCAGCATCCCCGAGGACACGCCCATCTCGACCGTCGAGTACCAGATCAACGTGAGTTCGACCACGCCCAACACGCCGATCTGCCCGCTGCGCTACAAGGTCAGCGTGCTCCAGGAGTTCATCCCGACGGTCGAGGGCGCGCCCCCGCAGGTCGGCGTCCTCGGGCAGGAGGTTGTTTTCCGTTTCACGATCGGCAACGAGGGCAACGGGCTGGACGCGATCGAGGTCAAGTACTTCAACCTCAGCGACTGGCGCGTCTTCCTGGACCCCCCGCGGGAGCAGAGCATCCTCCAGCCCCACGAGAGGGTCACGTTCACCGTGACGATCATCGTGCCGAAGGAGAAGGTGAAGGCGCAGGTGGGTGTCTACAACACGACCTTCGCCATCTCCTCGGTGTACGCGCGGGACTACGGCCTCTCGGTCTCGGTGTCGACGAACCTCTCGGTGATCATCAACCCGCTGCTGCAGTGCGTGATGGATCCCACCTCGACGGACAAGGAGTTCAACCCCTACGCCGCGCCGGGGCTCGTCTCGGAGGCCAACTTCATCCTGTCGGTGACGAACCTCGGCAACGGGGGCGACAGCCTCACGCTGGGGGCCACGGGGCCGGAGGGGATCAACGTGACACTGGCGCCCTCGTCGCTCAACCTGAAGATCCAGGAGCCCAAGGCGGTCCTCGTCACGCTGCGCGCCAACGCGTCGGTGCCGCCGGGGCTGTACACGGTCAACATCACGGCGACCTCGGTGCTCAACGAGTCGTCCGTGTGCGCCTCGACGTACCGCGTCACGATCTTCAACCTCGACGGCGCGGTCAACCAGAACGTGCAGCTCTTCGTGGAGGACCCCAAGAACCGGGACCTCGAGCCCCAGGTCACCGTCCTCGGGGTGGTGCAGCAGGTCGAGGGGTACTACGTGAAGTTCCGCATCTTCATCGAGAACCGCGGCGACCGCGCGCTCGCGTTCGGGTCGGTGACGGTGACGCTCACGGACACGCTCCTCTGCGAGCGGGCCCCGACGAGCGGGCGCAACGACACGTGCGGGACGCGCACGCTGGACACCTGGCCGCTTCCGCTGAACCTCACGGCCGGCAACTTGGGCAACGCCACGGCCTGGGAGTATGTCTACTGGGCGCCAGACTACCTGTGCATCAGCGACCCGGTGCTCTGCGAGTCGAAGACCAACCCGCCGGGCAACCCGCACCGGCTCACGTTCCGGCTGACGATGAGCGCGGAGTCGAACCCGCTGAACAACGAGGCCACGGTGACGGTGAACGTGCTGCCGGCAGCCGTCTTGGCCATCGAGCCGCCGCCGCAGCCGCTGCCGATCCTCCCGATCGCCGTCGGCGGGGCCGTCGCGTCCCTCGCGGGTTTCGGCTACTGGTTCCGTTTCGTCCGCCCGCCGAAGGTCGACGAGGAGCTGTACGCGTCCATCTACGGCGGCGGCGGCGGCCCGGCCGCGGCCCCGCAGGCGCCGACCGGGCAGGACGGGATCGACGCCTACTTCAAGTCGCAGGAGCAGGCGACCGAGGTCCCGCAGCAGTACCAGGGGATGAACGACACGCAGGTCGAAGAGGCGCGCAAGCTCTACGGCGACCGATTTGGCAAGCGTCGGTAGGAGGGCCCCTCAGGCGGGCGCCTCTGCGCCCGCGAGCTGCCCTTCGACGATCGCGTCGATCTCGCGCAGGAAGCGCTCGCGCCCATCCTTGGGGATGGTCGCGCCCGACGCCACGGGGTGGCCGCCCCCGCGGCCGCCCACCGCCTCCGCGGCCCGGCGGGCTGCCACCGAGAAGTCGACCCCGCGCTCGGCCTGGCGGCGTGTGGCGCGCGTGGAGACCTTCCACCCGCCGTTCTGGGGCGAGAAGCACACCACGGGGTAGGCCGGGTCGAAGAGGTAGATGACGCCGAGGCCGGCCACGGCCGCTGCGACGAGGGTGTCGTCCGTGTCGAAGTACTGGACCGCCCTCAGTTTCGTCGGCGGGTGGGCCGCCAGCTTGAGCAGCCCGTCGCGCACCTGGTTGCGGTAAGCCTCCGCGCGCGCGCGGGCGCGCTCGAAGGCCCACGGCTGGCCGAGCGCGACGCCGACGGCCGCCGCGTGCTCGCCCGCCCGACCCGCGGAGTTGACGAGCGCCTGGAGCTCCTTCGCGGTCATCCCCCGCGCGGGGATCTCGACGCGCTCGGTCGTGACCTCCCCCGCGTAGAGCGCGTCGACGCCGTGCGAGAGGAGGTGCGCCGCCAGCCGCGACGCGAGCGCGCGGGCGGAGCCCTCGTCCACGTCGGCCACCGGCAGGTCGGGGCGCACGCCGACCTCCCGCAGCAGGCGCCGCGCCTCCGCCTCGTCGCCCGTGATGCCGGGCAGGAAGGGGTCGTTCGACCGCACGAGCGCGTCGAGCAGGTCGGCCCCCTCGAGGTTGAGCCCGCGCCGGACGTGGAGGTCGCCCGCGGCCTCGGCGGCCTCGAGGATCCGGCGCGTCGCGCCGCGGAAGCCTCCCACGTGCTGCCGGTCGCCGATGGCGCCGGCGATCGCGAGCGGCGCGAGGTCGAGGTTGGCCGGGTCGAGCGCGAGGGCGAAGAGGAACGCGGTGGAGGCGCCGCAGAGCTCCGACGAGCCGTCGACGCCGAAGAGGTGTCCGTTGACCTGCACGAAGCGCTCGTCGCTGCGCTGCGAGAGGGGCACGTGGTGGTCCAGCACGATCACGAGCGACCCCGCGTCGGCCACGGGCTCGAGGAGGTCGGCCTGCCCCGAGCCGACGTCGGAGGTGATGAGGACGCGCGGCTTGTCCTCGGCAAGCGCCCCCGCGACCTTCGCGTCGAGCCCGCGCAGCGCGGTGAGGTGGTACCCCCGCCCGCGCCGCGAGAGGGCCGTCACGAGCGCGCCGGCCGCGGAGAGGCCGTCGGCGTCCGCATCCACGAGCACACGCGCCAACCCCGGCGTCCGGTCGAAGAGCCGCGCGGCGAGTTCGAGGCGGCGGGCCATGGGCGTGCCGACGAGGCGGACGAGCGAGGCGGGCCCCGGTTCCCCCTCGGGGGGCTCCATGGCGCCACTACTCCACGATCAGCTTCGCGCTGGAGAGCGAGTACCGCCAGCTCGACGGCAGGTCGCCACGCGACTGGTAGTAGCTCACGAGCCGGCGGATCTTCCCCTCGACATTCTGCAGCGCGTGCTTGTTGTGCGTGTCCTTCCGATTCTTCGAGAGGTGCCGGTCGAGGTTGACGGCCGTGCGGATGAGCGCCATCAGGTCGTCGGGGACGTCGCCCGCCAGGCCGTTCTGCGCGAGCACCTGCCCGAGGCTCTTGCCCGTGGAGAGCTTGACGGACGGGACGGCGTGGAGGTCGCGCAGCTTGAGGCCGATCTCCGCGGCCGAGGCCCCGTCGCGCCGGTACTTGACGATGAGGTCCTCGACCTCCTTCGCCTCGAGCGCGACCCACGCCGGGTTCTTCGTCGTGAGGGGCCGGCGGGAGCCGGACTTTCCTCTGCCACGCGTCTGGATGCGCGCCATCGTGCACCTCGGGAGGGGGAAGGCCGCCTATGCGCTTCTTGTATAAGAAGCCTCACGGGGGCCGGGCCCTGGCCAGACACGCGCGGCGCGCGCGCGATCATCCGGAGTGCGCCGGCGCCGTCTCGGCGGTCGAATCCGGCGCGTCGGGCGCGTCGGGCGCGCCGGCCGCCGCAGCGGCGGCGGGCGCGGGCTCTCCTGCAGGCGCCGCTGCCGCCGCCTCGGCGGCCGCCGAGGCGGCCGCGCGCTGCGCGCTCAGCCGCTCGATCTTGGCCTTGGCGATCTTCCGCAGGCCCGCCACGCACTCGTGGTTCTCGAGCATGTCCTTCTTCGTGATGAGGGTCTTCACCTTCGCGTGGCAGTGGTCGACGAGGTCGCAGCGGACGCAGACGCGCGCAACCTCGTCGCGCAGGCGGAGGATGTAGAGCCCGCGGCCCTCCCCGTCGGCCGCCTCGGGCGCGATTTCGTCGACGACGACGTCCGTGTCGATGTAGATGCCGCCCGTCCGCTCCGCGGGGAATTTCCAGCGCTGCCACCCCCCTTCGAGGTGGTCGGGGAACACACGCGGCACGCTCATCGGGGGCGGGGCGCCGGGGCGCGCGTGCGGGTCCTTCAGGCTCACCTGCGCGCCCTGCGCGCGGCCAGCCGGGCGCGTGGCGGGCCCGCGCGGGCCCGCGGCGGAGCCGCCTGCGGCCGCGCGCGGCGGGGTCTCGGGCGCGTAGTGCTCGACGAGGAGCGCCGCGAAGAAGAGGAACACGAAGAAGAGGGCGGACATCTGCTGGACGTCGGAGACTGTCCCGAACCCGAGCGCCCGCACGGCCGGGTTGCTCGCGACCATGTAGAGGAAGGCGACATAGAGGAAGGAGAGCGCGGAGATGACCCACAGGCCGAGCGGCGCCCACGACCGCCGCCCCGTGAGCAGCCTGCGGTCGGCGGTGGCGGCGGCCATGGGGACCCCCCTGAAAACGGTGCGTTCCACCCCCAGGAGCATATTTGAGGGTTTGGCCGGGCGGCTCAGTTGGCCGGCGCGGCACGCTCCGCCGCGCGCACGGTGTTGTGGAGCAGCATGGTGATGGTCATCGGGCCGACCCCCCCGGGGACCGGCGAGATCGCCTTCGCCTTGGCCGCCACCGGCTCGAAGTCGACGTCGCCCACGAGCCGCGTGCCCTTCGGCGCGGAGGGGTCGTCGATGCGGTTGATCCCCACGTCGACCACGACGACGCCGTCGCGCACCATCGGCGCGGTGAGCGCCTTGGGGTGGCCCGCGGCCACCACGACGATGTCCGCCGCGCGCGTGTGCGCCGCGATGTCGCGCGTGCCCGTGTGGCAGCAGGTGACGGTCGCGTTCGCGCCCTTCTGCTTCTGGACGAGCAGGTTCACGAGCGGCTTGCCGACGATGTTCGACCGGCCGACGACGACCACGTGCTTCCCCTCGGGCGAGTTGCCGGAGCGCACGAGCATCTCGACGACGCCCTTGGGCGTGCAGGGGGCGAACGTCTCCTCGCCGAGCGCGAGCTTGCCGACGTTGAACGGGTGGAAGCAGTCGACGTCCTTGCCGGGCGAGATCGCCTCGAAGACCGCGCGCTCGCGGATCTGCTCGGGGAGCGGCGACTGCACGAGGATCCCGTGGATGCGGGGGTCGGCGTTCAGCGCGCGCACGCGCTCGAGCAGCGCCCCCTCCGCCGTGTCGGCCGCGAGCTTCAGGGTCTCGTGGAAGAGCCCCATCTCCTCGCAGGCCTTGGCCTTGTTGCGGACGTAGACCTCGGACGCCGGGTTGTCCCCGACGAGGACCGCCGCGAGGCCGGGGGGCCGACCAAGCCGCGTGCGGGCGGCGGCGATGCGGGGCTTCAGCTCCTCGCGCATCGCGGCGCCGATGGCTGTGCCCGAGATGATCTGCGCAGCCACCGGCGGGCCCCGGCCGGCCAAGGGGCCGCGCGTAGAAAAGTCTCGCGCCGGGCGCGCCGGGCGCGCCCGAAGCCTTTTGGCCCCCGCGGCGGATCGAGCCCCCGTGGCGGTGCGAGCCCCCAAGCGCCTGCGCGTCGCGGTGCTCGTCTCCGGCGCGGGCACGAACCTCCAGTCGGTCCTCGACCACTGCGCCTCCGGGGCGATCGACGCGGGGGTCGTCCTCGTCTTCTCCAACAAGCGCGACGCGGCCGCGCTCGACCGCGCGCGCCGGGCGGGCGTCCCGACCGAGGTCCTCGAGCCCTCGGGCCTCGGCCGCGAGGAGTACGACGCGAAGGCGGCGGCGATCATCGACCGCTACGGCCCCGAGCTGCTCGTGTTCGCCGGTTACATGCGGATCGTGACGGCGGGGTTCGTCGCGCACTACCCGGACCGCATCATGAACATCCACCCCGCGCTGCTCCCATCGTTCCCCGGCGTACATGCCCAGAAGCAGGCGCTCGACTACGGCGTCCGCGTCACGGGGTGCACGACCCACTTCGTCCGGGCGGAGGTGGACGCAGGCCCGGTGATCCTCCAGGAGGCCGTGCCGGTGGAGGCTGGCGACACGGAGGAGACGCTCACGCAGCGGATCCTCGAGCGCGAGCACGAGCTCCTCCCGCGGTCGATCCAGCTCTTCGCGGAGGGGCGCCTGCGCGTGGAGGGGCGGCGCGTGCGGATCATGCCGCCGGCGGGCGAGCGGGGGCGGGCGTAGCCTTCGGCCACAAAGGCGCGCCCGCCCGTACGGGCCGGAACTCTGCCTGGCGTGCTACACCCGAGCCGGCCGGGAGCCCGAGGATCGCGTCGACCACGCTCTTCGCCAGCCCCACCATCAGCCCCAGGATCAGCCCCGCGATCGGCCCGATCGCCTCCACGAGCCACGACAGGAACGCCGTCGCCGCCGCCGCCACCTGCTCCAGGAACCACGTGACCACGTCCAGCACCTTCTGCGCGAACATCCGGTCCAGCATCCCCTCGTGCTCGACGCCGATGAGGTTCCCCTGCCAGTCCTGCGCCTCCACGTACACCTGGTAGCCGTCCGTCAGGATCCCCCGGTCCGTGAGCGTGAGCGTCACCATGAAGTTCCCGCCCCGCTGCGACGTCGCGTTCGCATGCTGGTTGATCTCCCTTCCCTTCCCGCTCCGGCTCCAGGACCGGGGAGGGGATCGATCTGGAAAGAGCCAAGAGGCAGGCCATCACATGCTCACCCGACGGGGCGGCCCAGTTTCGGCCCGTAGCAAGACCAAGCCGGTGCCCGCCCACGTCACCCTTTTGCTGACGTTCGATGCTTGGGAAACGGCGGTCACCTGTCATGCGACCTCTAACGGTCGGGGGACACTACCTGCCAGAAGCAGCGAACCCGGCTGTTAACGAGTTGTTTCCCTGCGATACTGCCCTGCCATCAACGCCCCGCCCATGATGGCCCCAATTGATGCCATGAATGCTGGACCAGGGAGTCCCTGCCCATCATTTGCATGCTTCTGCAAGAGTTCCGTTGAAGAATCACGGCAACCATGGCTTAGGACCACCCCAATGGTGTAGTTGACAGGGCTGGTTTGTGCCCCAAACCGATCGTTCTCCCATCGCATCCTAAACTCCAGGTCCTCATCGGCCCTCATGCATTGCGCTGGAAATCCGCCGCCGTCGTCTCCCCAAACGATTCCGCGATTCTAAATCTCCGCGATATGGTTCGGAAAGCCATCCGACTTCGAATTCCAGTTCACCAGCTCTCCGGCCGCCACCGAAACGCATTTGGAGAACGACTGCTGGCCCGCCGGGATGACGATGCTCCCCTGCGCCTCAACGCTCGCCCCCGCGACCCCGCTGGCCAATGCAAGACCGACCACGATAGGAACGGCCAATCTGTGGCGTGATCCGATTCGGGCCGACCGGCGCGGATGGCCCGTTCGGTTGGAGCCCATACGTTCCCCTCTTGGGTTCGTGAATCTAGGTGATAAGGGTTACGGCCTACGCTGGATCGGAACCGGGGTTGATTCCCAAGTGAACGTGGCGGACGCCAACCCGAACCGCGGTGTTCCGGCGCCCTCGACCCCATCTGTGACAGTTGAGCGGTCTGGATGGTGCGCGATCGGACGGATGAGATGGTGGTGCCGCCCTCTTTGTCGGTTACGATTCCGGATTTTGCCGCTCCCTCATTGTCGGCGTTGCGTTCTGACCGCCCCGCGAGTTCGTGCACTCCTTCTCGCCCCGTTACGGGTTGCGGCTTAGCCAGCGTTAGGACGCCGCACGAAGCACCCTCCGAAGCAGATCCCGGTCCTCCGGCTCGTCCGCCGGACGCTCCGCCTTCCTCGTGATCCTCGCCAATCGCTTGAGCGCCTTGATGGCGCTCAGCCCCGGCTCCTCCTCCCGGAGGATCATCTACAGGATCGAAAGCAGCAGGCACGCGAGGAAACAAATGAAGACGTGCGCCTCGATGTGCTCCTTCTTCCGTTTCCAGATCGGCCGGATCCGGATCGCCCCCTTGGTCAATCGGAAGGCACGCTCGATCCGTTCGCGCGCCCGGTAGGTCTCGATCGTCGAACGACGTGGGTGGGCCCCTTCACGAACTGTCACAGGTGGGCCGAAAGGTTTCGGGAGGGCGGTGGTCGTGGCCAGGCGCTGAGGTCCTCGCGCGGTTGTTGAGTGTGTACCAAACGTGCAAGAAGGGCGGCGAGCGGTTCACGGGGCTCGTGCGGGACGTCTAGGGGAAAGGCGGTGACCGGCCACCGCCGGCACCATCACGCGTGCCGCAAACCTGAATGATTACGTACCTTTTTCAGGAATCAATAGTGGCGTTTCTCGCTCGCGGGCCGCGCGAGGCCGCCGATCCCCCATGCAAAGAGGATAGCACCAACAGATCCCAAGCCGGCTGCGCCTATCAGCAGAAAACCGTTGCGTGGGGGTAAGGACCCAAAGCCCAGTCGATAATCTCCCAATGCCGGGCACGACTCGCTCGCCGGGCCAACTGTGACTGTCCAACTCAAGACGGCGTTTTCTTCGTATCCTCCAAGATTGGTATGGCCCCACCAAATTCGAAGCCGGAGTGGCTGGTCGGATTGTGCACAGCCGGCACCGCCCGCCTGATCTCCCCCATCGATGGTCCCGAACCCCGCAATCTCCACCCCAAAGTTGACGACGTTGGCCCCGGATGACCATTGCCACATCACCTGCTCTCCCGGTGCTACTGCAACCCACTCGGTAATCGCCTCCGCCCCGCGGGGCAGATCCGCGGTTCCAGCGGCAGAGACGATCGGGACGTCCCTTGGCGCCAAGAACTCCTCCAGAAGTACGGACGCTATCAAGAGGAACGTTCCGCCCGCCAGGACGACTGCCCACCGCACCATCCGCCGGTCAGAAGCGACCATGGCGATGCCACCCTGTTTCAGGCGTTGATTGCGGTATCCACAATCCGAGCATCGTCTTTTCGGCAGCCTATAAAAAGGTGCCGGCGGGACGGCTCCCCTGCCTGGGGGCTTTTAGGACATGGGACCTCCACGTCCGTAATCACATGGCCCCTCCGTCCCCCTCTCACGGCGGTTTCCCGGGCCGGGATGACGCTTTGTCCCCGCCCGCCGATCGTTAGACGATGTCCGCCGTCCGGCACAAGTGTTCCCGAACGCCGTTCTGCAGCCGAGTCAGCTGCACCGCGTGGAGCGTGAACACACACACCTCCGATCGGCGAAACATCTCCCGCGCGCCGCGCCGTGCGGGAGCAACCGGCAGCCGCTTCAGCTCCGCGTTGAGCCCCTCGTCCTACTTTCCGCATAGGCGTATGGCGTAATCCCCCGATTACGGCCGCGGGCACTCACGCCTCCTGGTCCCTGTACGGCCCCTCCGACACCCCCGCCAGCTCCAACAACTGGCGTTGAAGGCCAC
>Ga0302046_10001408_pt1 | contig 22578 bp, 20 predicted proteins | sample RVTome_11_FD_200261 | JGI IMG/M metagenome (GOLD analysis project Ga0302046, IMG submission 200261) | Soil microbial communities from uranium-contaminated site in the Upper Colorado River Basin, Wyoming, United States - RVT147D111 (version 2) ...
GAGGTAGGCGCGCACCGCTGCTTTCTGCTCGTCCATGTCCGGTATGTAGTGGCTGGGATAGGCCATTCGCGGTGCAATCACCTGCAGCAGTGTGCACCGCCCGTCGCCACGGAGCTGTGCTGCGGCGGCGAGCGCGCGTTCCGCCGTCGGACTGCCGTCGAGTGCCGCAAGGACCCGATCGAAGCGCCCGATCGGCACCGGCATGGTCCCGCGCACAAGCAACAGCGGCACATTCGCCAGACGCAACAATGCATCGGTCGTGCTGCCCAGCCACGCCCGCGCCAGGCCGCCCCGGCCATGCGTCGTCATCACGACCAGATCGATGTCGTGCTCCCGCGCGTAACGGTCGATGGCGATCGCGGGCGGGCCTTGCAGAACGCTCCAGTGCGTGGCGACACCGCTCTCCCGCATCAGTCGCGCAGCCACCGCCTGCAGGTACGCCGACCGCTCCAGCTGCAGATCGGCATCCACCTGTCCGGGCATCACGACCGGCTGTCCCAGCGCGAGGATCCAGCCGATCCCTTCGTGCGCGAGCACGATATGAACGACTGCCGCGTTTCGTCGCGCAATCTCGCCGGCGACCGGAATCGCCCGCTCCGCCAGCGGCGATTGATCGACAGGAACCAGTATCGATCTCAGCATGATCAACCTCCTGCGACGCGTGCGTCGCTGATCCGATCATGCAGCCTGAGGTCACCACATTCTGTCAGGCGACGCCGCACGGGATGTACGGCAACGACACGTTCCGCTGTCGTCATGCCGGTTCAAGCGGCCGGCCCCCCGGTCCGCCGACTGCACGGACCGGGGCCGCGTGAGTGCCGCCGCCGGGCGGGCGGCGAGACACGCACTCACCGTTTACTTCTCCAGCCCCCGGTAGTACTCGGGACCGGCACACACGAACGTGTGCTGCACCGGGAACGACCACGCCTGGCCACGGTACAGCCGCTCCGCCGTTGACGACACGGTGGTGCGATAGGCCAGCGCAAACCGGTTGGCAGGCTTCAGCACGTAGTTGCCGCGCAGCAGCTGCCACCGCTCCTGCTCGTTGCCTCCGTTCATCGAGCGCGTCCCGACCGCAACACCACGTTTCACCCGAGAGTCCGCAGGTCCGTTGCGAACTCTTGTATTGAAGATGCGGGCAGTGACTGCAGGCTGGCGTCAGGCAAGGGTGAGAGGCAGGTGCGGTTTTCATGCGCCATGAATGCGCGTTTCATGCGATGCACATCCGTGTCGAGGCGACTGCGCCCGATCCATACGACGCGCCCGATGTCAGGACCTGATGACGGACACGGGGACCGGCCTCGTCCCCGCTGCACGGCCAGGTGAAGGGTGCTGCCTGACACATGTGGCGTGAATGCCGACAGAACTGCGCGCGGGGCTCGCGTAGCTTCACATCGAACGCGGGACGAAGCCCGCCAGTGGGTAGTCCACCGGAAGCTCGAAGCCCGCATCCACCCGCGCTGAATCGGCGCATCAGCTGGACGTCGAGGACGGGAGGTGACCATGCTCAGAATACGTGACATCATGACCACCGAAGTGATCACGGTGAATCCGGACCAGACGATCCGCGAAGTCATGGATCTGTTTACCGAGCGCCACATCACAGGCGCGCCGGTCGTGTCGCGTGGCGAGCTCGTGGGTGTGATCTCGGCGACCGACCTGCTGACGTTCGCAGCGGCACCGCCCGGCCCGCCCACGGAGAACGGCAGTCCGTACGGCTGGAGCGATGATGGCACGGCGCCAGTCGACGAACCGGAGGAACTTGCTCCGACCTTCTTCACCGAGGCGCCCGGCGATGAGCAGGCGTTGGGTGTGGATGTGCGCAGCCATCCCTGGAACGCACTCGACGAGTTCACCGTCGCCGATGCCATGAGCCGTTCACCCATCTGGCAGGTCGGTCCGGAAACACCTGTCCTCGCTGCGGCCGACAGCATGCGGCAGCACGGTATCCACCGCATCCTGGTCACGGAGGGCGGAAAGCTGATCGGTATCGTGACCGCGACGGACATTGCCGGCGCGGCCCTCGATCACCGCATTGTCACCCGCACGTACGTCTTCGGCAACGAGGAGGGATTCGGCGGGCGCGAATAGGGACGTGAACGGAACAGCCCGATCGCGCACGGTCATCACGAGGCGGACCTGCGCTCGTTCGACGATGGACAGCCACTGAATGAACGCGGCAGGCACGACGTCCGTGCCTGCCGCAAAATTGCATTGCTCGCTCGCCAGCCGACGATTGTCCCCGCGCACGACCAGGTCGTCAGGCCGGCTACCGGACAGACTCAGCGCTTGAGCAGGTCGATCGTCAGCGCGAACCGGACATAATCCGTGCGGTGGCCGAGCCCGAGCTTCTCGCCGATTCGCTGCTTGTACGTGTCCACCGTCTTGGCCGTGATGCCGAGCATCCGGCCGATCTCCGGTCCGTTGTAGCCTTCGGCGACGAGCCGCAACACGGTCTGCTCGCGCTCGCTCAACGCCTGGAATCGCTCACGCGCACGATCCGCATCCGTGATCCGCTCGTTGGGTCGCAGATTGGCTGCCAGCATCTGAGCGACGCGCGGCCTCACGTACACGTCGCCTCGCGCCACGGCGCGGATCGCCTCGATCAATTCGGTCTCGGCCGCATCCTTCATGAGGTACCCGCTCGCACCCGCCTGCAGGGCATTGACCAGCCGCTGCTCCTCCGCGTGCATCGTCAGCACCAGGACCTTCGGCTTCGACTCACCTTCCAGCAGCGTTCGCGTCGCATCGATCCCGTCCATGCCCGGCATGTCCAGGTCCATGATCACGACGTCCGGCCGCGACTGCTCGACCATGCCCGGGGCATCCTCGCCGCTGCTGGCCTCGGCCACCACCTTGATGTCGCTCTCCGCCTGCAGCAGCGCGCGCACGCCCTCACGGACCAGCGTATGGTCATCCACCAGCGCGACCCGGATCACCGTCTCCGATGCCGGTACGCCGCGCTTCGCGTAGGGCTGCGCCGCCAGCGCGGCACCCAGCTCACTGAGCGAGTCCAGGGGCAGGTCCCCGGCATCCGGTGCCGGACTCTCCGAATTGCGGCGCGTTGATACGGACACCATGGCTACCTCCCGCTGGTCGGTTGCGACGAACGTGATGCTACCCGAATCTGCCATGGTACGCGCGAAGGACAACCAGCCAACTGCGTGAACCTTGTCGGGTATAACCTGACACGGGAAACACGACACCGGCGGTTCGAGCCCGTATCTTGCCCAGGCGGGAATCCGCGTGGAAAGGGCGGCGCGTGGGAACGACACGCGTCGCGTGATGACGTGCACCAGTGACGGAGGAGCGATCCTTGTCGAGTCCGCACGACAGGGCAGTGCGGGTCGAGTGGCTGCTCGCCGGTGTGCGGCAGCGGCTACCGGCCGCGAAAAGCGACCCCGAGGTTGCGCCAATTCTCGCGGACGTTTTTCACGACGCCTTCGACTGCACGATCCTGATCGCGACGGACGGTACCATCCTGGCAGTCAATGACGCTGCGATGGCACTGGCGGCGCAGCCGCGTGTCGAGCTCGTGGGTGTACCCATCTGGGACAGTCCACTCTGCACCGGTTCGGTCGAGCAGCGCGCCCGGCTGCGCGCGGCGGTGGCGGCGGCGGCAGATGGCGCCTTCGTTCGCTACGAGATGGGGTTCGGATCGCAGCCGCAGTCGATCACGCTGGACGTGCTGTTCAAGCCATTGAACGACAGTGATGGTCAGGCGGTGCTCATCGTCGTGGAAGGCCGCGATGTGAGCGGACGGCGGCGTGCAGAAGAAGCACGGCGTGAATCGGAAGAACGCTACAACCGGATCGTCTCGATCGCTGCGGACGCGATCATCTCGATCGACGAGGACCAGCGCATCACGCTGTTCAACCGGGGTGCCGAGCAGATCTTCGGCTATTCGGCGCACGAGGTGTTCGGCCAGCCGCTCGATCTGCTGCTACCGGACGTCGGCAGTGTACACCGCAGGCACGTCGCGGAGTTTGCCGCATCACCCACCGTCGTCCGCAGCATGGGCGAGCGGCGCCAGATCTTCGGCCGGCGCAAGAACGGCGAGGTGTTTCCCGCGGAAGCGTCGATCTCCAAGGCGACAGTGGGTGGCCAGCTCGTGATGACCGCCGTGCTGCGCGACGTCACCGAGGTCTGGGTACGTGAGGACGAGCGCGAGCATCTGCTGGCGGTGACGACACGGGCGAGGGAGGACGCCGAACGCGCGCGCGAGCACGTCACGTTCCTGGTCGAGTTGAGCGACCAGCTGAATCAGTCCCTCGACTACGATGAGACGCTGCGCTCGCTCGCGCGCAGTCTGGTGCCCCGCATGGCGATACTCTGTCTGATCGACGTCATCGAGGATGGCCGCGCCCGGCGGGTCGAGGCGCTGCACGCCGACCCGGCCATGAACGACGCCGCAGAACGGCTGCGCGCGATCCCGCTCGATGCGGGCTCTGTCTTCCTGTCGAATCGCGCACTGCATGCCGGCGAAGCCCGGCTCATGGAAGCAATCACCGACGACGAATTGCGTGCGGTGACACAGGACAACGGGCATCACGAGGCGTTGCGCAGCATGCGACCAGCGTCGGCGATCAGCGTGCCGCTCGTCACGCGTGGTCAGACCGTAGGTGCGCTCACGCTGGTGCGCGACGAGTCTGCACCGCGCTACACGCAGGATGACCTGTGGTTCGCGCAGGAGATCGCGAGTCGCGCAGCCATGGCCATCGACAATGCGCGCCACTACCGGCAGTCATTGCAGGCGACGTCGCAGCGGGACCGCGTGCTGGGCGTCGTCTCTCACGATCTGGGGAATGCGCAGAGCGCGATAGCTCTCTGTGCCGCGGCGCTGGCCGGTCCCGCCGGCGAACAGCCCGTCGAGCGTGCACGGCTGCTTGCCACGATCCGCGAGTCCACTTCCTGGATGCGCCGCCTCATCGCCGACCTGAACGATATCTCGAGCATCGAGGCCGGCCGCCTGTCCGTCAACGCGCGATCGATGGACCCGGTGCTCACCGCCGTGCACGCCGTGCATCTCTTCGAGCCTGCCGCTGCAGCAAAATCGATCGAGGTCGCGCTCGACGTCCCCGAACACCTGCCGTCCATTCATGCGGATGAAAAGCGCATCCTGCAGGTCCTGGCCAACCTGCTGGCCAATGCACTCAAGTTCACGGACGCCGGCGGACGCATTACCGTCAGTGCAGTGGCAGAGCAGGATGGTGTCGTGTTGAGCGTGCAGGACACCGGCCCGGGCATTCCGGCAGAAGAAGTGCCGTTCGTGTTCGACCGGTTCTGGCAGGCGAGGCCCGCACCGAACCCGGCCGGCGGCAGGGGTCTCGGACTCTCCATTGCGCGGGGCATCATCGAAGCGCACGGTGGTCACATCTGGGTCGACACCGGATCGGAACGTGGCGCCACGATCCGCTTCCGCATTCCACTGTCGACTGCCGCTTCCGAGCCCTCGCCGGCCGATTCGATGACCGCCACGCGACCCGGCCGCGAATCGCAGCAAGTGCAGGATGGTCTGCCGCTGTCCGCTGGACGCGCAGACTGAGTGATCCACTGTTCATGTCCGCGTCAGGCGGCGAACTGCTCGGCGATCACGGCCCGCAGGCGAGCCCGCATGGCATCGACGTCGCCGGGAGATGCCGCCATGGCGACGGCTGCTTCGATCCCGCGCACGACCGAATGGAACGCGCGATCGCGACACAGATCGTCGAGCCACTTCGAAAAATCCCGGTGTGCGGCATGGTGACGCAGGACATCATGTGACACCGCGCCGATGGCGTCGTCGAACTCCCGCACGTTGGCCGCGCTCTGACCGGTCGGACCGGCGCCGTTGCGGAAATGGAAGCGTCGCCCCGGCGGCAGCCGGGATTGCGTATACTTGTGCCAGTGGCGGACGTGACTGATACAGCGCGACGCCGGTGCGAATGGGCGGGCCTCGTCGGTTCCGCGGCGACGTATCATCGCACGGTCCGGCGAGTCGAGCGTGATGATCCAGTCGGTCCCTTCACGGACATTCCGGCACAGCTCATCCGGACGGTACGTGATCACGCACATGCCGCCCGGCCACGGCTCGTCACACCACCAGCCAGCCGTGCCGTGAGCCAGGGGTACGTGCGCTTCATCGATGAACGTCCACTGGGGTATGCCGCTCTCGCGCCGTGCGTCGCGCACAGCGTTCAGGAGCTGGCGGGCGTATTCGCCTCTGGCCTGCGTCTCGTGCAAAGAAAGATCGACGACAACGGACGTGATGCCCTGGGAAAGCAGTTCAACGACCTCGTTGACGGGCGGCAGCGGGTGATCGCCACCGACGGCGACCACGCCGTGCAGGTCCGCCAGGGCGACGTGATCGCCCTCGAGGTCGAGCACACACACCGTGTAGTGCATCGCAATGAGCTGTTCAGCGAGTGATCCGGCGAACCATGACTTGCCGCCTCCGCTGGTTCCGCGGATCGCGATGCTGATGCGCGACGCCGGCAGACGGGCGGACGAACCGTCGGCCCACGTGCCGAGCAGGAGCTGATGCCGTAGCGGCTCGATACCCGGCAGGTCCTCCAGCACGGGCCCCGCCAGAAAGGCCGCAACGCCAGCACCGTCCGCCTCGTCGAGTGCAATGTCTGCGCGCGCGCGCAACGGTTCGATCGCATTCGCGACAGCCACGCCGATCTCGCACGCGTCGAGCAGCGAATGGTCGTTCTCGGCATCGCCGATCCCGACCGTGCTGTGCTGCGACAGGTTCAATGCGTCCAGAGCATGTATGAGGCCGGTGCCCTTGGACACGCCCGCAGGCAGGATCATCAGTTCACCACGATTGCGCACGATCTGGCACTCGAGTCCGAGTCGACCGATCTCCTGATTCACGATCGGATCGTACACTGCCTCGGACGCGAGCAGTACGTGGCCGCGGCGGACGGGCAGACCGAGCACGCGCAACGCATCCTCCAGCTCGAGCGCGACGGGTGGCGCCAGTGCACGGTCATCCACCCCCGATCGGCCGCCCGCCGCGACGGCACCGTTCTCGCCGACAATCGCATCGAAATGCTCCGCCACATCGGGAAACACGTCACGCAACTCGGCCAGGATCCGCCCGGTCACCAGAATGCACTTCCGTCCCGATGCCCGAACGTCCCGTACGGCCGCCAGGAGCGCGGCCGACGGCCGACTCCCATCCGTCAGCGTGCCATCGTAGTCGATCGCAACGGCGTGGATGTCATACGACACGCGACACTCCTCTTCCCACTGGCCCGCACGCCGTCGCGGCCGGCAGGCGGAGCCACCGTTGCGGCGAGCGGCTGCTGGTGTCAGGCGGCTGCTTCCGTTCGTGCGAACTTGAGTCGAGCGCCGATGCCGCCGTATTCGTCCAGCCGCGCGGCCGCACTGCCAGAGATCGCATCGACGCTGGCCGCCAGCTGGAACGCCCGGGCCACGGCGAACTCCGCATCGGCTTCGGATGCATCCAGGTAGCCTTGCGTGATGAAGAGTTCGCGTACGCGGCCAAGTTCGAGAGCCCGGCGCGTCGTGGCCGGTCCCAGTGTCGCACGGGCATGCGGCCCGACCCGATCGATCAGTGCCGCAATGCGCACACCGTCGTTCGCATTACGGATCGCGGACGCGCCGGTGCGCGCCGTCTCGATGAGGCTCGCTTCCGTGGCATGGACATCGACGGAATCGAGTTCCAGCACATGGCCCGGTGCAAGCTCACCGGCCAGCTTCGCGGCGTGTGCGCGCACCTTCGGTATCCCTGCGACCAGGATCCAGCCATCCGTCTTCGCAAAGCGGACCGACTGTTCTGTGGCAGCCACCAGCATTCGGGCGGTCGCTTCATCCGCACCACGCTGCGCCCTGTCATGTCCCGTCGCGCCGCGCACACCGGGATGGAACCCCTGCCCCGGCGGATTCCCCATGTGCTCATGCCCGTTTCCCGTGATGTGTGCGCGCACCGTACTCAATCGCTCCAGCCTGTCGTTCCAGTAGCGATAGAGCTGCACCTCGCCCGCATCGGCCAGCGCGATCACGACGGGCGTCGCGTGCTTCAGTGAACGCAGGCACGGCGTGATCCGGATGCCGCTGCCCCACGCGACCCGTGTCCGTACGGCGATCGGCAGCGGGCCGGCGTACGCGATGCCGTCCGTCGTGATGAACGCCATCCAGCCTCCGGAGCCGAGCGCGCCGGTGACATTCGCCAGCTCCGCAGCGAGCAGGCTGACGCACTGCTCGAATGATGCGGAGTCGCCAGTCGCGTCACCGGCGACACGCGCGCGCGCCAGCTCGATCTCCTGATCGAGTCGTATCCGCCATGCACGATGCGCAGCCGGGTCGGTCGTGGCGCCATCGATGTACACACTCAACACCTGCCGGTCGTGCAGCCGGCGCTCGAGCGCTGCAAGCGAGTCATGTGTCAACACGGACGACCTCCCGGTGCCCCCACCTGTGATTCATGGAATGCCGTTCCGCAGTAATTCAGCCCATCGCTCTTCGGGGACCCGCGTTCGAGTCACGGGTCACGCGAGCAGCTTCACGGCAGCGGTACCCGATCGCAATCTGCACCACCGGGCCCGGCCGCTCTGTCGGGATTCCATGTAGCGAGCGTCCGGTCAGACCTACCTGGCGCCGCCCCCGTCCGGACGGGCGACGCGCAGCGGCGAGGAATCCGTGTGATCCCGCGTCGTCCTCCGGCGACGCCCATCCGGACCCGCGTTTCAGCAGCCGGGCCGGCGCCAGCTTCACCTTCGACGCAGACCTTGCCGGCCTTCCGGCCGGACCGGAACATTGTGCGATGCATCTTTCGTTTCTGGGCGCCAGCCGCACCGTCACCGGCTCGAAGTTCCTGCTCGAGACGGGTACCCGCCGCATCCTCTTCGACTGCGGTCTGTTCCAGGGGCTGAAGGAGCTGCGGCTGCGCAACTGGTCGCAGCTGCCTGTGCGGCCGGCCGACATCGATGCCGTCGTGCTCACGCACGTGCACCTCGATCACAGCGGCTACCTTCCGCTGCTCGTGAAGAACGGCTTCCACGGCCCGGTCTGGTGCACGCCCGGGACCGCCGACCTCTGCGCCATCCTCCTGCCCGACAGCGGCTACCTCCAGGAGGAAGAAGCAGCGCGCGCCAATCGCAAAGGCTACTCGAAGCACAAGCCGGCGCTGCCGCTCTACACGCGCGCCGATGCAGTCATTGCGCTGGACCGGCTCGAGACCGTGCCGTTCGGAATGGACTTCGACCTGGGTGACGGACTCCGCGCCCGTTTCCATCACGCCGGCCATATCCTCGGTGCCGCATCCATCACGGTTACGGGAAAGCGGTGGGCCGTACCCAGCTCGTGCTGCACTACGACGCCATCCGGATGTTCGAGGAATGGTCGACGCTCATTCCCGATTACCTCCAGCGCGTGCCGCTCGACTGATCCGATGCACACGGAAGTGACAGACAGCGCCGGAGGCGGAGTAGCTCGCGGAACAGCGCAGTTCGCAGGGCCGGTCGGTGGCGAGCCTCAGCCCGCGCGCCGGACCCGATCCTTCAGCTTCGGATGACGGCGCCACAGGTATGCGCCGGAGATGAGACCCGCAATCACGTTGGCGATCACGACCTCCGTCCAGCTCACTGCGCCCGCAATCTCGTTTGCCACAATGCCGCCGACCGCAACACTGTAGAGCAGGCCGGCAATGAAGATGAACATCACGATGTACCAGAGAGCGGGCTGCAGCTCGACCTCGAGGAACAGCAGACTGGTGACAACGCCGATGGTGAGCGCGGCAATGAAGTGCAGCAGGCTGTAGGCCAGCACGGGTCCGGCCTGAGCGCCAGCCCCCGGATCACCGAATCCGAACAGCGCCGTACCGAGCTGGTGCGCCGTGTGGAATGCCGAACGGCCGGCCACAATGTTGGTGGTGGCGAAAAACGCGACGAACACCGCGAACGCGATCGCGCCCGCAATCACGCCATCCCCCAGGGCTGCCGTCCTCTGTTCCTCCATGGTGGCTGGATATACAGTCGTCGGCCGGCCGCCGCCAGCCGGGGATACGCCCCACACCGCCACGGCAGTCTTGGCCCCGGCCCGACCCGCGTTCATATTGCGGATGGCGGGATCTCCCCGGCCCCGCAGTGAACCCGCGATGTGGTTCCTTCTGCTCACGCCGACGGGAGTAAGTCGATGAACCCTGTGCTACACGTGTTTGCCGGACCGACCTTCTACGACATCGCGGAAGAGGGAACGGACGCTGGCGCGGGGACCACCATCTCGATCGGGACGATCATTCGTGCCCGTCGCATCTTCGGCGGCGGCGCACTGGCGATTCAGCAGCTCGATGACCCGCTGGAGTCGCGCAGTCCGCTGATCAGCACGAACGGCTCGCTCGAAGAGCCGCGCGACAATCACTACATCAACGGCCTGCTCGGTTTCGTCCTGCCCGACGGCCGGACGTCACTCGGTGTCGCAGCCGCGCGGGCGCGTCGTCGCACCCGCGCGACCGGTCAATCTGCCGGACTTCCGCGTCTTCACGACGCAGTTCTCGATCGTCGTGCCGCTCGGTGCACGACGCTCGCTGTCGCACCAGAGTTGAGGCACAGCGCCATGGCATCGATGGACAGCCGGTTTCGCCGCTCACGTCCGGGCGTCACCGGCTGTCCCTGCCTGCGCCGCTCCGCTCCAATGCAGCCAGGCGGGCACCGCTGATGCACCCGCTGCTGCACCATGTCGCGCACCGGCCCTGGCCACTGCCGCGCACGCCGTGGGTCATGTTCCAGTCGTGGCGCGATCTGCTCTTCGCCCACTGGCGTGTGTCACCGGACGTACTGCGCCCGCTCCTGCCGCTGGCGCTCGAGCTGGATGTGTTCGGCGACGACGCGTACATCGGCATCGTGCCGTTCCTCATGACCGATGTGCACGGCCGCGCTCTGCCCGCACTACCCGGCCTGGCCGAGTTCCCCGAGCTGAACGTCCGGACGTACGTGCGGTTCCACGGTCGGCCCGGCGTCTTCTTCTTCAGCCTCGATGCGGACTCGAGCACTGCCGTGCTCGGCGGCCGCTCGCTCTACCGGCTGCCCTATCACCGCGCCCGGATGAACATGCTGCGTCGCGGCGACTGGATCCACTACCACAGCCGGCGCCGATCCGGTGCAGCGGAATTCAATGTGCGCTATCGCCCGGCAGGCGACAGCGCCCGGCCGGCCACCGGCACGATCGAACACTTCCTGACCGAACGCTACGGGCTGTTCACTACGCTGCGCGCCGGTCGCGTGCTGCGTGCCGACATCCACCACGCACCATGGCAGCTGCAGCCCGCCGATGCCGTCATCGAGAGCCAGTCGGTCGCTGCCGCCAGCGGCATCGTGCTTGCAACGGTACCGGACCTGCTCCACTACGCCGCCCGCCAGGACACACTGATCTGGCCGCCCCGTTTCGAGGGCTGACTCAACCGGCCCTCTCGAAGACAAGCTGCATGCGTGGCTGCTCCGGCGCTGCCGCGACGCCTTCATTCCAGCCTGCGCAGGCGAGCACGGTCGCCAGACCGGCGCGCTCCGCCAGTGCACTCAGTCCGGACGGTGTCCACACCTGCCACTCGAATCGATCCGTCTCGCCCGTTTCCTCGTAGTAAAGCTCCACGTGCAGCCGGTCAGCCACGACGTGCTTGCGCTCGCGGAACCGTACACCTGCGCGCTCCAGGTCACGCTCGCCGGTGTGCCGTTCGAAGAACGATCGGTGATACACGTCCAGGATGAAACGGCCACCCGGTCGCAGCCTGTCCGCAAGGTCGAACAATACCTGCTCGTTGGTCGCGCCATCGAAGTAGCCGAAGCTCGCCCACAGGTTCAGCACGGCGTCCCAGCTGCCGGCCAGCGGCAGTGCACGCATGTCCGCCTGCACGAACCCGACGTCGCGCAGTCCTGCAGACCGTGCTGCGGCGAGTGCGCACCGCACCACTTCCGCGTCGCGATCGACTCCGGTCACCGTGTGGCCCAGCTCCGCCAGCGGCAGCGCGTGCCGGCCCGGACCACAGCACACGTCCAGTACGCGCGCAAACGAAGAGCGCGGCAGCTGTCGCGTCAGAAACGCGATCTCGGCCGCCGTCCGGGCGGCCGGAATCGAGTCGAGGAACGTGCTGTACCACGTCGACGAGCACCAGTTGATTCCCTGTTGCGACGACATGCAGGCCTCCCGCCCGTTCTTCATCGACCGCTAGTCTAGTGCTTAGTGCTAGTTGGCAACGCTCTTGGCGGACGACCAGTGTCGTGGTCTCGGTCCTCGCCAGAAACGACGCGCCGCCAGGGACGATCAGCCGGACCCACGCGAAACCGCCCGACTCCCGGAACACCGTTGTTCTCATTCGTCCACGCTCCTTGCCCTCCTTCTACGAAGGTCGGACCGCGCACCGGACAGCGCGGCTGGCGAGAGCGGGTCCACGCCTCGGCGTTGCAAGACGCGGCCCGGTGTGCCATTCTCGGGCCGCTCGTACGTTTGCCCAGCACGAGGTGGACATGGAATACCCGCTCTCGCTCACGTTCAGGATCCTCGTCGTCGCACCGCAGTTCACCGTGACGGATGCCACCGGCGCACCCGTTCTCTACGTCCGTCAGAAAGCGTTCAGGCTGAAGGAGGCCGTGACCGTTCATGCGGACGCGAGCCAGACACGCCCGATCGCCACCATTACGGCGGATCGGATCATCGACATCTCGGCCACCTACCGGTTCGAGGACATGGACGGCCGCACGTTCGGCGCGCTGCGCCGCGCCGGGCTCAGGTCACTCTGGCGCGCGGAGTACTCCGTCCTGAAACAGGACAGCGCCATCTTCACGATCAATGAAGAGACTGTCTGGACCAGGGTACTCGACGGCTTCCTCATGGAGATCCCCGGCCTCAACCTGCTCAGCGGCTACTTCTTTCATCCCGCGTATCGCGTGAACCGGCCCGATGGCACGACCGTGCTGCGCATGCAGAAGCGGCCCGCGTTCCTCGAGGGAAGGTTCACCATCGAACGACTCGCGCCCGTTGCCGACGACGAGGAAATCCTCGCCGTCATGAGTCTGCTGATGGTGGTGCTCCTCGAACGGCGCAGGGGGTAGGGCGAACCCGGTCTCCGGAACTCGCCCGCAGCGATGGTCAACGATGCGGAACCGCGAGCGCATCCGGCAGCACGGTCCCGTGCTCCCGTGCATAGAGCAGCAGGAGCGTCGCAGCGCGGCCGTAATCCCGCGTCCCGGCGCGAACGCGATTCGCGCGCAGGTAACGATCATTGAGGGCGGAATGCCATTGCTGCGTGACGTTGCGGTAGCGGCGGTAGTACTGATTCCGGTCCTCGATGTCACGGTGGATGCCGGGCAGCAGCTCCGTATTCAGCCGATCGTAGTCGGCTCGCGCACGGAACGCGATCGTGCTGAGCAGCTGGCTCGCGACGCGTGACGCCGCACCGTAGCGCGCCAGTGGATGCGGGGCGAGTGCGCCGGCGATGCTGCCGAGAAACGTCGCCTCCGCTTCGCGCGCAACACCACGCTGGTGCGCCTTTTCGTGGGCCATGGTGGACGCTGCACTGATCGCGGGCAGCTCGGCCGGCAGGTACGTCTCCGCTGTGAACGGCACGTACACACCCGCGATGCCGAGCCATGACATGAGCGGTCCGGACCAGGGGAACTTGGCCCGGCCGTAACGCCGTCCGAAGCCGGAGGGCAACTGCAAGTGGTCGACGGCGCGCTCCCAGCCTTGCTCGAGCGCGCCATCCAGCTCGCGCACGTCGGCCGGCATCGCGGTCGGCTGACCGACATCCGCGCTGCCATGCAGATCGATGTATGCCTGGTTGGCCGCTGCCACGGCCTGTTCCGCGAACTTCACCAGCTCCGTCGTGTCCATGGAGAGCGTCGCATCCCAACCGAACCGCAGCTCGACGGACGGTCGCGCATAGTTGAAACCCCAGACAACGTAGAAGAAGCTGGCGACGACGCCGGCATCGCGCAGTGTGCGCCGCAATCCACCGGCCGCGGCATTCCACCAGCGGCGCCGCTTCGCCATGACCGCACGCATCGTGTGCACCAACAGAGCAATCAGCCAGACCGCGTACGCAATGACGAGCACATCGAACACACCGAAAGGTACCAGGCTGCTGATCAGCGAGAGCGGGCGGAACAGCGGAAAGATCACCACACCGTACACCCGTTCGGCGAATCCGGGTGCACCACCCAGCACGAGTGACAGCCCGTATGCCGCAATGGCCGTTGCCACTGCGGCGAGCGGCCAACCCCAGCGCAGCCGGCGGTCCGCGGGAAAACGCGGGGCCATCACGTACAGGCCGATGGTGCGAACAGCCATGTTCGCAGATCAGCCACACTGTCCAGCAGCACAGTGTGGGGCCCGGCGGCCAGCCGTTCCCGGCCATGTGCACCCGACAGGACTCCGTTGCTGCAGCCGACAGCTGCGTTCCTTGCTGCCTGCAGGGCGGCATCCGTGTCACCCACGACGATGACCCGGGCTGGATCATCCACGCCGGCGAGAGCCATGGCACGCGTGATGGCGACCGTCGTGCCGGCCATGTCCAGCACGACCAGACGGACCCCATCGAGCGCCTGCCGTCCGCTCACGGCCGCGTTCCCGGCGACAGCGTCTCCTTGACCCATGCATGACGTACCATGTCGCGGTGCGGATAGTTTCGTGGCGCGGCCTCAGCTTCGTCGCAACGCACGCAGCAGGCTGCCAACCACGGTGCGGCGGCCGCCATCCCGCGGCCGGATACGGTACGCATCGCGACGTCGACCGCGGACGAAGCGCGCACGCAGCTGACGCAGGTCCTGACTCGCTGCCGCGCGCACTTCACGTGACCCCTGCCGCTGCAACCCGAGCGCGAACGCCCACGCATCATCGACGTGGTGCAGGAGGCCGCACGGCGAGTAGTGCAGCGCGTGCTCACGGAACGACGGATGCCATCGCTCGCCCAGCGCTTCATGCAGACGGGGCAGCAGGTGTGCCGCGGTACGGCTTCGTTTCGCAACCAGGGCCCGCCGGGCGTGCGCCAGGCGGCGGACATCCACACCGGCCGGCGGCGCACCGTCGCGCAGAGCGGAAGCGACGGCGGCCTGCAGCTCAGCGAGCATGGCGCTTCAGCAGGCCGGCGGCCCGCTCGACTTCTCCGAGCATGGCATTGAACGGGGGCAGATCGTCGTCGCGTTCGATGATCACCGCCCTGACCCGCGCCCGCGGCACCAGCCATTCGAGCAGGCGCCACGATGCCTCGGGGACCGGCCGTGAGTGCGTATCGGCGTACGTTGCGCCGCTCCATGCGCCGCCGGCGAGATGCACTTCGACGACGCGATCGAGATTCAATGCCTGCAGATGCGCGATCGGGTCGTAACCGTGGTTGAGCGCGTTCGCGTGCACATTCTCCAGATCGAGCAGCAGGCCGCAGCCGCTCGCCTCGATCACGCCATTGACGAACGCCGCTTCATCCATCTCGGCGCCCGGCAGCATCACGGTGTACGCGATGTTCTCCAGCAGGATCGGCAGTGCCGGCAGCCGGCCGCGCAAGGCAGCGACGTTGCCTGCCACGACATCGATCGCTTCCTGCGTGAACGGCAGCGGCATGAGATGTCCGATCTCGATGTCACCCGCGCGGGTGAACGCGATGTGCTCGGACACCCAGGGCGGCCGCACGGCCTCGACCAGAGTCGCGAGATGGTCGATGCGTGCCGGATCCAGTCCCTCGGCACTGCCCAGCGAGAGGCCGACGCCGTGCAGCAGAATGGGCAGCGCACTACGCAGGTCGCTCAGTCGATCACGAGCGGCCGCGCCCACGAAATCGTCCGCGATCACTTCCAGGACGTCCAGCCGATTCCGATGGCGTACCACATCCCAGCGCCACGAGTCGCGGAACGTGATGCCCGCACCGATGAATGGCAACTCAACCGCCGCAGCCACCGCAACCTCCTCCACACCCGCCACCACAGCCGCTGCCGCACGCTGCCACGCCTGAACCATCCGCCATGACGCCGGCCGACCGGTACCGGTAGCGCGCGAGCGTCGTCTTCAGCTCCTGCAATGGCAGTGCGATGAGCGGACCCAGTCCGAAGATGGCGAGGCAGAGCGCGATCTCGCCGGGTGTCACGTCGCGGCTCCTGTTGGTGGTCGATAGGAGACCCTCGTGGGCACGGCGCAGCCACGCGACCGATGCCCTGCCCTCCGGCGTCTGCCGCGGTGGCCGCAGCACGTACAACGCCAGGCCGGTGAACCCGATTGTGAGCAGGATGAGCAACCCGACGTTGGTGCGACCGCGGCCGAGCGCGACGACCAGCTTTGCCACACCCATGCCGGCGATGAGCAGAGTGGTCAGCGCGCGCAGCACGACAAACCGCCGGCTTGCGGACTCGTAGAGCAGTCCCTCCTCGCGCAGCTCGGCTTCCATGGCGGCAACGTCGCGCGCAATGGCGCCGAGCACGCGCCGCACGGCCAGACTCGCATCGGTCGTCTCGAGCAGTGCATCCAGCGCCTTCCGTTCGAGCGCGTGCATTGAGCCGGGCGCCACGCGGCTGAGCACTTCGACGGTGCGGCCCTGCACGCTCACTCTGCGTGTGGCGACGAGGATGGCGAGCACGGTGCGCGCGACCTCCTCCGGCCCGCCGCGCAGCAGAGCGAGATGATACGCATCGGATTCCTGCGGATAGGCGCCGGCGCCGAACCGGCCGGGCAGGCGGGTCGTCGGCAATGCGGACAGCCAGCGGTGCAGCACCCAGGCCACGCCGAGCACAGCGACGCACCACGTGAGGTAGAACCGCAGGAACTCGGGGCCGGTGAGGTCGAGCGGGTTCATTTCAGGTCGTCGACGGCGAGGGCGATGCGGTCGAGCAGCTCGAGCCACGCCGCGAAAGCAAGGCGCACGTCGTGGTCTGCCGGCCGTGCCAGGTGCCGGTGCAGGCCGGCGAACGGCTCGATCGTCACGCGCAAGCCGAGCGCGTCGGCGCCGGCGCGCATGACATCAGCGCGATCTTCCGGTACATCATCGCCGCGCGCGCGCAGAACGGTCTCGAGCGTGACGGCGAGGCCGGGCAGCTCGTTCACGAGTGCACCCCACAGCGCATTCGGGTCCGACCGGTGCTCGAGCAGTATCTGCCTCGCCCGCAGCGCCCGGTTCGCCGATTCCTGCGCGGCACGCAGGTGCAGCAGGCGCGGGTCGATCGTGATATCTGCGAGGTCGATGGTGCCGGCGAGCAGCCGATGCGTTGCCTGAATGTCCGCGACCTTCACCGGGAAGAGCGCGGCGAAGCGGTGCAGCTCCGGCAGCGTGACGACGAGTGCCGCGACGCGGTCGCGGCGCCGGGCCATCGTCAGCACATCGGCAAGCCGCTCCAGCACCGCGTACGACGTGCTGTGCACTACGATGAGTACGTTGATGTCCGAGATGCCGGGCGTGTAGCGGTGCTTGGCCAGGCCGCCGTACAGCACAATGCCGCCGAGGTCGGTGCCGGCTGCAGCGCTGACATCGGCGACCAGTCGTACGAGCGTCTGTTCGATGTCCGCGCTGGTGGCGGCTCGCTCACTGGACATGAAGTCGCCCGGATCGGGACACACCGTCCATCGCCGCTGACGACGATGCGCGGTCCGCTGACGCCATGCAACCCTGCCGTGGTGCCGATGCGCGTCGGCGCGCCGCCCGTCAGGACGCGCGAACCGTCGTGCCGCGACCAGCCGTCACGGATTGATCCAGTAGCTGAGCTTGATGAGGAAGACGTTGGTGACCGGTGTCGGGAAGGCGTCGTCACTGTTGAACAGCCGGCGCGCGTCACGACCGAGTGCGAACGCTTCGCCGGGCTCACCGAACAGCTGTGCCGTACGCTGCTGGCCCCACACGAGGTACAGGGTGGAGCCCGGCCGGTATTCCCAGCGCAATACGGCGTTGCCGCGCATCTGCCGGAAGTTGAAGTCCGGATCCTGGACCGACGTCTCGCGGGTTCCGTCGCCGTTGATGTCGAGCTGCCATGCGCGAGCGGTCCCGTCGTAGACGGCGGCGGAACCGTGGAGGCGAGGGAAACGCCGCTCGAATCGGGAATCGCGTGCCTCGCCCAGCGTGCGCAGCCGCGTGTACTCGCCACCGCTGATGAACGGCTGCGCGTACAACTCGAAGGAGAGTGTCGGGCTGATCGTGTAGTTGACACGGGTCGTGAGGCTGACCGTCGTCTGATCGAGCTGGCCAAGCAGCCAGTGCGTCGTACCATCGACCTGCGGCGCGCCAAGGTATTGCCATGTGTTGTGGGTGCGCCCGATGCTCGGGCCGAGTGCGAGGCTGATCTGCGTCGTCGGCCGCAATGAGAACGTCGTCGACAACGTGCTGTTCCAGCTGCCCGTCTCATCTTCGCGGCCACCCCAGCCGTTCAGAGACAGGGTGAGCGGACGGCGCCGGTCACTGTTCAGCCATACGCTGTACTGCCAGCCGCCCGGACGGTGAACGGCCGGCCCGCCACGGAGAGCAGCGGGCGAGATCGCGGCAAGGCGACGAGCCATCCACCAGCCGCCGTTCCACAGATTGGTCAGATCGAAGTTGACGTTCGATCCGATCTGCGTCCACATGCGCTCACCACCGAACGTCCAGCCGGCGGATGGGTTCAGGCCGATGCTGAAGCTGCGGAAGATGCCTTTCGGCTGGAACAGGTGATAGCGCAGGTTGAAGAACGCCAGTGCCTGATCGGCTTCGTTCTGGAAACCGATGTCGTTCACTTCCAGGCCGGGCGTCCGGAAATGGCCGCCGAAACCGCCGCGCCACGGACCCTCGCCGCCACGTTTGCCGATCCACACGTTCCCTGCCATGCCCGAAAGCGACGTGCGTGTCGCATCGATCTCGACGTGCTCCGCATCAGGCCGGCCGAAGTAGTGGCCGGCCCCGCGCTGCACGCGCACAATCGCATTCTCGCTGCCGCGAATGTGGCTGCCCGCGAGGTAGCCGCTGGCTTCCCAGGTGTCCACTGCGAAACGGTGCCGGCCCGTGACGCCCGCCACGTACGCAGCCGAGCGCAGAAAGTCGAACGCGCCTCCGCTCAGATCACGGTTGACGGCCGTGCCCATGATGCCGACCGTGCTGCGGCCCTGCCGGAAGTCCCGGCCCAGTGTCACGACCGCATAGTTCGAGCGCGGCTCGACCGCCTCGCTCCACTCGTCCGCGCCAGGCCGCGCCAGCTTCGCTTCCTCTTCCGCCGTCACCGCGTCGAGTATGCCGATGCTCCAGCCGCCCGCAGTCCGGCCCGACAGCTTGACCGCACCCAGGATCGTCGTCGCATCCGGAATCGCCGACCAGCCATCGGCCGGCCGTACGGATCGCTGTGGCGCGCGACCCACGCGACGCGAATAGAAGAGTGATTCGCCCGAATTGTCGTCCGTACCGATGTCGAACGCGAACAGATTCGCGCCTTCCGTGAAGAATGGTCGCTTGTCCGGATAGAAGGTCTCGAACGCCGACAGGTTCACCACCGACGGATCCGCTTCCACCTGACCGAAATCCGGATTGATCGTCGCCGACAACGTCAGGCTCGAGCCAACGCCGAACCGCACGTCGCCTCCTGCCGATGCGGCACCCTCGCGCGAGCTGTAGAACGGATTGCCCGGCTCCGATGGCGCCGCCGTCAGCCGGCCCAGGGTGTACGGTATCACTTCCAGCCGGCGAGGCGGCCGAACGGCGCCCAGATCATGCAGCTCGCCCGACTGCGAGACCAGTCCGCCGACCGTCGGCAGCACCGGCGACCACCACGACCACTCTCCGTAACGCGCAATCTCACGGCCGAAATTCACGCCCCACACCGTCCCGCCTTCTGCCGCCGAAAAGCGCAATTGCGAAAGCGGTATCCGGAACTCCGCAACCCAGCCCAGTGAATCCACGGACGTCGCAACATCCCACACCGCATCCCAGTTCAGGTCCTCCTGACCGTCATTGAAGTGCAGCACGTCCTTCTTCGCTCCGCGCGGCGTCACCGAGAAGCGGAATGCCGTCCGCCGATCGTGATAGCTGTCGATCAGCACGTGCGCCCAGTCCGTGAACGTGCCCGGCGCGTCCCGCCGCGTCAGCTGCCCCGCCACCGAGTCCGGATCGTCGTACAGACGCATTCCCACGTACACCGCCACATCATCGATCAGCACCATCGCTTCGCTCCGCGCCGACGCTGCTCGGCCCGGCGAGGGCCGGTTCTGCACGAACGACGTCGACACCGGCGCGCCTTGCCATACCGATTCCGTCAGCCGGCCATCGATCTCCGGCGCCGCTCCCTCCAGCCGCAACGCCCTCGCCTCGCGGATCGTGCGACCGACCGTCTCGCCATTGCCCGATCGCACCGCCTGACCCGCCACCGCTGCGCCTGGAACCAGCGCAGGCAGCGCGACAACCACCAACCGGCAGACACACCGACCACGCAACGTCATGCGCTCCGTTTCGCGAAGGACATCTCTTGGATGGATGCCACGTCCACAGGGTTGGAGACGTGCCACTTGCTGCACTCCTTCGTCCGCCTTGACGCGCTCCCGCGTCAACGCTGCCGCCTGCACCATCCCGCCGACAGCCGGCTGGTTACGAACTGCCGGAAATGCGTGTCGAGGGGAGCGCCGCCAGTGTCGAGCCGTGCCGCGGCCGGATGCGTCCGGCGGCCGGCCGTGGCGCCGGCCGTCCCTGGGTGCAACGCCCGCTCTTGCGCGGCCGGCCGCCACCCACCATCCTGTGATTGTCCACTACCTGACACTGGCAGGTTCGACGGTCACGCCCAACGGAATCGACATGCCACCACGCACGCTCGGGCTCATCACGACCATCATTCTGGGCGCCGTCCGCGACGGGCACCGCCATGGTGCGGACATCATGGTGGCGACGGGTGAAGGCGGCGGAACGGTCTACAAGGTGCTGCGGCGGCTGGAGGCGCGGCGCCTGATTCAGGGGCGCTGGGAAGACGCGGGCATAGCGGAGCGCGAGCGGCGGCCGCGACGTCGCTACTATCGGATCACGCGCGAAGGTGAAACGGAGCTGGTGCGCGCCCTGGAACGCTACCGGCGTGTGGTGTCGACGGGGCTGGGCCGAACGACACTGGAGCGTGGCCGGTGAGGGGTGCGTCGCCGACTGGAGGTTCGCCGGACGTCAGGTGGCCGTCTGGCCTGGTCGTGCGGGTGTGCCGCCGGATTCTGGCGGCCGGTGCGCGGCGGGTTACGGTCTACCGGCGCCGGGAATGGCTGGCGGAATGGGAAGGCGAGCTGTGGGCGTTGCAGCGTGCTGGAGCACGACGTCGCACGCTGCTGCGATTCGCGCTGGACGGCTATGGCGCGTCGTTGTGGGAGAGGCGGCAGGAGGAGGGTCTGCTGGGCGGCGTCACGCAGGATGTGCGGAATGCGTTGCGGCGGCTGGGTCGGTCACCGGTGTCGACGTTCGTGATCGTGATCGTGCTGGCGCTCGGCATTGGAGCGAACACGACGCTGTTCGGTGCACTGGGTGCTGCGCTGCTGGAGCAGTCGCCGTATCCGGAATCGGAGCGGCTGGTGTCGGTGGACCTGCTGCTGCAGGTGCGGCCGGATGCGCCGGCGGACACGTTCACGTGGTCGTACCCGAAGTACGTGCACGCGCGGCAGGCCATGACGACCGTGGAATCGCTGGCTGCGTACGGGACGCGGACAGCGACGCTGACGGGAGCGGGTGATCCGGTGCGTCTGGGTGTCGAGTACGTGACGCCCGTCTATTTCGAGCTGCTCGGTGTGCGTGCCATTGCCGGTCGCGTTTTCGGTGCCGGCGAGGAGTATCCGGCAGCGAACGCGTCGGTTCTGCTGGGACACGATCTGTGGCGCACGCGTTTCGGCGGCGATGCATCGGTGGTGGGCCGGACGGTTCAGGTGGACGGCACGGTGTTCGACGTCGCGGGTGTTCTGCCTGCCGGGTTCCGTGGCATCTCGGGGAGTGGCGAGCTGTTCCTTCCGGTCGCGGGACTGGCGCAGATCCGGGGTGCGCGTCGTGTCGAGAACGCGTGGTCGCACTGGCTGAATGCGCTGGGCCGGTTGCGGCCGGGCGTGACGATCGAACAGGCGAGGTCGGAAGCGGCGCGCGTGGGTGTCGAGATCACGCGGCTCTGGCCGGATCCGTCGGGCACTCGCGACACCCGGCACGGCATGACCATGGTCCCGTTCCTGAACGCGCGGGTGAATCCGGTCGCACGTCTCGCCGTTACTGCCGTATCCGTGGGTGCATTGCTGCTGCTGCTGATCACGTGTGCGAACGTGGCCGGGCTGATGCTTGCGCGCTCGGCCGCGCGGCGGACCGACACGGCCGTGCGGGCCGCGCTGGGCGCCGGCCGCAGCCGGCTGATCCGCGAGTCACTGCTGGAGAGCATGCTGCTGGCGGTCGCCGCTGGCGGCATGGGTCTGCTGCTGGCGTTCGCCGGTCAGCGTGTGGTCGCCTGGGCAGTCCGTTACGCGCTCGACACGAACGGCTCGCGCAGTCTGCAGTTTCTGGATGCGAACGCGCTCGCCGTGGATGGTGGTGTGCTCGCGGCTGGCGTTGTGCTCGCGCTGCTGACCGGCCTGCTGTTCGGCGTGTTGCCGGCCAGAGCGGCGTCGCGGCCGGACCTGAACGCGGACCTGCGCGGTGGAGCGCGCACGACC
>Ga0302046_10001409_pt1 | contig 22568 bp, 18 predicted proteins | sample RVTome_11_FD_200261 | JGI IMG/M metagenome (GOLD analysis project Ga0302046, IMG submission 200261) | Soil microbial communities from uranium-contaminated site in the Upper Colorado River Basin, Wyoming, United States - RVT147D111 (version 2) ...
GAAGGGTGAGGACGTCTACATGGCTCTGGGGCAGACCGACGCGGGCAGGTACCTCTCGGTGCTGTTCATCCTCAAGGCGGACGATGAGGCGTTGGTCCTGAGCGCCCGGAACATGGCTCCCAAGGAGCGGAAGCGATATGGCCAGAAGTAAAGGCGAGAGCCTCCTTACCGGATCGGTCGACGAGCTCGTGAGGTTCTTCGATGCCCACGACATGGGCGCCCATTGGGACGAGATGCCGGAGGTCCACTTCGACGTCGACATCAAGCGCCGAGCCCACCTCGTGGCCGTCGACGACGATCTCGTCGACAAGATCGCCGAGGTGGCACGCACGAAGCACGTGTCCTCTGAGTCCCTCATCAACGCGCTCCTGCGCGAGAAGCTCGCCGAGGCCATCTGACGCCGCGAGCCTCGGTACCCTCTACGGGCCCGCTCGCGAAGTCACGCTCATCCAGAAGGCTCCCGCTTCAGTACGGCTCCCCCGGCGTAGAGGATACGAGGTTCGGACGCCTGAGCGGCGATGACCGCGCGCGCTACCGTGGCAGCCACGCTCGCACCTCCTCGGCCTTCGCGGGCTTGCCCCACTCCCGGTAGAGATGCACGAGCCTGGAGAGCGCTCTCCTGGCATGGTTCGACTGCCCACCTTTCGTCGCGCGGAGGGCTTCGTATCCGGCGAGCAGGAGGGGCTCCGCCTCAGCGTAGCGGCCATACGCAATCAGGCACTCGGCAAGGAGGGTCTCCATGTAGTGGATCCGCCAATGACCTCCCGGGAAAGCTCGGCGGGAGATCGCGAGAGCCTCGCGCAGCAGCGGCTCGGCGGACGCGAAGTCTCCGTTCTCCACGAGCAGGCCGGCGACGTTGGTGAGGCTGAGCGCGACGTAGGGACTGTGGTCTCCCAGAGCCTGACGGCGGATGGCCAGTCCCCGGCGGTAGAGACGCTCCGCTTCGTCCAGGTCCCCGGCGGCGTGCAGGTACCTCGCGAGGCCGCTGAGCGTAGCCACGACGTTGGGGTGCTCGGGTCCGTAGCGCTGCCGAAGTAGCGTCAACGCCTCCCGGAACAGCCCTTCCGCCTCGGGCTCGCCCCGGGCCGCGAGGGCCATGGCCAGGCTGTGGAGGCAGTAGGCCACTTCCACGTGCTCGTCGCCGAAAGCCCGACGCAGGGCAGGCAGGGATTGGCGATAGAGACTCTCGGCTGCCTCGTAGTCCCCCCGGGCGAGCAGGAGGTGTGAGAGTTGGACGCGGTCGAGGGCGACTCGCACGTGCTCGTCGCCCAGGAGGCCCCGGTGGATCGCGAGGGCTTCGCGGTAATGCGGCTCCGCGCCCTCGTACTCGCCCTGGTTCTTGAGGTTGAGAGCGAGGGCCAGAAGGCTCTCGGCCACCCCGGCGCTCCGGGGACCGAGAAGCTCCTGCCGGATCGCCAGCGCCTGGCGATAGAGACGCTCTGCCGCTCTGAAATCCCCCAGCTTCTCGAGCAGGCCCCCGAGGTGCTCGAGGCTCGCCGCCACCTCGACGTGGCGGTCGCCGAAGAGGTGGCGGCGGAGGGCCAGGGCCTGGCGCAGGTGCTCCTCCGCCGCCGGATAGTCGGCACGGATGGCGAGGACCAGACCCAGCTCATCGAGGCTCTCCGCCACCTCCGGATGCTCGCCTCCCCGGACCTCGCGCCGCGTCTCGAGCGCCGACTCCAGGAGGGGAACCGCTTCGTCGAAGAGCCCCAGGCGCCCGTAGATGACGCCGATCGTGTGGCCCAGCTCCGCCCGCAGCTCGGGCTGATCGGCGAGCTCGCTCGCCAGACGCTCACCGCCCCGGCGCAGGAGCTCGCGCGCCGTGACGTCGGCCCCCGCGGTCTCGTCGTAGGGATCCGAGGCCTGGAACAACTCGACGAGAAACGCCGTTGCTTGGTCGGCGCGCCGGCGCTCGGCCTCGGTCGCGAGCCGTTGGGCTTCGGCCTGGTCGCGCTCGCCGGCGATCGTCGACCGCTGGAGCGCCATGACGATGCCGAAGCCCAAGACCGCCACGACGTACGCGGCGCCGACCAATACCGCGAGCCGATGGCGGCGGAAGAACTTGCCCCAGCGGTAGGGGAGCGTGTCCCTGCACGCCAATACGGGGTGGCCGCGCAGATGACGGTCCAGGTCCGCGGCGAGCTGCTCGGCCGATGCATAGCGCCGCTCGGGCTCTTCGCGCAGGGCCATGAGCACGATGTTGTCGAGGTCCCCGGAAAGCCGGCGGACGAGCCTGGCAGGATCGCTGCGCCGCCGTCCGGCGATCGATTCCGGAGCAAGGGTCCGAGCCGCGCCCTCCCGGACAAGAGTCTCCAACGGGCGCCCGACGACGCGGCTGGGCGGCTCGGGTGCTTCAACGCGGACCCTGACCGGAGAGCGGTCGCGCAGCCCGAAGGGAAGGCTCCCGGCGAGCAGCAGGTAGAGCAGGACGCCCAGGGAATAGACGTCGCTCGCGGTGGTGACGGGCTCGCCGCGGACCTGCTCCGGGCTGGCGTAGTCGGGAGTCATGAATCGCAGGGCCGTGGCCGTCCGCGTCGACGGCGGCGGCCAGGGATCGAGGATCTTGGCGATGCCGAAATCGAGGAGCTTGGGTTGACCGTCGCCGGTCACCAGGATGTTCGAAGGCTTGAGGTCACGGTGCACGACCAGGTTCCGATGGGCGTATTGCACCGCCGCGCAGACGGTGCGGAAGAGCTCGAGCCGCTCCGAGACGGAAAGACGTCGGGCGTCGCAATACTCGTCGATGGGCTCGCCGTCGACGTGCTCCATCACGAAATACGGCAAGCCGTCGTCGGTGGTGCCGCCGTCGAGCAGCCGGGCGACGTGGGGATGGTCGAGGCGGGCCAGGATCCGGCGCTCGGCCTCGAAACGGCGAACGATTTCGTCCCGATCGAGGTCGGGCCGGAGGAGCTTGATCGCCACGCGCTTGTCGAAAGCCTCGTCCGTCCGCACCGCCGAATACACGGTTCCCATGCCGCCGCGGCCGATCCGGCGCTCGATCTCGTAGGCGCCGATGCGGCGGCCCGCGGCGGGGCTCGCGACGAGCCGCGCCGTGCCCCGCGGTCGCTCCAGGAAATCGACGGCTTCGAGGTGAGCCGCGAGGAGGGATTCGACCTCGCCGCACAGGCCATGATCGCCCGCGCAGGCTTGGCGCAAGTATCCTCGCCGCCCTTCGGGATCACGCTCCAGGGCGCCGCGGAACACCTCCCGAACCATCTCCCAGCGGCCGGAATTCACGCCCTTACCTCCGGCTGAGCTCACGGAAGAGCCAGGCCTTGGCCAGGCTCCAATCGAGCTTGACGGTGGCCGGCGAGATCCCGAGGACCGCGGCCGTCTCCTCGACGTTGAGACCGCCGAAGAAGCGCATCTCGACGATCCGGCCCTGCCGCGGCGCGAACTCGGCGAGCGCCCAGAGGGCCTCGTCGAGGGCCAGCAGGTCAGGCTCCTGACCTTCCGGCACGCCCAGGGCCTCGTCGAGCCCGAGGGCGAGGGCCCCGCCGCCGCGCTTGGCCGAGCGCTTCTTGCGCGCGTGGCTCACCAGGAGCCGGCGCATCAGGGTCGCCGCCACGGCGAAGAACTGCCCCCGGTTCTGCCAGCGGATGCGCTTCTGCTTCACCAGGCTCACGTAGAGCTCGTGGACGACCGCCGTGGCCTGCAGCGTGTGTCCCCGGCTCTCGCGCTCGAGGTAGCTCTGAGCGAGCCGCCGGAGGTCGTCGTAGACCAGGGGCACCAGGCGCTCGAGAGCGTCGAGGTCCCCGGCGCTCCAGTCGCGGAGCAGCCGGGTGACGTTTTCTCGGGACGGGGGCGGGTGGGCGGCCCCTCCGGCGGTGCCAGGCGATGAAGCGACAGGCGTCGATGCGATGGGCGTCAAGACAATACCTCCGTCGGGGCGACAGTTGAGCAGAAGGCCCGTGTCTCTTTAGACCCCCGAGGCGGGAGGAGGAGTTAGCCCGTCCGATGATTCGTTTAGACGATTCCGGTCCGGATTGCGCGTATTGTCTGAGCGTGGGTAACACCCGCCCCTGGTAGATGCCCCATGTTCATCGTGACTGAACGTTTGATCGCTGCAAGGAGGACTTGATATGAGATGCCAGAGAACGAATCGTGGGAGACGCTGCGTATCGAGGCTCGCGGGCATGGCCGGTCTTGTTGCCCTGATGGCAACGAGCCCGCCTGCCGTGGGTCAGGTCGTACTCCCAGTCACGTCCGATTTCAATGACGGCACCCCGCAGGGATGGACCTCGCAAGGGACAAGTAAGTTCTTCGTGCCGCCGAACCAGTTCGGACCCGCCGGCTCGCCAGGTGACCTCTTCGTGCGAGTTGAGGACGCATCCAGTAGCGTCACGACCGCGGTCGTACTCGCGCCGCCCGCATACTTGGGGGACTGGAGTCAACTCTGCCGCCTGGAGTTCGATGTGCAGCTCTTGGACGACGGTGTCGGAGGATCCCAGCCGTTCACGCCCAGGGTCTTCATCGAGTGGGATGACGACGGCTTCAACTCGGGAGCTCCTCCGATCGCACAGGCGAGATTCCGTGCCACGAGCGTTTCGCTGACGGAAGGCTCCGGATGGGCGCACGTGAGCGCGCCACTGGCGCCCCTGGACGTCAACGGCCAGCTCCCGGGCGACGCCGCGGGCGTATGGGAGATGACAATAGGCACCAATGACGACTGGAACGATCTCCTCGCGCACGTCGGCGTCCTGAGACTGCCAGCGGAGTTCACGGCCGGAAAGGAAGTCTTTGGATTCGATAACGTCCAATTGTCCGGATGCCCCTGTTTGGGGTCCCTCCGCGATACGCTTCTCTGCACCCCCGACGGCTCCGGCGATTACCTCTGGACCTTCTTCTTCAGGAACCTTTCCGATACCGCGGTCGAGCACCTCTTCTTCGTCGACCTGCCCTCGGGCGTCTCGATCGTCAGGGAAGGCTCGTTGCAACCAAACTACGTCCACTTCACGCCGCCGATCCCCAAGAACGGCTTCAGGACCGTCAAGCTCAGGATCAAGAACGCGACGCCGGGCACGCTCAGCTTCAGGATCACCCTCCACGACAAGGACATCGAGCAGTGCTGCGTGGCGGAGCACACCCTCGAGCTGCCCGAGTGCGAGTGCGCCCAGATCGTCGGCGTGAAGGCTCCGAATTGTTTCTTTTCGCCGCCGCCGCCCTACAGTTACACCCTGACTCTGGAGAACCTTTCCTCGAACCTGGTGGACTATTTGCTCTTCACGCCCACGGGCAATCCGGTCCCGAACGTGACCCTGACGCCGAACGTGGTCTCGGGCTTGGGGCTGGATCCGGTGCCCTATGCCAACGGCGAAGGCCGCCACAGCCAGGCGGTGACGATCAGCGGGCCTGACGCCAAGGCCGGGCAAGAGGTGTGCTTGAACGTGAGCCTGCACGATGAGCTGTTCCGGGAGTGCTGCTCGATCGAGCAGTGCGTCACGCTCCCGAGCTGCATTCTACCGCCGTGGGAGCCGATCGGCACCGGCACCGTGGTTTTTTTCCGCGACCGCCTGGTGATCTCGAACCTCGGGTCGAGCGGAGAAGACGGCGCCCGTGTCGACCTGGGGGAGGCCGAGAGCTTCCGCCTCGGCTGGCGTGACCTGGATCCGTCGGACGCCTTGCCCCAAGGGACTCTCCTGCGCTTCGGCTCCACCGGCGCCGTCGCCGGCAGGGAGCAGGAGCTCGGCACGATCGAGATCGTCAAGGGAGCCTCGGCGCTCGAGCTCTCCGCCGATTTCTCGGCCATCCACTCGCCGACGCAGAGGCTCGAGGTCTATGCCGGCGAGGAGCTGGTGACGGTGGTGAGCGGTCACCAGGGGACGGTGACGCTGGCCGGCAACAACGGTGTCGTTACCTGGCCGGCGGCCGTCTCCAAGCTCGGCGGCGATGGTGGCACCACCTGCTACGCCCCCGAGTGGGACGAGCCGATACGGATCACCATCCCCGGCACCGGCACCTTCGTGGGTGACGAGCTGCGCGTCCTGGCGGAGACGGATGAGACGTTGGACTTCATCAGCAGCTTCCGGCTCCAGGCGGCCCAGATCTCGAAGATCGTGGTCGTGGAGGCGGAAGCGGTCTACGACTGCAACGACAACGGCGTACCGGACGCCTTCGACGTCACCAACGGCACCTCGTTCGACGCGAACTTCGACGGGATCCCCGACGAATGTCAGGCCTCACCGGGGGACCTCGTGGTGCTTCTCAACACCGGCTTCGACGAAGCGGCGGACACCGTGCTTTCCCCGCCAGCCACCGACGATGATTGGACCGTCATCAACGCGGATCCACCCCGTCGGGGGAGGATCGTCGCCAATCCAGTGGCGGCGTGGGCGGCCGCCCAGCCCGATAGTGCCTGGATCTCGGTGAACCGGAATCGAGGGCAATCGGTGCCGGGTCTCGAGCGGCCGCAATTCGAGACCTGCTTCTGCCTCGGTGAAGGCGCTTCGGCTGCCGCTCTCGACCTCGAGCTCTTCGCCGACGACCGGGCCACCGTCTTCTTGAACGGCGGGCACGTCGCCGGGCCGGACGGCGGCTTCAATACTCCCGAGCCGTTCAGCGTCCACTACTCCGAAACCGTGGGCGAAGGTCTGCTACGGACCGGGGAGAACTGCCTTCAGGTTGAGGTCGACGACTTCGGCGGTGTGTTCACCGGATTGAACCTGGTGGGCACCCTCCGGGTCGGCAACGGGGCTTGCGAGTAAGAGTCGAAACATAACGGACCGCCGGAAGGTCCGGCGGTCCTCTTGATCGCGGCCCCCCGTCACTCCTCTGAGCCTGCCGCTCGGTCACCTCCCGCCCGTCCCCTGGAGACGCCGTCCCGCCGCCGCTTCGCGCTCCGCTTCCCGCGGACGCCCGAGGCGGCTGTAGACGTCCGCGAGCACGAAGTGGCCGAGCGGCGTGACGCCCGGCTCGGGAGCGAGATCGAGGCCGCGGTGCGCCGCCTCCTCGGCCGCCGCCAGGTCGCCGGCGTCGAGCAGCGCCTTGGCGAGGTAGAGGTGGCCGGTGCCGAACTGCGGACGGATCTCGACCGTCGTCCTGAAAGCCTCCGCCGCCTCCCGCGCACGTCCGCTGCGCAGCAACAGCTTGCCCAGGTTGAAGCTCGCGCGGTAGGCGTCCTCGTGGACGTCCACGGCCTTGCGGTAGGCCGCGACCGCTTCGTCGACGCGGCCGAGCTCCTCGCGCGCCAGGGCGAGGTGGAAGTGCGCCCGCGCGAGCTCCGGGTTGGCGGCGAGGGCCTCCGCGAGCCGGCCCTCGGCCTCGTCCGGACGTCCCATCTCGAGGTAGCACTCGCCGAGCTTGGCGAGGAACCGCGGACGGTCGAGGTCGAGCTCCAGCGCCCGCAGCAGCTCCGTCTCGGCCTCGGCGAAGCGGCCCTGTCGCATCCGCACGTCGGCGACCTGCCAGATCACCCGGCCGTTGCGCGGGTCGAGCGCGGCGGCGCGCTCGAGGCCGGCGAGGGCGTCGTCGAGACGGCCCAGCTCCTTGTAGGCCACGGCCAGGCTGTAGAGCGCCTCCTGGTTCTCGCCGTCGAGCGCCAGGGCGTCGCGGTAGGCCGCGGACGCCTCCTCGAGGCGCCCGGCCTTGCGCAGGAAATTGCCGAGCAGCAGGTGCGCCTCGACGATCTCCGGGTCCTCGGCGAGCGCCTGACGCGCCAGGGCGACGGCGCCCTCGACGTCGCCGAGGGCCGACGCCGAGCCGGCCTCCTTGAGCAGGTTGTAGAGCCCGATCTTGTCCTTGGGGTCGCTGCGGGCACGGTCGTCGTCGAGGTGACGGCTGCTGGCCGCCCCGCCGAGGTAGCCGAGGGCCGCCAGCCGTTCCGCGGTTTCCGCGTCCACCGGCTGCGGCCCGCGGTCCGCCTCGGGGCTCGCGACCTCGCCGAGGAGACGGTCGAGGGCCGCCGCCATGTCGCGGGCCAGACGCGGCTCGCGCGCCGCCAGGTCGGCGAGCTCGCGCGGGTCCTCTTCGAGGTCGTAGAGCTCGGGCCGCGGCGCGCGGATCAGCTTGTAGCGGCCGTCCTGGATCGAGCGCAGCTCGCTCCAGCCGTAGTGGTAGCGCGGGAACCAGCTCTCGGCGAGCGCCAGCAGGCGCCGGCGCTCGCCGCCCGCCGGCGCCAGCAGGTCCACGCCCTGGACCTGCGGCGGCGGCGCCAGGCCGAGACGCGCCAGGATCGTCGGCATGACGTCGACGATCCGCACCTGGTCGTCCACCACGCCGGCGCCGATGCCGGGGCCGGCGATGAGGAGGGGGATGCGCACCACTGCGTCGTAGAGGAAAAAGCCGTGGGTGCGCTCCTGGTGCTCGCCGAGCATCTCGCCGTGGTCGCCGAGCACCACCACCAGCGTCTCGTCGAGCCGGCCGTCCTCCGCGAGCGCCGACAGCAGCCGCCCGACCTGGGCGTCGGTGGCGGCGATCTCGGCGTCGTAGGCTCCCGAGACGTCGGCGGGAAACCGAGACCGGTAGGGCTCCGGGGCCTCGTAGGGAGTGTGCGGATCGTAGAGGTGGACCCAGGTGAAGAGGGGGCCTTGCATTCCCCCCCGATCCCCCCCGGGGGGGCCGTCCCGGCTCTGCGTCCACCAGCCGAGGACCTGGTCGACGACGTCGGCGCCGGGCCGCTGGATCGCGTCCATGCCGGGGGCCTGCTCGTACTTCGTGAGGTCGAAGTCGTCGAAGAAGCGCTCGAAGCCCTGGGCGATGCCCCAGCGCGAGTCGAGCACGAAGGCGCCGACGAATCCGCCGGTGGCGAAGCCGGCGGCGGCGAGCGTCTCGGCGAGGGTCGCCGCCTCCTCGGCGAGGTAGAAGCCGCCGTTGTCGCGCACGCCGTGGAAGGCCGGGTACGTCCCCGTCATCAGCGAGGAGTGGGCCGGCAGCGTCAGGGGGGCCACGGTGGCGGCGCGGGTGAAGCGCAGGCCGCGCTCGGCCAGGGCGTCGAGGTGCGGCGTCGCGGCGGCGGCGTAGCCGTAGCTGCCCAGGCGGTCGGCGCGCAGGGTGTCGAGGGTGATCAGCAGCACGTGGCGGGGCTCGGCGCGTCCGCAGCTTTGCCAACCGATCGCGGCCACGGCGCAGATCATGAGGAGTCCAAGCGGAAGACGAGTGGTCCGACGCATCGCGCGTTCCAGCGTAGTGTAGCGGCCTTCGGCGAGGACGGGCGACCCTGGCCGGCGCAGCCGGAGACCGGAATAGAATGCCGACGTCATGGATCAGCAGCCAAGGAACGATCCGCGCCGAGACGCCGCGGAGGAGCAGTGGTGACGACGACCGCAGCGGCCATCGCCCTGACCCCCGCCCATCCTCTGACGTTATCGATACCGGAGGTCGATGGTGGCGACGCTGCCAGATCCCCTGCGCAAGAAGCTCGAGAAGGCGGTCACGAAGGCGCGCGAGGTTGCCGAGGAGGGCGCCCGGGCGACATCTTCGTCCGCTGGAAGCCGCTCCACGTGCAGCCTATCGGCTGGGAGCCCGACTTGAACGACGACGTACGCCTCAACATCCGTCCGTTCATGACCGTCCCTGACGTCGCGCCCTGGTACCATCTCGGTCCCGAGTACGGCGGCAAGAAAGGCGACCGGATCAACGACCACCACCTGACGCTCGAGGAGAAACCTCGGGCGCGCCGCGAGGCCGGCAAGCCCTCGGAGCCATGAAGCCCTCAGAGCTCTCCATCCTCCTCGGCGAAGGCGAAGGCACCATGCTGGAGTACAAGGAGTCCCTCTCCTCGTCCTTCGCCCGGGAGCTGGTCGCCCTGGCGAATACGGCGGGGGGAAAGATGCTCCTGGGAGTGCGCGACGACGGGACGGTGAAGGGCATCGCCGATTCCAACACGCTGCGGGCGCGCATCCAGGACATCGCGCGCAACTGCGACCCGCCGGTCACGGTGCTGGTGGAACCGGTGGGCGATGTCATGGTGGTCACCGTACGCGAGAGCAACGCCAAGCCGGTGCAGTGCAGCGACGGCTTCTTCTGGCGTCAAGGGGCGGTCACCCAGAAGCTCACGCGCAACGAGATTTGGGAATTCTTTCGCAGCGAGGGAGTGATCCGCTTCGACCTCTGCCCCTGCCCGCGATTTCGCTACCCCCAGGACTTCGACCGCAAGAAGTACGACGCCTGGCTCCGCCTGAGCGGCATCACGGGCCGGCCGCGCACCGAGGACGTCCTGGTCAACATCGAAGCCGCTGAGCGCTCGGGCGGCCGGTTGGTGTTCCGCAATGCCGGGGTCCTCTTCTTCGCACGGAAAGTCCGGCACTTCTTCAACCAGGCCTACGTCACCTGCCTCCTCTTCAAAGGCATCGACAAGGTCCACGTCCTCGACCGCAAGGACTTCGCTGGGGGCGTCGTCTCCGACATCGAAGACAGCCTGCGCTTCATCGAGCGCAACACGCGAACGGCGTATCGGATCGAAGGTCTGCGGCGCGAGGAGATCCCCGAGTACCCGCCGGCGGCCCTGCGCGAGGCCGTCACCAACGCGGTCATGCACCGCGACTGGTTCAACGAAGGGGCCAACGTCTTCGTGGAGATCTACGCCGACCGGATCGAGGTCAGCAACCCCGGCGGCCTGCCCAGCGGGATGCTCCCCTCGGACCTCGGCCGTAAGAGCGTGCGCCGCAATCCGCTGATCGCCGATCTTCTGCACCGGATCGAGTACATCGAGAAGGCGGGCACGGGCATCCGGCGCATGCGGGAAGCGGTCAGGGAGCACGGCAGCCCGGCGCCTCTGTTCGAATCCACCGGTTTTTTCACCGCCACGTTCCGGCCGCTGAGCACGCGGCCCCCGGAAGTCACCCCGGAAGTGACCCCGGAAGTCGAGACCCCCCAAGCTACCCCCGAAGTCGCGGGTCAAGTCACGGGTCAAGTCACGGGTCAAGTCACGGGCCAAGTCACGGGCGAAGTTCTGCGGCTGTTGAAGGCGCTCAAATCCGGACCGAAGTCGCGCGCTGAAGCTCAGGACAGCTTGAGCTTGATCGGGTTGGCGAACTTCAGAAAGCGATATCTCGAACCGTCCATGAAGCTTGGGCTCGTGGGGATGACCATCCCGGACAAGCCTCACAGCCCAATACAGCGGTACGGGATCACATCCCTGGGACTTGAAGTCCTGAAGCAGGCTCGGTAGGACAGCGAATGAGTAGTCCCGTGGCCACCGAGACCGTGCTCGAAGCTCTGACCGCGGCCCTCGGCCAGGCCGCCCGCCACAACCGTAGCGCTATGGTGGCCCCCGCGGCCGTCCTGTGGCCCGACGAGGCTGGCCAGTGGGAGCCCCTGGTGCCGCTCCTGCGCGAGCTTCTGCCGGCCTTCCTGACCCTCGGAGATTACGCCCCCGAAGAGCGCACCGGTCCCGCGATCTGGATGCGCTGCCTGCTGGCCGGCGAGCTCGGGGCCGCTGGCGGCCCGAGGGCACCGTCCCCGTCCTCTACCTCCCCGGCGTCAGCCGCCAGATGCTCCGCGCGGCCCTCGGTGGGCTCACCGAGCTTGCTCCTCACGAGGCCGGGGCGAGAATCGCCGAGCTCGAGAAACACCACGGCGTACGGCGCGGCTGGGTGTGGGCGGAGATCGGACAGGCGCCGCTGGCGAATGCCCTGGAGCACCTGGCGACCCTCGCCCGGGCGACCGCGTCGCCGTTGACCGGGGCTTCGGCCGACGCGATGGCCGAAGCCTACGCCGCGAGTGGGTGGCGGGCCGACGCAGCGGTGCTCCACGCCCTGCCGCGTTCGTGGTCGCGGTAGCCGCGGACGGCACGGTGGTCGCCAAGCAGTCGACCATCGTGGGCGGAGGAGACTGACGATGGAGCTGGATGCCCTCGACCGCATCGCCGCCAAGGCCTTCGACGGCTACCTGGTGCGCAAAGACCTGGTCCGCCAGTTCAGCAGACAGTTCCCGGTACCGACCTACGTGGTGGAGCTCATGCTCGGCCGCTACTGCGCCTCGCTCGACGAGGCCGAGATCCAGGAAGGGCTGGAGATCGTCCAGCGCCAGCTCGCGCAGCGTACCTGCCGCCCTGGCGAGCAGGAACTGTTCAAGGCACGGGCTCGGGAGCAAGGCTCCGTGAAGGCTATCGATCTCATCACCTACCAGGAGCGAGCGCAAGTCGGCGCCGTGTGCTAGACTACGCCGGGTTTTTCGGACAGCCACGTCGGGCTCGCGGTCGAGCCGGCGTCAAGAACGGACAACGCGCTGGGGGCCGGCCTCACGGCCAGCGCCCGATGTCTTGTCCTTGAAAGGAGACCGGACATGAAGAGCAGAGGTCGCGTCGTTTCCGCCATCGCGCTCGCCGGGGCCCTCGTCCTCCTGGCGGCCCCGCTCGCCGCCCAGCGCGTGACCGGGCAGATCAACGGGACGGTCCGGGACGACGAGGGAGGCGTGCTGCCGGGCGTGACCGTGTCCCTCACCGGGGAGACCGTCGCCGGCGCCCAGACCGCGATCACCCTCGCCGACGGCTTCTACCGCTTCCTCGGCCTGGCGCCCGGCTTCTACGACCTCAAGTTCGAGCTCGAAGGCTTCGCGCCGCTGACCCGCACCGGCGTGCGCGTGTCGCTGGGCGCCTCGACCGTCGAGGACGTCAGCCTCAAGGTCGGCGAGCTCTCCGAGGCCATCACGGTGACCGCGGAGGCCCCGGTGGTCGACACCGAGTCGAACGAGGTCGGCGCCAACTACGGCCGCGACTGGGTGGCCAACGCGCCGGTGCAGCGGCTGAGCTTCAACGACCTGGTGGCCGCCGCCCCCGGCTCGCTGCGCGGCGGCGACACCAGCCGGCGCACGATGGTCTACGGCTCCTCCTACGACGAGAACTCCTTCCAGCTCGACGGCGCCGACGTCAACGACAACTTCTTCAACGAGCAGCTCGCCCAGCCCAACATCGACGCCATCGAGGAGATCGAGATCCTCTCCCTCGGCGCTCCGGCCGAGTACGGCAACCTGACCGGCGCCGTCTACAACATCGTGACCCGGCAGGGCACCAACCAGTTCCGCGGCGACGTGAGCTTCTACACCCAGCTCGACGGCCTGACCGACAGCAACACCGATGAGACCGACAACGAGGGCTTCCCTTTCGAGCGCGACGAGTACACCGACTACAGCGCCCAGGTCGGCGGACCGATCTCGCGCGACAAGGTCTGGTTCTTCGCCTCCTTCCAGCACCAGGAGGACAGCTTCCTCGCCGTCGGCGCCAATCCCTCGGTGGGCCCGCTCGCCACCTCGTCCGCCGAGTATGACCGCTATTTCGGCAAGCTCAACGTGCAGATCAACCAGAGCCACCGCCTGCAGGTGACCTACCACCAGGACGAGTCGCTCGAGGCCGTAGGCATCGGCGTGGACGTGGCCCCGACCACGGCCTTCGCCCGCGAGGGCAAGACTCCGACCCCGGGCCTCGGCTACACCGGCATCGTCTCGCCCAAGACCTTCGTCGAGGCGCGGTTCACGGGCTTCTACGGCGACGTCTTCCTGGGGCCGGCCGATCCCGCCCAGCCGCGCGACCTGGCGCGTTTCATCGACCTCGACACCGGCTTCATCTCCGGCGGCCATTATTATTGGTACGACTTGCAGCCCGAGCGCAGCACGCTGAACGTCAAGGTCTCGCACCTCGCCGAAGATTTCCTCAAGGGCGATCACGATTTCCGCTTCGGCGTGCAGTACAACGAATCGGAGGCCGGCGGCGTCTACGGCTACAACGACCTGATCCTCACCTACCAATACGGCGGCGCCCAGTACGGCTACGGCTACACCCGGGTGCCGTTCAGCTACAGCGGCAACACCGAGGCGATCGGGCTCTTCGTCGACGACACCTGGCACGTCAGCGACCGGCTGACGCTCAACCTCGGCGTGCGCTACGACTCCAACGACGCCTTCTCGCGCGAGCAGCAGGAGCTCGACGAGAACCTCCGGCCCACGGGCGTCGTCTTTCCGCGCGCCGACTTCTACACCTGGGAGTACGTGTCGCCTCGCCTGGGCTTCAATTACAAGCTCACCGCGGACGGCAGGACGGTGCTGAAGGGCCACTTCGGCCGCTATCAGCGCGCCATCGCCACCGGCGAGTTCGCCAACGTGATCGGTCCGTCGATCAAGCCGATCTTCGCGGGTCCGTTCGACCCGGCGACCAATACCTTCCTCGACCTCTTCCAGATCACCGACAACTCGAACCTGAGCGTCGACCCGGGCTACGACAGCCCGCGCACCGACCAGTTCATCTTGAGCCTCGAGCGCGAGGTCGGCCACAACCTCGGCGGCTATCTGAACCTGGTCCACAAGCGCGGCCGTGACTTCGCCGCCTGGCGCGACGTCGGCGGCATCTACGAGGAGGTCGTGTGGATCGACGGCGACTACGACCTCGACGGCGTCGTCGACGGCGACGACCCGTTCGCGACCGGCGATCCGATCACCTTGTTCCGGTTGCTCAATTCGCCCTCGGACCGCGCCTTCCAGATCACCAACCGCGACGAGATGGACATCGACATCTACGCCGCGAGCCTCGGGGTGATCAAGCCGATGTCGAACAGGTGGTCGCTCAACGCGTCGCTGACCTACCTGCGCTCGGAGGGCCGCACGCCCGACAGCGGCGGCGGCTCCAACGTGCAGCAGCGCGGCGGTCTGCAGTTCCGCCAGTTCGGCCGCAATCCGAACGATTTCGTCAACACCGGCGGCCGGCTGCGCGGCGACGTCCCCTGGCAATTCAAAACGCAGCTCGTCTATCAGCTCCCCAAGGGCTTCCTGGCGGCGGTGAACCTCTCCGTGTACAGCGGCGCCAACCGCGTCCGCATCGTCCGCCCGCCTCGCGAGGTTACCAACTTGTCGACCACGATCCTGGCCCAGGAGCGCGGCAGCTTCGGGCGCCTGCCGTCGGCGGCCCTGGTCGACCTGCGCCTGGAAAAGGAATTCACGCTTGCCGGCGACGTGCGCCTGGGCATCATCGCCGACGTGTTCAACGTCTTGAACGACGATTCCTACCTGGGCGTGCGGAGCTCGATCTCGACCGCGTCGGTCTTCGACCTGCCGGCCGGCTTCGTGTTGCCGCGGCGGGTGCAGCTCGGGGCCAAGCTGCGGTTCTGAGATCCGCGGCTTCGCCGCGGAAATCCCCCCTGCCCCCCTTTTTCAAAGGGGGGTACCTGACGGCTCGCTTCGCCTCGCGCGTGCGCGGACGCACGCCCACCCCTCTCCAGCGCCGAGCCGATGCGCCAGCGAGGAGTCCGTTTCCCCCCTTTGAAAAAGGGGGGCTAGGGGGGATTTCTTCCAAGCTCCGCCAGACGTTCCCGCGCCGGCTCGAAGCCCGGATCGAGCGCCAGGACGCTCTCGAAGAAGGGCCGCGCCTCGCCGGCGCGGCCCTGACGCACCAGCACCAGCCCCAGGTTGTAGGCGTAGCGGGGATCGCTGGCGTCGAGGCGCCAGGCCTCGCGGAAGGCGCGCTCCGCCTCGCCGAGCTCGCCCGCCCCGCCCAGCGCCATGCCGAGCGCGTTCCAGTAGGTCGCCGTCGCCGGCTCGATGGCGACGGCCTCGCGCAGCTCCGCTACCGCAGCGCCGGCGTCGCCGAGGTGGGTGAGCACCTCGCTGAGCATGGCGCGCAGGTTGGCGTCGCGGGGCGCCAGGGCCCTGGCCGCCTCGAGGGCGCGGCGCGCCTCGGCGAGCTTGCCGAGACGCCCGAGCAGCCGCCCCTCCTCTTTCTTCAGGCCGGCGTGGCTCGGCAGCACGAGCTGGCCGGCGGCGAGCGCCGCCAGCGCCGCGTCGGCGTCGCCGAGCCGCAGGCGCGCCTCGGCGAGACCAAGCCAGCCCTCGGGATAAGCCGGCGTCCGCTCGGTCGTGACCTGGAAATGACGGGCCGCGTCGCCCGCGCGGCCCAGCCCACGCAACGCCCGCCCCAGGTAGAGGTGAACCTCGGCGTTGTCGACGCCGCGCCCGAGGAGGTCCTCGAATCTCGCCGCGCTGGCGCGGAAGTCCTCCGCGTGGAGCGCCACCAGCCCCTGACGCATCAGGTCGTTGGCGACGCGGAACTCGCCGATCTTGTCCTTGGGATCGGCTCCCGGCGTCGCCGTCGCCGCGGGGGAAGCGCCCCCCACGTAGCCGAGGGCGTGGAGCCTCTCGAGCAGCTCCGGCGGCAGCGACTGCGCCCCCGTGTCCGGCGGACGCTCGCGGGCAAGGAAGCCGCCCAGGGCGTCGTCGAGGGCGCGGACGCGCGGGCGGTGCTCGTCGGCGACGTTGCGCGTCTCGCCGGGATCGTCGGCCAGGTCGTAGAGCTCCGGGCGGGGCGCCCGGACGTACTTCCAGCGCCCGTCGCGGACGACGCGCAGGTCGCTCCAGCCGAAGCGCAGGCGCGCCACCAGCGACTCCGCGTAGACCGGCGCCGGCTCGGGCTCGGCGCCGCCGCGCAGGGCGCCCGCCAGGCTGCGTCCCGAAAGCTCCGCGCCGGCCGGCGGCGCGACGCCGGCGAGCTCGAGGATCGTCGGGTAGAGGTCGACGAGCCCGGCGGCGCCCGCCAGCCGCGTACCCGGCACGACACCGGGGCCGCGCACGATCAGCGGCACGCGCAGGGTCGACTCGTAGACGAAGAAGCCGTGCAGGGGCTCGTCGTGCTCGCCGAGCCCCTCGCCGTGGTCCGAGGTGACCACGAGGAGGGTGTCGCCGGCGAGGCCGGTCTGCAGATCTCCCCCCTCGATCCCCCCAGGGGGACGGTGCAACGCCGCGTCGAGGCGTCCGACCAGCTCGTCGGTCCAGGCGACCTCCCCGGCGTAGGGACGGCCGGGGTAGCGCGACGCGTACGGCTCGGGCGGCTCGTAGGGATCGTGGGGGTCGAAGAGGTGCAGCCACAGGAAGAGCCGCGAGCCGTCGCGCTGGCTCTCGATCCACGTAAGCGCCTCGGCGAGGGTCGCGTCGCCGCGCTTCTGGGCGGTGTTGAGGAAGCTCGGATCGTCGGCGGACGTCTCGAAGTCGTCGGAGTAGACGCCGAAGCCGCGATCGAGGCCCGAGGCCGCCGAGACCACGACGGACGACACGAAGGCCGCGGTCGAGAATCCGGCGTCGCGCAGGACCTCGGCGAGCAGCGGCAGGTCGGGAATCGCCGCCGGCGACACGTTGTCGCGCACGCCGGTCTCCGTGGGCAGGCGTCCGCTCATCAGCGACACGTGGGACGGCCGGGTCAGGGGGACGTGGGCGCAGACCTGCTCGGCGAGCGCCCCCTCGCGGGCCAGGCGGTCGAGGTGGGGCGTCGCCACGTCGCCGCCGTAGGCGCCGACGTGGTCGGCGCGCAGCGTGTCGAGGGTCACCAGCACGACGTGACGGGTCGCGGGCGGCGGTGGAGCGTCGCGGCAGGCCGCGAAGGCGAGCAGGAGAAGGGTGAGGAGAGCGGCGTGCGCGAACGGCGCGCCGCGCGGCCCCCGTTCGGGACGTGGCCGCGATCTCGGGCCTTGGCTGGACGCGGTCAGAGTCTTCAATCTGACGCCGCCGTGACCTTTTCGGCCAGCCAGACATTGATCAGCGTTTCGCTGGAAACGCCCTGACGGAGGGCCACGGCGGCTACCTTCTTCGCGAGCTCCGGTTCGATGGCGGCAAGGAAGGTCCGGCGTCGGATGTCGACTTCGAAGTCCGCGTCCCGGGTCAGATCATCGTAGTCTGCGACGTCGTGTCCATCCCAAAACTCCGCCGCCTCCTCAATGCTGGCAAAGTGCTCAGGGATCGGGTCACGCTTGGTGCTGGATCTTGCCATAGGTCTTTCTCTCTTTACGAGTCATATCACGGGCGCTCACAACCAGCGCCTCCCTTGTCGTCTTGTAGATGAAGAACACCGTCAGGTAGCGGCCGACCTGGGTCCGGCCGAAGGCGGCGTAGAGGTCCTCGCCCTCGACGTCACCCGGCGATGCAGGCTGTAACGAAATGATGGGCCAGGGTCGGCCGACGAGCCAGCACGTCCAGCCGGGCACCACCATAGCGGCCCGCCACCTTCAGGGCCGATCCCCGTAGCGCAGATCTGCGTAACGTCCAAGTCTCAATATACTCAGATGACGAGCTGGTCCGGCCACCCGGCTGGGACCTGGCCGACCACCAACGGTTTCTTCCGGCCGCTGGTCGAGATCGATGGCGTCACGCCGTGACGCGCGAGAGCCGGGCGAGCAGCAGCGCGCCGACGGCGGCCACGAGCAGTGAGGTGGCGAGGCCGGGGAAGTACCCCCCGGCGTCGAGCGCCAGGAGGGGATGGAGGAGCCCGTTGGCGACGCCGGCGATCCCGAGGAACCACAGCGGGAACAGCGCGACGTGGCGCCGGCGCGCCAGCCCCCACGCGCTCAACGCCCAGATCCCCAGCCACGCCAGGTTGAACGAGACGAAAAAGCGCAGCGACAGCGGCGGCAGGCCGAAGGCGGCCGGGAGGCGCTCGTGGAAGCCTGTCGTCACCTCCTCGACGAAGTGACCGGCCTGGGCGGCGATGGCGATCGCGGCGACCCACACCGCCCGCTGCACCGCGGCCGCGCTCGCTACGACGCCGCCCCGCGAAATCGTCAGCCACAACGCGACGACGGCCGCGACCGTGAGCACGAGGACGCCGGGAAGCACTTCAGTCATTGGAGCTATCCGTCAATCCAGCAGCGCCGGCGACAGGACCGCCTTGAGCGCCGGGTCCTGGCCGTCGAGCCAGCGCCGCAGCGTCTTGAGCCCGTCCTTCAAGTGGTAGGAGAAGCAGCGGCCGGCAGCTTGAACCGCTGGGCCAGGACCTGCGCCAGGATCCCCAGGAAGATCGCCAGGACGACCGTCCTCAGCAGCAGCTCGGCGTCGTGGTCCATCCGCGAAGCCTATCCCGGCATGGGATCGGCCGGCCAACCTGTCCGCCCTCCGCCGGTTCAGCCGCCGAGTCGAGGTTCTGAAGCGTGAGCTTGACGCGGGACGCTTGTGTATGTACTCTGTATGCATGAAGGTCGTTTGGGATCCCGCCACCGCATCTTGGTGGTGGTCTACACCCACCGTGGCGAGGACGTTCGGCTGATCTCGGCTCGGCGCGCAACGCGACGGGAAAGGCGGCAATATGAAGAAGGAGTATGACTTCAGCCAGGGTAAGCGGGGCTCCGTCATCCGGCCCAAGGGGAAGACGCGGATCACGATCTACCTGGACGACGACACACTGGAAACTTTCCGCGAGCGGGCCGACCGAGCGGGCATCGGCTATCAGACCATGATCAATCAAGCGCTTTCCGAGTACCTCGAGAGGTCGTCGGCGCAACTCGACGAAGCGACGCTTCGCCGGGTCCTGAGAGAAGAGCTCCGAGCCACCGGATAGAACACCCCTGGCCGGCGCGGGCGACCGGCCCAGCCGCGCGGAGTCGGAGGGCGAGCACCGCTCGCCAGATGGTGCGTGGTGCGCACGCTACGTCTCCAGCGAGATCCATCGCGCACGGACTCCCTCAATCCAGCAGCGCCGGCGACAGGACCGCCTTGAGCGCCGGGTCCTGGCCGTCGAGCCAGCGCCGCAGCGTCTTGAGCCCGTCCTTCAAGTGGTAGGACTCGAAGCCCGCCTCGCGCATCACCTCCGCCAGGTGCGCGCTCTTGATCCCCACCTCGCAGTAGAAGACGTAGATGCGGCCGCGGTCGAGCTGCGGCCAGGTCTTGAGGGCCTCGAAGTAGTCGAGGCGCTGGGCCTGCGGGTAGTGCCACCCCCGGAATGCCTCCGGCGAGCGCAGGTCGACGACCACGGCCCCGTCCGGCACCGACTCGACCTCGCAGCTCGTGGCCGCCGCGCGGCCCAAGTCGAGGGCCCGCAGGTCGAGGGTCATGCGCTCCCGCGCCTGGAGGCGAACGTGGCCGAGCTCGAGGCGGGCCTCGGCCTCGTTGACCCGCTTGAACGAGGCGTGGGTGGCGGGATGATCGCGGGTCAGGGCGCAGTATTCCGGCACCTTGGCCGACAAATCGAAGGTGCCGATGCGCCGCGCGTAGACGAAGATCTCCTCCTTGTTGGTGCCGCACAGCGGACGCAGCACGGGCAGGTCGGTGGCGCGCGAGATCACCGCCAGGTTCTGCAGCGTCTGCGACGACACCTGGCCCACCGATTCGCCGGTGACGATCGCCGCGGCGCCCACCGCCCGCGCCACCTGGTCGGCGGCGCGCAGCATCTGGCGCTTGAGCACCACCTGCCACAGCGCCTGCGGGCAGCGCTCCTCGAGCTCCGCCACCAGGGGCTGGAAGTCCACCATGTGCAGGCGCGGACGCACGCCGTAGCTCCAGCGGTCGGCCAGCACTTTGATCACCGCGAGGGTGCCGTCGCGGTGCGGCGCGCCGCCGAGGTGGCAGAAGACGTACTCGAGCTCGACGCCGCGCCGCAGCAGCAACCACGACGCCACCACCGAATCGAAGCCCCCCGAGACCAGGGCCACGGCCCGGCCGCCGCGGCCCAGCGGCAGGCCGTCCGGCCCCGGCACGCTGTCGCTGAAGAAGTACGCCTGGCCGGCGTGGAGCTCCACGTAGGCCGTGACCTCGGGCGAGCCGAGGTCGACGCGCGCCGCGTGCGGCAGCAGGCGGGTGCCGAGCTCACGGTCGACGTCGGCCGAGCGGAAGGGGATCTGCTGGGGCTCGACCCGCCGCGCCCGCACCGCGAACCTCTTGCCGGCGATGCGCGGCGCGAAGATCTCCTCGCCGTGGCGCACCACGTCGTCCAGGCTCTCCCAGGTCCGGTGCTCGACCCGCGACACCGAGCTGACGCCGAAGACCCGGGCCAGCGCCGCGTCCGCCTCCGGCGACGACGCGGTCACGAAGAGGCGCGACCAGGTGCGCGCGAGCTCGAAGTCGATGCCGGAGGAGGCGAGGGCGTCCTCGAGGTTGGCGACCAGGCGGGAGGTGAAGCGCTGCCGCGTGCCCTTGGCCTTGATCGAGAGCTCGCCCGAGAGGCGGACGAGGAAGACGTAGGGGCGTTCGGGGGTGGTGGGGGCGGGGCCGCGCATGGACGAGGACTCCTCGAAGAACGTTAAAATATCATGACGATGAGGACCTTCGCTCGCCTCGCCACCGTCGTCCTTCCGGCCTGGCTCCTGGCGCTCGCGGCGTCCGCCGGCGCCGGGGACGCTTACGATCCGCGGCGGGTGGTGTGGACGCGGCTCGAGCTCGAGGCCCACAAGCTCTTCCTGAGCGCCCGCTCGGAGGTGCGGCTGCGCTCCGTCCCGGCCGTCGAGGCGGCCGGCGAATGGATCGAGAGCCCGCACGGCGCCGGGATCCTGCCGCACGGTCCGCGCGTCTTCGAGGTGAGGATCGACACCGCGATGATGGGCCGCGAGTCGACCGACAGCGTGTGGTTCGACCCGCGGCACGTCGACGCCTTCCAGCGGATCAAGGTGCGTCTGGGCAAGAAGGGCTACCGCAAGGTCATCCGCTACAGCGACGAGGGCACTTTCGTCCGGCGGACCGCGCCCACCGACCACCGCGAGGCGCGCCGGCCGTTCGCCGACTGGTCGAAGCTCGAGACCTTCTTCTATCCCCATCCCGAGGGCGACGGGTGCCGCCACGTCACCGAGCCGTCGGTCCTCTTCTACCTCCTCGCCGCCGACCCCGACCTGGCGGCGGCCGGCCGCGAGAAGCGGCGCGTCTGCGTCTACTCCGGCGACACGGTGATCCCGCTGGCGATCGCGGTCGAGGGCACCGAGAAGCTGGCGGTCGACTACGTCGATCCGGCCGTGGAGGCCGTGCCCGGCGGCCGCGAGGTCGACGTCTGGCGCGTCGCGCTGCGTCCGTTCTCCGCCGACGGCGACTTCGAGCTCCTGGGCCTCGACGGCGACGTCGAGGTGCTGATCGAGCAGGTCTCGCGCCTGCCGGTCGAGGTGCGCGGCCGGATCAGCGGCCTCGGCCGGGTCGCCGTCAAGCTCAAGGCGGTCGAGCGCGGGCAGCTTTAGGGAACCCTCACCCCCGGCCCCTCTCCCAGGGGGAGAGGGGAGTAAGATGTCGGGGATCGAGCCCCCTCTCCCCCTGGGAGAGGGGGGTTGGGGGTGAGGGTAGATTCGGCCTCCAAAAGGAGTCAGGGATGGCCTTCAATCTGCGCAACCGCCACTTCTTGAAGCTCGAGGACTTCACCGGCCGCGAGATCCTCTTCCTGCTCGACCTGGCCCGCGACCTCAAGCGGGCCAAGTACGGCGGCTACGAGCGCCCGCGGCTGGCCGGCAAGAACGTCGCCCTCATCTTCGAGAAGACCTCCACCCGCACCCGTTGCGCCTTCGAGGTCGCGGCCTACGACCAGGGCGCCCACGTGACCTACCTCGGTCCCACGGGCTCGCAGATCGGGCACAAGGAGTCGATGAAGGATACGGCGCGGGTGCTCGGCCGCATGTACGACGCCGTCGAGTACCGGGGCTTCGGCCAGGCGGTGGTCGAGGAGCTGGCGGCCCATGCCGGGGTGCCGGTGTGGAACGGGCTGACCGACGAGTTCCACCCCACCCAGGTGCTGGCCGACCTGATGACCATGCGCGAGCACTCGGTCAAGCCGCTGCCCGAGGTCGCCTACTGCTACCTCGGCGACGCCCGCAACAACATGGGCAACTCGCTGATGGTGGGCGGCGCCAAGCTGGGCATGGACGTGCGCCTGGCGGCGCCCAAGGAGTGCTGGCCCGCCGCCGCCCTGGTCGAGCGCTGCC
>Ga0302046_10001410_pt1 | contig 22566 bp, 9 predicted proteins | sample RVTome_11_FD_200261 | JGI IMG/M metagenome (GOLD analysis project Ga0302046, IMG submission 200261) | Soil microbial communities from uranium-contaminated site in the Upper Colorado River Basin, Wyoming, United States - RVT147D111 (version 2) ...
ATCGTCACGTTGTCCATCACGACTGAGTCCGCCGCCTCACGGCGGCGGCTACGTGGCCACACGTGCTCGTAATCGAGTTGGAGCGCTTCATGGCTCGTTTGCGCGTCCAAACCCCTTTGGAGGTGAGGGCTCCCCATGAACCGTTGCCCGCCACGGGACACGTCGCCACCTCCCGTGAGGGGGTGGATCGTCACGTTGTCCATCACGACAGAGTCCGCCGCCTCACGGCGGCGGCTACGTGGCCGGCGTTCGTAGTTCCGCCATATAGATCAACAATCAACAATGCCCAGTGAACAATCCCGGCTCTTTCCTTGGCGTTTGGAGTTGAACGTTCAACTCAACCACCACCAACCGCCTCCTGACGTCGGCGGCTACTTCACTCGTGTAGGTGTGGCTTCCTCCCATAAAAGAAGCGGCCGGGTGGTGAACCACCCGGCCGCTGTTGAGTTCTTGGGGCTGATCGTTATTCGATGCAGCCTTCGCAATCCACGGGCGTGGAGAGGCCGTTGATGACCTCCTGCGCGATGCGGATCCACTCGGCCTGGGTGTCCGGGTCGTCCTTCAACTGGGCCTCGACCTTGTTGACAAAGGCTTCCAGCATGTTGATGGCGGCGCCGAAGCTGCCACGGTCGGTGGCCGCCGCCGCGTTCTTCAGGGTGGCGAAGAACTGCTGCTTGTTCTTGCGGCTCACGATGTCGCTGCCGTCCACGATCAGGATCAGGTCCTCGAGGATCTGGCTGCCGAGCAGGACGGAGACGATCTCGGTGCTCGAGGCTTCGCTGGCCTCGTCGCAGGGACCGGTGGCGCTGGTGCCGTCATCGACGATCAGCGTGATCTCATGGTCGCCCACGGTGAGGCAGAGGTCGCTGACCACCGCGGTGTCGCCCACCGGCACGCCGTCCACCAGCCAGAGGTAGGTGAGGCTGTCGCCTTCGGCGTCGGAGCTGTTCGAGGCGTCGAGGGTGACGCAAGCGCCGACGTTGTTGGGGCTGACCACGTTGATGCCCGGGAAGCTGGGCCCGAGGTCCACCTGCGGGGCGACGAGGATCACCGGATCCGGCGAGTCATTGCCGGCGATGACCGTGACGGACACCGGGCACGGCGCCGAGGAGGCGCCGGCCGCGTCCACCACGGCATAGGTGAAGCCGTCGGTGCCGCTGAACTCGGCGCCAGGCGTGTAGGTGGCCACGTTGCCACTGAGGGAGACCGACCCATTGGCCGGGCCGCTGACGATCACCCAGGAGAGGGTGTCGCTGCAGGCAATGAGGTCCACGTCGCTACCGGCCAGGGCGATGTCCACCGCGGTGTCCTCGCAGGTTTCCGAGGTGACGGGCGCGCAGGTCGGGGCGTCGTTCACGCAGACCACATTGATGCTGACCGTGCACTCATCGGAGGAGAGTCCGAAGAAGTCGGTGGCATTGTAGGTGAACGAGTCGGGACCGGCGTAGTCCGGGTCCGGGGTGTAGGTGACCACGTTGCCGCTGCGAACCGCCGTGCCGTGGGACGGGCTGCTGAGGATCGCGTAGGTCAACAGGTCGCCTTCCGGATCGGTGGCCTGGAGGGCGATGTCGGTGGACTCGTCCTCGTTGACGTCCACCGCCAGGTCGATGCAGACCGGCGGCTGGTTCGGGAGCACCTCGATGTAGATCGCCGGCGAGGCGCAGGAAGCGCCGTCGTTGTCGGTGGCGACCGCGGTGATCTCGTAGATGCCGGCGGTGAGGCCGTTGACGGTGCGGCTGTAGGTGCCGTTGTCGGCGGTGCCGGTGCCGAGGGATCCGCCGAGGTTGGCGAAAAACTCGACGCGGGCGATGCTGCCGTCGCTGTCATTCGCCTCGGCCACCAGGGTGATGGACTGGCGGCTGGGGAAGACCGAGCCGTCGGCCGGGCTGCTGATCGTCACCACCGGGGCGGCGGTGAAGATCACCGTGGCCTCGTCGGACAGGGCCGAGACGCCCGCGGCGCTCACGATGGCGCGGAAGACCGCTCCGTCATCCGCCGGGGTGGCGGCGAAGGAGTAGCTATCCTCGTTGGCGCCGGCAATGTCCATGAAGCCGGAGCCGTCGTTGCGCTGCCATTGCACGCTGGGCGTGACGTCCGGGCGGCCTCCAACGGTGGCGGTCGCATCCACGCTGAACGTGGCGATGAACGAACCGCTGGAGATGGCGGCCGCTTCCCCGAGGAATTCGACCTCGGCGATCTGCATGCTGTTGGCGGCGGCTTCGTTGGCCACGGTCGGGAAGGTCAGCCGATACACGTTGTAGGACGCGCTGTTCGCGAACGTGACGTACTGCTTCTGGAAGCGGGCCGAGAAGGCCGGCACCGCGCCGCTGGCGATTTCCGCGAAGGTCGAGCCGTCGTTGGAGCCCTCCAGCAGGTAGGTGGCGGGATCGCGCTCGGGCGCGTCGTTGGCCGAGGTCAGCGAGAGGCCGCTCAAGACCGAGGCGCCGACCTGCGGGGTCACGGTGAACCCGGTGTTGAGCTTGTCGAAGTTGAGGTACTTCGTGCCGGTGTTGTCGTCGATGGCCGCCGGCGGGGGCTCCCCACCGGGGTGGTTGCCCGAGGAGCCGACCACCGGGTCGCCCGGCAGGGTCACGTCGCCGAGCACGGTGCCTAGGAACTCGACTTCGGCGATCTGCATGCTGTTGGCCCCCGCTTCATTCGCCACGGTGGGGAAGATGATGCGGTATTGCAGGTAGGCCGCGCTGTTGTCGAAGTTGACCTGTTTCCGCTCGAAGCGGGCGGCGAAGGCCGGGATCGAGCCGGTGGCGATCTCGGTGAAGTCGGTGCCGTTGAGCGAACCTTCCAGCACGAAGCTGGTCGGGTCGCGGTCAGGCGCGTCGTTGGCCGAAACCAAGCCGAGACCCTTCACGACCGACAGTCCGGCGCTCGGGGTCACGGTGAACCCGGTGTTGAGCTTGTCGAAGTTGAGGTACTTCGTGCCGGTGTTGTCGTCGATGGCCGCTGGCGCCGGCTCGCCGGCCGGGTGGTTGGCCGAGGAAGGCACCACGGTGTCGCCGGGGGCGGTCACGTCCACCAGGTTTTCAGCCGCTTGCACCCCGATCGTGACCGTGGTGATGTCCCAGTTGGGGATGGCACCCTGGGCGAACTCATCCCAGGCACCGAGGAAGCGGACCTGGAGGGTGTCGCCGGAGTTCAGGTTGCCCAGGCTGGCCACGGACTCCACAGAGAGTCCCGGGCCGCTCGCGGGCGCCTGGCCGTAGTTGGGCGAGGTGCCGTTGAAGGCGAACTGTCCGTTGAGGACGTTGTTGCCGCCGATGGTGCTCGGGGCATAGCCGTTGGCGCTGAACGCACCGGCCGGGACCGCGGTCCAGCCCGAGCCGTTCACGTTGATCTGCACCTGGCCACCGTCCCAGCGGACCGTGTCCCACTCGAAGCTGTAGCTGTGGTTGAAGGACAGCGTGGCGGGGCCGCCCTCGCCGATCGTCAGCACGGGGCTCACGAGGGCCGAGGAGCTGGGCGCGCCCTGGTTTGCCGAACCGCTGGTGGACCAGCTATCGCCGTCATAGGTCCACGGGGCTTCCAGCGTGCCGGTGTTCTCGACGGTGAACCCGCCGTTGTTGATGGCGAAGTTCTGGTCGAGCAGCGCGTCGCTGGCCTCGCCCGTCAGGATGACGATGTTCAGGTCATCGACAAAGTGCGACTCATTGGCGCCGCCGGTGCGCGCGCCGAAGAAGAAGTCGCCCGCCATGGGGGAGTAACCAGTCGCGACATCCTCGAGCACGAGCACGCCCTTGTAGGCCACGTCCACCGTGCCGTCGGAATCCAGCTTGATGCTGACCGGGGCGTAACTGTTGCCGGTGTAGATGGTCATGGGCAGGCCTGTGGCCGGATCAACCGGGATGGGCGTCGCGGTGCCGCCGCCGGGCCGGGGTTCGCCCATCGTCACAAAGGCCAATTCGGCACCGTTCCACTTGACCGAGATGGCCGGGTCGCTGTCGGTGCCGTTGTTATCCCACGTGTCGAAGGAAACCACCAAGCCGTTGCCCACGCCTTCCTCGCCGGGGAGCGTCGCCGTAGTGGCGCCGCCGGCGAAGTTGAAGCTGAAGCCGTCGGCTGGACGGATGTTGGGACCGTCGGTGCAGCAGGTGCTGTCGCCAAGCCGGACCTTGAAGTCAGCCGCGAAGGACGGGACGGGCAGGCCGCCGTTGAAGTCCCGGATGATGAGGACGCCGTTCTGGCCGCCTGGAGTGTGCGTTGTGATGGACGCCATGCCAGAACCACCCACGCCGCCGGTGGCGGAGATAGTGGCCGTGCCACCCACCTCCACACCGGCCGGGAGGCCGCTGTTGAAGTTGGAGTGGAACCGGGCCAGGGCCGGGAGGTTTTCGCAGCCTTCGGCGAAGGCCACGTCCTGCGGCTGGGCGGCGAAGGCGAAGTCCACATCAGCCGGCTCGGCCGTGGTGCAGAAGAAGAACTCATCGAGCACATGGGCCGCGTTGGCGCCGCCGGTGCGGGCCGCGAAGACCATCTTGTTGTTGGCGGTAGGCACCCAGGGAACGATGACGTCGTCGAAGATCTGGACGCCCTTGAACCACAAGTCAAGGGTCTGGTCGTTGTTCAGGATGATCTGGACGGGGTAGTAACCGCCGCCGATCTCCGAGTAGAGGGTCATGTCCTCGCCGGTGGCCGGGTCGGTGACGGGCGGCATGCCGGTGCGGGCGCGCGCGTCGGCGCGGACGCCGGCGAACTGCCGGGCGGCCAGGGTCACACCGTTGTAAACGATGTCGATGGCCGGGGCGGTGTCCACGCCACCGCTGTCCCAGGTGTCGAAGGTGACCCGGAGACCGGTGCCGGCGCCGTCTTCGGCGGCGCCCGCGACCTGGTCGGGCAGGTCATTGGCGAAGTTGAAGCTGGCGCCGTCCGCGATGCGCGGGAAGGTGCCGCCGGCACCGCCGATGTTCATCATGAACGCGGCGTCGAAGCCGGTGACCAGCTCGCCCTCGTGCGTGTCGTTCACGACGAAGGAACCGTTCTGGTCGTTGGCCGCGGCGGTGACGACCAGCGCGCCGGTATCGTCCACGCCGCCGGTCGCGGCGACCGCCGCGGAGCCGAAGATGGCCGATCCGGCCGGCACCACCCCGTCATCGAAGCCGGAGTAGAAGCAGAACGGAGGCAACTGGAAGGTGGTGAAGGTCACATCCTGCGGCACCATCTCGTTGCCGGCCACGTCGGTGACGCCACCGGCGGAGAGGGTGTAGGTGTTACCTGCCGTCTGGGGGCTGGTCTCGAGCAGCACCGCGGTGTTGTCATCGATCAGCGTCGCCGAGATGACCGTCAGGCCGGGGATCGTGTAGCTGAAGGTGTCCTCAGCCGGGTTGAAGGGCCCCGAGGCGAGTTCCTCGTTGAAGGCCACTTCCACGAACTTCAGGTTCGGCCGTCCGGTGACGGAGACGATGAAGGGCGGATCGCTGTCCGGCAGCACGGTGAGGGTGGCCGGATCGCTGGTGATGGTGCCGGCGCTGTTGGAGATGACCACGTCGTACACTTCGCCGTCGTTGCCTGGCAACAGGGGGCCGGTGGTGTAGGAGAAGCCGGTGGCCCCCGGGATGGGTGAGCCATTGAGGCGCCACTGGAAGCTGAGCGGACGCGAGCCGTCCACGCCCACTGAGAATGTGGCCGTGGCGCCCTGGCCTTCGATCTGGTCCTGGGGCTGGCTGAAGATCACCGGTGGTCCGGGGATCACCGTGGTGATGAGGAGATTGTCAACGTCATGATCCCCCCAGGCACCGCCCGTGCGGGCACCGAAACCAAAGCGTGCGCCGCTCAGGCCGCTCAGGCCGGGCACCGGCAGTCCAGTGAAGATTTGCACGTCCTTGAACCACACATCCAAGGTGTCGTCCGCATTCAACTTGATGCGCACCGGAGCGTAGGTGGTGTCGATCGTGGACAACGACATGGGTTGCCCGGTGGCAGGGTCGGTGATGAAGTCCTCAGGAGCATATTCGCGACCGGCCTCGCGGACGCCAGCCATGGGCTGCAAGCCGATGGAGGCATTGTTGTAGAACACTTCCAGGGACGGGGCGGTGTCCGTCGTATTGTTGTCCCAGGTATCGAAGGTGACTCGCAATTTGCCAATACCCTCCTCACTGAGGGCGGCGTTGGGCACATCCGCTCCGTAGCTGACGCTGAAGCCGTCTGCCGGCCGGTTGGCCGGGTTGGAGCCAGGTCCTCCGATCAGGACGCCAAACTCCATGTCAAACGTCCGGATGGGCTGTCCTTCGTTGATCGCACTGGCATCGACAAGGAACCAGCCGTTTGCACTGCCCACCGGATCGGTGATGCTCAGTACGCCGCTGTTGTTGATGCCGCCGGTGGCGACCAGAGCTGCGGTGCCGCCGGTGGTCACTTCGGGAGGAAGCGAACCTGAGTTGAAATCCTCGAACCACACGCCGGGGCCGGTCGCGAACGAGTGGAACGGCACCGAGGTGAGCGCCATTTCGTTCAGAGCCACATCGACGATGCCGCCCAGGAATAGAGTGTAGTCGGCGTCGGCCACCTGTTCACCGGTCGTGAGGGTGATCTGGGTGCCGTCGGGGCTCTGGCTCGCGGCGATGATCGGCACGAAGGGCTCGATGGCGTAATTGAACACGTCCTCGTTCTGGTTCGGCTGAACGGAGTTGAGGACTTCGTTGAAGAAGATGGTGATCTCCGTGAGGCTGGGGCTGCCCACCACCGCGGTGACGACGGGCGGGGTGGAATCCTCGACGACCGTGATCACGCCGGCGGCGCTGGTGTCGCTGCCCAGGCCGTTGCTGACCATGACGGTGTATTCCGCGCCCTGGTCGGCCGGGGTGACCTGCGGGGTGGTGTACACGGGCCCATTGGCACCACTGATCGGCGAGCCGTTCCTGAACCATTGATAGGAGTAGGGAGGCGTGCCATCGGCCGCGGCGATGAACGTCGCCGTCGAACCCTGGCCGATGGTCTGGCTGACGGGGTCCTGAATCACGACCGCCGGCCCGGCATTGAAGGTCTGGATGTTCAGGTCATCCACGTAGTGATCGGCCCAGGCGCCACCGGTTCGGCCGCCCACGGCGAAACGCGCGCCGACTTCGCCCTGAAAATTCGAGACGTCCACGCCGCCCGGGAAGATGTCCACATTCTTCCAGGAAACATGCAGCAGACCATCCGTACCCAGTGTCACCACCAGGGGATGGTACTCCACAGTGTTGGTCTCGTAGCTGTAGAGGGTCATCGGTAGGCCCGTGGCCGGGTCGGTGATGAAGGGGCCGCTCGCGGGGCGGCCCGCGTCGCGGACACCGTCCATGGCCTGGAACGCCAGGAGGGCGCCGTCGAGATAGACCTCGATCGAGGGGGAGTTGTCGGCACCGGCGCTGTCCCATGTGTCCATGGTGACGCGCAGCCGGCCGGCTCCGTCCTCGGGCAGCGGGATCATGTCGGGCACATCCGCGCCGACATTGAAGCTGAACCCGTCGGCGATGCGTGGCCAGGTGGCATTGGGACCACCGATCTGGATCTGCATCGAGGCGGAGAACGTATAGATCGGGCGACCGTCGCTGAAGTCGTTCACACCGAACGTGCCGTTCTGGCTTCCCGCCGCCGTGGCGACCGCAACCGAGCCGCTGCCGCCGACGCCGCCGGCGGGACTCATGGCTGCAGTGCCGCCTAGGTAAGCACCGGCGGGCAACAAGCCATCATCGAAATTGGCGCTGAATACGCCGGTTTGAGCTAGTGCAGGCGAAGTCGCCCACCCGAGTACCATCAAGGTAAGGAATAGGGTTTTTAGGATTCGATTTTTCATAGGGCCTAACTGATTACGAGAAATGCACCTGCACACCGTGGGCGCACTGGGCCTGGTGCTAAGAAACCCAAAGGGCAGGATCATTTACCGATGTGGATGGCTTGAAAGTTGGCAGATTCCATCTCAAAGCTCAACCATTTTTTTTGCAATCATGTCGCCTTATGGAAGTTCGGGCGACGCATCAGGGGGACTTGGGGGGGCAGCAACTCCTTTGGGGAGGGGAGAGGGGCCTTTGATTTGTACGTCGACTGTCCCGGTTCATGGAGAGCCTTCACGCCCAAGGAAACGCGCATGAGGACCATGAACTATGGCAACGACCGAGCTGCCTAAAGGCAGGACTACGAACCTGGGCCGCCACGTTTGTAGTTCTGGCTTTAGCCAGTTCCAGGTACATGGGGGAAAGAACCCCTTCAATCCCGGCTCGCGATCAGCTTCTTGAGCGGAGGGGAAAACATAAGGAGAAGCAGCCCCGCCCCGCCCGCCACCAACGCCACAGCCCCGAAGAGCTTGGGCAAGGGCAGCGAATCGAACATGCCTCCCAGCAGGCCGGCGATCAGGTTGCCCAGGGAAGTGCCCATGAACCACACCCCCATCATCTGCCCAACCAAGCGCTGCGGCGAAAGCTTGGTCACGCTGCTCAAGCCGACCGGACTGAGACAAAGCTCGCCGGAGGTATGGAAGAAGTATGTGACCACCAACCACATCGGGCTCACCTTCTGCACCTCGTTGGCAAAGGTCGATCCCCAGGCAATGATCAGGAATCCCCCCGCCAGCAGGAGCAACCCAAGGGCGAACTTGACCGGGATGGAAGGTTCGCGGCTGGCCAATCGAACCCACAGCATGCCGAACAAGGGGGCCAGCAGAATGATGAACATCGGGTTGACCGACTGGAACCAGCTCGACGGAAACTTCTTCCCGAACAACGTGAGATCGGTCAACCGGTCGGCAAAGAGGTTCATCGAGGAGCCGGCCTGCTCAAACCCGCCCCAGAAGATGGCGGACCCGACAAACAAGCAAATGATCACGAGGACGCGCTTCTTCTCAGCCGTGGTCAAATCCGCCAGGAGAAGCAGGTGCGCAAAGTACAAGCCGGCCAGGATGACGATAAAAATGCCGGTGCTCTGGGCCAGACTCTCCACCGTCCAAGCCACCAAGTTCGTCAGGCGAAGGCCGACCCCCACCAGGATCACCACCGCAGCCAGCCCCAGGCCGTAGCGGAAGCGGCGCCAGTCCCTGGCAACGCCGTCCGGGTCGTGAGGCTTGAAGATGCCCGCCTCCCCAAGGTGGCGCCACCCGCGCCTATACTGGATCAACCCCAGGATCATCCCGACGCCCGCCGCCGCAAACCCAAGATGCCAATTGTATCCCTGGGCTAGAAACCCGCAGGCCAGCGGTCCGAGAAAGGCGCCAATGTTGATCCCCATATAGAAGATGGAGAACCCGGCGTCGCGGCGGCTGTCCTGTTCCGGGTAAAGCCCGCCCACAATGGCGCTGACGTTGGGCTTGAGCAGGCCGGTGCCGATGCAGATCAGCAACAGCCCCAGGAAGAATGCCGGCAACAACGGCACCGCCAGCGAGAAATGACCGGCAGCAATGATGCCCCCCCCGGCAAAGACCGCCCGCCGCTGGCCCAGCAGCCGGTCCGCGATCCAACCGCCCGGCAACGCCAACAGATACACCAGCGCCACATAGAGCCCGTAAATGGCGCCGGCCCGCTCGACCGAAAAGCCCAGTCCACCCGGCTGGCCCACCTTGAGCAGGCCGTCGTAGCTGTCCTCCAGCAGGCGACGATTGAGATGCGGGATGCGTTCCGGTTCCGGGCCACGGGCCAGCAGCCGCCGCGTGCGCCAGGACAGGGTCACGTGATCGAACCGGCCTTCCGCCATGATGGATGGCCCCTGGATGACGCGGTTGAGATCCTTGACCATCGCGTCCTGAACCTCCTCGAGCGTGGCCCCGGAGGCGGCCTGGGCGGCGATCAGGGCGCGCGTCTCCGCCGACCATTGCTCATTCAGGAATTGGGAAACGCTCTCCTCGTTCCGCTGGATCTGGCCCAGAAACACCTCGAACCGGGAGAAGTCGGTGTTGAGCATGAGCGGCCAGAGGCTGACCATGAAGAGCACGAGCAGGGCGCGCATGCCGTAATAGCTGAAGCGCTCCCACATCTCAGTGAAGAACAGGGTGCGAAGTCCTTTGGGATGGCCGTTCATGGGAAGTTAGAAGTTAGAAGGGAGAATGTAGAATGGAGACGGAGAGCGACGATGATGACCAGAAGGAGGAGGACTTTTGTAGGGCCTTTATTTGGGGCCCCTCACCCCGGCCCTCTCCCGGCGGGAGAGGGAGAATCGTCCTCCGCGCGGAGAAAGACTGCCTCACTCTTCCCATTCCCATGCCGTGGGCTGGCTCCTCCCTCTCCCCGCGGGAGAAGGTTGGGGTGAGGGGCCCGTGATCGGTTCCTTCATCGCTGCTCCGATTCGGGAATGCGCTGCAGCTACGCACCCAGGGCTCGTTCGATGAAGTCGAGAAGGCGGAGGAGTTTTGTAGGGCCCTTATTTGGGGCCCCTCACCCCGGCCCTCTCCCGGCGGGAGAGGGAGAATTGTCCTCCGCGCGGAGAAAGACGGCCTCACTCTTCCCGTTCCCATGCCGTGGGCTGGCTCCTCCCTCTCCCCACGGGAGAAGGTTGGGGTGAGGGGCCCGTGATCGGTTCCTTCATCGCTGCTCCGATTCGGGAATGCGCTGCAGCTTCGCACCCAGGGCTCGTTCGATGAAGTCGAGAAGGCGGAGGAGTTTTGTAGGGCCCTTATTTGGGGCCCCTCACCCCGGCCCTCTCCCGGTGGGAGAGGGAGAATCGTCCTCCGCGCGGAGAATGACGGCCTCACTCTTCCCGTCCCCATCCCGTGGGCTGGCTCCTCCCTCTCCCCACGGGAGAGGGCCGGGGTGAGGGGCCCGTGATCGGTTCCTTCATCGCTGCTCCGATTCGGGAATGTCATTCCACCTCTTTCCCTTGCCACTCGTGAATGAAGTCGAGCATGAGCTGGCGCAGGTGCAGGGTCGTGCCCGATCCTTCGCTGATGCTGTGGGAGCGGTTGGGGTACGCCATCATGCGGAACAGTTTCCCGTGGCGCACCAGCTCGTTGACCAGCGCCTCCATGCCCTGGTAGTGCACGTTGTCATCGCCGGTGCCGTGGATGAGGAGGAGGTCGCCCTTGAGCTGGCCGGCGAAGTTGATGGCCGACCCCTCGCGAAACCCCTCCACGTTGTCCTTGGGCAACCCCATGTAGCGTTCCTGATAGATGGTGTCGTAGTGACGCTGGTTGGGCACGCCCGCAATGGCGATGCCCATCGAGTAGAGGTCGGGATACTTGAACACGGCATGAAGGGTTGAGGATCCGCCGCCCGACCAGCCCCAGATGCCGACCCGCTCCGTGTCGAGGTCGTCGCGCTCCGACAACACCGCGCGCACGGCCGCGGCCTGGTCCTTGGGGCTGAGGATGCCGACCTGGCGATACACCGCCTTGCGCCAGGCCCGCCCGCGCGGGGCCGGGGTTCCCCGGTTGTCAAAGCTCATGGTGACGATGCCCTGCTGGGCGAGCATCATGTGCCAGAGGAATCCGCGTCCGCCCCACTGGTCCTGGACGGTCTGGCCGGCCGGCTCGCCATACACGTGCACGAGCAGCGGGCGCCGGGTGCCGTCGGCGGGTTCCGCGGGCTGGATGCACCAGGCGTCCAGCGCCACGTCATCCCCGATCTCCACGCGGAACAATTCGGATCGCACCGGTTGAAGCTTGGCGAGTTTGTCCCGCAGGGCCTGGTTGTCCTCGAGCACGCGCACGGTCTCATGTCCAGCCATGCGGATCAGCTCGATGGTGGTCGGGGAATCAAACCGCGACCATGAATGGATGGCCCACCGGCCGTCGGGTGAGATGTCGTAGCGATGGGTTCCCGGCTGGTCGTCCGGCGTGATCCGCTCCACCGAGCGGCGATCCAGCCGTGCCCGGTAGAGGTATTCCTGGGTCGGGTTGTCCGGCGACGCGGTGAAGTAGAGCCACCCCCCTTCGGCATCGAGGTGCGCGATCTCCATCAGGTCGAAGTCGGCGGAGCTCACGCGCTCGGTGTCCCCGTCCTTGAACGCGGTGCGGTAGGCATGCCGCCAGCCGTCCTGCTCGCTCAGCCAAATGAAGGCGCGTTGTTTGGGCAGGTAATGGCGGACGGGATGACTGTCGATCCAGGCCTCGTCGGTGTCGGTGGCCAGGAGGGCGGCTTCGCCGGAGGCGGGGTTGGCCCGGAAGAAGCGGTTGGTGTTCTGGAGGCGGTTAAGCTGCTGGATCAGGAGGCCGCCGGCCTCCGCGGGCCAGTCCAGGTCGTGGATGTAGTGCTGGCGGGGGTCTCCGGGCAGGTCGATCCACCGGGTCTGGCGGGTGTCGAGGGAGACGACGCCGACGCGGGCGGCGGCATTGACTTCGCCCACCTTGGGATAGGGGAACCACTGGACCACGGGATAGAGCGAGTCGGTGTTGTTGATGAGGGCGAAGTGTCGTTCCCCGCGGGTGTCGAGCTGCCAATAGGCGATGGCGGAGCCGTCGGGGCTCCAGCGGAAGCCATCGCGCAGGCGGAACTCCTCCTCATAGACCCAGTCGAACGTGCCGTTGATGATCTCCTCGTTGCCGTCGGTGGTGAGGGCGGTGATGGTGCGATGATGGAGGTCCTCGACGTAGAGGTTGTGTTCGCGCACGTAGGCGACCTTGTCGCCTGCCGGGGAGAACTTGGCGAACATCAGCAGGGAAGGCTGGCGGGCGTCGCGTCCGAGCTGGTAAAGCTCGCGGCTGCTGCGGTCCAGCACCCAGTAGTCGCCGCGGGATTGGGCGCGCCATACCCGCTTGGTGTTGGTGAAGACCAGCACCTTGGACCGGTCGTCCGACCAGGTCAGGGAACTGACCTGGAGCGGGGATTGACTGTCGGGTGGCACGAGGTCGGCGGCGGGGATGAGGATGGTGGTCTCCTTGGTTTCGGGATGATGCAGCACCAGATCGCGTCCGCCCCGGACGTCGGGGGAGGATTCCCAGGTGGTGTAGCCCGTGTAGCCTTCGATCCATCGGCCGGAGAATCCCTTGGCGTTGAACTCGCCCGAGTCATAAATCCGCCGCAAGGTCAGGAGGGGATCGTCCGCGGCGGTCAGGCTGGGGAGGAGCCAGAAGAGAAGCAGCCCTGCTCCTAGGAGGACGCGGAGACGATCGAGTAGGCTGGGGCGCAGGCGCATCGCGGGATTTAAGGGGAAACCATGCGGGAAGGCAATGACAGCAGTAGCCGACGACGTCAGGAGGTGGTCCCGGTCGTGATGAAAAACGCTCAACGTTCAACGTCACGTAGCCGCCGCCGTGAGGCGGCGGACCCAGTCGTGATGAAAAAGGGGAGAAAAACGCCCAACGTTCAACGCTCAACGCTCAACGTTCAACGTCACGTAGCCGCCGCCGTGAGGCGGCGGACCCAGTCGTGATGAAAAAGGGAGAAAAACGCTCAACGTTCAACGTTCAACGTTCAACGCTCCACCTCGTGACCTCGGCGGCTACTTTGTCGGCGGCCACTTCGCAGCGCCATCCTTTTGCTTGATATTCCGGCCTGATTCGCCTTTGCTCGTGGACGTCCACACCCCGCTTGCCTCGCCGGTTGGGCTCGTCCTCCCCCAAGCGTTTCGAGTCGGTGGGATGCATCAATCCGATCAAATCAAGCAAGTAACCCATGCGTGTCACCCCTCTACTCATTGTCCTCACCCTACTGGTCGCCCTTACGGGAGCCAGAGCCCAGACGCTAGTCGGGTTTGAGAATTTCACCTCCGGCGACGGGCAATACACCGTTGCGAGCACCAACAACCCGGGCGGGCCCTGGTCGTACAACCCCAGCCTGACGACCTGGTCCTGTTTCGACATGGATCCGTGCGGGGCGGTGGCGTTCCGGTCCTCGCGTTTGAACAGCCCGGTCCTGACGGTCATCACGCCGGGCGCGCTCACGCTGACCTTCCAGCATCGATGGAGCTTCGAACCGAACGACGGCACCATCTGGGACGGCGGCCAGGTTCGGCTCAGCGTCAATGGGGAGCCCTACGAGGAGGTGCCGCTGACCAGCTTCATCGCCAACGGCTACAACCACGTCATCGGCGGGGTCAGCACGCCGAACAACGAGCTGCTGGGCCTGGACGTCTTCGGCGACATCTCCCCCGGCTACACCACCACCAACTTCACAACCAGCATCGTCAATCTCGGCTCCTTCAACGTGGATGACACGGTCTCCATCCAGTTCATCGGCGGCTGGGACGACTGCGCCCAGGGCATGGTCCCCAACTGGGAGATCACCAGCGTCGAGTTCAGCCCGGCCCTGGAGGACCGGAAAGTGGCGCCCAGCTTTCCGGACCCGACGCTGCCGGCCGACACCACGGTGATCCAGGGACGGCAGGCCGTGCTGACGGTGGATGTGGACGGCATCCCGGCGCCGTCGTTGCAGTGGTATCGCAATGGCAACCCGATCTTCCTGGCCACCAATTCGACCCTGGTCATCAATGTCATCAATCCAACCACCGCCAGCGGGAACTACTTCGTCCGCGCCTCCAACCTGGCCGGCACCAACGACAGCCGGACGGCGGTCGTGACGGCCATAGCCGACACCTTCGCGCCCATCCTCGACTCCGGATATATCCTGCTCGACAACTCCATCGTGTTGAACTTTGACGAGCCGATGAACCCGGCGGGGTTCGACACATTCGGCATGGCGCTCTACCCCACCGCGGAAGGGCCCGGCTCCATCAACTCCGTTGATCTGGCCTCGGCGACGCTGACCAACAACACCACCTGGATTGCCACCACCCTCCAAGCACTCATGCCCAATGTGAACTACACCATGTTCATCGGCCCCGGGGCGGTCACGGACGTGTACGGCAATGCCAACGATGAGATCAACCACGACCTCGGCAGCGAAGTTCGGATCTTCAGCATCGACGACAATCCGCGCTGGCGCTACGACCAGTCCGGCGGCGATTTCCTGACCAGCACGCCGCCCTTCTGGGATCGGACCTTCGATGACAGTAGCTGGCCGCTGGGCGCCGCCCTGCTCGGCACCGAAAGCTCCGCGACGCCGGAACCCATCCGAACCCCCGTCCTCAACACCAGCTCCGGCGGCCCCATCACCACCTATTACCGCACGCGGTTTGTCCTCTTTACCCCGGTCAGCAGCGTCGAAAGTCTGGCCATGCAGACCGTGATCGATGACGGCGCGGTCGCCTATCTCAACGGCCAGGAAGTCTTCCGGCTCGGCGTGCCCGCCGGTCAGAATTACACCACGCTGGCCAGCCGCAGCGTGGACAACGGCGTCCTTGAAGGCCCCTTCGAACTCGACACCTCCGCCTTGGTGGAAGGAGAGAACGTCCTGACCGTGGAACTGCACAACGTCACCACGAGCAGCTCCGACAACCTTTGGGGCGCCAATCTGACGGCGATCATCAGCGGCATCGTGGAGGAAGCTCCCGTCATCCTCACCCAACCCGGCCCGTCCGTGATTGATCTTGACGAGGGCGAGAGCCTGGCGCTGACCGTGGTGGCGTCGGGCACGCCGCCCATCTCCTACCAGTGGAACCAGGGCGGCGCTCCCATTTTGACCGCCACCAATTCCAGTTACCTGGTCAATGCCGTCCTCCCCTCCAATGCGGGAGTGTACACCGTGGACGTCAGCAACAACCTGGGATCCGAACTGAGCGATGCGGTCACGGTGAATGTCACCCCCGACCTCGCCGGCCCAACCGTGGTGGACGCCCTGGCCCACGCCGACGGCACCTCCATCACCATCCAGTTCTCCGAACCCCTCGTCGAAGCCGGGGCCACCAACCTCGCCAACTACAGCGTGGCCCTGCTGGCCGGCGGCACGCCCGTGAACGTGCTGGGCGCCTCCCTCGCCGGCTCCACCGTCACCCTCACCACCGACCCGCGAACCACAGACAACTACCAACTCACGGTCCGGAACGTGACCGACACCGCCGCCGCCCTCAATGTCCTGGCCCCCAACCCCACCGTGCTACCGATCGACTCGGAGGTCCTCGTCCTGGACACCGACGCGGACACCTTCTGGCGCTACGACGATACGGGTGAGCCGCCGGACGCCGATTGGAACCTGCTTTCATATAACGACGCCGGCTGGTCGGTGGGGGCGCCGCTCTTTTATCTGAAGATCGGCACGGCTGGCATTCTCGAGGTGCCCCAGCGCACGACCCTGACCGAGACGAACGCCTCGGGATCGACCAACGACCTCGGCACCGAGCGGGTGATTGCCTACTACTTCCGGACCTCGTTTGACTTCCCCTACGACCCCGCCACCACGCCGGTCAGCTTCCGCTACATCCTGGATGACGGGGCGGCCTTCTATCTCAACGGCAGCGAGACGCTCCGCGTGGGCATGAATCCGACCAACGCCCTCACCTACATCACGCTGGCCACGCGCACCGAGGGCAACGACCAGTCGTTCGAGTCGGCCGTGCCCGTGGACGCCTCGCCCCTGATGCAGGGCGCCAACCTCGTGGCCGCGGAGGTGCACCAGGTCACCACCACCAGCTCCGACCTGGCGTTCGGACTCCAGATCCTGGCGCGCCTCCAGACGGTGTCGCCGGTGCTGCGGATCACGAGCTACTCCGTCAACGCCTCCGGCCAGTTGATCCTGGAACACAACGGGGCGGCCCTGGGCACGCCGGTTTACATCCGGGAAGCCACCGACCTGGGCGGGCCGGGTGTGCCGCCCAACTGGACCACGCTCCCGGGCGGGCCTCATGCCAGTCCCTACAACGCCGGCCCCATGACAGGCACCCGCTTCTTCCAGGTCACAGACTCCCCCTGACCTTCGGCGGATCGCCGACATAAGGTCTAACACGTGAGACCAAATGAAAGGAGTAAGGGTAGGAGTAAGAATAAGTCATTCCCCAGAAGCCACTGGGGAATGAAGGCTGCGCAGCGTGTTGCGAGACAGGGAGAAACGTGGGCGAGGAGAGCAGCCTACATCGCACCCTATCAAAGGCCCCTCACCCCGGCCCTCTCCCGCAGGGAGAGGGAGTATCGTCTTCCGCACGGAGAAGGGCTTTCGATCTGAACCCGCACCCTCCACGGGGCATGCTGTTCCCTCTCCCCGCGGGAGAGGGCCGGGGTGAGGGGCCCGCCAAAACGACAACATGTGGGTCGTTCATTTCGGGTAAAGGGCATGAGCAAGATGTACACTTCTTGCTCTTGCTCTTGCTCTTACTCTCACTCATGTTTTTACTCCTTCCCTGGTCCTGCCCCGTATAGCGTGTGAAAGCCACCCGCTTCCAATCACGCCGGTCTGACCCCCCTCATTTCCTCCACACTTGCCTTTGGCGCGCCGACCGGGCCACACTTGGCGCTCGTTGTCATGTGGTTTGGCGGCAAGCAACTCGGAACGACTTGGGCGACCTGGATCGCCGGGCTCGTGCTGTTGGTCGTGCCCTTCCGCCTGACCGCCGCGACGGTCACCGCCACTCTCGACCGCAACAGCGTGCCGCTTGGTGAAAGCGTCACCTTCACCCTCACCTTCCGAGGCAACGCCCCCAACACCGCCCCCGCCCTGCCGCCGCTGGACGGGCTCAACCTGGCCGGCATCACGACCTCGAGCCAGTTCCAGATGATCAATGGCGCGGTGGACTCGATCCGCACCTACAACTACCAGCTCGTGCCCGACCGGGAGGGCACCCTGAACATCCCCGCCATGCAGGTCCAGGTCGGGAACGAACGGCTGCAGACCCGTCCTTTGGCGTTGCAGGTCACCGCGCGCGCGGCCAACGCCGGCCAGCCGCAACAGGCCTTCCTGAAGCTCATCCTGCCCCGCAACACGGTCCATGTGGGGGAAGCGTTCGACATCGAGATCCATCTCTACTGGAACAACGCCCGCGACATCCAGACACCGCAGTTGAAGGCGGACGGCTTCTCCCTGATCCGCGGACAGAACCCGCCCTACCAGGAGAGCCAGACCACGGTGAACAACGTCCCCTACAACCTGGTGATCTTCAAAATGGCGGCCACGCCCGCCCGCAGCGGGACGCTGGAGATCGGCCCGGCCACCTGCAACCTGAGCCTGCTCATTCCGTTGCCGCGCACCGCGCCCCGTGATCCGTTCAACACCATCTTCGGCAGCCAATTCCAGCGGCGCCCGGTGGAACTGCGCAGCAACGTCGAAACCATGACGGTCAAGCCCCTGCCCACCCGGAACGTGCCCGAGTCCTTCAGCGGCGCGGTGGGCCGCTTCCAGTTGAACGTGACCGCCTCCCCCACCAACCTGGCCGTGGGCGACCCCATCACGGTGCGGGCGCGCATCAGCGGCCAGGGTTACCTCGATGCTTTGGTGCTGCCCGAACAGAAGCGCTGGCGCGAGTTCAAGCTCTACCCGCCCTCCGATTCCGTGCAGGCAACCGACCCCTTCGGATTGTCCGGCACCAAACAGTTCGAGCAGGTGGTGATCCCCCAGAACCACGACGTCCAGGTGCTGCCGCCGCTGGAGTTCTCCTACTTCGACACCGCCCGCGAGGACTACGTCACCCTGCAAAGCCCGGCCATGCCGCTGACCGTCTCGCATGCCCGCCAGAACAGTTCCCCCTTCCCCTCCCTCACCAACACCGTGTCCGGGGCGGGACCCGGAACGGATGACATCGTGCACATCCGGCCGCGGCTGGAAGGGGTGATGGGGTGGCGCACCCCGTGGGTGTTCCGTCCGGGATTCCTGCTCGTGCAGGCCACGCCGCTTGCCGTCTGGCTCGGACTGGTGGTGGCCCGGCGCCGGCGCGAATCCCTGGCCCGCAATCCCAGGCTGCAGCGGCAGCGGGAGGTCGCGCGCAAGGTGCGCGAGGGGCTGGACCTGATGAAGCGGGACGTCGCCGCCCAGGCTGCGGACTCGTTTCACGCCACGCTCTTCCGCCTGTTGCAGGAGCAGCTCGGGGAACGCCTGGACCTTCCGGCCTCCGCCATCACCGAGGCGGTCATCGAGGAACGTCTGGGCGGGCTGCCCGAACCGGCACGGGACGACCTGCATGATCTGTTCCAGGCCTGCAACCAGGCGCGCTACGCACCGCAATCCTCGTCGCGCGAACTGGACGACCTGTTGCGCCGCACCGAGAAGGTGCTTTCCACCCTGCGGCAATGGAACGAATGAAGCCGGCCCCATGCACGACCTCGTGGTGGCGCCGGCTCGTCGTGCCGGTGCTCGCTGCGTTGCTGGCCCTCACGTTCCCCCTTCATGCGGCGGCGGCCGGGAAGGCGGCGTCCTCGCCGGACGAACGGTTCGAGGCAGCCAATGCCCTCTACGAAACGGCTCGCTACGAGGAGGCCGCCCATGCCTATCAGGCCCTGGCCGATGCGGGTCTCGTTTCACCGAGCCTTTACCTCAACCTCGGCAATGCCTGGTTCAAGGCCGGACAGGAGGGACGCGCCGTGGCCGCTTACCGGCTGGGCCTGCAATTGTCTCCCCGCGACGGGGACCTGCGCTTCAATCTCCGGCACGTCCGGGAATCGCTCCAGGGCGGCCCGGTCCCGGAAAGCCTGCCTTCCTGGTTCGCGCGCCTGACCCTCAACGAATGGACGGCATTGTTCCTGGCCTTCTACTGGATCTGGAGCGTGTTGCTGGTCCTCGGGGAATGGCGGCCCATGCTGCGAACGACGCTGCGCGGCTACACCTCCTCCGCCGGAATGGCCGCGGCGCTGCTCCTGCTGTGCCTCGTCGTGGCGGTGACCGGACAAAACGGGCCCACGGCGGCGGTCGTCGCGACCCCGGAGGCGGTGGTCCGCTACGGGCCCCTCGATGAATCGCCCATGCACTTCCAACTCAACGACGGCGCCGAGGTGGAGGTGCTGGACCGGAAGGATGATTGGTTCCAGATCAAGACCCGCGACGGACGCGAAGGCTGGCTCAAGCGCAGCGAGACGGCCCTGGTCCAGCCGCCCACGCCCGGGCCTTCTCTCCATGAATCATTGCCTCCGCCTCCAAATGCTCAATGAACACTTCGCAATGAAGAATGCCCAAGACTCGGATTGAACATTGTTAACTGGGCATTGTTAAATTGGAATTGGGTGCGGTTCATGGGTCGTGAGCAGGTCCAAGAGGAACAGACACTTCCCCATGAACCGCTATCCGCCACCGGACATGTAGCCCTCCCACCGTCGCGCGATGAGGGGATGGATGGTCACGGGATCCATCACGACAGAGTCCGCCGCCTCACGGCGGCGGCTACGTGGCATGCTCTCGTGCTCGTGCAACGTCGGCACGTGCGCTTGTGGCGCAGGTTCTTGCTCTTACTCTTACTCTTACTCCTACTCTGCAGAGGCGAGTAAGAGTAGGAGCAAGAGCAAGATGAAACCGGCAAGTCTGATGGCGACAACGCCTCGACTCGCCGACTTTGTCAGTAGCCCTTCTCCTCTGCCCTCTGCGCCCGACCTTTGCATTGACGCCCGCGAGGCTTCCCGGCAGGGTGGCGGCATCGCATTGTCCACCCGAGCCCAGACCCCATCCATGAAATACATTGGCTTCCTCCTCACGCTCCTGACCCTGCCCGTCTCCCTGACGGCCGGCGAACTGCCCGAGGGTTACAAGCTGCTTTACCAACAGGACTTCACCCAGCCCAAGGCGCTAGCCGATTTCGTGATGACCGATCCCGGCGCTTGGCGGCATGCGACTGGCGACCAGGGGCGCGGCGCCATTGAACTGCACCGGCAAAGCCAGTACGAAGCCAAGGTGCGCTCCCCCTTCAACATCGCCCTGGTGGCCGACAAGGTGTTTGGGGACTTCATCCTCGAGGTGGAAATGAAGCAGACCGGCAAGGAATACGGGCACCGGGACATGTGCCTGTTCTTCGGCGTGCAGGATCCCTCCAACTTCTACTACAGCCACATCGCGACCCAGACCGACGACCACGCCCACAATGTGTTCATCGTCAAGGACGCCCCCCGCACCAAGATCTCCACGCACACCACGCAGGGGGTCAACTGGGGCCTGGATGTCTGGCACAAGGTCCGGCTCGAACGCAAGGGAGGCCATGTGACGGTGTTCTTCGACGACATGACCACCCCGATCATGGAGGCGGAGGACGACCGGTTCGGCGAAGGCTACCTCGGCTTCGGCTCCTTCGACGACGTCGGCCAGGTCACCGGCCTGCGCGTGTGGGGGCCCGCGATGAAGGAACGCCCCGCGACCTTCTACGGTCGGTGGAAGGAATAGGTCCGATCCGACCGATCCGACTGATCGGACTGATCGGACAATAACTTGCCGGCTCTCTTCCCCCGCGCCAGTCTTGCCGCATGAGCAGCAGGGACTACGACGTGGTCGTCATCGGCGGGGGGAGCGGCGGATACGCGGCGGCGCGCAACACGACAGCAGCCGGGCTGCGAACGGCGGTGATCGAGGGAGGCGAGGAGGTGGGCGGACTCTGCATCCTGCGCGGATGCATGCCGACCAAGACCCTTCTGTATGCGGCGGAGGTCATGCATCTGGTCCGGCACGGTCCCACCTGGGGCGTGCAACCCGGCAAGGTGGACTTCAATTTCCGCGAGGTGATGGAGCGGAAAAACACGCTCATCGGCGAGTTTGCCGACTACCGCGTTGGCCAGTTGACCGATGGTCGTTTCGCCTTCATCCGGGCCCGGGCCCGCTTCGTCGATCCGCACACCCTGACCCTCGACAACGGCCAGACGGTGACGGCCGACCATTTTGTCGTCGCCACCGGGTCGGTGGTGGCCGAGCCGCCGATCCCTTCCCTGCGCGGGGTGACCTACCTCACCAGCGACGATGCCCTGCGCCTGACCGAACTGCCCCAGTCGATGGTCGTGCTGGGCGGCGGAGCCGTCGCGGTGGAGCTGGCGCAGTTCTTCCTCCGCTTCGGCGTGAAGGTGACGCTCGTCCAGCGCAGCCCGCACATCCTGCGCGAAGAGGACACCGACACCGCCTCGGCGGTGGAGGCGGCGTTGCGGCGCGAAGGCATGACGCTCTACACCGGCACGCGGCTGATCGAAGCCTGGCAGGAGGGGGATGAGAAGGGGGTGACCTTCGAGCACGCAGGCAAGACGGTCCGGGTGGGAGCCGAGTCGATGCTGTTCGCGCTGGGACGCACGCCCAACACATCCGGGCTGGACCTGGAGAGGGCGGGGGTGAAGACGGACGGCGCGCGCATTGTGACGGACGAACGGATGCAAACCAGCGCGGCGCACATCTACGCCGCGGGGGACTGCACCGGGCCGCATGAGATCGTGCACATTGCCATCCAGCAGGGTGAGGTGGCGGCGCACAACATTGCGCACCCGGAGCGGCGCCGCGCCCTGGACTACCGGTTGCTGGTGCGCGTGGTGTTCACCGACCCCCAGGTGGGCGTGGTGGGTCTGACGGAGAAGCAGGCGCGGGCGGAAGGACGCCCCGTGCTCGTGGCCTCCCACCCCTTCAACGACCACGGCAAATCGATCATCATGGACGTGAAGGAAGGTTTCGCGAAGCTGCTGGCCGACCCGGTGACAGGCGACTTGCTGGGGGGATGTTGCGTGGGGCCGGTGGGCGGGGAGCTGATCCACGAGATCATCGCCGCCATGGCCAAGCGCATGACCGCTGCCGAGCTCGCGGCGATGCCTCACTACCACCCCACCCTGGCGGAGATCTGGACCTATCCGGCGGAAGAACTGGCCGATCAGGTCGGCGTCATGCTGGCGAGGGGTCGGGGTCAGACTTGACTATTTGACTATGAACCGGGTTGGCGCATAGGCCGGCCTCCCCG
>Ga0302046_10001412_pt1 | contig 22561 bp, 17 predicted proteins | sample RVTome_11_FD_200261 | JGI IMG/M metagenome (GOLD analysis project Ga0302046, IMG submission 200261) | Soil microbial communities from uranium-contaminated site in the Upper Colorado River Basin, Wyoming, United States - RVT147D111 (version 2) ...
CGCAGGATCGCCCCCGAGCCCAGGAGCTGCGCCCGTGGCCGCTCCTCCTTCCCCTTGCCCTTCCTGGCCGGCGCCTTGGACAGCCGGTACAGGCCCTTGCGGATGCCCTCCTCGGCGCCCTTCGGGAGACCGGGGTGGTGGAAGCTCTCGTTGAGCAGGGTCACGTAGTAGAAGACGCTCTCGTTCTCGGCGTACATCCGGCGCAGGCCGTCCTGGAGGACGACCGCCAGCTCGTAGGCGAAGGTCGGATCGTAGGAGACGCAGTTGGGCACCGTCGACGAGTGCAGGTGGCTGTGGCCGTCCTGGTGCTGGAGACCCTCGCCGTTCAGGGTCGTGCGCCCCGATGTGGCACCCAGCAGGAAGCCGCGCGTCCGCATGTCCGCGGCCTGCCAGATCAGGTCGCCGACCCGCTGGAAGCCGAACATCGAGTAGAAGACGAAAAACGGGATCATGAGGATGCCGTGGTTGGCGTAGGCCGTTCCGGCCGCGATCCAGGAGGCTAGCGATCCCGCCTCCGAGATTCCCTCCTGCAGGATCTGACCACCCCGTTCCTCCCGGTAGTAGGCGAGCTGGTCCCGGTCCTCGGGGATGTAGAGCTGCCCCGTCGGCGCGTAGATGCCGAGCTGGCGGAACATGCCTTCCATGCCGAAGGTCCGCGCCTCGTCCGCGACGATCGGCACCAGGTGCTCCTTGAGGTCCTTGTCCCGCGTGAGGGCCATCAGGAATCGCACGAAGGCCATGGTGGTCGAGAGCTCGCGGTCGCCGCTGCCTTCGGTGAGCGCGCTGAAGGCGGAGAGGTCCGGCACCTCGAGAGGGGGCGCGGTGACCTCGCGCCGCGGAAGGTAGCCGCCGAGGCTCTCACGCCGCTCGCGCAGGTAGCGCATCACCGCGCTGTCCTCCTCCGGCTTGTAGAAGGGCAGCTCCTCGATCCGCTCCTCGGAGATCGGGATGGCGAAGCGGTCGCGGAACTGGCGCAGGGAGTCCTCGCCCATCTTCTTCAGCTGGTGAGTGATGTTCTGCCCCTCGCCGGCCTCGCCCATGCCGTAGCCCTTGACCGTTTTGGCCAGGATGACCGTGGGCTGGCCGGCATGCTTCACGGCCGCGGCGTAGGCGGCGTAGACCTTGTCCGGGTCGTGTCCGCCGCGCTTCAGGCGCCAGAGGTCCTCGTCGGACCAGTCGGCCACCATCTCGGCGAGCTCCGGGGCCTTGCCGAAGAAGTGCTCTCGCACGTAGTCGCCGCCGCGCGCCGCGTAGACCTGGTACTCGCCGTCGACGACCTCCTCCATGCGCTGGCGCAGCAGGCCGTCCCGGTCGCGCGCCAGGAGGGGGTCCCAGTTGGCGCCCCAGATGACCTTGATGACGTTCCAGCCGGCGCCACGGAAGACCGCCTCCAGCTCCTGGATGATCTTGCCGTTGCCGCGCACCGGGCCGTCCAGACGCTGCAGGTTGCAGTTGATGACGAAGATCAGGTTGTCGAGCTCCTCACGCGAGGCCAGAGAGATCGCCCCCAGGCTCTCGGGCTCGTCCATCTCTCCGTCCCCGAGGAACGCCCACACCTTGCGCTGCGCCGTGTCCACCAGCTGCCGGTTGTGGAGGTACTTCATGAACCGGGCCTGGTAGATGGCGCTGATCGAGGTCAGCCCCATGGAAACCGTCGGGAACTGCCAGAAGCCAGGCATCAACCACGGATGCGGGTAGGAGGAGAGACCTCCGCCGGCCACCTCCTCCCGGAAGCGGGAGAGCTGGGTCTCGGTCAGCCGCCCCTCCAGGTAGGCGCGAGCGTAGACGCCGGGAGAGCTGTGGCCCTGGAACATGACCAGGTCGCCGCCATGGCTCTCCGAGGGAGCGTGGAAGAAATGGTTGAAGCCCACTTCGAACAGGTTCGCTACCGACTGGTAGGTGGCGATATGGCCGCCGAGCGCCCCTTCCTTGCGGTTTGCCCGTACCACCATCGCCATCGCGTTCCACCGGATGATGCTCTTGATGCGCCGCTCGAGCGAGGGGTCGCCCGGTCGTTGCTCCTCCTGGTGGGGAGGGATGGTGTTCACGTAGGCCGTCGTGGCGTTGTAGGGCAGGTAGGCCCCCGAACGCCGAGCCTTGTCGACCAGGGCTTCGAGCAGGAAATGTGCCCGCTCTGGACCGTCGCGCTCGATGACCTCCTCGAGAGCCTCCTTCCACTCGCGGGTCTCCTGCGGGTCGATGTCTGCGGTCTGTCGATACGGTTTGGTCATGTCCGGTCCTCGCGCCCGCCGCGACGGGCCGCCGTCCCCCCGGCCGGGCGCAGGAGCGTATTGTAGCGGCAGGTCGCGACCGGCCCGGCACGCCCCCGACGGGTCAGAGCCCGGCTCGCGGGAGCGTCGCGGCGCGGAGTCCGCGCGGACCCTCGCCGTCGGCCTCGACCCAAGCGACCATCCAGTCGGCCGCCAGCGGCGCGAGACGGGGAAAGCCGCTCGTCCGGCCCGAGCTCGTCCGGCCGACCTCGACCGCGTCGCCCGCCGTGCCGTCGTCAGCGAACCGCCGCAGCAGGACCGCAGCCCCGTCGTGGACGGTCTCCAGCCACGCGACGACGGCGCCTCCCGCCGGATCGATCCGTACGTCCACTCGACCGAGTGGATCACCCAGATCGACCCGCCCCGGAGCGGAGAAGCTCTCGCCCGCGTCGGTGGAGAGAGCCACGAAGACCCGCGCTCGCTCCCCGGCTGCCGTGAACCAGGCCATGGCGACGCGATCCCCGTCCCCGTCGATGGCCGGCCCGTTGACCGGGCAGCCGGCGATCTCCCAACCGTCTGGACACACCACGGTGGGAGGCCTCGCGCCGTCGATCCGGGCCAGCGCGATGTCGCGCACCTCCCCGGCCGATCGGTCCCGGTAGACGGCCAGCGCACCGTCGGTGCCGACCGCGAGATCGGTCGCGCAGCACTCGCAGACCCGATCGTCCAGAACCGTCGCGGGCCCCACCGCGGCGCCGACGAGCGCCGTCCGCAGGCTCATCGCTCCCCCCTCGGCCATCGCTCGACCGTCGAGCCAGACGGCGCGCGCGGCCTCGCCCTCCGGCGCCCAGCTGACGAACCCGTGCTCGGTCGACGTGCCGTCGTCGTGCAACGGGCCCAGCTCCTTCCAGCTCGCCCCGCCGTCCGTCGAGCGTGCCAGCATGATCGAGTAGGCATAGGTCTCCGCGCCGGTCTTCACCAACCAGTGGGCGAGGAGCGCTCCGTCGCCGGCCACGCCGAGTCCCGGCACGTCCGCCCAGTTGGCGAAAAAGTCATCGCCGCGAGCGATCTCCACGGGCTCTGACCACTCGGCACCGGAGCGCCGGGAGACGACGAAACGGTGGCCGCCCTCGCCGAGCGGCTCGAGCCAGGAGAGCAGCAGGTCCGGTCGTGCCTCCGCCAGCCAGGGCGCGAAGGCCCCGGTCGATGCCGGGGGATCGAGCGCGGTGATCTCCGTCTCGCGCTCGAGAGCTGGATCCGCCGGCGGCCCGGCGCAGGCGCCTGCCACGAGGGCGAGCGCCCACCACCGAGGCCGCGTCGCCATCGGACTCAGCCCTCGCCGCCGTCCCCTGCCTCACCCTCGGCCGCCTCGGCGTCTTCGGCGCCCTCGCTCGTTTCGGCACCGGGGGCGGCCCCCTCCGCGGGAGCCGGCGACCCGGCCTCGACGACGCCGCAGGCAAGGCGGGCCCCGGCCGCGCCGGTCGGCTGTGAGGTGAGGTCGTCGGCGTCCGCGTGGAGGATCACCGCCCGACCCACGACGGAGGAGTCGCCCGCGCTCACCGTCAACTGCTTCGAGGTGAGCTCGAGGTGACCTGTCCCGTCCTCGCCGATCTCTATGTTGCCGAGGTCGCCGGCGTGGTGGACCTCGGCATCCGGTCCGCCGTGCTCGACGCCGGCAGGGTTGAAGTGATCACCGGCCGACGTGAAGTCGGCAGCGCTGCAGTCACCGATCTCGTGAACGTGGAAACCGTGGGTTCCGGACGGCGCCCCCACGACGTGTGCAGTGATGCGGACTCGGTCCTCGGTCTCGGTGAAGTCCACCTGGCCCGAGATCTCCGATCCTTCCGCCGCCGTCAGGTGCGCGCTCGCCGTCACCGGCGCCGCTTCCTCCTCCATCGCAATCGGCTCGGGAGCGGGCTCGGGACCGGGCTCGGGCTCCGGGGCGCACGCCAGCGTCAGGCAGGCGAATGTGATCATCCAAGGCGTCGATCTCAGCATGCTACCTCCTCAGGGCAGGGATGGACTGGGGCTGTCGGGAGAGTGGTCGACCAGCTCGAGACGGACCCTCGCCCACTTTCGGTCGACGATGATCTCGAGAGGCTCGGCTCCCTCTCCCGCAGCCAGGTAGAGGTCGAGGCTGCCCTTCCACTCGGGCTCTCCCGCGACGTGCCGGGCGCGAACGGAGAACCACTCCAGGCTGTGCGACCGGCCGTCGACCTTACGTTCTTGCCAGCCTCCGGACTCCACCACGACGGGGTAGATCTTCCCGTCACTCCAGATGCGTAGCTCGGCCGGTTGCTCCGGCCTGGTGTCGCGGATCCAGTGGATGCCGGACGCCACGTCGATGACGTCCTGATCTCTGAGGTCCGCCTCCTTCTCCTTGCTCTTGCCGCGGTAGCGGTACGAGCTCTCGGCGTGCAGCGTCCGGCCCGTGCCGGGGTCGATGACCGCGGCGTAGCGCCAAAAATCCCCCTTCTCGCTCTGCGGAGAGGTGATCAAAAGCTCCAGCTCGAGGCCCCCGTCGACCGGCCGGCTGGCGAGCGTTCCGTCCCCTCGTCCGGGCAGCACGACCGCGGCGAGGCGACCCAGGAAGCCACCCAGGTTCCACTCATACACGAGCTCCTCGCTCTCGATCGCGGGCCGCGCGCCGAATGCGGACGAGAGCAGGGCCGAAGCGAGCAGCAGCACGGACCCGATCCTCATACAATGACTATACAGTCAACCTGCGGGGCGGGTTGAGGAAGCCCCGGCGCGCCCCCCTGCCGAAGCGTCGCCGCTCGGACAGCTGTGCATGGCCCGGAAGATCCTGACCCATGGCGTGACTTTGCTGGTGCTGACCGCCGGCTCGCTGGGATTGTGGGAGCTGCTCGCCCAGGTGACCGGGGTCCTGGCCGGTCGCTCCCCCGGGCCCTGGGCGCTCGGCATCTTGATGGCCGCCCTGGGCGCCGGATTCGAGCCTACCCGCCGCTGGGTCCAGCGGAAGGTGGACGCCCGCTGGTTTCCGCGCAAGCTCGCCCTGGCCCAGCTGGAGACAGAGCTGCTCCCCGAGCTCGCCGGCGCCGGTAACATGGACGACGTCGCCGAGCGCTTCACGCGCAGCCTGCGCACGCGCTTGGGCCTGGCCAGCGCGGCCCTCTTCGTCTCCGATTCCACCGGTCGTTTCTACCGGCTGCGCTCGGTGAAGGGGTCGGGGGAGCCGTCGAGCATCGTCTTGAGGACCCCGGAGCTGACCGCCTGGAGGATCCAGTGGGGCACTCGCCCGATCTCCCGTCGTGAGGCGAGGGCGCAGGGCATCGCATGGCCGCGACTCCTCCAAGAGCTGAACGCCGCCTATCTGGTGCCGGTCGTCTTCCAGGACGAGCTTCTCGGGCTGTTGGCGCTCGGCCCGCCACGCTCGGGAGCCGAGCTCGACGCCGCCGACCTGGCGCGGTTGGAGGAGCTCGCGGAACGGTCCTCGGCGATGCTGGAGCACGCTCGCCTGTTCGCCCTGGCCAGCAACGACACGGTCACCGGCCTGTCCCGGCGTCGTATCTTCCAGGAGCGGCTGGCACAGGAGCTGGTCCGCAGCCGGCGAACGCTGCGGCCCTTCAGCATCGCCGTGGCGGACATCGACGACTTCAAGAGGGTCAACGACACCTGGGGTCACCCGGCCGGCGATCAGGTGCTCAAGACGATCAGCCGCGGGCTCGCCGACGGGTGTCGTCGCTCCGACACGGTGTCGCGGATCGGGGGCGAGGAGTTCGCGATCCTGCTCCCCGAGACCGACCTGGAGGCAGCCGTGCAGCAGGCGGAGAAGCTGCGCGCATCGGTGGCAAACCAAGAGATGGATCTCGGCGGCGAGGCCCGGGTCCACATCACGATGAGCTTCGGCCTGTTCGGCTGGGAGCCCGACGCGGCGAACCTCGCCGCAGAGGCCGAGGAGATCATCGAACACGCCGACAAGGCGCTCTACGAAGCCAAGAGAAGCGGGAAGAACCGCGTCGTGGTCTACGGCCAGGGCGTGCCGTCCGCCGCCACGGTCGACCGCTGAGCAGGGTCGTCAGCCGGTATCATCGCCGTGCGCTGACCCCGAGCGCGGGCGTCCACGACCCTGGGAGGCGGTGATGCGACTCTCCTTCTCGATTCTCCTGACCCTGGCCACGGCGCTCGGCGCCCAGGAGGTGCCCACACCGGAGGCGGCCTTCGGCCATCCCGTGGGCGCCGACCGGAAGCTGGCGCATTACGCCGAGGTTCTGGACTACCTGCGCCAGGTCGCCGCCGTGTCGGACCGGGTCTCCGTACAGCCCCTCGGGAACTCGACGCTGGGGGCCGAGATGGTGGCCGTCGTCCTCACCTCGGCGGGCAATCAGGCCGCCCTGGAGAGCCATCGCGCCGTTGCCGAACGGCTCCGCGACGCCGACCGCCTCGACCCGGCAGAGGCCGAGGAGCTGATCGCGCAGGGCAAGGTCATCCTTCTGGTGACCTGCACCATCCACGCGACGGAGGTGGGGTGCACGCAGATGGCCGCCGAGCTCGCCCACCAGTTCGCCATCGCCCAGGACCCTGACCGGCTGACCTGGATGGACGACGTCGTCCTGCTGCTGATGCCGTCGATCAACCCGGACGGACAGAACCTGGTGATCGACTGGTACGAGGAGCATCGTGGAGGCGAGTTCGAGGGCGGTCCGCTGCCCTGGCTCTACCATCACTACGTCGGCCACGACAACAACCGCGACTTCTACATGCTGACCCAGGCCGAGACCCGGGTCGTCAACGCCCTCCTCTACCACCAGTGGTTCCCGCAGGTCTTCATCGACGAGCACCAGATGGGCCGCACCGGCCCACGGATGTTCGTGCCGCCGCAGACCGATCCGCTGGCCCCGGAGGTGCACTCTCTGATCTTCCGCATGGCCGACCTCATCGGGACCAACATGTCCTACCGCCTCGAGGAGGCCGGCAAGACCGGCGTCGGCCACAACATGATCTTCGACAGCTACTGGCCCGGCGGGACCCGCAACACGGCCTGGTGGAAGAACGTGACGGGCCTGCTCACCGAGGTGGCCAGCGCCCGGATCGCCACGCCCATCCGCATCGAGCCCGGCGAGCTCGAAGGTGGCGCCAAGGGGTTTCCGGAGTACGGGCGACGAGCCAACTTCCCCTCCCCCTGGCCCGGAGGATGGTGGCGCCTGCGCGACATCGTGGAGTACGAGCTGGTGGCCACCTGGGCGGCGCTCGAGACCGCCTCGCAGTACCGGGCGGAGATCCTGCGCAACTTCTACCGGATGGGGCGGGAGGCGGCAGAGACCGGGGCCTCCGAGCCGCCGTTCGCGTGGGTGATTCCCCCGCTGCAGCACGATCCGGTGGCGGCCGGCCGTCTCGTCTCCCTCCTGCTCGAGCACGGAGTGCGGGTGGAGATCGCCACCGAGCCCTTGCGAGCCGGGGTCGCCACCTATCCCGCCGGGTCCCACGTGATCCCGGCCGACCAGCCCTACCGGGCCTTCCTACTCACCATGCTCCGGCCGCAGCGCTACCCGGAGGTCGTTCCCTACGCCGACGGGCCCGTGATCCCTCCCTACGACGTCACCTCCTGGTCGCTCCCTCTGTCGATGGGGGTCGACGTCGCGGAGCTCGCTGCTCCGTTGCCCTCCGAGGGACTGGCCCCGGTGGAGGAGCCTCGCTGGCCCGACGTGGCAGTCGCCGCCGCAGCCGGCGGTTATCTGCTCCCGCATGCCGCCGACAGCGTCTATGTCGCGATGAACCGCCTGCTCGCCGAGGGCATGGAGATCTACTGGCTCGTCGAGCCCGCGGCCGGCGCCCGGGGCGACGTCTGGGTACCGCCGGGCGCCGTCGAGCAGGCGGATCTCCAGGGCCTGGCCGACGAGCTGCATCTGCCCGTGACCCCGCTCGACGCGGCGCCGACCGGTGCCGCCTACCGAGTCCGGCCCGCGCGCGTCGGACTCTACAAGCCCTGGGTGGCCAGCATGGACGAGGGTTGGACGCGGTACCTCCTCGAGCGTTACGAGTTTCCCTTTCGCAACCTTGCCAACGCCGACCTCGCCGACGACGGCTTCGGATCCACCATCGACGTCCTGCTCTTTCCGGACGTCGATGCCGACATCCTGCGCGACGGCCGGCCCGTCGATCCCGAGGCCCAGCGCTACTGGGAGGAGCTGCCGCCCGAGTACGCCGGCGGCATCGGACCCGAGGCAGGCGAGAAGGTTCGCCAATGGATCGAGGCGGGAGGCTCTGCCGTGGCACTCGACTCGTCCGGTCACTACCTCATCGAGCTCTTGCAGCTCCCGGTCAGCGATGTCCTCGCCGGAGTGACCCCAGACCGCTTCGCCGCCCCGGGCACGACCCTGCGCCTGCTGATGGACACCGCCTCGCCCCTGGCCTGGGGTCTGCGCGAAGAGGAGGCCGGCTACTTCGCCGGCTCGCCCGCCTTCCGCACGGCGATCCCCAGCGGAGGGACCTCCCGGCGGGTCGTGGCCCGCTACCCGGACCACCGCGACGACATCCCCCTGTCGGGCTACATCCTCGGAGCCGAGCTCCTCGAGCGCAGGGCCGCGGTCGTCGACCTCGGAGTCGCCGACGGCCGGGTCCTGCTGATCGGCTTCCGCGCCCAACATCGGGCCCAGCCGCTCCGCACCTTCAAGCTGCTCTTCAACGCGCTCTACAAGCTGGAGGAGACCCTCCTGCCGTAGGGGCGGGGCTCGCCCCGCCCGGGAGGGCGCAAGGCCCTCCCCTGCGTATCGCGAGAGCCCCGCGTCGACGCCTCGTCCGGCAGCGCCTCGAGATCGGCGAGCACCAGAGACGCGGCGCGAGTGCCGTCAGGGGAGCGGGTCGCTGCGGTCCCGGACCTCCTCTGAGGTCAGGCCGTAGAGCGGCGGGGTCGGGACCTCGAGCATTGCCAGGTAGAGGTAGAGCTGGCCGCGGTGGTGGGCCTCGTGCTCGACCATGGCGCGCAGCCACTTCCACGCCGTGATGGGGATGCCGGCCGGGGTCGAGACCTTCCTCGCCAGCAGCTCGCGGGACAGCCGGCCGAAGAGCTCCATCGACTCGCCGTGCATGCGATCCACCCAGGCGAAGACCGCATCGGGGCCGTCGGCGAGCTCCTTGCCGTGCCCCGGATAGCGACTGGGCCGGCCGTGGACGTTCTCGGCGAACATCCAGCGCTCGATGGCCGCCAGATGGCGCAGCAGATCGGCACAGGTGAACCTGTCTTCGCGATAGCTCCAGTCGAAGCGGTCGGCGGGAATGCACCGGGCGATGCGCAGGGTGCGGCCGCGGATGTTGTCCCAGTACTCCAGGAAGGGCTCGATCCGGGTGATCTCCACTCTAGGGCACCTCGTCGGGCAGCGCCTCGAGATCGGCCAGCAGCTCCTCCACGACCTGAAAGCCGCCGCGCCAGAAGCCCCGGTCGGTGGGATCGACTCCGACCTCGGCGAGGATCTCGATCGGCCGGGCCGAGCCGCCGTGGGCGAGCAGCCGCAAGTAGCCGGGCACGAAGGCCTCGCCCTCCTGCCGGTACCGGCGATAGAGCGCCAGCACGAGCAGCTGGCCGAAGCTGTAGGCGTAGCAGTAGAACGGCGTCTGGTAGAGGTGCGGGATCGAGACCCACTCCCAGGCGAACTCGTCGGCGACCTCGACCGAGTCCCCGAGCTGCTCGACGAGCTGGGCGAGGTAGAGGTCGTTGAGCTCGTCGGCCCGCTTGCCGTCGAGAATCGCCCGGTGCGCGTCGACCTCGAAACGGGTGAAGCCGGCCTGCCGCATGACCGTGGCGTAGATGTCGTCCAGCTTTCCCGCCAGCAGCTCCCGCTTGGCGCCGGGCGTCTCGACCTCCGAGAGGAGCCGGTCGGTCAGCAGAATCTCGGCGAAGACCGAGGCGGTCTCCGCCAGGGGCAGAGAGGCATGCTGGGTGAGCACCGAATGGTCGGCCGCCAACAGGCTGTGCACGGCGTGGCCGAGCTCGTGGGCCATGGTCGCGACGTCGCGCACGCGGCCGGTGTAGTTGAGCAGGACCCAGGGCGTATGGACCGGCAGCACGGTCGCGCAGAAGGCGCCGCCCTTCTTGCCCTGTCTCGCCTCCGCGTCCAGGTGATCGTCGGCGAGCACTCGCTCCGCCAGCTGCGCGACCCTGCCGTCGAAACGGGCGAAAGTCGACAGCACCAGCTCGACCGCGCGCTCGTACTCCACGGTCTCCTCGGCGGCGCCCACCGGAGCGTAGAGGTCGTAGCGCCGCAACCGCGGGAGACCCAGACGCTTCGCCTTCCAGCGAAAGAACCGCTGGAAGAGCGGAGAGCTCTCTTCGGCCACCTCGAGCAGGGCGGCAACGGCCTCGTCCGGCAGGTCGTTGGCCACGTTACGCACAGCCAGGGGATCGGCAAAGCCCCGCAGCTCGATGTTCTCCGCGTACCAGTCGCGCACCCGGTTGACGTAGATCTGGCCGAGCACGGTCTGCTCCCCGCCGAAGACCCGATGGAGCTCGCGGTAGGCGGCCTCCCGGCGCGCCGGGTCGCGGGAATAGACGTGGCTCATCAGCTGGTCCCGCGTCAGCGCTCGGACCTGGCCATCGACCTCCAGATCGAACTGGAGCCGGTTGGTGAGCATCGAGTAGAGGGTGAGCACCGCGTCGATGCCGTTGGTGTCCTTGACGTTGATGAGCTGCTCGGCGCGCTCCTCCAAGGTGAACGGCTGGAGACGCCTCGCGTCGCGGAGGAAGTGCCGGTAGTCGGCATCCGCCGGATCGGACGGCAGCAGCCTCTTCGCTTCTTCCTCGTCGAGCCCCTTCCACCACAGGATGAAGAAGAGAACGCGGTTCTGCATCCCGGTCAGCAGGTGCTCCATACGACCCTTGAACGCGAGCGCACGGGTCGATTGGGTGTCCTCCGCGAACCGGAGGGAGCCATAGGCGGAGAGCTTCACCATCCGCTCGAGCAGCCGCTCGTAGTCGTGCAGAAGCTCCCGGAGGCGGAGCGGGGTCAACTCCCGCGTCAGCTCCGCCCGTGCGGCCTCGAACCGAACGACGTCCTTCTCGAGCGCGGCGATGCGGCCGTCGATGGTCGACGCCGAGTCATCCGGCAACAGGTCGCCGAGGTTCCAGCGTCGGGGGTGGTAGACGGGGGCGGTCGACATTCGCGGCCCGCGGACCGGAGGTGGCGCGCGCGGCCGGAGATCCTACCAGCCGTCGACCGTCACCCGCGGGCGGCGGGCCTCGCGGTTCCCTCGCCGGGAGCCCGCCGGCTGCGGGAAGGGCAGCGGCGCGGCGCTCGCCCTGGCCGACCGGGAGCGCATCCTGAGCTCCAGCATCGTGCGCAGCCGCGGTGAGGTGGAGATCATCTCGTCCAGGATCAAGCACAGATCGGCGTTTCGCATGGCGGCCCTTCCACAGAGCGCTGGATCAGCCGGAATGGAGCAGCCTGCCGCCGGGCGCCGGCGGCTGCTTCGTCGTGTCGCTGGCACAGATCGAAGCCGAGCAGCCAGCAGAGGCGCTCCTCCTCATCGGAGATCGGACCCTCCGCGATGACGCGTGCTCCGACGCTGCTCGCCATGCTCAGGATTCCCTGGACGACGCCTCGTACGTTGTTGCGTTCGTCGGAGAGGCTATGGACGAGAGTGTGCCCCAGCTTCAGATAGTCGGGAGGGACCTCGACGAGCTCGCGGAGCCGGGCCCTGCCGGTCCCGAAGTCGTCATAGGCGACCTCGATGCGCAAGCGGGCCAGCTCACGGCGCAGACCCTTGAGGTCCTCCACGCTCAGATCGGCCTCCTCGTGGATCTCGAGGACCAGCCGCAGGGCCGGCCAGCGGCCGCGCAGCTCGTCCAGTGAGACCAGCAGTCGGCCGATGTCGAGAAACTCCGCCGGATGCGTGTTGACGAAGAGCCGGGCTTCGGGATCGACCATTGCCGCCGCCGCGCGGCGGCGCAGGATCTCGCTCAGCTCGGTGGCGCACTCCGCTCGTTCGGCCAGCTCGAAGAGCCTGCCCGTCTCCAGCGGGAGCTCGCCATGGCGGACCCGGCAGAGGGCCTCCATCCCGTGCATCCCGACGCGGTCCCGTTCGAAGATCGGCTCGAAGCGGACGCCGAGCGCTTCCTCCTCGGAGAGCACCGCCAGCAGCCAGAGCGCGTCCTGCGATCGCGAGGCCCCGAACGACGGTTGGGTGACCAGGGAGATCATCGGCCGTCACCCGCACTGCGCCGAGACGCTGCTCATCGGCCGGCCGGTCAGGTCGGTGCCCTCGCAATGGTCGACGACGTAGCAGTCGACTCCCGGGGGCTGCAGCATGTAGCAGAAATGGTGCTGGAGCTCGTGGTCGAGGGCTCGCCAGTCCGGTCGGACACCGATCCGGTGCTCCTCCGGCAGGTAGTAGCCGTTCTGGTCGGCGGACACGCCGGCGGTGGTGACCATGAAGGAAGCCGTCGTGATCGACGACACGCGATGGACCTGGGCGAGGGCGCGGTCGTAGCCGTCGGCGACCTCGCGGGCGATGGCGTTCTGGTCGCTGGGCGTCAGGGTGCCGGAATGGCTCACGCTGACCGGGCCTTCGGCCGTCATCACCGACTGCATGCTCGGTGAGGGCATCGTGGGCGAGCTGGAGCCGCCGCCTCCGTCGCATCCGACGAGGACGACGGCCACGGTGGCAAGGCAGGACAGGGCGGATCTCGAACAACGCATCGTGCTCTCCGTTTCCCGGCGTCCTCGCCCTCCCCCATGGAGGGCTGGTGCCGGTTGATGGAGGCCGAGGCGCGACCGGTCGAAGAGCGCTCACGCGTCCTGGGCCTTCATCTCGGAATGCACCGGGGGCGCGTTCCCTTACACACCGGGGCGAGAACCGCGGCGCAACGGGCCGCGCCTGCGGCCCTGCACCCTCGACCCACCCGGCGGGGTGGGACTCGAGAACCGCCCTCAAGGTGTGGAAGAGGACCGCCCCGAGGGGCTTGGGAGAGGCGCCGAAATTTTGGCTACACTGCGGACACCATGAGGGGTCGCCTACTGGAGCTGCCGGCGGAGAGCCGCCACGACCTCGCCGGAGTCGGCGAGCTGGAGCTGGAGACGTTGGGCTCCGCCACGGGCGGCGACCCTTCGACCTGGCCCCTGCTCCGGGTCCTGCCCGGCGCCGAGTCGCCCTCCCCCGGCACTTCCCTGGGGCCCTACCGGCTGTTGCGAGAGCTGGGTCGCGGCGGCATGGGCATCGTCTATCTGGCGCACGAGGCGCCCCCGATCCAGCGCCTGGTCGCCCTCAAGGTCCTGCGCTCCTCGAGCGGATCCCGTCGGCTGCGCAAGCGGCTGGAGACCGAGGTCCGGGCCCTCGCCCGACTGAGTCATCCCAACATCGCCCAGGTCTTCGCGGCGGGCAACACGGCGGACGGGTCGCCGTACTTCGCGCTCGAGTACATCCCGGGGCTGCGCATCGACGAGTACTGCAACCAGGAGAGGTTGACGCTCGAGGCACGGCTCGACCTCTTCCTGCAGCTCTGTGGCGGCGTCCGCTACGCCCACCAGCGCGGCGTCCTGCACCGCGATCTCAAGCCCTCGAACGTCCTCGTCACGGAGATCGAGGGGCAGCCCCTGGTCAAGGTGATCGACTTCAGCATCGCCGCCAGCCTGGTGCCCTCGGACGCCGAGTCCGCGTCGACCGGCGTCGCCGGGACTCCGGGCTACATGAGTCCCGAGGCCCGCCGCTCCGAGAGCTCGACGGCGGACCAGCGCTCCGACGTCTACTCGCTCGGAGTCGTCCTCTACCTCCTGCTCAGCGGCCTGCGGCCGTTTCCCCGCGAGGTCGGCTCACCCGAGGCCGCCGAGAAGAAGGCGCCCCGCGAGGTGCCGCCGGCGCCGAGCCGCCGGGTCGAGGATCTGCCCCTCGTCGCGCGCGAGAACCTGGCCGAGAAGCGCCGTCAGGCGAGGCCCCACGAGCTCGCGAACCGGCTGCGGGGCGACCTCGACGCCATCGTCCTGTGCGCCATGGATCCCGCGCGTTCGCAGCGCTATGGCTCGGTGCAGGAGCTCATGGACGACATCGAGCATCATCGCCGGAGCGAGCCCGTGCGAGCCCGGACCCTGACCTGGGGCTACCGCGCCTCCTGCTTCACCCGACGCAACCGCAAGGGTGTTGCGACCTGCGTCGCCCTGCTCCTCGGGCTCGCCGGCGCCGCCGGCCTCGCAGACCAGGCGCGCCGGTACCTGGGCGCGGCGCAGACCTCGGCGGCTCAGCTCGCGGCCGAGCGCCAGGCCGGCGAGCTCCTCGAGGGGCTCCTCGCCGGGGGCAGCCGGCAAGGCGATCCGGACTCGACACCGCGGGCGCTCGACGGCGCCCGAGAGGTCGCCGAGAGCCTCGCGGCGGAGCCGCTCGCGCAGGCCCGCTCCTTCCAGCTCCTCGGGCGCCTGTACCACGCCCGGAACGCGCACGCGCCGGCGGCCGAGCTGCTCGAGCGGGCCCTGCAGATCCAGGAGGCGCAGCTCGGTCCCGACAGCCTCGTCGTGGCGGACACCACCTCCGATCTCTGCCGGCTCTACAGCGACCAGGCTCGGTACTCACGAGCGATCGCCGCGTGCGAGCGCTCGCTCGCCCTCCGGCGCGCCCTCCTCGGCGATCACGATCCCCGTGTTGCCGACAGCCTCGTCCGACTGGCCTCCGCGGCCGAGCGGGATGGGTCGATCTCCCGTGCCCTGGATCTGCACGAGACGGCGGTGGCGCTGCGGCGCGAGCGCGGGCCCGCCGATCCGAGCTCCCTCGCCGACGCCCTGGAGGCCCAGGCGGGCTTCTATCGCCGCCTGGGACAGCTCGACGCCGCGCAGCGCCTGTTGGAAGAGGCGCTCCAGATCGAGATCGAGATTCGTGGCGTCCAGGACCCGACGATCGCCCTGCGCCTCGAGGCCCTGGGCGACATCCATGCCCAGAAGGGCGAGCTCGAAGGTGCCCGTCTCCAGTACCTCCATGGTCTCCGCGTCCTCGAGCGGGTCGGCGGCGGCCAGGGGATCCAGCAGGCCAGGTTCTTCGCACGGATCGCTCGCCTCGACCTGGTAGCTCACCGAGACGACGACGCGGAGCGTAACGCGACCCTGGCCCTGGGCCTGCTGGAAGGGCGGGTCCCGGCCGGCGATCCGAGCCTCGCCGAGACGCACCTCCTGTTGAGCCGGGTCTTCGTGCAGAGCGGCGACCTCCGTGCCGCCATCCGGTATGCCGAAGACGCCCTGCAGACCTACAGGAGCGCCTTCGGAGCCCACCACCCGGACTCCGCCCTGGCCGAGCTCGCCGTCGGTGACGCCGCGGCCGCCGAAGGTCGGCTGGAGTCGGCCAGAGCGCACTACGAGAGCGCCCTGGCACCGCTTCGCCAGTTCCGCCCGGTGGCGCCCGAGACCGCCCACGCGCTGAGCCGGCTCGCATCGGTGCTCCACCGCGAAGGACTCCCCGCGGAGGCGCGCCGCCTCCACCAAGAGGCGCTGTCGATCCTGGAGGGCCTCCAGGGTCTGCCACAGCTGGAGGCCGCGGCGGTGCTGCGCGAGCTGGCCGGGCTGTCGCGCGAGGAAGGTGATCTCCCCGAGGCGCGGCGCTTCCTGGAGCGGGCCTTGACCCTGCGCCTGGCCTTCGTCGGCCCGTCCGATCCCGAGGTGCTCGCTCTGCGCGACGAGCTCGACGAGGTCGCGCGGCGGGCTCACTTCTCCACGAGCTGAAGGCTCCAGGCCGCGATGGTGTGCTGCGGCCCTTCGAAGAGACGCAGGCGGTAGTCACCGGCGGCGAGCGAGGCTCCCGGGATCACGACCCGCAGGGGATTTCCGGGAAAGACGGAGCGCTCCAGCGACAGGTCGATCCGGCTCGCGATCCTCCCCTCGGAGCTTTCCTCGAGCTCCAGGAAGTAGCTGCCGGGCAGCAAGGTGCGCTCCAGCCTGATGTCGGCGGTCAATCCGGAGGTCCGGTCAAAGCGCACCGTGAGCTGTCGGTCCGTGCTCGCGGCGTCGAGGACGAGCACCGGGGATGCCCCGGGCGAGACGACCCCCGCAGCTGGTTCCTCCCTTCCGTTGGCCGAGGACGTCGGGCCCTGGCCCAGGTCGTCCATCCGCTGGTCGAGAAGGCGCACCATCCGGTACTGCAACAGGAGCACGACGGCGAGGGCCACGGCGAGGGCCACGGCGACTCCCCACAGGATCCGGGGCAGGGGCCGGTAGGCGAGAACGTTGCGCAGGGGCCCGGAGTGGGAGTCCTCGTCTCGCGGCCTCGAGGTCTCGGCCGTGTCGTCGAAGCTGTGCGTCATGTCGACCAGCGTCTGGATCCGGGTCGAGGTCTGCACCAGGTGCTCGACGGCCCGCGAAGTCGGGGCGTCGAGGTCACCCTCCTCCCAGGCCTCGAGGAGCTCCTCCTCCTCGCGGGCAAGCTCGTGGAAGAAGGCGTCGTCCTCGAGGAACCTCGTCTCCAGGCTCTGCCGCTCCCCCTCGGAGAGCTCGCCGCGCAGCATGCGAGCCAGGCGCGACCGGGTCACGTCGCTCATCCGCCGGCCTCCGGCCTACGTCGCTCGAGGCATTCGTTCACGCACTCCTCGATCTGCCGCCGGCAGCGGTGGACCCTGACCCACAGGTTGTTGTCCGTGATCCCCAGCTCCTCGGCCAGCTGCCTGCGCTCTTCGCGCCGGGCCTGCCGCTCCGCACCGTAGTAGCGATAGACCATGTCGCGACGGCCTTCGGGCAGGGACCGTAGGCACTGTTCGAGGCACTGCCTACGTTCTCGCAGCAGGGTCGCCGTGGGCTCCGGGTCGGCCATCAGGGGCTGCTGCTCCCGCACCGCTGCGTGTCGGGCCTTGTCGCGGCGTAGCTCCTCCAGGAAGAGGCGGTAGGCGATGCCGAAACTGTAGGCCCTAACCTTCTCGGGAGGCACGTCGGCCCCCTGCTCTAGCCGCTTCGCGAGACGATTCAGGACCCGGTCCGCCAGATCCTCGGCCTGCGTGCACCGCCGCCACTCGAAGAGCTGGATGAGCCGCACCCGCAACGCCTCGTATTGCTCCGCGGCCTGATCCGGATCCGGATCCAGGCGGGCCAGCAGACCGTGAAAGGCGGAGGCGTCGAGGCTCCACGTCCGCTCTCGGGCCCCAGAGCGACCGCCCGCGCCACTCGCCGTGAGCCGGCGGCGAGGCATCTGCGGCGACCCTATACCAACGCCCGGGACTGTGCAAAAGGCGACCTCCTCGCCGGAGACCGAAGCGTTGCGCCGTCACGCGGCCGACGCGGCGGCCCCGAGCCTCCGCGCGGCGGCATGAAGGGCCTCGGCGTTGGCGGTGCCGAGTACTCGCACGGACGGCTCGCTCGCTTCGACCCTGGAGAAACCCGGGAGAAGCCTCTCCGCGGTGGGGAAGAAGAGGGGCGCCGGGCCCTGGCAGAGCTCGAATCCGAGCCGACGACAGGAAACGACCTCATCCAACAGGGCGAGTCCCTCGGCCACTACCCGGACCCCGAGCTTGCGCGCGATGTCGACGATTCCGGCCAAGAGGACCTCGCCGTTGGAGGGAACCGCGCGCACGATGAGCTTCTCGTCCATCTTCACGTAGTCCGGCGGGACCTCCACCAGGGCTCCCAGCCGGGAGAGCCCGGGACCGAGACCCTGGTAGGAGACCTCGACGGCCAGGTAGCTCAGCTCGTCGCGAAGCCAGCGCAGCTGCTGCGGCGTGGCGTTCGCCTTCTCCGGAATCTGGAGGACCGGCAACAGGTCCGGGAAGCGCTCCCGCAACCGAGCCAGGGAAGCCACCAGCCGTGGCAGGTTGGCGTACTCGGCAGGGTGCGAGCTCAGGAAGAGCCGCGGGGCGAAGGACTCGCCGACGACCCGCATGGCCCGCTCGCGCATCAGCTCACTGAGCTGGACCGCGAGACCCTCTTCCTCCGCCAGCTCGAAGAGCGCGACGGGCCCGGAGGGCAGTCCGGCCAGGGCGCCGCGGCCGAGCGCCTCATGGCCGTGGAAGCTGTAGGTGGTGGTGTCGACGATCGGCTCCAGAACCGTCACGATCGCCTGTCGCTCGATCAGCTCCCGCACCGACGTCCGGCGAACCGGTGCCAGCGCCGTGGACTCTTGGGACAAGCAGTGAATCATCATGGCAACCATGAATGCTCCGGAGCGGCGATTCCTTACAGGCGGCTCTGCTAGTTTCGCCTCCGTGAGCCGACGCGCAACCCTCGCCCGCCGGCTGGGCTTCATCCACCCCTTCGAGTGGGCCGCGGTCGCCGGCACGGTCCTGGGCGTCGGTTTTCTGCGCTGGCGGGGCCTTTCCATCGACCGCGTGGCGGTCGCGTACACGGTTCCGCCGCTGATCGTGCCCGTCGCCAAGGCCCTGGCCCTGGGCGTCGGCCTGCAGGCCCTCTACGTCGCCGCGACGACCCGGTCGCTGCCGACCGGCTACCTGCGGCGGGTGGGCACCTGGCCCTGGCTGCTGCTGACGCTCCGCATCGGCGCGGTCTGCCTCCTCTTCACCTTCACCTACTTCTGGATGAAGGTCTCCGTGCCGCTGGTGAACTGGAGCCTCTGGGACCCGGAGCTGTGGCGCCTCGACCGCCTCCTCCACCTCGGGCTCTCCCCGTCGATCTTCCTCACCGAGCTGACCGACAGAACGCTCCTCGCCCCGATCCTCGAGCGCTGGTACGGCTGGTGGATCGTCTCGATGATGCTCGGCCTCGGATTCTTCTGCGCCCTGCCCGACGCCCTCGAGCGCCGCCGCTTCATGCTCGCCACAGTCCTGCTCTGGCTCCTCGGCGCTTGGCTCTACACGGCGCTGCCGGCGGTCGGGCCGGCCTACACCCACCCCGAGGTCTGGCAGAGCCTCGAAACCGAGATGCCCTCCGCCCGCAACGCCCAGGCGATGCTGTGGGAGAACTACCAGCGGGTCGTGAAGGGCCGCACCGAGCCCTTGCGGCGATTCAACCCCACCCGGGGCGTCGCCGCCCTCCCCAGCCTCCACGTCGCCGGCCACTGGCTGCTGATGCTCTGGGCCTACCGCGCCGCTCGCCCCCTCTTCCTGCCCTTCGCGATCGGCACCCTGCTCACCTTCCTCGGCTCCATCGTCACCGGCTGGCACTACGCCGTCGACGGCTACGCCGGGATCCTGCTGGCGCAGGGGGTCTACTGGGTGGGGGTGAGGCTCGAGGGCGGGCCGGGGCCCGCGAAGCAAGGGGAGTGATCGAGCGCCGGAAGCCGTCGTCATGCAGTGGGATTCACCCGCGATCAAAAACGACCGCAGACAAATTGGACAGTTGATGAAAATGACTGTAGCCTGCGCTCATGCCTCTCGCTCGCCGGTACCTTCACGATCAGGTGCTGGCCGACCTGGAGAGGAAGATGGTCTTCGTCGCCGGCCCTCGGCAGGTCGGCAAGACGACCCTCGCCCTCCAACTTCCGGACGGCCGCGCGGGGTATCTCAACTGGGACGTCGCCGAGCATCGCGAGCGGATCCTCCGCCGCGAGCTGCCGGCTCGCGACCTGTGGATCTTCGACGAGATCCACAAGTACCGCGGCTGGAGGAACTACCTGAAGGGGCTCTACGACGGGCGCACGGCCGGCCAGAGGATCCTGGTGACGGGGAGCGCCCGCCTCGAGGCCTATCGCTATTCCGGGGACTCGCTGCAAGGCCGCTACCACCTCCTGCGCCTGCACCCGCTCTCGGTGGCCGAGCTGGGCCTCGAGACGGCTGAGGATCTGTCCGCTCTCCTGCGCGCGGGTGGCTTCCCGGAGCCCTATTTCGCTGGCACTGAGACCGAGGCGCGCCGCTGGTCTCGCGAGTACCGCAACCTCTTGATCCGTGAGGAAGTGGTGGCCCTCGAGCGCGTCCAGGACCTCGGCAACCTCGAGCTCCTGATGCTGCGGCTCCCCGAGCTGGTCGGCTCACCTCTGTCGGTGAACGCCCTGCGCGAAGATCTCCAGGTGAGCCACAAGACCGTCGCGAGCTGGATCCGGATCCTCGAGCGGCTGTACGCCGTGTTCCGCCTGCCCCCGTTCGGAGCCCCGCGCCTGCGCGCCGTCAAGAAGGCGCAAAAGCACTACCACTTCGACTGGTCGATCGTGCCGGAGGAGGGCGCCCGCTTCGAGAACCTCGTGGCCTCCCACCTCCTCAAGTGGGCGCACCATCGGCAGGACGTCGAGGGCCGCGATGTCGAGCTGCGCTACTTCCGGGATACCGACGGCCGGGAGGTCGACTTCGTCGTCACCGAGCGACGACGCCCGATCCTCCTCGTCGAGGCCAAGCATCGGGAGGAGCGTCCCGACCGCGCTCTGCGCTACCTCGCGGAGCGCTTCCCGCAAGCCGCGGCCTGGCAGATCTCCGCGCACGGAACCCGCGACTACGTCACCGGCGAGGGCATCCGCGTCGCACCCGCCCCGGCCCTGCTCGTCGATCTCGTGTGACCCTCTGCCGCCGTGGCGGGCGCCGGCGTCAGGCCGATGAGGGAGTGCGGACGGCGAGCCGGCCCCTGGACAGGCGCTCGAAGTCGGCGGCGTTCCAGGTCAGCAGCTCCCGGGCGCCGGCCTCCAGGGCGGCTTCCAGAATGACGGCGTCATAGATCGCACCGCCCGTCACCGACTCCCGCGAGGATTCACCCGTAGTCAAGATCGACTGCCGGTCCCGATCACGTCGGCGGCGGTCGATCATGGAGCCGGACTTCCGGGCCCGGAGCCCGACGAGAGCCTCGAGCCCATGGAGGGGACCTTCGCCCTGCGAGCGGCGGGACAGGTGACCGTGACGAGGGACGGGGACCGATTGCTCGTTCAAATCGGCCGCGGCGCTGCGCACCGGACGTTCCCTTCGGGCACCTACAGGATCCCCGACCTCTACTCCCGGACCTGGTTCTCGGAGATACGAGACGGCCGGTACCAGAGGCTCCAGGCTGTCGCTCCAAGGCCTCACCAATGAGAGGTCTCCGCAGGACCAGGAGGGAGAGGGCTCGACCTCTTGGACTTCACCGGGTGCTGGAAGGGAGGCGAGCTGCAACGCCGGCCGCCGCATTCTCCTACGGAACGGGCGCCAGGTCCGATACGGGGCCTAGCTCCGACTCGAAACAGAGCGAGTGGTCGAGGACCGCAAAGCCGCCGTAGCCGCCGAGACCCAGGGTCCCGGCCCGTACGGCGACGTGTCCCGTCTCGAGAACTTCCTCCGTACCGAGGGAAGCCTTGACCGCCAGCCACGTCGCGGCTTGCGCGGCGTCGCTCGACGGGTCTCGGAGGCCGGCCAGGACGATCCGCAGGAGGCCGTCCCGGTCGCTGGACGAAGGGTCGACGCCGTGGATGATCAGGCTCCTTTGAAAGCCGAACACCTCGGCGCCGCCTTGCCGGTCCTCCACCTCCTCGAGGCGGCGCAGCGCCTCCTTCGGCTGAATCGAGGGCTCGGATGGGGAGATGACGGGAGGCTCGCGGCGCGCGGCGCGGGAACTCCTCACAGGCCGCACACACTGGAAGCCGTGAGCCAGCTTGTCCCTCAACGACTTGCGGGTGTGATCGCCGAGGCTCTCGCTCCTCTCCTTCAGCACTCGCGCCACGATCGCCTCGCCTTCGGCCCGGTTCCCGTCGCACCAGAGCGCATCGGCATACGCCAGCTCGTCGTAGTAGGAACCGCGCCCCGAGTCCATCGCGACCTGGTAGGCCAGCCGTGCCGGGCTCCACATCCCCATCTGGGCGAAGAGCCGGCCGGCCGGGGTCGCTCTGAAGCTCCGGTCCCGGGGTGAGCGGAGCCTGGTGTCCCTTCGAACCACTTCTGGACCGTCTGCGCTGCCTCGCGCTCGGCACCGGCTCGGAAGTAGGCCGTCGCCAGCGAACGCGGCGCTCAGGTCCCGCAGAAGGTCCAGCGCCTCCCGCTCTCTGCCCGTCTCGTCCAGTTGGCTCACGGCCGGCTGCGAGTGCCAAGTTGGGCGATAGGCCTCGGGTAACGCATCATGGTCGATTCGATACCGGAGCTTCCCGTTCGCGTCCCATACCATCGCAAGCGGGCCGCCCCCATAGCACCACCTCTCGATGGCGACCAGCCAGCCGTCGTCACCGATCAGCATCTGGTGCGGCGCGACCTCCAGAGAGGACAGATCGACCGTGTGCGAGGCCTCCCACGCGTCGTCCGGAGAAAGGCGCCAGACAGTCGCCTGACCCTCCCGCGCGGGCAGGACCGCCTTGAAACGACCTTCCGGCGAGGTCGCTACGAGCTCCGGCGGTCCGGCACAATCTGTCGCCCCGAGGTCACCCGGCAACAGGACCGACGTCAAGGCAACCGCTAGGAAGAGCCGCACCGTGGAGCCGTGCAGCAAGCTCCATGCCTGCTGAGGCGGCCAGCAGGTCGACCGACCCCTTCTCGTCGGCACGGCCGCCGCTTGGCCGGCAGAGGCGCCGGCCGCGTCATCGATGGTGCCGATGCGCGTCGGTGGCGC
>Ga0302046_10001413_pt1 | contig 22553 bp, 16 predicted proteins | sample RVTome_11_FD_200261 | JGI IMG/M metagenome (GOLD analysis project Ga0302046, IMG submission 200261) | Soil microbial communities from uranium-contaminated site in the Upper Colorado River Basin, Wyoming, United States - RVT147D111 (version 2) ...
AACTTGTGACCAATGGGCTCAGACAAGCCCTCCGCTCATCGAAACACGAGCGCGTCATGCCCGGTGCCTCCATGACGATTCGTTGCCGGATAGTTACGGCCCTCCTCCTCGCGGCCGGGCTGCCGGGATGCGGGCAACCCACATCCCACCCCTCTAGGCCGGCTTCCTCTTCAGCATCGAACGCCGATTCGACCGTAGCACCTGCCTCGCCTTTTGCCGAGGTCACCGAAGCCGCCGGCCTCCACTTTGTACACGTCAACGGCATGACGGGGCAGCGCTATTTCGTCGAGATGACGGGCGCAGGCGGGGCTTTGTTCGACTACGACAACGACGGCGACCTCGACCTCTACGCGGTGCAAGGCCATCCACTTGAGCCCACGGCCTCGCCGGCTGACCGACCCGGTGATCGCCTCTACCGCAACGACCTCGCCGAGACAGACACCCTTCGCTTCATAGACGTGACGCCGGAGAGCCGTCTCCGTGCTACCGGCTACGGCATGGGCGCCGCCACCGGGGATTACGACAACGACGGCTTCATCGACCTCTACGTCGTCAACTGGGGCGCCAACCAACTCTGGCACAACAACGGGGACGGCACCTTCACCGACGTGACCCGGCCGAGCGGTACGGGGGACCCGCGCTGGTCCACCGGGGCGGCTTTTCTGGACTACGACCGCGACGGATGGCTCGACCTCGCCGTCGTCAACTACGACGTGTATACGCTGGAAAGCGACCATCCCTGCTATGCCCCGTCGGGTCGCCGCGACTATTGCGGCCCGCAGGCGTATCCGCCCGAACCCGACCGCCTCTACCACAACCGGGGCGACGGCACGTTCGAAGACGTGACCCTTGCTATGGGCCTTACTCGGGCCTTCGGCCCCGCCCTGAGCGTCGTCACGGCCGACTTCAACGGCGATGGGTGGGCCGACCTGTACGTGGCCAACGACGGTCAGGAAAACCAGTTGTGGATCAATCAGGCCGGGCAGCGTTTTGAGAACCAGGCGATCCTGGCCGGCGCAGCCGTCAACGCCGCGGGACGGGCCGAGGCCAGCATGGGCGTCAGTGCCGCCGACTTCGACAACGACGGCGACGAGGATCTCTTCATGACCCACCTCACTGGCGAGACCAACACCCTCTTCCTCAATACCGGCGACGGCTTGTTCGAGGACCGGTCGCGGGCCTCCGGCCTCGGCTTGCCCAGCCGGATGTTTACCGCCTTCGGCGTTGCCCCGCTGGATTACGACAACGACGGAGGGCTCGACCTCTTCGTCGCCAACGGCGAAGTCAAAATCATCCACGAACAGGACGTAAACAACGAGGCCCTCCCCCTGCGGCAGACCAACCAGTTGTTCCGCAATCGGGGCGATGGCCGCTTCGAGGACGTAACCCCCGTAGGCGACGGCCGCTTCGACCGGGCCGAAGTCAGCCGGGGTGTTGCCTACGGCGATGTGGACAACGACGGCGACACCGACCTCGTGGTGTTCAACAACAACGGCCCGGCCCGCCTGTTGTTGAACCAGGTCGGCCACCGGAACGCCTGGCTCGGCCTGCGCCTGATCGATCGACCGGGCGGACGCGCTGTGCCGGGCGCCCGCGTCATGCTCCGGCGAAGCGATGCAGCCGCGCTCTGGCGCCGGGTGCACACCGACGGCAGCTATGCTTCCGCCCATGACCCGCGCGTGCTCTTCGGGCTGGGTGCCGACGCTGCCTACGACGCCATAGGCGTATCCTGGCCGGACGGCCGCGTCGAGGAATGGAACGACCTGCCGCCCCGTCGTTATCATACCCTGGTCGCCGGCACCGGGCGCACTGCCGAGGGTGCGTGGTAGCACCCGGCCTCCCCGCAACACCCTGCCCGATGGATCTCATGCATCGCATCGAACGACGCGTACCGCGCTTCTTGCCGTGGCTTCTGTGCCTGGGTTTCCTGTTCACAGGATGTAGACGGCAGGAAACATCACGGCCACCCGCCGAAGAACGACCCTCCTCGACGCAGCAGGCGGCGGTCGTCACACCCGACGCGCTTCATCCGGTCACGTTACCGGTCCTCGATGCCCTGCAGGAATCCGTCCGTGCCCAACTCGAAAACCAGCACGCCCGCACGCGGGCGTTGCGAGAACAGCCGACCTTCGATCCTGCCGGACTGGGCGACGCCTACGGCCTGCTGGGTCAACTGCTGCTGGCCTACGACTTCGCCGAGGCCGCCGAACCGGCGCTGCGTAATGCCCAACGCCTGCTCCCTACCGACGCCCGCTGGCCATACTACCTGGGCTACGGCTACCAGCAACGCAACACCCTGGACGCCGCTGCCGAGCAGTACGAACGGAGCCGGTCGCTCAACGCCGACGATGTACCCACCCGCATCCACCTCGCCGAGGTATACCGCGACCTGGGCCGCGACGAGGCCGCGAAAGACCTGCTGGAAGAAACCCTGCGGCTCGACCCGCGCAGTGCGGCCGTCCACTTCATGCTGGGTCAACTGGCCGATCCGGGCGAGACGGCGGACGCGATCGCCCACTACGAAGCCGTGCTACGCCTGCAACCCGATGCCTCCGTCGTGCACTATCCGCTGGGCCTCGCCTACCGCAACCAGGGCAACCTCGAACGCAGCCGCGACCACCTGGCCCGGCGCGGAGACACCAATGTGAGGCTGCCCGACCCCCTGCTGCAAGAACTGGATGCTCTGAAGCAAGGCTCTGAAGCCATGCTCCTCAAAGGAAGCCGCCTCATGAGCCGGCAACGGTATCCGGAAGCCGCCGAAGCCTTTGCGCAGGCAGTAGCCGAAGACCCGGACAACGTAGACGGCTACCTGAACCTGGGAGCCGCCCTGGCCCAGCTGGGCCGCATCTCCGAAGCCATCGAGGCGCTGCACCAGACCCTACGCCTCGACCCTGCGAACAGCAAAGCGCATTTTAACCTGGGCGTTCTCCTCGGCGGGCGCGGCGACGAGGCCGGCGCCCTGAACCATTTTCAGGCGGCCGTAGAGGCGGACCCGACCCACAGCAACGCACGGTACGCCCTGTCGAAACTCCTGTGGCGCCACCGCCGCTGCCGAGACGCGCTCCCTCATTTTGCCGCTTTCCTGGCGATGGCGCCGGACAATGTAGAGGCCCGCATCAACCAGGCGATCTGCCACGCCGAGGTGGGCGACTATGCCGAGGCCCGTGCCCTGCTCGAAGCCGGCATCGAAGCCCTCCCGGAACACCCCGGCCTCCGTGACGCCCTCGTCCGGATCCTGGCAACCAGCCCCGACGCCGCCGTCCGGAACGGACAACGTGCCGTAGACATCGCCGAGCGCCTGGCGGCAACCTTTCAGCGCGCCGAAACCCTGGAAAGTCTCGCGATGGCATACGCCGAAATGGGGCGTTTCTCGGAGGCTGCCCAGGCGCAACGCGGAGCCATGCAGGCAGCACAACGCCAGGGACTGACGAGCTGGACGAACCATCTCAAGGCCAACCTGCAACGGTATGAGCACGACGAACCCTGCCGCAAGCCGTGGGAAGACGTCGTGTTCTCCAAGTGAGCCCAGCATCACAAACCGGCCGGACAGCATCGCCGCCGGGGCTACGCGGCCCGGTTGCGCTTACCCACGCGCCTCCTCTCTTCCGGCCTGAGGCCGCCCTGCTTGCAACCAGAAGCCCTTTTCTTAAAACCAAAAGCTCCCTTCCTGCAACCAAAGGCCACGCCCGCCGACATGATCCTCCCTATTTTCCCTTTTTACTCTATTAGAAAAACGTCATATTAGGGCGGCTTTTAAAATGGCCCTTGCCATCTTCCTCGTCGTGCCGGATGAACGCCTACACCCCTCCCGCAAACCCGTCTGAACTGATGCCGTGTAAGCTGCCCACTCCGCTCGTTTCACTGTGTCTAAGCCTCACCCTGGGAACCGTCCCGGCGCTCAGCCCCTGCCGGGTAGAAGCCCAACCGTTCACCTTCAGCCTCGTCCAGACCAACCTGACGGAGCTCGACTACGGCGCCGTAGCCTACGCCGACCTCGACCTGGATGGCGACCTGGACCTGATTGCGGGCGGCAACGCAGGCCGAGAGGAGTTCAGGCCGGCCTCCTACATCGCCCTGAGCCTCGCCGAAGTCCCGCTGTCCGGTAACCGCTGGCGACGCTCCTTCGAACAAACATCCCTGCCGGTGCAGCTCTGGCACAGTACCATCACCTGGATCGATTACGACCTTGACGGCGACCTCGACTTTGTGATGACCGGCACCTCCCGGTCAAGCAATCCGCCGCAACCGCTTCCCTTCGAAGGCGTCACGCGCCTCTATCGCAACAATGGAGCCGGCCAGTTCGAGGACCTCGACGCCGGCCTCGTAGGCGTCTACCGTGGTGCCGCCGCCCAGGGCGATTACGACAACGACGGCGACCTCGATCTGTTGATCAGCGGCCTGGCAACCCCGGAAACCCGCGTCACGCGCCTCTACCGCAATGACGGCGGTACCTTTGCCGACGCGGACGCCCCTTTCCGGCCCGTCGCCTTCGGCGATGCGCAGTGGGGCGACTACGACAACGACGGCGACCTCGACCTCGCCCTTGCCGGCATGGAGCCCAACGGCAACTTCATCACCCTGCTCTACCGCAACAACGGAACCAGCGGCTTCGAGGAGGTCGACGCCGGATTGCGCGGCCTTGCCTTCAGCGACCTCGACTGGGGCGACTACGACAACGACGGCGACCTCGACCTCGCCATCACCGGCGCGATCCTGGACCTTCCGGATTTTCTCACCGGCGTCGCCGAGGTCTATCGCAACGACGGAGGACGGTTTACCCGACTGAACAATGACTTCGACGGTGTCCTGTACGGCAATGCCTCCTGGGGCGACTACGACAACGACGGCGACCTCGACCTGCTGCTCCTCGGCGGCGACGCCTCCAGTGGGCGTACCGGTCGCATCTATCGTAATGAAGAGGGCACCTTTGTCGAGCGACTGGCCCTGGTGGGCCTCACCGCAGCCTCCGCGACCTGGGGCGATTATGACGACGACAACGACCTCGACGTGCTCACGTCCGGCACGACCGTCAGCTTCACCCCCCTGACCCGGCTTTATCGAAACGACCAGATCACGCTCAACACCGTGCCGACGACACCGACCGGGCTCCAGGCCGACGTCCAGGGCAACGTCGTCACGCTCTCCTGGGGCGCTGCGACGGACGACCAGACCCCGGCGCCCGGCCTCACCTACAACCTGCGCCTCGGCACCGCGCCGGGAACCGCCAACGTCGTGCCGCCCCTGGCTGATCCTGCCTCCGGGCGACGCTGGATCCCGGGCCGGGGCAACGTCGATCACAACACGAGCTGGACGCTCTCGAATCTCCCGCTGGGGACGTATTACTGGAGTGTCCAGGCCATCGACCACAGCTTCAAAGGCTCGCCCTTTGCCGCTGAGGGTTCCTTCACCATCACCACCAATACCAACGTCGGCACCGGCATCGACGATGCCGACGGCGTGCCCGCGGACTACGCGCTGTATCAGAGCTTTCCCAACCCGTTCCGAGATGCCACAACGATCGCCTACGACCTCCCGGCTCCTACCCCGGTGACGCTCACCATCTATAACGTGCTGGGGGCCGCAGTGAACCGACTCGTCGAGGGCGTGCAGGCAGCCGGAAAACGACGCATCGTATGGGACGGCCGCGACGAGCTGGGGCAACGCGTCGGCGCCGGGGTGTACTTCGTCCGGATGCAGTCCGACCACGCTTCCTGGACGCGTAAGCTGATCATGCTCAAGTAGCGCCAACCCCTCTGGAGACATGAGACAGCGGCTTCTCATAGGCCTCCTGCTCGGCGGGCTGGGCCTGCTCTGCGCCGGCATCCCCGGGGCGCCCGGCGCCCCGGCCTTCCGTGACATCCTCGTCGATTCGCTCATTTCAATCGGCAACTAGCCCACTTCCTTCCTTTTATGTCTATGCCGGCTCCTCCTTCTACGTACCGTCTTTCCATGACCCTGCCCGTCAAAGCCCTGCTCGGCTGCCTCCTGCTAGGCAGCGTTAGCGTCGAAACCGTCGTAGCTCAGTTTAACCCACCGCCTCTGATGGAAGAACTCCTGGTGGGCTCGGCAGAACCGGTACGCTTTGGCGATGGCGCCTGGGGCGACTATGACGGCGACGGCGACTTCGACCTCGCCCTCTCCGGCAACCGGCGGTCTATCCGGCAGCCCGAAGCCTTTACCCAGCTCTACCGCAACGACGGAGATACCGAGGTGGATGCCGATGACCCTCTCCCCGGAGGGCCTACCCAGGTGCCGGCCACCCAGTACATCAGTGCCCTTAATGATGATGCCCCAACCCTGCAAGACGTGTGGCAGAGCGCCGTGGCCTGGGCCGACTACGACAACGACGGCGACCTCGACCTGGCCGTCTCCGGCCTCACCCAGAACGGCACCCACGCCCTCCAACTCTACACCAACACCGGAGAAGCCATCCCCCTGGAACGAGGCCCCGCCCTGCCGGGCCTGCGACGCGGCGACCTGGCCTGGGCCGACTACGACAACGACGGCGACCTCGATCTGGCCGTCTGCGGGCTCGACGCCGGCGACCGTCCCACGACGGTGCTCTACGAGAACCAGTGGTCTGTCGGGGTGCTGGCTTTCGAGGCGCGGGCGACGGGGCTGCCGGGCCTGGGCGACTGTTCGTTCGACTGGGGCGATTACGACGGCGACGGCGACCTCGATGCCCTCCTCACCGGCGTAGCGGAGCCGCAGACGATGCTGACGCAGATCTACCGCAACGAGGGTGGGGGTAGCTTCACCGAGTCGGGGGCGAGGCTGGAGCCTTTGCTCTACGCGCAGGCTGCCTGGGGGGACTACGACGGCGACGGCGACCTCGACGTGCTGGTCAGCGGGGCGCAGGTGACGCCGTTCCTCTTGGAGGGGCAGGTGCGGATCTACCGCAACGACGCGGGGGTGTTCGTGGATGTGAGCGGGGGGCTGGCGGGTGGTTTTGAGAACGACGAGACGGAGGGTCGCTACGGGGGCGCAGTGGGCTGGGGGGACTACGACAACGACGGCCTGCTCGACTTCTTCATCACCGGCGCACGAACCCCCAACGGCACGCAGGCTATGGAGGTATATCACACCGGCCAGAATGACCGATTCACAAAGTCCGTTGCTGCTCACGGGGCGACCGGTAACTTCGAGGGAGGTATTCTGGGCGGCGCCTTCTGGGGCGACTACGACGGCGACGGCGACCTCGACCTCTTTCTGCTGGGCCAAGCCCCCAGCGGAGATGCTACGCTCAAAGGCTTGCGCAACTACATGGGCTTTCTGCCGAACACGCCGCCGACGGCACCGACGGGCCTGCAGGCCACCGCCCTGAGCAACACCGTCACCCTCGCCTGGAACCCCGCCGACGACGCCCAAACACCCACCGCCGGCCTGAGCTACAACCTCCGCGTGGGCACCCAACCCGGCGGCCTCGACGTCGTCTCGCCGATGGCCCTGGTGCCGAGTGGGCAGCGGCTCGTCTCCGGGCGGGGCAACGCCGAGCACAACACGGCGTGGGGGCTTCGGGGGCTGGCGCCGGGCACGTATTACTGGAGTGTGCAGGCCCTCGACGCCAGTTTCAAAGGATCCCCCTTCGCTCAGGAAGGATCTTTTACGATCACTGCCGGCAACCCGTCAAGCGATTGATGTCGGCCGAGCCATCCGCTACCGTCTATCTCGCCGCGAGCGGATCGTCGCTCTGACAGGTGAAGTTTTGCGTGATGAAGAGCACCTCATTCGCGCTGTGCCCCACTCCGATAGCCTCGCCGTGGTAGAGTGGGCTGAGCAGGTTGGCTCGGTGCGCAGGGCTTTGCATCCAACGCGCGACGGCTTCCTGCGCAATCTCCTGCTGCGTCTTCCACTCAAACAGGTAGGTTTGCTGCCCGTCGGCCTGTGTAAAAACCTCATAGGCCCGGAAGTGATGGGTCATGAAGAGGTTTTCACCGACACCCTCGACGACGTAAGCCCCGACCCGCGCCCGGTCGGATAGGCCGGCTTGCCGGGCTCGGTCTCCGGCATCTTCACCGCGTCGGTTCGTATGCCCGAAATAAGCATGATCGGCCATGTCCCGGCTGTGCGCCAGCGCTACCTCGGCAAGCCGATCCTTCCACGCCAGGGGAGTAAGACCGTGCCTGGTGCGAACGGCATTGACCTGGATGTGGATCTCCTGAGCCAGCGCCGCTGGATCGAGGACAGGTGCGTTACGCGTGGCCGAGGCAGGCCATGAGGCGGGCGCGAGCAGGACATCCATCGTACGCGCCTGATCGACCGTGCTGCGGCTTGCCTGGCACCCTCCACTCACAACCAGCACGAGGAAAAGAAACCCTATACCCGGCCGCCGGCCTGCCCGGCGCGCCTGAACTCCTGCATATCGTTTCTGCCACGCTGCCATCGTACTTCGTTTGACAGGGTTAATCAAATGTGAACGCTATCCCTATTTCGACACAGCCGCTCCGCTCAGATCAAAGCCTCCGTCTACTTTCGGTATCGTCCCGGTAACAATTACTTAATGTTACCAAATTGTTAACAGATATGTTGCATGGCTGCTCTGCGTCCCCTGCAGATTTAATATGAACCGGCGGTGAACAAAGGCTTCCCACGTGAACGGATCGGCGCCGGTATAGCCGGCCTCCGGCGTGTAGGTGATCACACCGTCCGCTTTGACGACGGCGGTGCCGTGCGAAGGGGCTACGACCACCCGGAGGGTAGCGGGGTCGATGGGCGAGTCCGGGTCCTGGTCGTTCCCGAGCACGTCGATGTCGACGGGTTCGCCCCGGCGGGTGACGGGGCGGTCCGGGTTGGCGATGGGGCCGTAGGGCCCGGCGTCGAGTACGACCTCGACGCCGTCTACGTAGAGATCGGATTCGAGCGCGTCGCCGGCCAGTTCATACTCCAGGACGACGAGGAGGACGTCGACCTCCGGCGGCAGCGTATGGACCGTCTGTATCGGCACCCAGTCGGTCCCCGTCGTCACCGTGCCCCGCGTCGTCTGGATGCTCGTTGCCCGATCCGCATAGTCATAAGGGTCACCCTCCGAAGGGAACGATTCGGGTTCGTATCCTGAGAACGTGAAGACGGTTAGCTTGAACGTCTTGGTCGCAGCGGGGGCGGAAAGAAAGCGGAAGAAAGCGCCGACGCGGAGGCGGCTCGGCTCGCCGGGTGTCCCGGCCGGAAAGAACGCCCTGTAGTCGATGAGCTGGTACGCCTGCTCGGCCAGGGTGTCTCCCCGGTGAAGGTAGAGCCCGTACTGGCCCCGGCAGCCCCGAAAGCCCTCGGCCACGAGGGATCGTACCGGCTGCGTGCCGTCGTCGCAGGAGGATCACCGGCGGTGCTAAGTAGACGGGTTTGCAGAGATAAGCGCAAAAACGCTTCGATACGGCTCATGCCGGCGCGACGGGCCTCCATACGGGACGCAGGAATGCTTGCAGGAGTAGCCGGTGCCGCCTATGTGGTGCGCGAAAGGTGACGGATCGAAAAACAGACCGGCCATGGAGGGACAGAGCGAGGTAACCAGGCTGCTCGCCGCCTCGGCAGGCGGCGACCGCGCGGCGTTCGAGCGGCTCTTTCCCCTGGTCTATGGCGAGCGGCGGCGGATCGCCCGTCACCGCATGCGGCGCGAGCGCGCCAGCCATACCCTCTCGACGACGGCCCTCATGCACGAGGCGTACCTCAAGCTCGTCGATTTCAACCGGATCGAGTGGAAGGGCCGGAGGCATTTCTTCGCCATCGCCGCGCAGGCCATGCGCAACCCATAAAAAAGGCGGGACCCGGTGTTCAAGGTCCTGCCTTGACGGCGAAGCAAAGGCGCGTTTCAGGAGATTTGCTTTCCTCCACCCTACGACGCCGCAACCGCCTCGGTAGGCGCCGTGACCGGTACGGGTGTAAGCCAGCCGTACGGGTCGTTGCCTCCCTGGATGATGTCGAAAAAGGCTTCCTGCAAGGTTTTCGTGATCGGCCCTCGCTTGCCCGAACCAATCGTATACTTGTCGACCGAACGGATGGGCGTGATCTCGGCGGCGGTGCCGGTAAAGAACAACTCGTCGGCGACGTAGAGGGCTTCGCGCGGGATCTGCTTCTCCATCACCGTATAGCCCCGGTCACGGGCAAGCCGGATGACGGCGTCGCGGGTGATGCCGGGCAGAATCGACATGCTGACCGGTGCCGTGTAGAGCACGCCGTCGCGAATCAGGAAAAGGTTCTCTCCGCTGCCTTCGGCCACGTATCCGTCGACGCTGAGCATGATACCTTCGACATATCCGTTCAGCACGGCGTTCATCTTAACGAGCCCGGCGTTGAGGTAGTTGCCCCCGGCCTTCGCCATCGCGGGTAAGGTGTTCGGAGCCATGCGGTTCCACGAAGCCACCTGCACGTCCACCCCTGCTTCCAGGGCTTCCGGGCCGAGGTAGGCCCCCCATTCCCACACGGCAATGAACGTATCGACCGTATTGTTGAGCGGGTTGACGCCCATCGACCCCGTCCCCCGGAAGATGACCGGGCGGATGTAACACGAGGCCAGGCCGCTGCTGGCAATGGTCTCCAGCGTCGCCGCCTGCAACGCCTCTAGATCGTACGGACACGGCATGCGATAGATGGTGGCTGAATCCAGCAGACGGCGCATGTGCTCGGGCAACCGGAAGACGGCCGAGCCTTGTTCGGTGTTGTAGCAGCGGATGCCTTCGAACACCGAGGTGCCGTAGTGGACGACGTGCGAGAGCACGTGGATGGTAGCGTCTTCGTAGGGGATGAGTTTGCCGTTAAACCAGATGTCGTGTCCCATGCGTATCTCCAGGTCTAAAGCATCTGAACAAGTAGCGAATAGCGCGTCTGCGCGAGAAAAATACGGTGCTATGATGAAAAAAGTTCATCGTGGATGCTTGCGCGGGGCATCGCTGCCCTCGTCAGGTGGTAGAGGCACTGCGTGAGGCGGCAAGGTGCCGCTTCAGGCTGGCCGAATGCACGGCAAAGCGAGCGATGGTCCAGAGAATCTTCGCCGACGCCTTGGCGGTGCCGGTGATCGTACCGGTGATCTTGGAGACACCCACCCGCTTGCGGTAGGAGACGGGTACCTCGGCGATGCGCAACCCGGCCAGCACCGCCTTGATCTGCATCTCGATGGTCCAGCCGAAAGTCTTGTCCTGCATATCGAGGGCGAGCAGGTCCGCAAAGCGTACGGCGCGAAAGGGGCCGAGGTCGGTGTACGCCGCACCCCAGAACAGACGCATCAGGAAGCAAGCCAGGCGGTTGCCGACAAGCGCTTGCGGAAGCATCGCGCCCGGCTCTCGCGCGCCGGTCATCCGCGAGCCGACAACGAAGTCGGCCGCACCGCGCAGGATAGGATCTACCAACTGCGTCATCTCGTCCGGATGATCGCTGTAATCTCCGTCGAGGAAGACGACGACGTCGGGCTGCCGGGTGCGGGCGTAGGCGATGCCGCACAGGCACGCCCGGCCGTAGCCGCGCCGGTCCTCTCGCAACACGGTAGCCCCGGCCCGGCGTGCGTTGGCCTCCGTCTCGTCCGTCGAAGCGTTGTTGACGACGACGACCTCCTCGGCGAGATCGGCCGGGATGTCAGCAACCACATGCCCAATGGCACGCGCCTCATTGAACGCGGGAATAATGACCAGAATGCGCATGAAGCCGAAACCCCGTGCCTGCCTGTTTGCGCGCCAGCGTGTTCGGGTGCCCTCGAAGCGAGAACCATAACACCGTAACGCTTGAACGCGCAACCGCTAGAACCCGTCACCATACGCCCGTACGTCCATCCCGTTCTGCCGCAAGCGCGACAGCACCTCGGGCGGCGCTTTGCCCAGCGCGGTGCCGAGGGGGTTGTACCGAAGCACCCGCGCCGAGGTATCGGCTATAATCCATTCCACCGAGAAACGCCCGACCGAGCCGAGAAAGCCGAAGCCGTTGTCGACGTTGCTGAGTGTGCCCGGCTGCGACAGCACTTCGGGATCGAAGACACCGCCGGGCGGCACGAAGGCCTCGTCCAGGAGCGTCAGCGTCATACCCAGGCCGGCCAGGGCCGTCCCCTGCGTCAGCTCGATCAACGTATCGACGACGATCCGATCCCCCACCAGGTTCAACCGGACCTGCCACGTATCCGGCGTGTTCGGATCAGGAACGTTGAAAACCGAATTCGGCATATTCACGTCCCGGAAGCTATAATCGTCGATTACGAAAAAGCGATACCAGTGCTCGATGGCGTACGGTGCCCTTGTGACCCCCTGCCACAGAATCTCCTGGGTGGCGGTCACTGACGTCCCGGAAGGCGTCGTGAAGCTCATCACCTGCTCCGGCATCACGATGGGGGTCGGATGACCGGGCAACGTCGTCTCGGCACTCGTGATGACGTCCGACCCAGGGGCCTGTATTTCGACGCGATAGGTATGGCCTGGACGGACGCGAAGCGGGGTGTAAAAGACGTGCCCGATCGAACGGTCGATAAATTGCACCGTCGAGTCGTGCCACGTAATTCGCTCCCCGGTGTCGAGGTCGGTTGAAGTAAACGTCACCTCGAGCCGCCCGTCGGCCGGCTCCAGGATGGGACGGATGGGAATCACCCGGACGTACTGGGTATCCTGGTTCATATCGAGCGTACCGAAGATGGTAAACCGCTGGCTACTCTCCAGGATCGGGTTGACCGATTCCTCACAGGCCCCGAGAAGCAAGGTAACGGAAAGCGCGGCGGCGACATAGCCTCCTAATTGACGCATGATGATCGATGCTTGGAAGAATGCAATACCGGCTGGGTTGAAAACGAAGGGATAGGCGTGCCTGATAACCCCGTCTCTGGGAAGTGCCCGCCCGTTCTACGGTTCAAGGCTCAAAACTCGATCTTCACGCCGAACGACGGAATCAGCGGTAACTGATCGAGACGGCGCAGGGTAAACAGGTCCACGTAGAACAAGTTGGTACGGTCGTAGGCGTTGGTTGCGCTGGCGAGCAGCGTCAGCGCGGCCGTGCGCGACAGTTCGAACCGCCGGTCCAGCGACACGTCGAGCCGGTGGTAGGTGGGCAGGCGCCCGTTATACGGCCGTTCATAGAGGACACGGGTGGTGCCTCCCTCTTCGAGTACATCGGTCGGGCCGTCCAGCAGCACGAACTCATCGAAGCCGAGCGACTGGCTGAACGGCAGCCCGGAACCGAACTGCCAGTGTACGCTGAACGCAAAGCCGAAATACTGGATGCTGCCGAGCGCGTTGACCTGGTGGCGCCGGTCATGAGGCGGTGAGAAGCGCAGTTCAGACGATCCGAACCAGAACTGGATGGCGCTCTGCCGGGCATCGTACTGGACCTCCGTGTAGCCGTAGTTGACGAAGCCGTAGACGTGATCCGTCGAGATCTCCAGGCGCGCATCCATGCCGAGGACCGTCCCATCGGCCGGTTGCAACCGCGTGGTAAAGCGCGGGAACGAGGTCCATTCGGCGATCGACAGGTTGGACAGCTGCTTGTAATAGCCCTCCACCGCGAGCTTGAGCCACGGCATCGGGCGCACCTGGTACCCGGCCAGGGCATGGATGGCCTCCGGCACATTCGCCAGAGGCGACGTCGTCCAGGCGGTGAACACGTCACCGGCGTCGCGCCGGTCGGTCAGGCCGACGATCTCTTGATGGTACAGCCCCGTCGCCCCGCTAAGACGATGGACGCCGAGATCCCATACGATCCGAAGGCGCGGCTCGAAAAACGTGTCGCCTTTGCTGGGAAAGCTGTGGATCCGTACACCCGGCTCCACGCGCAACCCCTGCGCCAGGGCCAGCTCGGTCTCGATGTAGGCGGACGCTTCGCTGACGAACTCCCGGTCCGTCGCCAGGTCCTGAAACAGCCCGCCGAGTTCGCTGTCGAGTTCGGTGAAGCTGGCGTTGAGGCCCCAGGTGACGTCCGTAGCGCCGATGAAGTGCGTCACGTTGGTCGCCACGTTGATGCGATCTACGGTCGAGGAACGGCCGGGGGCATCCTCGGCCCCAAAGGTATTCTCAATGCTCGACGCCGAAAACAGGATCTCCGCCTGCACCGGGATATTCGTAGGGAGCAAGATAAACCGGCCGCCGACGGCCTGGTTCTTCCAGATCACCTGATCCGCAGCGCTGTCTTCCTCTTCCTCCGTCGAGGCCCCCAGCACCCCCTTGTCGTACGACCGGAGCGCGCTGATGGAGATCTGGCTGTTGGCCGTCAAGTCGGCATGGATCTTCCCGAACTGGTCGTTGAAGTTGTACGGCAAGGGATCGTCGATCACCTTGGAGGCTCCCTGTTCGATCACCGAGAAGCGCCCGGAGAGCAGCATCGAGACGCGATTGGGAATGATCGGGCCTTCGATGCGGGCGGCGCTGATGAAGGGAGCCAGAGAGGCTTCGCCGGAAAAGCGCCGCTTGTTGCCGTTGCGCGTCGCGATGTCGATCACCGAGGAGAGCCGCCCGCCGTAGCGCGCCCCGAAGCCCCCGGCATAGACATCGGTAACGTTGAGAATATTCGCGGGAAACGCCGAGTAAAAGCCGATCAGGTGGAAGGGCTGATAGATGAGCATCCCGTCGATCAGCACGAGGTTCTGGGTCGGCTCGCCGCCGCGAATGAAGAGCTGCCCGCCCTGGTCGCCGGCCGAGACGACGCCGGGGAGCGTCGTCAGGTACGTCACCAGGTCTCCCGAGAGGTCCGGCGAAGGGACGAGCTGGATATCCTGGGGACGGATCGACTGGAGACCCGCCGTCACGGACGCCGCGCCGGCCGTCTCACGCTCCGTCTCCACGACGATCTCCTCCAAGCTGGTCTCTCCGAAGGTGATGGAGAAGTTGTAGGTGAGGATCTGGTCGGGAGCCAGGTCCAGGGAGTCGGCAAAGGGTTGGTAGCCGATGAACGTAGCCCGGATCGCGTAGCGGCCCGGCGGGATGCGCGAGATGGCATAGAAACCGTCCCGGTCGGTCGCCGTGCCGATAAACGCACCGCTGTTGTTGGTCAGCACGATGTTGACCCCCTGGAGGGGTTGACCGTCCGAAGCGTCCTTGGTGAAGCCCCGCACGACGGCGTTCTGCGCCTGGACCTGGGCCGCACCCAGCAGCAGCATTACCGCAACCAGTACCGGCGTGGCAAACCGGGGATACCGAGAGGAAGTCATAGATCAGCGGGGGTCTGGCTCCAGAGGGCTTTGATGTAACCGACACGGGCGAACGGGGGGTGTGCTTTCGTGTTCTCATGTTTGGGTGGGCGGACCAAAACAACTCTACAACCCCAGAACACTGAAACCCTACGACACCCCGTCGAATCGACCGCCTATGTTACGGACCAGCACTGACGGAAGAAAGGGGGAAAACAGGGGAGATGCGGAAGACTTAACGACCTATTCCCAGCGATTCGGGCCTGTACCGCCTCGCAGGGGCCGACGCGGAGCTCCGGGGCTGCGCATGGCGCGCCAGGATATCGCGGAGCGCCTGCTCGCTCATCGGCTTGGTCAGAAAGTCGACCATGCCGGCCTGGCGACAGGACGCCTGGATTTCCTTCGTCCCATCCGCCGTCAGGGCGATGATAGGGGGTCGTTGCTCCGGGGGCCATTCGGCGACGATACACCGGGTAGCCTCCAGGCCGCCCATCTCCGGCATCCGCAGATCCATCAAGACGACGTCGTACGAGGCCAGGCGTAACGAGTCCAGGACCTCCTGGCCACTGGCTACTACGTCGGCCCGGTAGCCCAATCGTTTGAGCATCATCAGCGCCACCTTCTGATTGACGGGATTGTCTTCGGCCAGCAGGACGCGCGGTGACGACTCGGTCAGCGCCGACGCGCCGGGAAGTGCAGACGCCGGGCGTGGGGTGCATGACGGCGCCTGAAGCACCTTCGTCAACACTTCGTAGAGTTGGCCTTGTTTGACCGGCTTGGTGAGATGAGCGGCCAGCAGGCCCTCACGGGCCTGGGGGGATCGGCCTACCGAACTGAGCAGGATGCGAGGCAATGCCGGATAGCGTTCAGCGAGCTGCTCTGCCAGCTCCAACCCGCTCATCTCCGGCAGGTGCCCGTTGAGGATGACGAGGTCGAAGGCCGCTTCCTCTTCCAAAAGGCGGAGTGCATCGACGGCCGAGAACGCTTTCGTCGTCTCCAGGCCCCAGCGTTTTGCATACAAGGCAAGCATATGGAGGTGGGCGACATTGTCGTCCACGAGCAAGAGGCGCTGCCCACCCAGGTTGCTATGCGCTCGATGCGGTATGCGCCGATCCTGCACAGGGGCCGGCTGGGCCTTGACGGTAAAATAAAACGTAGAGCCGACCTCCGGCTCGCTCTCCACCCAGATCGTGCCGCCCATAGCTTCGACGAGCCGCCTGGAGATGGCCAGCCCCAGCCCGGTGCCGCCATGACGCCGCGTCGTCGAGGCATCGACCTGGCTGAACGACTTGAACAGCCGGTCCATGCGGTCGGCCGGGATGCCGATGCCGGTGTCCTGGACACCGAAGAGGAGCAGGGGCGGGGCATCCGGTTCCTTGTTTATCCTCAGCGTCACGACCACCTCGCCGGCCTCGGTAAACTTCACGGCGTTGGCGAGGAGGTTGACCAACACCTGGCGCAGCCGCGTCACATCGCCCAGCACCGTGTGCGGCACGTCCTCTTCAATCAGATAGGCCAGTTCGAGGCCCTTGTGGGCTGCCTTGAGCGCGATGAGGTCGAAAACCTCTTCCAGGCACGTATGCAGCTCGAAGGGTTGGTGCTCCAACTCCAGCTGCCCCGCTTCGATCTTTGAAAAGTCCAGGATGTCGTTGATGATATTCAGGAGGGCATCGCTCGACGTATGGATGATCTCGGCACATTCCCGTTGCTCTTCGTCGAGGCGGGTGTCCAGCAAGAGGCTGGTCATGCCGATGACGCCGTTCAGCGGAGTCCGAATCTCATGGCTCATGTTGGCCAAAAATTCGCTCTTGGCGCGCGTAGCCGCTTCGGCGGCGTCTCGGGCGACTTCGAGTTTGTGTACCGTCGCCGTCAACGCCTGCGTGCGCTCTTCGACCAGGGCCGTCAGGTTTGCTTCGACTTGTTTCTGTACGATAAGCCGGTAATCGAAAAAGATGGTCAGCAGCGTGATCGACAGGATGATGAGGGTCGTCACCGTGACGCTCACAGCCAGCCAGAGATGGCTGGTGGCTTCGGGGTGGGCGGCCGCGTCGAAACCGGGCAGCGGGGTGTAGCCGGCGGCCGCCATACCGGTGTAATGCATGCCGCAGATGGCGAGGCCCATGATGAGGGCGGCTCCGATTTTGTACCCGAAGGAATCGTGCTCCCGCGAAGACAGCGTGAAGGCGATCCAGAGGGCAACTACGGAGGCAACCACCGCCAGGATGATAGACGCCGCAAAAAGCAGAGGATCGTAATGGATGGCGGCGTCCATCCGCATCGCCGCCATGCCGGTATAGTGCATGCCTGCGATGCCGAAGCCCAGCACCAGGCCGCTCAGGCCAAGGCGCTGCATGCTTACCTGCGGCCGGGAGCCGATGAATAACGCAAACCCGGAAGCCCCGATGCCGACCAGCATCGAGAGCAGTGTGATCGGCACATCGTAGGTGAACGGGATATGCATGCTGAAGGCCAGCATACCCACGAAGTGCATCGACCAGATGCCTACACCCATCGAGAAAGCACCGGCGATCAACCAGCGCAGGGCCGTCTTGTCATCGCTCCGGGCCACGCGCCGGGCCAATGCCAGCGCCGTAAATGAAGCTATGACGGCGATCCCATAGGACAGCAGAACCAACGTCGGGTCATACCGGCTTTCCATCATCACCTTAACTTCTCTTCTCTGAGAATAGACAGGGGGCATGCCGACACCTACACAGCAAAGCTCCCTGCACAACCCACCAGTCTGCGTACACCCGATCTGAAGGCGTCATTCCCATCAAAAAGCGGTATGACCAATAGGTTTACCCCTCACAGTATCGTTCACCGCAGCGCTGCATTAAATCAAGAACCCGTCATCTATTCCCGAGGCAGTGAGGAGAAGAACCGCTTCCCTACTTCTCGTGCGCTAGCGAGCCGGAGGTTTATACCCGAGCCGCACGACTTCCGCCTCTTCCAACGTCCACGTCTCCGCGTACCGGGCGATGGATCCGAAAAAGCCGAAGCCGTTCGCAATGTTGACGGGGAGGTCCGGCGTGCGCCACTCCTCGCTGAGTTGTTCGATCTCCAGGCCCACGCGATGCAGCACGACGGTGCTGTCCGTGCTCGGCACGCCGAGGCGGCGGAGCACTTCTTCCCGGTCGAGTTCCAGGCTCAAGACGTACTGAAGGCCGTTCGGGGTAGCCAACCCTGCATGGAAGAAGGGCATCGAGATCGTGACGGGCTCGTCGGCGCCGGGCGGCGTCACTTCATAGCGCACCCGGAGCCGGTACGGCTCGACGGTCTGGTCCCGCAACGTCACTCGCTGGACGAACCGCTGCCCGAAATCCATAGAAACGGGGGTTGGGTCGACGGAGGCACGCGGCGGCACCTGGGTGACGGCTCGGGTGACGGCACCCTCCGCATCCCGCACCTCAAGCCGGTACGGCGTGCCCGGCGTGACGGCGAGGGTCGCGAAGAAAAGCAGGCCGGGCTGCCCATCATCGAGCACAATGTTCGAGTCTTGCCAGGCCACCTGGTCCCCCGTCGCCAACTGGGTGGTCGACGCCAGGGCGCTGTACGCGCCGGGCACCGGCTCCAGGGTATCGCGCAGCGGGCTCACCCGAATAAACTGGGTGTCCGCTGCCGTGTCGAGATAGCCGTAGACGGCGAAGAAATCATGCTTGTTCGAAGAGATCGGCTCGAAGGTATTGTCACAAGCACCCAGGAACAGCACAAGGGCCAGCGTATAGGCAACGGAGCCGACGAGGCCGGTTTGCACCCGGCCCGCGCTTCGCCCGAGCTCCTTGATCCAACACGGATTGCTCATGGCATCTCTACGTGCAAGCCCAGGGAGGGAATCAGCGGAAGCTGGTTGATGCGGCGGCCGGCGAACAGATCATAATCGAAGATGTTGGCGCGGTCGTAGACGTTGATGACGGCCGCCTGGAGCGTGGCCTGCACGCCGCCAAAAACGAACCGGCGTTCGAGGGCTACGTCGAGGCGGTGGTACGCCGGCAGGCGTTCGGCATACAGCGCGCGGTCGATCACCAGTACGGACGTGCCCGGGCGCGTCCGGAAACCGGCCTCGTCGGGTTGTCCGACGGCCACCTCGTCATAGAAACCGGTCGCCGGCGTAAAAGGCAACCCGGAGCCGAACTGCCATCGTGCGCTGAGTGCATACGGCCCATGCGTCAGCCGTGCCAGCACATCGACCTGGTGACGACGGTCGTGGGGCGGCGAAAAACGTTCCTGCACCAGGCCCGTCTCCGGCACGAGTTGTACGCCGCTGCCGGTAGGCACCTCATGAAAAACCGTCTGCATCACCTGCCGCTCGTACCAGACCGACGCGAGGCCGTAATGGACGGCCCCGTAGAACGACGGGCGGCTGATCGTCAGCTTGACGTCGAGCCCGCGGGCCTGCCCGTCCACCGGATCGACGAGGATCCCTTCGCTGAACGTCTCGCTGTACTCGGCGAAGGCGAGGTGCGCCAGGTCTTTGTAGTATCCTTCGATGCCCACCGACAGCCAGGGCAACACCTGGCCGCGCCAGCCTGCCAGGATATGCATCGACTGAGGCACCCCCGCCGCATGCTCGGGAGACGGCGCCCAGGTTACGAAAGCATCGGTCACGTCACGGGCATTGTAGAGGCCGATGATCTGCTGGTGATAGAGCCCCCATGCCGCGCTGAAGATGTGTTTACTGACGGCCCCGCCGGGGCGCCACACAACGGCCAGGCGCGGTTCTATCGCTACCTGCCGGCGGCTGGCAAACGAATGCACGCGCAAGCCCGGTTCAACCTGCACCGCTTCGCTCACCTGGGCGGTCACGTCCATGTACAGGCCGCCTTCCGTGACGAACTCTTCGACGCCGCCCGCCGCCCCACCGAAGTCATAGCTGAAGGCGTAGCTCTGGCCGAACAGGCCGGTATGCACCTCGGTGTTGCCCAGAAAATACACGAACCCGGCTTCCAGGCCGAACAGGCGAGCCACCGCTTCCCGCTCGGGCGCGCCGAAGGGTCGATAGCGGCTGTCGAGGCGAGAAACGAAAAAACGCAGTTGTGCCAGCGCCGCGTATTCTTCGGGGAGGTAGACGTAATGCCCTCCGAAAGCAGCGTTCTGCCAGCGTAGCTCGTTCGGCTGCCCTTCGGTGTCGGCCACATCGCCGGCATCGCTGGTGTGCAGGGCCGTCATCGACAGGCTGCTGGTCCGGCTGAGAAAGGCATGGGCTTTGATGAAGCGATCTCCGAATCGATACGGGAGATCCTGTCCGAGCACGTCGGGCGAGATGCGTTCGATCAAGGACTCCCGGATCGAGATCAGCACCGACGCGCGTTCCGGGATGACGGGCACCTCGACGCGGGCCGCCCCGAGAAACGGCGCCAGCGAGGCGCCGCCCACTATGCGTTGTTTATTCCCGTTCCGGGTAGCCACGTCGATCACCGACGAGAGGCGCCCGCCGTAGCGCGCTTTAAAGCCCCCGGCATGCACGTTCGCATAAGCGACGATGTCCGAGGGAAAGGCCGAGTAGAACCCTACGATGTGAAACGGCTGGAAGACCGGCATGCCGTCGATCAGCACGAGGTTCTGCGTAGGCGTCCCTCCGCGCACGAACAGGTGCCCACCCCGGTCGCCCGTCGTAACCACGCCGGGCTGCGTCTGGAGATAGGCCGCGAGGTCGGCCGAGACGCCGGGCATGGGGATACGCGCCAGGGCCGACGGCCGTACCGTCTCAAAACCCACGGTGCCGCCCCCCGCAACGACCCGCTGCGACTCCACGACAACCTCATCCATCTCGGTTTCGTCGGCACGCAGGCGAACGTCGAGGGTCCGGCGGTCGTCGAAGGCAAGGGTGAGGGTATCGGTGAAGGCCAAGTAGCCGAGGAAAGACGCCTCGACGCGGTAGGTGCCGGGCGCTATCCGGGGCATGACGAAATAGCCGTTGCCGTCGGCGGCGGTGCCTACCCGGGTATCGCCGTCCAGCGGAACGAGGACGACGGCAGCCCCCGGCAACGGCTGATCATCGGCCTGATCGACGACCCGGCCCCGCACCGTCGCACCCTGGGCCTGCACGTCCGGAACGCTCCAGAGCAGCAAGAAAACGAGCAGCAAAAACAGGCACCCTGGCGTTTGCCACACGGCGCCGGGCCGGGCCCGGCGCGCCCTTCCGTCTGCCTTGTCAGAAAATACATCGACGACGTGGAACTGCATGCGGCGCTAGAGGATAGGATTTTGACTGAGAAGATACCCGCACCCACATCGTCCTGTGCTCGAGGCAAGTACCATGCGCAAACGCCTACGATGGGCTCTGCTGATCGCCGGTCTGGTTTTTTTTATCCTGGTGATGCGCCAGGTGCTCGACCCGTTCGGCGATAACGCCTATGTCGAGATCTCGCATGGCAACCATGTTCACTACGTTCCCAAGGATCGTAACCCGGACGTACCCCTCGACCGCTTTCCGACGCGCGCTCCGGCTCCCAACGAGCGGATCCTACCCGACGGCCGCATTGGGCCGAAATGATGATTATTCCAGGCGCCGTCATGAAACGTGCCCCAGCCGTTTCAGCGCATCTCCGGCAAGCCGCATCCCGACCCAATCGCTCATCTGCTTCGCGCCTAACTTGCGGTAGAAGTCGATAGCGAGATCATTCCAGGTAAGCACGCTCCAGTCCAGCCGCTGGCAACCGCGTTCGGCGGCGATCTCGGCGACGCGCTTGAGCAGGCTGAAGCCGGCCCCCCGTCCTCGAAAAGCCGGTATGACGTACAGGTCTTCCAGGTAAATACCCCAGCGTGTCAAGAACGTAGAGTAGTTGGGGAAATACAAGGCAAACCCGATGACCTGCCCACTCGCTTCGTGTTCGGCGACGAGGGCTTCGCAACACGGGTTGGCGCTGGGTTCCAGATGTTGCCGGAGGTCGTCGATGTTGGGTTTGGCTTCGGCTTCGAGGTTCTCGTACTGGGCCAGCTCGATGATAAGCCGGGCAAGGACCTCCGCGTCGCCGGGGCCGGCCGGGCGAATACGAAAATCCAGCAGGCGCCTGATTTTTGCTTCCAGGACCGCGTACTGGACCGGCTTGATCAGGTATTCGTCCACCCCGGACTTCAACGCCGCGATCACGTCGTCGCGTTCGTTGTGACCCGTCACCATGATGATGGGCAGGTGGCGATATTTTTCACTGCGGCGCAGTTCCCTGACGAGGTCGATCCCACTCATCCCTGGCAACGACCAGTCCAGGATCATCAAGGAAACCGAACGCTGGCGCAGGTAGGCCAGCGCCGCCTCAGCGCTCTCCATGATCAAGATCTCATGATCCCCCAGCTGCCGCAGATGTCGCCGCATAATCAACGCCTCCAGCCGGGCATCTTCTACGACGAGTATATCCATTAGCGCATTGGTCACAAGTTAAGCTCAAAACGAGCCCGTCAAGTGGAAAAAGGATGCCTTGAAAAGGACGGCGACACTCCTTCCAGGGCTGGATCTGATGCCCTGTGAGGTCTG
>Ga0302046_10001416_pt1 | contig 22527 bp, 16 predicted proteins | sample RVTome_11_FD_200261 | JGI IMG/M metagenome (GOLD analysis project Ga0302046, IMG submission 200261) | Soil microbial communities from uranium-contaminated site in the Upper Colorado River Basin, Wyoming, United States - RVT147D111 (version 2) ...
ATCGAGGGCTGGTACAACCGCGAACGCATGCACACCAGCCTGGACGATCTCAGTCCGGTTGAATTTGAGGAACGCTTGTTGCTGGAATCTATCTAAACGAGTGTCAACGAAAACGGGGGATCATCAGATGCTTTCTGTACAGCACAAAGTACACCCAAGATGAGGAGGTGGTGAAGGACAAGTTGCTAGGGCGGTTTCTGTGGGATGAGCAGTGCACAGTATACGAAATCGTCCCTGAGTACACGATAAACTTGCCAAATACCAATACTCCAGCGATTGCATACTTTTATCCTTGGACTTCCCACGGTACGTCCGGTTTGGAGACTGACTTTCTCGTTTGCGACTGCCCCAACTTGGGCGACCCGGCCATGAATGGCCCCATCGTGAACGTCTTCGACATAGTACAGGCGGTCAACGTGGCTTTTAGAGCTGGCTCGCCGACGCACGATCTTCAATGTTTTGCCCGAACGGATGTTGACTGCAGTGGCATAACGAACGTGTTCGACGTCTATCGTTTTGTGGAAGTCGCTTTTAGAGGTGGGAACAAGGATCTTCTGTTTTGTAGCCCCTGCGAGTGACCCAAGACAGGTCAGCATCACAGGGAGGGAGGGAGCATGAGACAATCTATGCTACTGGTCCTGCTAAGTGTTTGGTTAGCCAAGGCGGGCACGACTGCGGCAGGAGACGCGATTATCTGCGACTCAAGGCAAATTCCACTTGGAGCCAGTACCGCGGAGATTGGAGTCTGGGTAGAGAACGACATTGCACTTAATGCAATCATCATTCCTCTGGAATTCCGCAGTCTTGGAACGGAAGCTTACGTTGCGGATACGCTCTTTGTCGCAGTCCAAGGCAGGCTGACGAATTGGGGTGAAGAGGGCTCCGGGATAGTCGTGATCCAATACTTTCAAGATCGTGGGTATTTTGATTTCATGCACACCTGCGGCGAAGATGACGGCGTTTGGGAACCGGTTGCCGTCATCACCGAATTCGAGAGTCCCGATGCGGTAACCATCGTTGCACTTGGGATCGAACCCGCCACGCTCAGTCCCGGAGCGGACACAATGCCTTCGATCAGTATCAAGTTTGGAATCTTGAATGAAGTTGGAGCATTCCAGATTGACACAACCTGCACGCCGCCGGACAATCACTTGCTGTTTTATCAGTTCGCAGGAGGAGATGATAACGCCGTCACTCCTGCATTCAGCAAAGGAGAGATCGAAATCTGCTGCTCCTGCGACTGCCATGCCGATCCGTATTGCGACACGGTGTACAACGTCTTCGACGTCGTCAAGATCAGTCAGGTCGTCAACCAGGGCTACCCTGAGCCGGACGATCCGAATCCGTGCTGTCCGTATCACACGACAGATGTTGACTGCGACGATGACACCGACCAGACGGATTTGGACAAGATGGCGGCCGTCTGCTTTTACGCCGCCGACCCGGACACGACATTCTGCCATCCGTGTCAGTAATGGGCTGCGCGTTATTTGTCAGTTGACTCTTGGGCTCCCGAAATTTCTTGTCTTGTAGAGGTAGGTGCCGCGATCGGTGATGAGCCGGAATGCCCCTTGACGCCGCGTTGGGCTTGGGCGGAAGGCGGCGATGACCCATCACTCCACCATTCGATTATCTGCCAAGTGTCATGGGAGCTGCCGCGCATTCCAACAACTCGCGCTCAGACAAGCCCTTACCGGCGAAATCGCTTGACAGGGCGCTTTCAAAGTCGATAATGTCCGCCGCGCCCGGTCGCCTCTTCCCGACGACCGGGCGGATTGTCATTTCGGGACATTCTGCGACATGTCCGAATTTGCCGCCATCGCCGTTTTCCTGGTCCTCGGGGTCGGGTTTGTCCTGTTTAACTTCCTGCTGTCGAAGCTGATCCGTCCCAAAAACCCCAATCCGATCAAGCAGTCGACCTACGAATGCGGTGAGACGCCGGTCGGGCCGGCGTGGATTCAGTTCAATGTGCGGTTCTACATCTTCTGCCTGATCTTCGTGATTTTCGATGTCGAGATCGTCTTTCTGTTCCCGTGGGCACTCGTCTTCCAGTCGCTAGGGCTCTTTGCATTTGTCGAAATGGTGATCTTTGTCGGCATCCTGATGTTCGGCCTGCTCTACGCGTGGAAAAAGGGCCTGCTGCGCTGGTACTAAACGCGGACTGATCGGGACCCATGCTGGAACTCGACAAGTTGATCGGATTCGTCGGCGCGCAGATCGCTGCACTGGTGACAGCGCTCGGACTGGGACCGGATTGGGTGACGCTCGTGCAGTTGGTGGTCGCGGCGCTGACCCTGATCGGCTTCGCCTCAGTGATGGTGTTGGGGCTGGTGTACGCGGAACGCAAAGTCTCCGCGCACATCCAGATGCGCGTGGGGCCGATGCGCGTTGGCTGGCACGGGATCCTGCAGACATTGGCCGATGCCGTCAAGTTGCTCCAGAAAGAAGACATCACACCGTCGAATGTCGACCGCGCCATTTATTTTTGGGCGCCGATTGTGACGTTTGTAGCCGCCTTTGCGGTCTACGCGGTCATCCCCTTCGGCCGGGGACTGGTCGTCACCGATTTGAACATCGGCATACTCTATATCCTGGCGATCACAACATTCGGCGTCATCGGATTGCTGATGGCGGGATGGTCGTCGAACAACAAGTATTCACTGTTGGGCGGGTTCCGCTCGGCCGCGCAGGTGGTCTCCTACGAAGTGCCGATGGCGCTGGCGGTGATCGGCGTAGTGATGCTGACCCAGACGCTCTCGATGGTGCAGATCGTCGGGCAACAGGAGAAATTCTATCAGTGGTATGTGTGGCGTCAGCCGATCGGCTTTCTCATTTACTTTGTCGCCGCCACCGCCGAAGTCAATCGGACGCCGTTCGATCTGCCCGAGGCCGATTCGGAGTTGGTCGCCGGATTTGTCACCGAGTATTCCGGGATGAAGTTCGCGATGTTCTTCCTCGCGGAGTTTCTCAACATGTTCACGGTCGCGGCGATCGGCACGACGCTGTTCTTCGGCGGCTGGAACGGCCCCGTGTTGCCGTCGTGGATGTGGTTTCTGATCAAAACCCTCGCCGGGGTGTTCGTTTTGATGTGGATGCGCTGGACTTATCCGCGTCTGCGGGTCGACCAACTCATGGGATTCGCCTGGAAGTTTTTGCTGCCGCTGGCGATCCTCAACATTCTGATCACCGGGCTGTTCGTCGTGCTCTTTTAATCGGCCGATGGATACGATCACACTGGTCTTCTTCGCGCTGGCGCTGTTGATCATCACGAGCGCGCTGTTTGTGGTGACGTCGAAGAACATCTTCCACTCGGCGATCTTTCTGATTATGGCGCTCTTCGGCGCGGCGGGTATGTTCGTCATGCTGGAAGCGCCGTTTTTGGCGGCCGCGCAGGTGCTGATCTATGTCGGCGCCATTGCGATCCTGATGATCTTCGCGGTGATGCTGACTGCGCGCATCGCCGACGAATCGATCATTCACACCAATGAACAGGTGCCCGCCGGACTGGCGATTGCGCTGGGACTGCTGGCGGTCATCCTCTATGGACTGTGGAACACGCCGTTGACGATCCACGGCGGCACACCGCCGTCCGGCGGCGGTCACAAGTTGGGCGAGTTGTTCCTGACAACCTTCGTGCTGCCCTTTGAAGTCGTATCGGTGTTGCTGCTGGCGGCGCTGGTCGGCGCGTTGATCATCGCGCGGCGCGATCCCGGCGCGACACCGCGTCCGAACGATCAATCAGCGGAGCAGACCGGCGCATAGGACCGATCATGCATGTCGAAATCGGACTGAGTCACTACCTCGCGCTCTCGGCGATCGTCTTTTGCATCGGCGTGTTTGGAATGCTGACGCGCCGCAACGGAATCGGTGTGCTCATGTCGATTGAATTGATGTTCAATGCGGTCAATATCACGCTGGTCGCGTTCGCGCGGTATGTCACACCGGTGGAAATCACCGGGCAGGTGATCGCGGCGTTTACCATCGCGGTCGCCGCCGCCGAAGCGACCGTCGCGCTGGCGATCGTGCTGCTGATCTACCAGCACCATCGCGGAATCGATGTGGACCGGATCAACATCATGAAGTGGTAGGGATCGCCCCCCCTCTCCCTGTGGAAGAGGGCCGGGGTGAGGGAAACATAAAACAGACATAACATCATGCTCTCCCACGCCTGGATCATACCGCTTCTGCCGCTTTTGGCGATGGTGCTGATCATGTTCGTGACGCACCGAAACCGCACGATCTCCTCGGCGCTGTCGATCGCCGCGGTCGGCATCGGCTTTGTCTATTCGTGGATCATCGCCGTCGACATCTGGACATTCCCGGCGGTCCACCGCTTCAGTATCGAATGGCTCAATCTCGGGCCGTCGATGAACATCCCCCTGGGGATTCAGATCGATGGGCTGACGGCGATGATGCTGATCGTGGTGACGACCGTCTCGCTGATGGTCCAGATTTATTCGCTGGGTTACATGCACGGCGATCCGCGTTTCTCGCGATTCTACGCGTTCCTGTCGCTGTTTACGATGGCGATGACCACACTGGTACTGGCCGACAATTTTTTTCTGATGTTCGTCAGTTGGGAACTGGTCGGTCTGGCCTCATATCTGCTCATCGGCTATTACTTCGAAAAACAGTCCGCCGCCGACGCCGGAAAGAAGGCGTTCATCACGACCCGTCTGGGCGATCTGGGATTCATAGTCGGCCTGTTGATGCTGTACACCGCGTGCGGCACGCTGGCGTTCGACGGCGTCTTCGGAGCGGTGGAATCGGGCACACTCGGCGGTGGGTACCTGGCCGCGGCCGCGGTGTTTCTGTTCATGGGCGCAATCGGCAAGTCGGCCCAGGTGCCGTTGCATGTTTGGCTTCCGGATGCGATGGAGGGCCCGACCCCGGTCTCGGCGCTGATCCATGCCGCGACGATGGTGGTCGCCGGTGTTTATCTGGTCGCGCGTTCGATGACCATTTTCATGGCGGCCGAATCGGCGGCGATGCTGGTCGCCTGGATCGGCATCATCACCTCGGTCATGGCCGCCGGCATCGGTCTGGTGCAAAACGACATCAAGCGCGTGCTCGCCTATTCGACCGTGTCGCAACTCGGTTACATGATCATGGCGCTGGGATTGGGCGGCTTTACGGCGGGGACATTCCACCTGATGACGCACGCCTTCTTCAAGGCGCTGCTGTTTCTCGCCGCCGGTTCGGTCATCCACGCGGTGCACACCAATGACATTCGCGAGATGGGCGGACTCTTCCCCAAAATGAAAACGACGGCGACTACGTTTTTTATCGCCGCGTTTGCGATCGCGGGCATCTTCCCGCTCTCGGGTTTCTGGTCAAAGGATGAAATCGTCGCCGCAACGCTGGGCCATCCGATCTTCACCGCCCTGACGCTGTTGGTGGCATTCATGACCGCCTTTTACATGTTCCGTCTCTGCTTCCTTGTGTTTACCGGCAAGCCGCGCGACCAGCACAAGTTCGATCACGCGCACGAATCTCCCCGGTCGATGACGATGCCGCTGGTCTTCCTCGCGGTGCTATCGGTCATCTCGGGATGGATCGGACTGCCGTGGCTCACGCACGGTTTCTCATCGGTCGTCTATCACGGGCATCCGCACCACGCCGAGTTTCATCTGAACCTGGCGCTGATCGCCACCACGGCGGGGTTGGCCGGAATCGGACTGGCGTACCTGATGTATTACAGGCGTTCGCTCTCGCCGGAACGCATCGGCGCGGCGCTGCCGGGCGTGTATCGGACTCTGTTGAACAAATACTACGTCGATGAGGCATACGACGTCCTGTTCATCCGCCCCTACTACGCGATGTGCCGCGGATGGTTTTGGTTCGATCAGAACATCGTCGATGGTCTGGTCAATGGCACGGGAGCGTTCGCGCTGGGCTGGGGCCGTTTCCAACGGTGGTTCGACGAGACGTTTGTCGACGGCGCGGTTAACGGCATCGGACGCGTCACGCGCGGCTTCGGACTGGTGGTGCGTCATGTGCAGACCGGTCAGATGCAAAACTATGCCTTCATCATTTTTGCGGCGCTCGTGGTGATGTGGCTGCTGCGGTGAGTGAGCGACTGTTACGACGGGAGACCAAGCAATGTCCGGCATTCTATCGTGGATGATCTTCCTTCCCATCGCGGGCAGCGTCGCTGTCCTGCTGCTGCCGAAGGACAACCACAAGGCAATCCGGTGGACATCGGTCCTGTTCACTGCGATTCCGCTGCTGCTGTCGCTGATGCTGCTGTCGGCCTACGACAGCACGACCGCCGCCTTTCAGTTTCAGGAACAGGCGGCGTGGATCCCGGCGCTGAATGTCAACTATCACCTCGGAGTCGACGGGCTGGCGGTGCCGATGCTGTTTCTGACGGCGCTGCTGTCGTTTCTGTCGATCTTCATCTCGTTTAACATCGACAAACGCGTCAAAGAGTACTTCGCCTTCTTCATGCTGTTGGAGGCCGGTATGATGGGCGTCTTCTGCGCGCTCGATTTCTTCCTGTTCTATGTGTTCTGGGAAGTGATGCTGGTGCCGATGTATTTCCTGATCGGCATCTGGGGCGGACCGCGCAAAGAATACGCCGCCATCAAGTTTTTCCTCTACACGCTCTTCGGTTCGGTCTTCATGCTGGTGGCGATCCTGGCTTTGTATTTCACCTCGATGCCGCATTCGCTGTCGATCCTCGAACACATTCAGCGCGCGCCGCAGTTGGGACATGGATTCCAATTGTTTGCCTTCGTCTTTTTCTTCATCGCCTTTGCGATCAAGATCCCGACGCTGCCGTTTCATACCTGGCTCCCCGATGCGCATGTCGAGGCGCCGACCGCGGTCTCAGTCATTCTGGCCGGTGTGCTGCTGAAGATGGGAACGTACGCGCTGTTGCGCATCTCGTTTCCGATGTTCCCCCATGCGACCAGGTACTTCGCCTTCCCCATGGCCGTGCTCGGTGTCGCCGGCATCATCTATGGCGCCTTCGTCTGCATGGCGCAGAAGGATCTGAAGAAACTGGTCGCGTACTCATCGGTCTCGCACATGGGATACTGCCTGCTGGGCATGGCCGCGGTCGGCTCGGTCGCCGGGATTTCCGGGTGCATGTTCCAGATGGTCTCGCACGGACTGATCACCGGGGCGCTGTTTATGCTGGTCGGCGTGATCTACGACCGCACACACAACCGTGAGATCGACGCTTACGGCGGCATGTGGCTGAAGGTGCCCGTGTACACCGGCGTGATGATTCTCTTCGTGCTCGGATCGCTCGGACTGCCGGGACTGTCGGGGTTTGTCAGTGAGTTCATGGTATTCCTGGGCGCGTTCCCGTATTTCAGGACAACGGTCGCCATCGGCGTGATCGGCGTGCTGTTGACGGCGGTGTACTTCCTGCGCATGATCCAGAAGATGTTTTTGGGACCGATCGCCGGGCACAGCGAACAGTTGACCGAAATCAACGGACGCGAGCTCTTTGCGGTGATTCCGTTAGGCGTGTTGATGATCGCCATCGGCGTTTACCCGTCGCTGCTGAGCGATTACATCAAGGCCACGATCGAAAACCTGGTGCGGCTGATCGGGGCCTGAGAACAGTTTGTTCGAAACGCACATGAACAACGACGAAAGAGTCAGTGCTGTCCTTCTGAGGAGTTCCGTTCCGCCGAACGCGGGACGGGACGACGAAGAATCTGCTGTTGTCCCCCCATGCGGAAAGAAACAGATGCTGCGCTTCCCTCGGCTGCGCTCGGCACAAGTCGCCCGGGATGGCACAGTGGCCATGTGTGATTTCAGAGGGTAACGCGACCAGCCATGAGCTTCGACATCGCCGCCTTCTACGCCGACTGGGACATCATCCTCCCGGAGTCGTTCCTGTTGCTATGGGGCATGGCGATCATTTTTGCCGCCGTCTTGAAGAAGGGCGGCGACAACAATTCCGGCGCGTTCGCGGTCTGGACGATCATCGGCGTGCTGATCACCGCCGCCTGGGTGGCGTACACCGGCGACGGCGCCGCGTTCGGCGGCTCGCTGGTCTTCGACCGGCTCGCTGTGGTGTTCAAGGAAGTCGTGCTGCTGGCGTTGGTGTTGACCGTGGTGTCGTCGATCGACACGGTCGGACGCTTCCCCGCGCACCGCGGCGAATACTACGGCATGCTGCTGTTCTCGGCGGTCGGGATGATGTTGATGGTCTCGGCGACCGAACTCCTGCTGTTGTATCTCGCCATCGAGCTGTCGAGCATTTCGCTGATGGTCCTGGCGGCGTATCGCAAGACCAGCAGGCGCTCGGCCGAGGCGGGCCTGAAATATGTCATCTTAGGCGGCATTTCATCGGCGATTCTCTTATACGGTGTTGCTCTCCTCTATGGACTGACCGGCACGACCGAACTGGCCGCGATCAAGACATCGCTGGAGGACATCTACACACAGAATGCCGGCTTCCCCCCCGGCGTCTTTCTGGCGCTGATCTTTCTGTTGGCCGGATTCGGATTCAAACTGGCGCTGGCGCCGTTTCACATGTGGGCGCCCGATGTGTACGAGGGCGCGCCGACTCCGATCACGGCGTTTATCTCGGTGGCATCCAAAGCCGCGGCGGTGGCCGCGTTCATTCGCGTGTTCTTCGTTGGATTGGAGTACTCGCAGTCGCTCTGGCTGCATGCGATTGCGGTGATGGCGGCGCTGGCAATGATCATCGGCAATGTCACCGCCATCGTGCAAAGCAACATCAAACGCATGCTGGCGTACTCGTCGGTCGCGCAGATCGGATACATCCTGGTCGGAGCGGTCGCGCTCGACAGTTGGGGGACCGCGTCGATGGCGTTTTACTCGCTGGCGTATCTGTTCGCCAACATGGGCGCGTTCATGTGCGTGATCGCCTTCTCCGACCAAACCGGCTCCGATGACATCAACGATTACACGTCGCTGGCGCGGCGTTCGCCGGTGCTGGCGGCGCTCTTCGCCTTGTTCCTGCTGTCGTTGACCGGGATTCCGCCGACCGCAGGATTCATGGCAAAGTATTATGTCTTTTTGGCCGCGATCCGCGCCGGATACATGTGGCTGGTGATCATCGGGCTTCTGACTTCGGTGATCGCGCTGTACTACTACGCCGGCATCATCCGCAAAATGTATTTCCCGCTTGAGCAGCCCGAAGGCGGACTGAATATGTCCGGGTCGCTGCGTCTCGCCTTAACAATCGCCGCCGTCGGCACAGTACTTTTCGGCGTCTACCCCGGCCCCTTTGTCGACTGGGTCAAGAACGCCGCCGATCTGCTGATGGCCGCGCGGTAATTACTCGAATCCATATCAGGTTCTCGTAGGGGCACGGCGTGCCGTGCCCTGACCGCGCTGACCCGGCGCCCCTGCAGAATGAACGCGCTCACACAGCACCTGCGCCGCTCTGTCAAAACCCCATCCTCCCGCTTGACACTCCATAGGGATCGAGTATGATGATATCAGACACCCCGCTTTCAGAGGCGCATTCGAGGCCAAGCCATGCGCGCACGATCCTTCAAATCCCGGCTCTCCGTCAGTGCTCTTGCAATACTGGCACTCGCGTTAGCAGACACGCAACTCGCACACTCCGCTGACGACCCTCAATCCTCGCCGTTGTTTGACCAGAGCTTGCGGCAGTCGATCGACCGGCTAGACCCCACGGCTGCACCGCTTCCAGACAGCCAATTGCCCGAAGCGACGGACGTCGCTGACACGACAATTTCGTGTATATATGAATTGGTCTGTGTCGAAGGCGATCCGGATTCCGTGGCTGAATTGGGATTGGTCATTGGCATGCACCGCAAACGGAATTCCTGCTCCAGCAGATTCAATTGTGCGCAATTCACTCAGTCGATGATCGGCTCGCTCTGCTTGTCGTGGCGCTTTATACGGTGTGAATCGACGGATCTTCCTCCGATTCCCGGCGTGTGGATGCGCGATTACTACGACGCCTGTGCCTGTGGCGGAGGCACAACACGCGACGCATCACCGACGTGCCTTGTGCCGACATGCATTATGTCGACGTGCATCGGAGGAATGACGTGTACCGGAAGTTACGTATCCTGTGCGGGAGCGCCAACCTGCGACGGACCGACTTGCGATCCGCCGACCACGTGTGATCCACTTCCTACATGCGGTCAGCATACGACTTGTTCAGCCAACACAACTTGTAGCGCAACATGCCCGGTCTACAGCAGCTGCGCCGGGCACACCGCTTGCGACGCGACCTGCACTGGCGAAACCTGCGGGGAGAATACCTGTGCTCCGGCTGCAAGCTGCCCTGTGGGTCCGACTTGTTACGGGTCGTATACGTGCGGTCACGTCACGTGTGAACGCAGCACCACATGCACGACGTGCCATCTCATTCCGACATGTGAACCCACATGCTTTTCCCCCACTTGTCCAGACTATACCACATGCGGAACCACCTGCGATGGACAGACGTGCGAGGGCAGTACCTGCTCTCCACAATTCACTTGCGACGTCTGGATATCGACCTGCGTCGGAGTCTCCTGTGACGGCGCTACCTGTGACCCCTCCTTTGTCACCTGCATAGGGCCAACATGCCTGGCGACCTGCGGCGGAGGTCTCACCTGCAACGGCGAGACTTGTATACTGTATTCCACCTGTCCGGACCATTCCACCTGTGGCACAACGTGCGTGACGTCGACTTGCTCCGGATTCGTGACGTGTGGCAATACATGTGTCACTCCAACATGCGAACAGTACTCCACCTGCGGTTACCTCCCCAATTGCCTGTTGTGCAACTGCCCTTCGCAGGGCGATCTCAACCGCGATGGACGGCTCAATCTCATTGATCTTTTGGGGTTCCTGAACATCCTGATGGATCGACCGGTGACATACCGTGCCGATGCGACCTGCCCCGCCATCGACCGCGCTGATTTGAATTGCGATGACGAACACACGATGATCGATGTCATTATCATGGTCGATTACGTGTTCCGACGGGTCGACGATCGGTGTAATCCGTGCATCCAGTAAAGTCCTGTCTCCGACCCGCCCTTGGCTGACAGTGTGGACTCTGTTTGTAGAGGCACGACGCGTCGTGCCCCTACGACCGCAGATCATCGACATGTTTCGAGTCGCCCACCGTGGTGCGACTTTGCGTATCTTCCCCGCATGTCGATGGATCATGAAAACTTCGGCTACAACGCCACGGTCATCGACCATTTCCAGAACCCTCGCAACGCCGGGGACATGGACAACCCGTCGTGCATCGGTGTGGCGCGCAATTCCGACTGCGGCGACATGCTCAAGCTGACGTTGCGCATCGACGGCGACCGCATCACCGAGGTGAAGTTCAAGACCTTCGGCTGCGGCGCCGCGATCGCCTCGTCCTCGATGCTGACACTGTTGTTGAAGGACAAGTCAGTTGCCGACGCGGCACGGATTACCGACAGCGACGTCGCCGCGGCATTGGGCGGTCTGCCGGAGCACAAGATTCATTGCTCGGTGCTCGCGCAGGAGGCGACGGCGGCCGCATTGGCCGACTGGAAGAGACGCCATCAAATCCAACACTCGTAACTCTTCGTGTGCCGGTCAGCCCTTGGGCTGACGGTCGTCGCGCAGCGGCATCGCTCACGTTTCGTGTGCCGGTCAGCCCTTGGGCTGACGGTCGTCGCGCAGCGGCATCGCTCACGTTTCGTGTGCCGGTCAGCCCTTGGGCTGACGGTCGTCGCACAGCGGCAAAGCTCACGTTTCGTGTGCCGGTCAGCCCTTGGGCTGACGGTCGTCGCGCAGCGGCAAAGGTCACGTTGATCGGAGTCCTATAGGCCCATGGCCCGCGGTCAGCCCGAGGGCTGACCCGCACCGAACGCCCGTAACTCTTTCTGGAACATCACAATCAGTGCGAACTGTCGGCGGCGCCGATTGTTATGATACATTATGGGGGGAGTGCCGATCCGGTCAGTGAATGGTGGCCACGGCCGACATCTTGAGACGGGAGCCGGATTGGGGTATTATAGGGGGAGGGACGGAATAGAGCTGATGGGCACGTTGGTCAAACACGCAGAGGAGCAGCACCCATCGGTGTCGGCGTGTGCCGTCACCGCGCGTCCGGAGGATGACGTCCTGAGGGCGCGCATCCGCGGCCAGATCGACCGTTGGGACAAACGGCTGGTGATCCTGGCGCATCATTACCAACGCAAGGAAGTGGTGCCGTTCGGCAACTTTGTCGGAGACTCCTACTATCTCTCCAAAGTCGCGTCGCAACAGCAGCGGGCCGAACACATCGTCTTCTGCGGCGTGCACTTTATGGCCGAATCGGCGCGCATCCTCTGCCGTCCCGAGCAACGCGTCTACCTGCCGAACCTGCGCGCCGGCTGTCCCATGGCCGACATGGCCGATGAGATTCAGGTCGATGATTCCTGGGATTGGCTCGGCGAGCACTTCGACCAGAAGACGATCATCCCGATTTCCTACATGAACTCGGCGGCATCATTGAAGGCGTTCTGCGGCGCCAATGGCGGATTGATCTGCACCTCGTCGAATGCCGAGGCGGCGTTTCGCTGGGCATTCGCCCGCGGCGAGAAAGTCTTCTTCTTCCCCGATGAACATCTCGGCACCAACACGGCGAATCGTTTGTGTATCCCGCGCGAACAGCGCGTGATGTTCGATCCGCTGCACCCACCGACCGATCCGGAGCCGTTTCGTCGCGCAAAAGTCATCCTGTGGAAGGGATTCTGCCACGTGCATGTCAACTTCACGCCCGATCATGTGCGGCAGGTCCGACAGCACTACCCCGGCGTCAAAGTGGTCGTACACCCCGAATGCACCGAAGCTGTCGTCGATCTGGCCGATGCCGTGGGATCGACCGCGTTCATCACAAAGTACGTTGAAGCTCAGCCCGCCGGATCGATCATCGCCATCGGCACCGAGATCAACTTGACCTCGCGTCTGGCCGACGAGCATCCCGACAAGACGATCTTTGAGTTATCGGGACAGAACTGCCCATTGTGCGTCAACATGTTCCGTACTTCACTCGAAGACCTTGCGAACTGCCTCGATGAACTCGGCAGCGATTCCCACTCCAAAGAAATCACGGTCAAGCCCGAGATTGCCCGCGACGCGCGGTTGGCGCTGGATCGGATGCTGGAGTTGAAGCAGTAGCATCCGGCCGCGAGCCGCGCACGATTCCCCGGCATCACTCAACCGACCCCACGAGGCACGGAGTCATCCGCCCGTGTCCGGCACGGGCCGGATTCGTCTCCGATTGGTCGTACTTTTGCCTCTCAGAATCCCTATTTTGTCGGTCGATGCGCGGCGAGACCATCGGACAATACCGCATCATTGACAAACTCGGCGCCGGCGGCATGGGAGAGGTCTTTCTGGCGGAAGACACCAAACTCAAGCGCAAGGTCGCGCTGAAGTTTCTGCCGGAGAGTCTGAGTGCAGTCGCTGAAGCGCGCGCCCGTTTCGAACGGGAGGCGCGCGCGCAGGCGGCGCTGTCGCATCCCAATGTTGTCGTTGTCCACGATGTGGCTGTGCACAACGGACGGCCCTTCATCGTCATGGAACATATCGACGGGATGCCGCTCGGTGAGTATTGCCTCACAGAGAGTCCGTCGGTCAGTGCGAGAATTCGTCTGGCGATAGGAATTGCCGAAGGATTGGCGGCCGCTCACCGTGCGAGTATCATCCACCGCGACTTAAAGCCCGCGAACATCTTAGTCGCATCCGACGGACGCGCGAAGATTTGCGATTTCGGACTGGCGCACGCGCGCGCCGAGGCGCAGATCACGCGCGACGGTTCGACGCTCGGCACGGCGGCCTACATGTCGCCGGAGCAGGCGCAGGGACAGCCGGTCGACCAACGCTCCGATCTGTTCTCTTTCGGATCGGTTCTTTACGAAATGCTGACGGGCCAGCGCGCGTTTGCCGGCGAGCATGAAGCGGCTGTTGTTTACTCCATCATCCACGACGACCCCGAACCACTGTCACGGTGGGGCAGCGATGTGCCGCGCGGGCTCGAGGAAGTCATCGAGCGGTCGCTGAAGAAGAAACCGGATGAGCGTTACGGATCTGCCGATGAACTGCTGGCAGCATTGCGCGAGGTGAAACGCTCACTCGATGGCGGCGTGGCGGCGGCGGGCCAGACGGACCGCGACGCTCCTTCGATTGCGGTGCTGCCGTTTACCAACATGAGCGCCGATCCGGAAAACGAATACTTCTCCGACGGTTTGGCCGAGGAATTGATCAACGCCCTGACCAAGATTCCGCAACTGCATGTCGCCGCGCGGACCTCGTCGTTTGCGTTCAAAGGACGGGAATTGGACATTCGCGAGATCGGACGCAAGCTCGGAGTCGGTACGGTGCTGGAAGGCAGCGTGCGACGGGCCGGAAAACGCCTGCGTGTCACCGCCCAATTGATCAACGTGACCGACGGATACCATCTCTGGGCGGAACGCTACGACCGCGAGATGGAGGATGTCTTCGCCATCCAGGACGAAATCTCCGGAGCGATTGTCTCGACGCTCAAAGTCAGATTGGTGGGCGAAGACAATCGCCCTCAGGTACGACGCCCCACCGCGAATGTGGAAGCATACAGTCTGTATCTGCGGGGCCGTCACTTTTGGAGCGGGCGCACCGAAGACGGATTGCAACGCGCGATCGACTGTTACCAGCAAGCCATTGCGCTGGATCCGCGCTTCACTCTGGCGCATGTCGGCATCGCCGATTGCCGGCTGCTGTCATGCTCCTATCAGTTTCTGTCCCCGGCCGATTCGATCCCGTATGCCCGGGAGGCAGCGGCCCGCGCGATGACATTGGACTCGGAATCGGCCGAAGCGTACGAGTCTCGCGCGCACGTGCACATCCTGGATGACTGGGATTGGTCGGCGGCCGAGCGTGATTTCCGCCGGGCCATTGCGCTGGACCCCGGCTATGCCACCGCGCGCAACCGGCTCGGTTTGCTGCTGTCGCTGCTGGGACGCATCGATGCGGCGCTTGAGGAAAGTGAGACCGCGCGCGCGCTGGAACCGATGTCGCTGATCATCAACAACGCGTATGCTCTGCGGGCGTTCGAGCGACGTGAGTTCGATCGGGCGCTGAATCTGGTGAGCGATGTGCTGGAGATGAAGACCGACTTCGGTCCGGCCCGCATGCTCCTGGGTCAGATCTACGAACAGTTGGGTGACTACCAGCGGGCCGTGGCCGAGCTGCACCGGGCCAAATCCGCACTGGGCTCAAGCAGCGTGGCCTCCGGCCAATTGGGGCATGCGTACGCCAAATGGGGCAATGATGAAGAGGCGCGCCTGATCCTCGAGGAACTGCACGAGCTGTCGGCACGGCGATTTGTCTCGCCTCTGAGCTTCTCCATGATCCATCTGGGCCTGGGCGAGACCGAACAGGCGCTGGAGTGGCTGGCCCGGGCGGTCGACCAGCGTTCGGTCTGGATGATCCACCTCCATGTGGCGAGTGATCCAAGACTTGACGCAGTGCGTGACAATCCGTCTTTTACCGCTCTGCTGGGCCGCATGAACCTGTCGGCGGCTCAGACGGGACCACGACGATGATCGGCAGCACGATTTCTCATTACAAAGTGATCCGCAAGATCGGCGAAGGCGGCATGGGCGTGGTCTATGAAGCCGAGGACGTCACTCTCAAGCGCACGGTCGCCCTGAAGTTTTTGCCCATCCACGCCCTCGATGATCCCGACCAGCGCGCGCGGCTGATCCGCGAGGCACAGGCCGCGGCGGCGCTCGACCACATCAACCTGAACACCGTCTACGAAATCGGCGAAGCCGACGGCCAGACCTTCATGGCGATGGCGTATGTCGAGGGCGACACCTTGCGCCAGAAGATCAAGCGCGGCCCGCTGCCGGTCGGCGAAGCACTCAGCTACGCGATCCAGGTCGCCGCGGGTTTACGCAAAGCGCACAGCCAGGGGATCGTCCACCGCGACATCAAGCCCGGCAACGTGCTGATCACTCCCGAAGGGATCGTCAAACTCGTCGACTTCGGACTGGCCAAGTTAGCCGGCGCCACCGGCCTGACCCGGACCGACTCGACTCTGGGCACAGCGGCCTACATGTCGCCCGAGCAGGCCAAGGGCGACCGCGTCGATCATCGCTGCGACATCTGGTCGCTGGGTGTCATCCTCTATGAAATGCTCGCCGGGAAGCTGCCGTTTCGCGGCGAACACGAAGCGGTGGTCATCTACTCGATCTTAAACGAGGACTACCAGCCGCTCCGCCAAGTCCGCCCCGAGGTTTCCGAAGAGATCGATGCAATTCTGGCCAGGGCGCTGGCGAAGAAACGCGACGACCGCTACGCCCAGGTCGAGGAGATGCTCAATGACCTGCGGGGGCTGCATCACGAGACCCCCGCCGATGTCACCGGCCCGGTCGGGACTGTGCGCACGACCAAGACGATTGAACCACTGAAACCGCGTCGCCCGTTGGTAATGGTCGCAATTGTGGCCGCGCTGGTCGTCGTATTCCTCGGTGGGCTGTGGTACGCGACTCTGCGTCCGCGCTCGGAAGGAGAATCGGCCACGAGTGGATTGTGGGATCCCGATGATCCGTATCATCCGCCGCTGTTGGTGCCGCCGGGCTATGTCGACCGCACCGACGAGGACGCACCGATGACTCTGGAGGGTGACTCGGCGCTGTTGGCGGCGTTCGACTCGTTGGCCGCCGACTCGATGGCCGCCGATACGGCGGGCGGCCCGCCGTTGATCGCCGTCCTGTATCTGGAGAATCTCGGCGGCAATGCGAGCGAGGCCTACTTTGCCGCCGGTGTGACTGAGGATATCATCGGCGATCTCTCGAATCTGAAAGGGTTGCGCGTCCTCTCTCGCCATCATGTTCTGCCTTACCGGGGTAAAAACTTCGACATCCGAAACATCGGCACGACCCTCGGTGTCGACTACGTGCTGGAAGGATCGATTCAGCGCGAGCGCGACCAGTTGCGCGTCAACACGCGCTTGGTGCGCGCCGACGACGGCACGCTGGAGTGGAACCAGCGGTTCGACCGCGCAGTGTCCGACATCTTCGCCGTGCAAAGTGAGATCGCCTCGGCGGTCACCGAGGCCATGAAAGTCCAGCTCGCCGATGACGAACGCGAGCGTCTCGAGCGTCCGCCGACCACCGACATTCGCGCCTACGAATACTATCTGAAGGCCCGTGAGTATCTGGCCAAGCGATCGGTCGAAGACAACAAGAACGCCGAAAGGGAATTCACTCGCGCCCTCGAACGCGACAAGCGATTTGCCGAGGCCATGGTCGGACTGGCCGAAACAAATCTGCAGAAAATCGACTGGGGCTTCGATATCGATCCGAAGTACATCGCCGAGGCTGAACGCCTGCTGAATGAGGCACGTCAAATCGACCCGCGTTCGCCCGATCTGTACCACGCGCAAAGCACGCTCTACCGCCTGACCGGTCGATCAGCCAGAGCCATCGAATCGGCCGGTGAGTTGGTGAGGATCAAACCCAACGATGCCGGTACCCGGTACACGCTGGGCATTTGCTACAGCGTCGACCGACAAAATGAACGGGCGCGCGCCGCTTTTGCCGAATGCCTCAAACTTGATCCTGATCACGCCGACGCCTACCGCTGGCTTGGTCACATCGCCTTTTGGTCCGGGCAACGTAAGCAAGCGGAGAAAGACTACACGCGCGCGTTGCAGGCCAATCCCGATGCCCCTCACCTGCGCTTCACTCTCGGCTGGTTCTATATGCAGGTCGCCTGGTTCGGACAGGCCGAAACCGAAATCGAAATGGCGCGCAAGCTGAAACCCGAGACACCGCTCTACGACGCAGCATTGGGGCATTTGCGCCTTCTGCAGGGAAAAACCGACGAGGCGATCGATCTGCTCAAACGCGCCTCCGACAGAGCGCAGATTCCCGGTGCCTTTTGGAATCTGGGTTGGGCGTATCGCGCCAACGGCAAGGACCGCGACGCGCAACGTGCCTTTGAGCGCGCGCTCAAGATCGATATGGCCGCCACGGCCATCGACCCGACCTCGGCGGAACCCGCCTATCGAGCACTGTGGGCGCGCTGTCTGCTGGGCCAGGAAAGCGATCCGTTGACCGCCATCGCCGGTCTCGATGCACGCGATCTGAAATCTCCCAACCAGGTCACACGCCCCTACTACGCCGCCGGCATTTATGCGACCATCGGCGATCAGGCGCGCGCCAACGATCAGATCCAGGCGCTGCTGAAGAAGAATGTCATCGCCAAAGAGTATCTGGCCGCCGATCCGGCCTTCACGCGCATGCAGAACAACACAGATTTCCGCAACTTGGTCGGACTCGGCCCACCCAACTGATCGATCGCCCGGCACACAGACGCCATGATCGGCCAGACGGTCGCGCAATACCGCATCCTCGAAACACTCGGGGCAGGGGGGATGGGAGAGGTCTATCTGGCGCTCGATACCAAGCTCGACCGCCAGGTCGCGCTGAAATTTCTGCCGCGCCACTTCAGCATCGAGCCGGAGGCGCGGGCGCGTTTCGAACGCGAGGCGCGCGCCCTGGCGGCGCTCAATCATCCCAATATCGTGACCGTCTTCGATGTCAGTGCGCACGACGGCCAGCCGTACATCGCGATGGAATATGTAAACGGCCGTTCCGCGCAGGAACACGCGGCGAAAGCCGGAGCCGATCAGATTCTCGATGTCGCCATCCAGCTCGCCGAGGGACTGGCGGCCGCGCACAAAGCGGGGATCGTCCACCGCGATATCAAGTCCGACAACGTCGTGGTCACCGCCGACGGACGCGTTAAGATCATGGACTTCGGCCTGGCGCTGTGGCGCGGCGGCGAACAAATCACCCGGGCCGGATCGACGGTCGGCACGGCCGCGTACATGTCGCCGGAGCAAGTGCAGGGCGGCGCGGTCGACCAACGCACCGATTTGTGGTCGTTCGGCGTCGTGCTCTATGAAATGCTCTGCGGGCGGCGCCCTTTCACCGGTGAACACACCGCGGCGCTCACCTACGCGATCACGAGCACCACGCCCGAGCCGCTGGCGCGGTATAAGTCGGACCTCCCCGACGTCTGGCAGCGCATCGTCACCAAATGCCTCGCGAAACACCCCGACGAGCGCTACCAATCCGCCGCTGACATCGCCGCCGATCTGCGCGCGCTGAAGACCGCTTCGACGATTCACGCAGCGACACGACCGCCATCCCGGACAAGGGCCCGCGTCGTCGCCGGAGCAACGATCGTCGTCTTGCTGGCGGCCGCCGCCGTGCTGATGTCGCGATTGGTCCGGACAACGGACGACGCGGCCACCGCGCCGGAACGCATCATGCTCGCGGTCCTGCCGTTTGAAAATCTCGGGTCCGACGAACAGGAATACTTCGCCGACGGCATCACTGAGGAAATCACCGCGCGGCTGGCGCGGTTGCACGGTTTGGGCGTCATCTCGCGCACCAGCGCCATTCAATACAAAAAGTCAACCAAGCCGATGCAAACCATCGGTGAGGAACTGGGTGTCGATTACATCCTCGAAGGTACGATCCGCTGGGACCGATCCGGTGAAACCGACCAGGTGCGCATCACGCCGCAGCTCATCCATGTCAAAGACGACACACACCTCTGGGCCGACAGCTACGAGCGACCGCTGACACAGGTCTTCGCGCTGCAGTCGGAGATCGCCGGCCAGGTCGCCGCGGCATTGAACGTCACATTGCTGGAGCCGGAACGGCGCGCGCTGGAATCGGTCCCGACACAGAATCTCGAGGCGTACGATCTGTACCTGCAGGCGACAGACTATTTGAACCAGCCGTACGAGGATCAATCGAACCGACTGGCCCGGGAGCTGTTGCGGCGCGCTATAGCGCTCGACTCTGGATTTGCGCTGGCGTACGCGCAGTTGTCACACGCGTACGCGATTCGCTACTGGTGGGGCGGGGATCTCTCTCATGAAATGCGCGACAGCATCAGAGCATACAGCGATCGTGCGCTGCAGCTCGATCCCGATCTGGCAGAAGGACACATTGCGCGGGGTCTTTACTATTACTGGGGATTCCGCGACTACGCACAGGCCCTGGCGGAGCTGCGGCTCGGTGAGGACGCACACCCCGCCGGGACCAGTATGCTCATCGGCGCCATTAGCCGCCGCCAGGGGCGGTGGACCGAATCGGAGAAGTACCTCCGCCGCGCCGCCGAACTCAGCCCGCGCGACGGCCGCTGGGCGATGGAGTACGGATACACGCTGTTGCTCATGCGCCGATACGCGGATGCCGCCAGGTGGTTTGACCGCACCGTAGTGCTGCTGCCCCGATTCGCCATGGGGTATGACGACCGCGGCTGGGCGCGCCTGGGCGGCGATGGCGATCTGACGCAAGCCGAAGTGGAATTGCGGAGCGCCGCATCGGCGGTGCCGGGACGGTTGGATTATTCCCTGGCGCAGATCCGCGAATGGAAGCGCGACTACGATTCGGCGCGCGCACTGGCAACGATGGATGCCGTGATGCGGGCCTACGGCGCCGACTCTGTCACGTATTACATGTTCCAGGCGCGCCTCGGCATGCACCAGCAGCGCGATTCGCTCAAGCTGGCCTATGCCGATTCCGCGATCACGCTGTTGCAGCGCCGTGTCGCCCAATACCGGGATAATGCCGAACAACATGCACGGCTGGCGTACACCCTGGGCATGAGGGGACGCCATGACGAGGCATTGGCCGCCGCGCAAAGGGCGGCCGAACTGGTGCCCCTCTCACGGGACGCGGTGGACGGCTCCGGCTATGTGCGGACCCTGGCGGAAGTATACACTATGATGGATGACCACGACCGGGCCATCGAGCTGCTGGATCAGCTGCTTTCGATTCCGTCGCTGTTGTCATATCACGATCTGCGCCTGAATCCTTTCTGGGACCCGCTGCGCGAGGATCCCCGCTTCCAGGCGCTGATCGACCGCGGCCATGTGGTGTTTTAGGGCACGTGCCCGCCGTGATCACGCCACTGTCGCAGCAGATCGTCTTCCGACGGCTGCTCGAGTTTTTCTGTTGGGGCATACCGTGATGGAACATGCCGGTTATCGCGCGAGACCACGCCGACGACGTAAAGAAACTCCGTGATCCGCTCGACTAATTGCCACGGCAGTCCGAGATCCCATGACAGTTGGGCGGTCGTCACACCGTCGTCGGCTTTGCGCGTGACGAACGCCTGTCGCACCGCGATCGCTGAGCGTTCGATTGACGCCGGCGACAGCCCGGCAATGGAATGCTTCGGCATGTAGGCGCCGCGACGCTGCCAGGCAAAGGCGATCTGCGCGCCGATGAAAAAGATCGTCCAGCTCAGGTAGAGCCAGAACAGCAACAGGGGAATCTGTGCCAAAAAACCCCACGCCGCGCGAAAGGTGTCGGCTGCGAATTGGAAGTTGAGGTACAGTTCGAGCGTCAGCCGCCACATCAGCGCCGCCGCCGCACCGCCGATGAGCGCCGCCGATTTTTGCACCGGCCCGGTCGGCATGGCATAGTAAAACACGGCGAACAGCCCCCAAGTCACCAACGAGGGGATCAGCCCGAAGAGCGATGGCAGCTCTCCCAGGATGGGTTGGAGCCATCGTCCCCATTCGCCCCACAACGGCAACGTCGAAATCAGCGCCCGCGAATTCGCCTCGGCCAGTGCTCCCGACAGCAGCGCAACGGCGATGACGCTCGGGGCAATCAGCAGGATGAGCGGATAGGCCAGCGCCGGGCGCAGCCACTGCCCAGCCCCCAAAGGGAACTTTCGGCGGCGCCGGACTACCCAGATTGCATCGAAATCGAGTTCCAGCCGCACCATAATCAACACCCCGGCGAGGATGCTGCCGGCGATGCCGATGTATCCCAGCGCGGTCAAGTCGACTTCGGCGATGGCGCGAATAAGACGCCCCGCCAGACGCGGCGCCGTCGGACTCAGATGCCGACTCAACCAATCGACAAGATACTGCTGCCATCCCAGCCGTGACGTGAGCGCCAGCGCGACCGCGCCGAGCGGCAGCATGTCAAGCAGTGTCAAATAGGCATAGTACCCGCACTTGACCCAGATCGCATCGACGAACACTCCCCGTACGACGGTGCTGACGCCGCACAGAACCCGTGGGCCCATTCCACCGCTTGTGCGCGCACGGTCCCACAACCCAATATCCAGTCGTGCGAATCTTTTCAGCATGCGATCACGACTCAAGTCAGAAATATCGCCGTATCATCGTCGATGAACCGGCGATGGCGACAAGATGATACGCCCCGAACCGGGGGTGATTCGCCAGGATCGGGATAAATAGAAGGGAGTTCATCGGCACGCGTTCGCACGACCACGAAAGGCACACGGCAGTGACACGCTGAATGTCTCGCGCAAGACGCTGTCGTCAAAGCAACAATGCATCGTGCAAAAATGATCGCGCGCCGTGCGCCCTGCGCCGATTTCATCGAAGATTGCTTAAAGTAAAATATCATGCCTGCAAGATGTTGGAGTCAAAGCGCTACAGCGCACATGGGTTCTGCACAAGCAAATCTCCTTGACTTGCCGGGCGTCCGCGTGCCACTATCGGTTGTAAACTTGTTGTGCCTTAATGCTTTAACTTTTGGTGTGGGTAAGGTG
>Ga0302046_10001417_pt1 | contig 22525 bp, 13 predicted proteins | sample RVTome_11_FD_200261 | JGI IMG/M metagenome (GOLD analysis project Ga0302046, IMG submission 200261) | Soil microbial communities from uranium-contaminated site in the Upper Colorado River Basin, Wyoming, United States - RVT147D111 (version 2) ...
CTTTCATGAGGCTCCCCGTGGATCTGATGCCCGACATCGAGTTCCCGACCCTCACCGTGTTTACCGAGTATGCAGGGGTCGCCCCGGAGGAAATCGAGAACCTCATCACGCGTCCCGTCGAGCAGGCGGTGAGCTCCGCTCCGGGTATCGAGAGGGTGAGCTCGACGTCTTCGGAAGGCCAGAGTCGGGTCCGGGTCAACTTCGAGTGGGGCACCAACCTCGACGAGGCGGCAAACGAGGTACGGACGCGTCTCGACCGCCTGCGGAACATACTTCCGGAGGACGCGGCCACGCCTTCCCTCTTCAAGTTCGACGTGTCTCAATCGCCGATCCTCTGGATGGCGGTCTCCGCCGACCGCGACTTGAGAGAGCTCAGGCAATTCGTCGAGGACCAAATTCTGTACCGTATCGAGCGGGTTCCCGGCGTCGCGGCGGTCGATCTACGGGGCGGACTCCTGCGGGAGATCCACGTGGATCTGTCCCTCGAGAAACTGAAGGCTTACAACCTCTCAGTCGCTCAGGTCGTGGACGTCATACGCCAGGAAAACCTGAACGAACCGGTCGGCCCCGTGCTGGAGGGTGAGTTCGAGCTTCTTCTGCGAACCCATGGTGAGTTCTTGGGCGTCGAGGAGATCCGGAACGTCGTCCTGACCGTCCGGGACGGAGTTCCCATCTACGTCAAGGACGTGGCAGCGGTCGAGGACTCGTTCGAGGAAATTCGCCAAACCGGACGTGTCGACGGTAAGCCCGCCATACGCCTCGCGGTGCGCAAGCAGTCGGGTGCCAATACCGTGGAGGTGGCGGACGCCGTGCGGGAGGAGATCGATCGGCTTCATCGCGACTTCCCCGACCTGGGGGTCCTCCCCATCTTCGATCAATCGAGTTTCATTCAGAATTCCATCGACAACCTGCGCAACGCCGCCATTTCCGGATCCATTCTCGCGGTCCTGGTGTTGTTCGTGTTCCTGAGGAACTTCCGCAGCACGCTCATCATCGCAGCCACCATCCCGGTGGCGGTCATCTCCACGTTCGCGCTGATGTACTTCAACGACTTCACGTTGAATACCATGTCTTTCGGCGGGCTGGCGCTCGGGATAGGAATGCTGGTCGATAACGCCATCGTGGTGCTCGAGAACATCTTCCGACACCGGGAGGCGGGAAAATCGCGTCTCGATGCTTCCTTGGACGGGACCATGGAAGTCTCGAGCGCGGTCGTCGCGTCGACTCTCACTACGCTGGCCGTTTTCGTGCCCATGGTTTTTCTCTCCGGCATGTCGGGCATCATGTTCAAGGAGTTCTCCTACGTCATTGCCTTCTCCTTGGTATGCGCGCTTCTCGTGGCGCTCACCATCATCCCCGTTCTCTGCTCGAAATACTTGAGCTTGAAGGAGCCGTTTGCGATGCGCCATCCCGCCGTGGAGCGTGTCGTCGACGCCAGCAGCCGGATGCTCGCGACCCTCGACGAGGAGTACCGGCGTCTTATCGGCTGGGCGCTCGGCCATCGGCGCACGGTGGCTTTGGGTGTCATCGGGCTCCTGGTCGGCGCGTTGCTTCTGACACCGCTGCTCGGTGCGGAGCTGATGCCTCAGACCGATGAAGGCGAGGTGAGCGTACGCGTCGAGCTTCCGTCGGGAACACGGATGGAGGTGACCGACGCCGTGTCCGCAGAGATCGAAGAGATCATCCGGCGCGATGTCCCGGAGGCGGAGCACATCCTGGCCGAGGTCGGCGGAGGAGGCTGGCGAAACTCCCAGACCCACACCGCGGACATTCGCATCAAGCTGGTCGACCGAAGCGACAGGCGCCGTTCCAGCCAGGAAATCGCCACGATGTTGCGGCCCAAGCTGTCGCTTCGTCCCGGAATGACGGTTTTCGCGCGACCTTCCGGTGGGCAGTTCCTCGCGCGCCTCGGCCGAAGCAACAGCGATCGCCTCAGCGTGGATATTCGCGGACACGACATAGACGTCGCCCGCGATCTGGCGCTCCAGGTCAAGCACGTCATGGACAACGTGCCGGGTGTCGCCGAGGCACAGATTAGCCGTCAGGAGGGAACGCCCGAGATGCGCATTCGGGCCGACCGCGACAAGGCGGCGACCATGGGGCTCAACGTCTCCGATCTCGCGAACACGCTCCGCACCACGGTGGGCGGACGTATCGCCTCGCAGTTCAGGGAGCGCGGCAAGGAGTACAACATCCTGGTCCGCCTTCAGGAGGAAGACCGCCGCCAGCTCGAGTCCGTGGCGCAGGTTCCGGTCTACACGCCGCTGGGAGATACCGTAACGATCGAGAGCCTCGTCCGCATGGAGCGCGGCGAGGGGCCGGTGAGCATCGAGCGGCAGGACCAGGAACGTATCCTCTCGGTCACCGCCAACGTCGAGGGCCGCGATCTCGGTAGCATCATGGGTGACATCGAGGCGGGTTTGCGGGAGCTTTCCGTCCCCACCGACTTCGCGATTATCCAGGGAGGCGAGTACGAGGAGCAGCAGAAGTCCTTCCGCGCGCTTCTCCTTTGTTTCATTCTTGCCGTCATCCTGGTGTACATGGTGATGGCCGCTCAATTCGAATCGCTGCGCGATCCGCTGGTCATTCTCTTCTCTATCCCGCTCGCCGGGATCGGAGTCGTGCTGATGCTCTTCTTGACCAACACCACCTTCAGCATTCAGGCCTTCATCGGAACCATCATGCTGGCGGGCATCGTGGTCAACAATGCCATCGTTCTGGTGGACTACATCAATCTCCTGCGGCGACGTGACGAGTTGCCGCTGCGGGAAGCGGTAGCGGTGGCGGGCCAGAGACGCCTGCGTCCCATCCTCATGACCACACTTACGACGTGTCTGGCCATGGCACCCATGGCCCTTGGATTGTCCGAGGGCGGCGAAGTCCAGGCGCCCATGGCCCGCGTCGTCATTGGCGGATTGCTGACCTCCACGCTGATCACGCTGGTGCTCATCCCGACGCTCTACGCCACCGTCGAGGAATACTCTTTGCGAGAGCGTAAGCACGTCACGGCCGAAGACGACCGCGGGGCGGAGGAGCCTTCTCCCGCTTAGGCTCGGCCGTACCGCTCAGGCGTCGAGGGACGCCATCGCGGCGGTCAGTCCCGCGGACAGATCTACGCGGTAGTCCTGCGCGGCGAGACCGCTCGACAAGCAGGAGAGAACGAACAGGATCTTCTCAGGCGAGGAGTTGTAGCCCATCAGTCCGACGCGCCACACCTTGCCCTTGAGCGCGCCGAGCCCGCCACCGATCTCGAGGTTGAAGGTCTCGAGGAGATAGCCGCGGAGCTTCGCGTCGTCGACCGCTTCCGGAATCCGAACCGCGTTCAGAGACGGCAGGCGGTACTCCGGCGCAACCAGCATCTCGAGACCCATCGCCTCGATGCCCGCGACGAGGGCGCGATGGTTCTCGAGATGTCTCCGCAGGCGATTCGAGAGGCCCTCCTCTTCGATGAGCAGGAGCGCTTCGAGAAGCGCGTAGTTGAGCGTGCTCGAGCTCGTATGGTGGTACCCATTACCGGTCCAGTACTTGTCGAGCAGCATCGCGTCGAGGTACCAGCTGCGGACCGAGTGCTTTCGCTGAGCGATCGACTCCACGGCCCTGGCGCTCAGCGTGACCGGCGCTAGCCCCGGTGTGCTGCCAATGCATTTCTGGGAGCAGCTATACGCCGCGTCCACGCACCAGGCATCGATCTTCACCTCGACGCCGCCCAAGGAAGTCACGGTGTCGAGGAGAATCATCACGCCATGCTCCTCGGCAAGCTTGGCGATCTCGTCCATCGGCTGTAGCACGCCGGTCGAGGTCTCGGCGTGAACGAGCGTGATGACTTTGAAGGAGCCTGTCTTCAAGGCCTTCGCGACGCTCTCGGGATCCGTGGGGCGACCCCATTCGCTCTCGAGGAGCGTGATGTCCGCCTCTTGCCGCTCCGCCATCTGGCGGATGCGATCCCCGAAAAAACCCTGAACGCAGACCAGAGCGCGATCACCGGGGCCGAGGAGATTCGCTACACAGAATTCCATGCCCGATGTCCCGGTACCTGGCGTCGCCTGGGTCAAAGCGTTCTTGGTGTCGAATACGATGCGAAGCCTCTCGCGAATCGCGTCGAGCGTCCTCAAGTACGCGGGATCCAGGTGACCGATGACCGGCGTGAGTAGTGCCTGATAAACGCGGGGGTGCAGGTCGAGTGGTCCCGGCCCCATGAGCGTCCTCTGCGGGGCCTTAGGTCGATCCATCGCAGCAGTCTCCTTTACTCGAAGGGCGCACCGTGGCGCCGGGTTGAACCGCCAACTTTAATACGTCTGGCTCGCCGAGCGCCAGTGAGAAAAGACCCGAGCGACCGGGTTGGGCGAGGATGGGAGTCTCAGCGGTGAACGAGAGTGCTTGGCTACCGGTTTCCGGGCGGCGGGGAGCTCTCCAGATGCTCCTTGAGAGCTTTGACCGGTTCCTGATCGGGGTCGAGCTGAAGCGAGCGCTCGATGTACTCGAGCACCTTGTCACGCTGACCCATTTCGCCGTAGCAGACGGCGAGAGCATTCAGAATGGCGGTGGTTGGCCTACGGCGCACCAGACTGGCCTCCAAGAGCTCGGCGGCCCGTCGGTAGTTCTTCAATTGATATTGAGTGTCACCGAGCGCAAGCATCAGGTCCACGTTCTCGGGATCCCGAACGTAGGCGGGCTCGAGGAGCCGGACCGCCTCATCCGGCCTGCCCTCTCCTAGGAGCAAGACAGCGAGATTCAGCCGGGGCGCCGTCAGGTCCGGATTCGCTTCGAGCGCCTTCTGTGAAGCCTCTCGCGCCTTCGCCACGTCCCCCAACCTCAGGTACTGATCGGCCAACGCCGCCTGCACGACCGCCTGGTTCTCGCCTTCGACGCCTTCCCGCGCCACCCAGGGACGCAAGATTTCGGCGCGTGGCGAGATCTCGAAGTCCGCCGACCGGGTGTCGACGACCTCGCCGGCCGGGTCGCTGAGCTCGGCGATCAACTGGTACCGACCGCCCACCATCTCCGCCAGGCTCAACGTTGCGACAATCGGCTCGCCCGCATAGTCCGCGATGGCGGCGCTTCGCGAGACGAGCGTTTGCGTGGGATCGACCTGATTGACGACGCGAAGAGAAAGCTGGTGCTGACCGCTTGCGTTCTCTACCGGAACATACGCCTCGAGCGTGTCGCCCGCGGCGTAGACGCGCTTGGCGTTGGGCTGAAGCCTCAACGTTCCGAGCTGGTAGCTTCGGTACGCTCCGTCACCGCCCGCTTGCCGCTCGCTCCCGTAGAGCAAAACGGGAACGTCCAAAGAAGGAGCCGAGGAGCGATCTTGAACCTGGAGTGACGTCTCGAAAATCGTGTACTCGTGCCGGGCCTCGTTCTTCAGCACGACCCGGAAATGGAACGCGCCGGGCACGAGGGGAAACATGTCCCGGTAGGAGAAGGGGCGGTAGCTCACGTCCGGGAATTGGGCCTCGGTCAAGTTGACGTAGACATCCCGGTTGAGCTGCACCACGGGACGCTCGTCGAGCGTCGTCACCTCGCCCTGCAAGACCAGACGGGTATAGTAAGTCTTCTGATCCTCGTCATGGACGAGCGTGAGGTGCTGCGGCTCGATCTCGATGCTGTAGTGAACGAAGCTCGTGCCGTCCGGGCCGGGCAAGACGTCCACCGCCCCCATATTGGGAACGTAGTTGAAGAGATAATCGGTCTCCACGAGCCCGCGCGCGTCCCGGGCCGCGTCCACGTAGCTCGTGTCCAGCCGGCGAAAAGGTGTTTCATAGATCTGAGCCAGGACGATCTGAGTATCGAGACCCGCGAGAGTCGGATCCATGACGTTCGAGTACCCTCCCCTATCCGCCTGCATACTGACCGAGGCATGGGCAAGCTCTGGAGATACCGTCTGTAGCTTCTGATAGATGCTCAGCCGTGGATTGTTTGGATCGATCTGCTGAGGGCCGGCAACGAGGTCTTCCATCTGGTCGATGGCGTGATTGAAGAGCTGGTAGGGCCCGGCGACGCCCTCTCGGAAGAAGAGCAAATAGATGGGCGGTAACCCCGTCTCCCGGTCCGCCAGATAGAACCAGAGCTCGGTGGGATAGATCCACCCGACGCCAGTGAAGCTCTCGCGACTGTCAGGTTCGCCGAGAATGATGTACATCTTGCCGCGATCGGTCATCCATCCTGGGACGGCAGACTCGCGTCCCAGTTCCCGATTGGCGAAATCGATGCGCCGATAGTGCTCATCCCGGAGCTCGTTGGCGGGAGTCAACCGATCGGGATCCCGCCGCCGCCAGAAGGCTTCGATGAAGGCATCCCACTCACCGATCGTCCCGAGCTCGAGAAAGGCCTCGCGCTCCCGGTCCGTGATGATGTAGACGACTTCCTTCTCCAGCCAGTCGCGATATTCCTCGGGAAGGCTCTCCAAAGGATCCTGCGGGATCACCGCGGTGGGTGACGCTGCCGTCAGGGCGGCACCCAGGAGAAGCAAGGCGGCGGTGGTTCTCGGGGAGCTGCGCAGGATAAACATGAGCAAGACCTCGCCTTCAAACTAGCCTTGCGGGCGAAGGAAAGTCAACCGAGGAAACTCGACGGAGTGCCAAGAAGAAGGGCCCACGCCACCAGCCCAGAAGACCAGCGGCGTGAGCCCCTAATTCAGCAAACGAAAAACTAGAACCGATACTGCAGGTCGATCTGGAACGACCGAGGCGGCTGCAGGTTGCCCGGCTGCAAGAAGATCGTCGGGCCGGAGTACTCCCGGTTCGCGCCTCCGCGGGCCCACTCGAAGCCGTCCCCGCCGTTGGTCAGGTTCAGGATACTGCCCCCGACCAGGGCCTCATGCGTCCCACCGAGCGGGATCCGATACTGCAGCTTGAGCCCCAGTTGGACGACCACAGGCAGGAGCTCCTGTCCCTCGGATCGCGTGGCGAAGCGAAAACGCTCCCGGGTCGACAACGGATTCGACTGGCGCGACCCCGTCACCGAGGTCACCGTCGATGGCCCGAACTGGGTAACCTCCGGGTCGCTGCTAGACAACCGGAAGACGATGGGCCCGCTCCAGCTCGGCTTGATGAACGAGAGGTTGCCCGACACCTGGATGCCGAAGGGAGCATGCCACGTCCCGGCCGTCCGCACCGAGTACGGAAACCACATGTTGGCGTTCGTCGAGCCCGGCAGGCTGTCGCTGTCCGCGGGACCGCGCGTCCGATGGAGCAGCTTGTTGTTCGGAAACGCATCCGGTGCTTGGAAGCGCGCCGGGTCGTGCGGGTTCCACGTCCCGTTGATGTGCTGCCACTGCTTGTGGACCGCCACCGTCGCCTGGAAGCCCTGGGAGAGGTTCTTGGCGAGCGTGATCTGCAGGGCCCGGTAGGAGATCGTACTCCAATCGTTGTTCGTAAGCTGATCGACTCGGCCCTGATCGGGATCGACGAGGCCGAAGCCGATGAAGGGCTGGAACGGCCCGTCCGGGTAGATCCCGTTGATGTCGAGCTCGCCCCACTGGTTGTCGATTTCCCGGAAGACGCCCGCCACGTCGACGGCGATCTCGCCGGGGAACTGCCGCCGGTAGCCTACGATGAACTCGTCGATGATAGGCTGGCTCAAGTCGTCGGCGTACTGATCCGTCAAGACCTGATTGCTCTGCGGCGGCGTGATGATGACCGAGCTGAAGCTCCCGTCGAGGTCGACGTCGTACTCGTCCCTTAAAGCGATCGAGGGCGATCCGCCGAAGGAAGCGACTGGGTGCCGGCCTCCCTGGAGCTGCTCGTGGACCCGCGTGTAGCTGGCCCGGAATACGTTTCTCGCGTCCTCGGTGATCAGATACGACACGCCCAGACGGGGGCCGATCTCCGTGCTCGACTGATATTGGAAGTTGCGACCCACGTCGTCCCGCCGGATCACGTCGAATCGCACGCCCAAGGTCGCAGTCAACCGGTCGTTCGGCTTCCAGGTGTCTTGAACGTAGAAGCCATTGTCGAGATCTTCACCGTCAGCGCTCACTTGTGTCAGGCTGCTGGTGACGAACTGGCGGTGGAAGGGAAAGGTTCCCGACGTGGGATCTCCGGGGACGTTGAGCGCCTGGTCTTCTATGACGAACCCGTTGTTCAGGTACACCTCGGTGCGGTCGTATTGGTTGCGAGGGAGCAGGTAGAAACCGGTCTCGATGGTATGCGAGCCGGCCGCGTTGTCTTTGTACCAGGTCAGATCCCCGCGCAGCATCAAGACCGACGCGGTGTCGAACTGCATGCAGGCCGTGCATCCCACCGATTGGTTGGCGCCCGTCTCATAAATCGTGCCCGAGCCCTCGAGGACTCCCCCCGACTCTTCCGCGGAATCGTGAACGAAGATGCCGGGGCCGTCACGCAGCAACCCCTCGTAGCTCGACTCCGTGTTGCCGCTCTTGTTGTTGTAGCTTGCCGCAAAGCTCGTCGTGACGTTGTTCCCCCATACCGACACCAGCTTGCCGCCGTACATGTCCCCGCCGGTGGACAATACTTCCAGCTGCTCCGTTGCGATTTGCGATGTCGTCAGCAGGTCGAGCCGGTCGTTCTGCCACACTCCCGAAAGGGTGTGCTGGTCGGAGAGCTGGCCCGTGACCTTCACGAACGGCTGCAAACCGTCGAAGTCATTGTTCTCCCACTCGGACTGGGGTACGCCCGAGAGCGCCTCGAGAGTCTCGGTCCGCTCGACGTCCTTGGAGGAGTTGGTCAGGTTGTTGGTGACGCGGACCGCACCGAAAAACCACGCCTTGTCCTGCACCACCGGGCCACCCAGCGACAAATCCCACTGGTTGATCTGCCTGCTCGCAGGCGTGCCTTCGCCGCCGGTGTTGTCGTTGAACCAGTCGATGTTCTGGTAGGTCCACCCCGCCGAGCCGGAGAGCGTGTTTCCGCCGCTCTTGGTCACCGCGTTGATCGTGAGACCGTAGCCCATCGGGGACGTGGCGTCGATGCCACCCAACTTCACCTGGGTATCCTCGATCGCCGCCGTGCTAAGACCGGTCCGGTTGACGTTCGAGTCGTTGTAATTGTGGGCCGCCAGGCCTTCCATCATCAGGATCGCGTCCCGGTGATCGACGGCGTTACCGAAGTAGTTCTGGCGCCCGCTGCCATCGTTGTGCGGGCGCGTCAAGACGCCCGGGGTGAAATCGAGGACGTCGCTCCAGTACTTACCGTCGGAGACGGGTACCTCACGCTGGAATTCTCCCTGAATGTTGAGGAGGTTACTCGGACGCGTCACCTCCAGCATGGGCGACTCCGCCGTAACGGTGATCGTTTCTTCCACCGCCCCCACGGTCAGCACCATGTCCACAGCAAAGTTAGCCCCGGCAGGAAGCCGGATGCCTTCCTGTTTGTAGACCGCGAAGCCGGTCAGCTCCGCGGTCAGGGTGTAGTCACCGGGCGGCAAGTTCGACAGCCGGTAGTAGCCGCGAGCATCGGTCACGGCCGTACGCGGCGTGATCAACGCAGGACTGGTCGCGGTGATCGTCACGCCGGGCATTGCCCCTTGCTGCTCGTCTCTGACGTAGCCAGTGAGGCTCCCGTCCCCGATTTGAGCCACGGCGTCGCTGACCGCCAGGCCCATGACGAGGACCAGAGACACCACTAACCCCAGTGCCTGTCTCCTTTTCATCTTCATCGATTCCTCCTTGAATACGAATGGTGGGGAATGCTGGCCGGTACTGGCGGCGCTGCTGGCTGACCCGATCTGCAACGATTCCTGAATGTATACAGTAAGCTCAGACAGTTCGTTACAGTCCCCATTCGATGGACCATATATTCCTTTTTTTCGACCTTGTCAACGCGAAACTAGCTTCTCCGCATAACAAGCTAACTCCATGGGAACCCATAGGTTTGTAGGGTGGTGACGATCTCCGAGCGGTTGAGAATCGAGGACACAGTATGCTGTCGAAGAAAACCCAAGGATGGATTTCCTCCTTTCTTGTTCGGGGTCGGTGCCGTTTGTTCCTCCAGGGGGACGACCTAGACAAACCCCCCAATGCCGCAGTCCAAGCAAATTCAGTGCCAGACATTTCAAGAGAGACGGCTACACTAGACACCTTTTAGAATCAATAGCTTCCACCGAATCTAAGTGGAAGACAGAATACAGAAATCTGTTTATTCTCCGGTTTTCTGGATCCATGAATCCAAAAAGCCGGATGTTCTACGTACGGAAGTAACGCTTCGTGTTACCGCCCACGAGCATGGAATTCGAACCCAGCCCCCGACCTACGAAAGGTAAGGCCGGCTACATCATCGGAGCATCAAGATTTGACATCGTGATGTCCCACACCTAGAATAGTAAACATGAGAACGACGGTCAACGTAAGAGCAGAAGCACTCAAGCTGGGCAAGAAAAAGGCGAGGGAGCTTGGCACCTCGCTGGGCGAAGTGATTAGTGAAGCGATCCTGACGGTCTATCGGGAACGGCCGGCCCGAGCACCTAAGATCCAATACGAGATTCCCGTCTCGGGTGAGGGTGGGCTACTGTCCGGAGTGGATCTCGATAGCACCGCCGCCTTGGAGGACATCATGGAAAGACGGAAGTGAATCTGTTGGACGTCAACGTTCTCATCTATGCCTTTCGGAAAGATAGTACTAGGCACGAAGAATATCGAAGCTGGTTGCTGCAGCTGATCAACGGAGACTCCGCGTTCGGACTTTCCGAGCAAGTTCTGTCCGGGGTCATTCGAGTTACGACGCACCCACGCGTCTTCAGGCAACCGAGCAAACTGGAGGAGGTGGTCGGCTTCGCCGAGGGTCTACGTCACCACCCCGCTTGTCGCCTTGTCAATCCTTCCGTCGACCACTGGCCCCTGTTTGTGAGCTTGTGCAAGCGGGCCGACGTAAGAGGCAACCTTGTTGGAGATGCCTGGCTCGCGGCGCTGGCGATCGAGAACGGGTGTACTTGGATCACGACCGACCGTGATTTCGCCCGTTTCCCTCGACTGAAATGGAAGCACCCGCTGGATCACGACAGGGTCCTCGAGAACCCAGGCTAAGTGGCGAAGGTGGCCTAAGCCCGCCCTCACTCGCAGTCGATCCCAAGTCGTTCGCGACACGCTACAAAGAGCGCGTCACTCAAACGGTGGAAGGCGGAGCTCGGAGAGCATTTGCCAGAAACAGTTCCTCACGTCGGGGACATCGAACGTTATGTAATAATGTTGAAAGGAGGAAGCCCCGAGTGCGAGTGTGAGGTGCCACGAATCTTTGTCAGCGGCGGCTCGTGGTTGTATGATTCACGAGGAGCTATCTGGGTCCAATGTTTTCGGGCGCGTATCCCGGACACGAGCTCGCACAGGAGGTTCCATCATGCGTTTCGTCTCGGTCTCCGTCGTCTTCCAGATCCTAATGGCTGGTCACGCTCTCGCCGAGAACTGGCCGCAATGGAGGGGACCTCAGGGAAACGGAGTCTCCCCGGAAATAAACTTGCCCGCCCGTTGGAGCACTGACGAGAACGTAGTCTGGAAAGCACGATTACGCGGCGTCGGTGTCTCTTCTCCGGTAGTGTGGGGAGATCGCGTCTTCGTGACCTCTCAGCTCGGCCAAAGCGCGCTGCGTGCAGGCGATCATCCCACTCTGGCCCGCGACGAGAGCGTCGTCGACGAGAGGCCCTTGAGCGGGCCGGAGAACGAATCTCCGGACACAGTCCATTTCTTGATAGAAGCGTTCCACCGCACCGACGGGCGCCGACTGTGGGACTACTCGGTCGAGGCGGAGGGAACGATGAACGAGGTTCATCGGAAGCACAACCTCGCCAGCCCCAGCGCGGTCACCGATGGGGAGCGGGTCTATGCCATCTTCGGAACTGGGCAGGTGGTCGCCTTGGACATGGATGGTGCGCTCATTTGGAAGCGTCACCTCGGTGCGGAGTACGGGCCCTTCGAGATCAATTGGGGACCAGGCAGCTCTCCCACTCTCTATCAGAACCTCCTGATTTTGCTTTGTGACTACGCTCCCGCCTCTTACCTGCTGGCGGTCGACAAACGCACGGGCCAGAACGTCTGGAAGGTCGATCGCGGAAACGGAAAGTCCTCTTACAGCACGCCTACGGTCGTGACCGGCGCGCAGGGAGACGAGCTCATCGTGAACTCGAGCGAGCGTCTGGACGCCTACCGACCCGCGACCGGTGAGTTCCTGTGGCACACCGGCGAGTCCAACCGCTTTCCGATACCCGTACCTTCTGCCCACGATGGCATCATCTATACCAGCCGCGGATATCGCAGCGGCCCTTACATGGCCATCCGAACCGGGGGTCGAGGAGACGTTACCGCGACTCACGTGGAATGGAGCGTGCCGACCGGAGCTCCTTATATTTCTTCCGTCGTTCACTACCAGGATTTGCTGTACATGGCGGAAGCCGGTGTCGTCACGTGTGTCGACGCCCGGACCGGAGAAAGGGTCTGGCAGGAACGGGTCGGCGGCATCTTCAGCGCCTCCCCGGTAGCCGGCGATGGAAAAGTCTACTTTGTGAGCGAGACTGGCGAGACAGTGGTGCTCGCTGTTGGGCGAGAGCCGAACATTCTGGAACGAAATCAAATCGAGGGTCGCCTCATCGCCTCACCGGCAATCTCCAACGGGCGGCTCTACCTTCGGACGGACGATCACTTGGTGAGCATCGGCGAGTAACGAGCATCGTCCCAGGTCGATGCTTACTCGACCCGCGAGCCGTCCGATACTCTGATTTCCGGGTTGACGTCCGTGCGTCGCGACGGGCTCACTGGCGAAGCGAGAAAGAGAGAGAATGACGAACCGAGGCCGACTCTCCGAACACCGAGTAGCCCTCTTTCTGGTCCTGCTCACCTTCCAGTCTTCATGGCTAGCCGCGCTTCCCTCACAGGGTGAGAACTATGCCGCGATCCGGGCCACCAAGCGCGTCGAGGCCGTTCGCATCGAGGAGTCGATCATCATCGACGGACGTCTCGACGAGGACGTCTGGTAGCGAGCCCAGCCGGCGGACGAGTTCTATCAGCAATCCCCCGACGAGGGCGAGCTCGCCACGCGGCAGACCGAGGTGCGCTTCCTCTACGACGACACGACGCTCTACGTGGGAGCCATGATGTACGACGACCAACCGGAGGGACTGGTCATCAACGAGCTCACCCGCGATTTCGGCGGCAGCCAGAGTGATACTTTCGGTCTCATTCTGGATCTGTTTGGTGACGGGCAGACCGGCTTCGGTTTTCTCATCAACGCCGGGGCGCCACGCGCGACACGCAGGCCTATGACAACGGACAAAACAACGGTAACTGGCACGGCGTCTGGTTCTCCCGCACCGCGATCTTGGAAGACGGCTGGAGCGCGGAGTACGCGATCCCATTCAAGACACTGCGATTTCCCAACCAAGAAATACAGGAGTGGGGAATGAACATGGTTCGCTGGTCGCGACGCATCAACGAGATGTCTCTCTGGTCGCCGGTCCTAAGACCGCAGCGGCACTACACCGTCTCCGAGGCCGGTTTGTTGACCGGGATCCGGGCACAGAGCTCGAGCGCGAACTTCCGCGTGAAACCCTATGTCCTTGGGGAGGTGGATCAGCTGCTTGTCGCAAGCGACGAGTACGAGGCCGATGCCGGCGTCGACATCAAGTTGGGGCCTTACCTCCTCGCTCGTTCTCGACGGAACCTTTCGTACCGATTTCTCCCAGGTGGAAGCCGACGCCCAACAAATCAACCTGACTCGATTCAGTCTCTTTTTCCCTGCGAAACGCGAGTTCTTTCTCGTTCCCTGAGAAACGCGAGTTCTTTCTCGAGAGCCCGGGAAGCTTTCAAATCGGCCTCGCCGCGCCGGGCGGCGAGAATCGTCGGGACTTGCTGCCTTTCTTCACCCGACGCATCGGCCTTTCCTCGAACGGTCAACCGATCCCGGTCCTGGGAGGGGTTCGATTGACCGGCCGCGAGGGGCCTTGGGGTATCGGCTTACTCAACATGCAGACCGAGGACTACAAGATCGAAGACGTGGTGCTGCGCCCGGCCGATAACTTCACCGCCGTCCGGATGACACGGGATCTGATGCCGGGAACCTCGTTGGGCGGGTTCTATTTTGGGAGAGAATCGGGCGGCGACGTCACGTTCAACCGCGTCGCCGGACTGGACCTGCTCACCCAGCCGACGCGCAGCCTGCGCATCGAGGCGTTCGCCATGAACAGCTCGACCGATGGCGCTCCCAACGACTGGGCGGGTCGCGCCGGCTTCAGCTACGAGAGCAACACCAACCGCGCCTATCTGTTTCACCTTCACGTCGGCGATCGCTTCCGTCACGACTTGGGGTTCGTGCGACGTGACGACGTCGGGTTGACTTTCGCTAAGTACGAAAAAATCCTGCGGCCCCGCGCCACGTCCCAGTGGATCCAGGAATACACGCTGGGCGGCAAGGTCGAGGCTATCAAGACAGTGGCTATCAAGAGCTAGAAACTCGCGTCGCCAACTTGTCCTACAACATGAGCTTTCAGGATGGCGCGAGCTTCTCGGTGAATTTCGACGACACTTACGAGCTTCTCGAAGAGCCGTTCGACATCCGGCCCGACATCATCATTCCTCCCGGCGACTACGATTTCCGTGAAGTGAGCGTCAGCTATGCCTCGAACCGCAGCGCCTCGCTATCGGGAGACATCCAGTACAGAGACGGCTCGTTCTGGGACGGGCACCGCAAGTACGTCACTGGCGGTCTTCGCGTCCGATTCAACGAGCACATCGCGGTGAGCGGAAGCTATGAGAGAAACAGCGTCGACCTCACGGAGGGGAGTTTCGTCACCAACCTGGGGACCGTGAATCTCGACTGGTCGTTCACGCCGCGGATGTTCTTGAACGCCTTCGTCCAATACAACTCCGACACCGACGCTTGGCTTTCCAACATCCGGTTCAACTTGATCCACCGGCCGCTCAGCGACGTCTTCATCGTGTGGAACGAGACGCGCCAGAGTGGCCTGACGCTCCGCTCGGTCATCGTCAAATACACGCACATGTTTTCGTTCTGATCGAGGACCGCGCCTCGACACATCACGACAAGCAATTACATTTCCAGACGAGAGCCCTGGGTAAGATGTATGCTGGGTTTTTGTATGAGTAACGTCCCTCGCGGCTTCAGGCTACCTCCGCTCGTCCTCACTCTGATGATTGCGCTGCCTTCGTTCGCCGCCGGGCCCCCCGCCCAGGGAAGGGAGAACTACGACGAGATCCGTGCCGGAAAGCGCGTAGAAGCGATTCGCATCGAGGAGCGGATCGTCATCGACGGTCATTTGGACGAGACGGTTTGGCAACGGGCGCAGCCGGCGGTGGACTTCTATCAGCAAGAGCCCAACGAGGGCGAGCTCGCCAGCCGCCCCACCGAGGTGCGATTCCTCTACGACGACACCATGCTCTACGTCGGGGCCATGTTGTACGATGACGAGCCGGAGAAGCTGATTACCAACGAGCTCAGGCGCGAGTTCAACGGGCGGCAAAGCGATTCCTTCGCGCTCGTGCTGGATGTCTTTCGTGACGGACAGACCGGCTTCGGTTTCCTGACCAATCCAGGCGGTGCGATCCGAGACACGCAGTCCTACGACAACGGGAGGAATGACCCTAACTGGAACGGCGTCTGGTTTTGCCGCACCGCTATTCTGGAGAACGGTTGGAGCCTCGAGTTCGGCATCCCTTTCAAGACGCTCCGCTTTCCCACCCGGGAGGCGCAGGAGTGGGGGCTCCAGATGTCGCGGATGATCCGCCGCGAGAACGAGATGGCGATGTGGTCGCCCGTCCCCAGGCCTTTCACGCATTACCGGGTCTCCGACGCGGGCTTGCTCACCGGGATCCAAGCACAAAGCTCTGGAACGAACGTCCGGGTGTTGCCCTACGCCAAGGCCGAGACCGAGCAGGGCCTCCCCGACAGCGATGACTTCAGCGGGGATGGTGGTGTGGATGTCAAATGGGGTCTCACGTCTTCGCTGGTCCTGGACGGGACGTATCGCACCGACTTCTCCCAGGTGGAGGCCGATGCCCAGCAGATCAACCTCACGCGATTCAGCCTTTTCTTCCCCGAGAAGCGCCAGTTCTTTCTCGAGAGCCCGGGAAGTTTCCAGATCGGCCTCACCTCGCCGGGCGGGGAGAATCGTCGAGACTTGCTTCCCTTTTTCAGCCGCCGTATCGGTCTATCCTCACGCGGTCAGCCCATACCGGTGGTGGGAGGTCTACGACTCACCGGGCGGGAGGGTCCCTGGGGAATCGGAGTCCTCAATATGCAGACCCGCGACTTCGAGGAGAGGACCGGCGACCTGCGCCCCGCGGATAATTTCACGGCCATCCGCATGACGCGTGACGTGGCACGGGGCTCCTCCTTGGGAGGTTTCTACTTCGGACGGGAATCCGACGGCACCGTGACGCACAACCGCGTCGGCGGGCTCGACCTGCTGACGCAGCCGACCCGTACGCTCCGTATCGAGGCCTTCGGCATGCAGAGCACGACCGATGGCGCCCCCAGCGATTGGGCGGGCCGGGCGGGATTCAGCTACGAGGGCAACACCAACCACGCCTATCTCTTCCACCTTTACGTCGGCGATCAATTCCGCCACGATCTGGGCTTCGTGCGCCGCGAGGACATCGGGATGACCTTCGGCAAGTACGAGAAGATCTTCCGTCCCCAGGCCATGTCCCGGTGGGTGCGCGAGCATACCTTCGGTGCCACGCTCGAAGCCGTCCAGGACAGCGACTATCAGGAGCTGCAAACCCGCGTCGGCGGCCTCAGGTACGCCATGGAGTTTCAGGACAGCGGGGTGTTCTCGGTCAACTACGACGACACTCACGAGCTTCTGACTGAGCCCTTCGAGATCAGCGACGGCGTCGTCATTCCCGTCGGCGAGTACGACTTTGCAGAAGCTCGGGTCAATTACCAATCAAACATCAGCGCACCGCTCTCTGGAGATATCCAATTTGGCAGCGGCTCCTTCTGGAGCGGCGATCGCAAGTTGGTAAGCGGCGGTCTGAGAGTAAGGTTAAGTGAGCACGTCGCGGTGAGTGGGAGCTTCGAAAGGAATTCCGTCGACCTACCCGAGGGGGCCTTCGTCACCAACCTGGGAAGCATGAATCTAGATTGGTCTTTCACGCCGCGCATGTTTCTGAACGCCTTCATCCAATACAACTCCGACACCGACGCCTGGCTCTCCAACGTCCGCTTCAACCTGATCCATCGACCGTTGAGCGACATCTTCGTGGTCTGGAACGAGACGCGCGGTCCCGACACCACGTTCCGCTCGGTCATCTTTAAGTACACGCAGATGTTCGCCTTCTAGCACCGTTCCAACTTATCACGGCGAACACTGTCGAGGCACGTTGTCAGTCGGTTCTTCAAGCATCGCTTTCCCTTTGGTTGGAACGGCGCTAGTCGGCGGGTTTGGATTAGAATAGAGGCCGCACGGCACCCGCGACGGCTTCCATCACTGCCGCGGGGCCCCACCGCCGCCTGACGAGCTCCAGACCTACTAACCACCTGGCTCGGCGGCGAAGGAGAGATTGCGGGTTCCGCGGCTCGCCCTTCCGCCTTCGCTGGCTTTCGTGTTTGCCAGCTTCGGCGGACCCGCCGAAGCCTCGGCGGAGGCGGGCCGGCGACTGCGCGCCTGCGGGCGGGTTGAGGACTCTGACATGCCGTGATCGAGGCGGCGCGTGATGAATCGAAAGACTTCGGTTCCCCGGAGTATCACACCTTACCTTGTCTTGCTCACCTTGATGTGCGCTGGGAATTCATGGCCCGCGCCTCAGGGTACCGAACGCTACCAGGAGATCCGCGCCGGAAAGCAAGTCACCGCGGTTCGGATCGACGAAAGGATCGTCATCGACGGTCACCTCGACGAGACGGCATGGCAGCAGGCCACACCGGCGGCCGACTTCTACGAGCAGGCACCCGACGAGGGTGAGCTCGCCTCCCACCCCACCGAAGTGCGCTTTCTCTACGACGACTCCATGCTCTACATCGGAGCCATGATGTACGACGACGAGCCGGAAAAGGCCATCACCAACGACCTCTCGCGCGATTTCTCCGGCTTGAGCCAAGACCAGTTTGGCGTCGTGCTGGATCTGTTTCGGGATGAGCAGACGGGCTTCGGCTTCCTGGTCAACCCCGGAGGCGCGACGCGAGACACGCAGGCCTACGACAACGGAAGGAGCGACGCGAACTGGAACGGTGCCTGGTATTGCCGCACCGCCATGCTGGAAAACGGCTGGAGCGCCGAGTTGGGGATCCCGTTCAAGACGCTTCGCTTTCCCAATCAAGACATTCAGGAATGGGGGCTCAACCTGCTCCGCAGGGTGCGCCGCTTCAACGAGACGTCCGTGTGGTCGCCGGTCCCCAGACCCTTCACCCACTACCGGGTGTCCGATGCCGGAGTTCTCACCGGAATCCAAGCACGGAGCTCGGGAACGAACTTCCGTGTATTGCCCTACGTCAAGGCCCAGACCGAGACGGGCTTGGCCGATAGCGACGACTTCAGCGGTGACGCCGGCGTGGACGTGAAGTGGGGGCTCACAACTTCCCTGGTCCTCGACGGCACCTACCGCACCGACTTCTCGCAAGTGGAGGCCGACGCACAGCAAATCAACCTCACGCGATTCAGCCTCTTCTTCCCCGAGAAGCGCCAGTTCTTTCTCGAGAGCCCGGGAAGCTTCCAGATCGGCCTCACCTCGCCGGGTGGGGAGAATCGTCGAGACTTGCTTCCCTTTTTCAGCCGGCGCATCGGCCTTTCCTCGAACGGTCAGCCGATTCCGGTCATGGGCGGCCTACGTTTGACCGGCCGGGAAGGCCCCTGGGGTATCGGTCTCCTCAACATGCAGACCCGCGACTACGAGGTCGGAGACGTGGTCGCGCGCCCCGCCGACAACTTCACCGCCATCCGCATGACACGCGACGTCGCACCCGGCTCGTCCTTGGGAGGCTTCTATTTTGGGCGAGAATCCGACGCCACGGTGAGCTATAACCGCGTCGCCGGGCTCGATCTGCTCGCCCAGCCGACGCGTACGCTGCGTATCGAGGCCTTCGGCATGAATAGCTCGACCGACGGCGCCCCGAGCGATTGGGCGGGTCGCGCCGGCTTCAGCTACGAGGGCAACACCAACCACGGCTATCTGTTTCACCTCTACGTCGGCGATCAATTCCGCCACGATCTCGGCTTCGTCCGCCGCGACGACATCGGTCTGACCTTCGGCAAGTACGAGAAGATCTTTCGTCCCCAGGCGATGTCCCAGTGGGTGCGCGAGCATACTCTCGGCGGCACCCTCGAGGCTTATCAGAATAGCGATTACGACGAGCTAGAGACCCGTGTCGGGAGCCTGTACTATTCGATGGAGTTCCAGGATGGCGGGACCTTCCAGGTGAACTACGACGACACCTACGAGCTTCTGACCGAGCCCTTCGAAATTAGCGACGGCGTCATCATCCCCATCGGCGAGTACAACTTCGGAGAAGCTCGGGCAAGCTACCGGTCCAACAACAGCGCCGCTCTTTCCGGAGACATCCAGTTCGGAAGCGGCTCGTTCTGGAGCGGGAATCGGAAGCTCATCAATGGCGGCCTGAGAGTGCGGTTCAGCGAGCACATCGCGGTGAGTGGGAGCTTCGATAGGAATTCCGTCGACCTACCCGAGGGAGCCTTCGTCACTCATCTGGGCAGCGTCAACCTCGACTGGTCCTTCACGCCGCGCATGTTTCTGAATGCCTTCATCCAGTACAACTCCGACACCGACGCTTGGCTCTCCAACGTCCGCTTCAACCTCATCCACCACCCGCTGAGCGACCTTTACGTCGTCTGGAACGAGACGCGCGGTCCGGACACCACGTTCCGCTCCGTCATCCTGAAATTCACGCAGATGCTCTCCTTCTAGCCGATCTTGCGCAGTTGGACCCGTGCAAACGGTTTTTTCGGGGTCCGTTGCCATGTAAGTAGGCCTGGGGATTGAAGGGCATCATGAGAAAGCGCGTGTAGTACAGACCTACCCTCTTGTCGGCGACTCGGAGTGGGTGCACTCTAAGCTTGCGTGTTCCTCAAAGCTCACTCGCGCAGCAAGGACGGCAAGGAGCACCGCTACTACTCGCTGGTGGAGTCGGTGCGGACCTCGCGCGGGCCGCAGCACCGAACGTTAGCGTACCTGGGTGAACTGAATGGGACGGCCGAGTCGGCCTGGCGCAAGAGCATCTTGGTCTTCAACGGTGAGGGGGGCGACGAATGCCAGTTGGAGTTGTTTGCCAGCGATGCCCCACAGATTCCGAGCGGCGAGCGGGTGGTGCAGGTGGTCCTGGACCGAGTGCGCTGGGAGCGTCCGCGGGACTTCGGCGAGGTCTTTGTGGTCCATCACCTGTGGAAGCTGCTGGGTCTGGACGAACTGCTGCGCGAGCGCATGCCGGAGGGTGATGAAGAGATTGCGTGGCCGGTGATGAGCTTCATCCTGGTGGCGGCGCGCTTGCTTGCGCCGTCCAGCGAGCTGGCCATCGAAGAGCAGTTCTATCCGCGCACGGCGCTCGATGACATCTGCGGAGTGCGGGAAGAGAAGGTGAACAAGGACCGTTTGTACCGCGCCTTGGACCAACTGCTGCCGCACAAGGCAACCCTGGAGGCACACCTCAAGTCGCGCCTGGGCGAGCTGTTCCAGGAGCCCTTTGACATCCTGCTGTACGACCTGACCTCGACGTACTTCGAGGGCTTGGCTGAGAGCAACCCTGCAGCCAAGCGGGGCTACTCGCGCGACCATCGTCCCGACTGCGTACAGATCGTCATTGGGCTGGTGGTGACCAAAAGCGGGCTGCCTTTGGGCTATGAGGTCTTTCACGGCAACCAGGCCGAAGCCCCCACACTCAGCCAGATGATGGCCAAGATGGAGCAACTCTACGGCAAGGCCTCGCGCATCTGGGTTTTCGACCGCGGTGTGACCAGCGAGAAGAACCTGGAGGCGCTGCGCCAGAGCGGCGGCAGCTATCTTGTCGGCACGCCGCGCAGCCTCCTGCGCAAGGTCGAAGCCGCGCTCCTGGACAGCAACTGGAAGACGGCGCGCGAGGGCATCGAAGTCAAGATCGTCCCTTCACCCAACGGCAGCCAGGACACCTTCATCTTGTGCCGCTCCGCCGACCGACGACTCAAGGAAGCGGCCATCCACGAACGCTTCGAGCGAAAAATCGAGGATGGCCTCGGCCGGCTGGTGAAAGCGGTCGAGAGTGGGCGGCTGCAAAACCGTGACGTGCTTCAGCAGCGCCTAGGGCGCCTCAAGCTCCAGTACTCGCGCGTGGCCCGCGCCTACAGCTTCAAGGTCGAGGGCGACGCAAAGGAGCTATCCTTCTCATGGACCAAGGACCAAGCCAAGGCCGATTACCAACGCCACACCGAGGGTGCCTACCTACTTCGGACCAACCTCTCCGGACATGCCGAAGCCGAGCTGTGGACCATGTACATGCAGCTCAACGACGCCGAGGCCGCCTTCCGCACCCTCAAGCAAGATCTGTCCATCCGGCCCATCTACCACCAGCTCGAACAGCGTGTGAACGCTCACGTGCTGGTCTGCTTCCTGGCCTACGCCCTGTATCGCACTCTCGACACCATCGCCAAGACCAAGGGGCTGGACATGACGGCTCGCAAAGTGTTCGCTTCGCTCGCCACCATCAAGACCGGCGACATCATCCTGCCCTTGGTGGATGGACGCGAACTGCGCCTGCGGCGTGTTAGCCGGCCAGACCGACAACAGGCCGAACTCCTCGCACGGCTTGGCCTCGACCTGCCCGACCGCCTCGGCACCGACTCACTCACCACCCCGATGTAGTACAGACCTACGAAGTGCTCCTGCTTATTATCAATGACTTACGGCTCCCATACCCCGTCTACTGCGCAAGATCGGCTAGCTGGCCTGGAGCGCTTCGATGATGGCCTCAGCCGCGTCGACGAGATGTTCGGCGTCGGCCACCGGGATTTTCTTCCCGCTCTGGGCCTCGACGTGGTTCACGAACGCCTGGAGCTGGTTGACGGCCGCGCCGTCGTTGTTCGGATTCGAGTCGGTGAGCTTTTTCCATGCTCCGTTGAGCTTCACCATCAAGCTGTTCTCGATGCCGTGGTGCAGGTTCAGCCCCGCTACGTCCTGGATGAGCTGCTCTAGCAACCCAAGCGGATCGACTGCTTCCTCTAGAACCGAGCGGACGTAAGCGGCATACCCGCCGGTGCTCGCGCAGCTTGTGCCACCGTCGGCGTCCACGCAGGGAAAGCTTTGGGAGTCCCAGGTCAGCAGGTCCAGATCGTAGAGATTGCCCGTGACCGTGCTCCTCATGCACACCCGAGCGTCCATGAGAACGATCTCTTCCGGGCGTAGGCCGCAAACGCGTACCGACCCGCCGAGCTGATTGACGGCGTCCGAAAACGTGGCGACGTCACAGGAGCCACAGGAGAACTCGAGGACCGTGCCACCTTGAAGGGGGCCCTTGCCGGTAAGCGGATTTCGGGTCAGCACGACGCCCGGCTCGACCTCATCCATGTAACCGTTGTCAGGGTTGAGGATAACGAGCGTTGTCTGAGCCATCACGGGAGCGACCCATGCCAAGACCATGAGGAAACC
>Ga0302046_10001418_pt1 | contig 22515 bp, 10 predicted proteins | sample RVTome_11_FD_200261 | JGI IMG/M metagenome (GOLD analysis project Ga0302046, IMG submission 200261) | Soil microbial communities from uranium-contaminated site in the Upper Colorado River Basin, Wyoming, United States - RVT147D111 (version 2) ...
GTATGAACGAGATTGCCTTGATCGAACGAATCACCCGCGCCCTGGCCTTCATGCTCCGGCACCAGCCGGATCAGTTCGACCTCGAGCTGGACGCCCACGGATATGCAGAGGTCGGCGAGGTGGTCCGCGCCCTGAACGAGCGGCTGGGCGAGCCCGTGAGCGAGGAGGACCTGCAGGAAGCCGTCGTCGCGGGAGATCGCCAGCGCTACGAGATCGTGCGCGAGCGCATCCGCGCTCTCTACGGACACTCCATCCCGGTCGAGCCGGGCGATCCGTCCGAGCCGCCCGAGATCCTCTACGTCGCGATTCCAGAGCGCGACGTAGAGCGCGCGCAACGCTTCGGCTTGCGCGGAGGCCGCCGCCGGTTCCTGCACCTCGCGACCAGCGAGGAGGACGCGCGCGAATCGGGCCGGCGCGGTGCGCGCGAATACACCGTGCTCAGCGTGAACGCACTCGACGCGTGGGAGGAGGGCGTGAACTTCTACGACCGCAAGTCGCTCTGGCTCGCGGAGGAGATCCCGACCCACCTGCTCGAGGTGGGGGAGACCTACGACGACGGCACCGAGGTCGAGTCCCGCGGCCGCGGTGGGCCCTCCGGAGAGCGAGACCGAGAGCGAGAGCGCGGCCGCGGTCGTCGAGGTCGCCGCGGAGGACGAGGACGGGACCGCGGAGATCGGGACCGCGGCGATCGGACTCGCTGGGGCGGCAGTTCGGGCCGCGCGGAGAGCCCGGACCGCGGGGACCGCCTGGAACGCGTCGAGCGTCCGGAGCGCGCCGAACGGCCGGACCGCGGGGAACGAACGGATCCGAAGGAGCGCCCGGAGCGCGTGGAGGTCACCGACCGCGGGGAACGCTCCGATCGCGGCGATCGCCCGGAGCGAAGCGAACGAGCGGACCGCGGGGAGCGCTCGAACCGAGGCGAAGGCTCGGATCGAGGTGGGCGAACGGACCGCGGCGAACGCCAGGACCGCGGCGGACGCTCGGACCGATCCGGCCAGGGAGGCGATCGCGGGCGCGTCCGGCACGAGGGCGACCGGGATCGGGGTCGACGCGAGGGTGGCGGGCGTCCCCGCGAAGACCGGCCCACCGACCGGAGCGGCGCGCTCCCCGGCGCTCCCTCGACGCGCGAGCCGGGACGCTCCGCGCAGCCCGCTGCGGCGAGCGGTCCCAACTTCGGAGCCGGCCTCGACGGCGCCGCGCGTGCGACGGCCCGACCCGATCCCGAGCCGAAGCGCGAGCCCGAGCCCGTGCGCAAGCCCGAGCTCAGGCCGGAGACGAAGCCCAAGAGCCCCGAGCCGAGCGGCCCCGCCTTCGGCGCCGGCCTCTGACCTCCTCGCCGTGGGGCTCCGGGACGCCCTGGATCCGCTGCCCCGGGACTACGTCCGCATCGTCGGTGCGCGCGGTGCGCTCGTCGTCCGAGGCGACTACCGGTCCGCTCTGCTCGCCGCGGGGCTCGGTCCCGACGGGGACGGGCGCGTCTCGACGGGAGACCTCGCGGGTCGCAAGCCCCTGGGCGAGCTGGTGCTCGGTTCCGAGCGGCTGGTCGTGCGAAACTTCCACCACGGCGGCATCCTGCGCTGGCTGAACGGGACGCGCTTCGGTGATCCCGCACGCCCCTTCGACGAGCTCCGTCTCGCGGCCCTGCTCGCCGAGCGGGGGCTGGCGACGCCCACGGTGATCGCGGCGCGCGCGCGGCGCGCTCCGGTGTTCGGCTGGCGGCTGACCCTGATCACGCGCCGCGTCGAAGGCGCGATCGACTCCTCGCACGCGCTCGAGGAGCTGCGCGAGCGGGCCGAACCGGGTCCCGTCGCGTGGCGACTGTTCGAGACCCTGGGCGCCTTCGTCGGGGAGTGCCACCGCATCGGCTTCCGTCACACGGACCTGACGCCGCGCAACATGCTGGTCGAGCGCTCGGTCCTGGCGGGCCAGTCGGCCCGCGTCTGGATCCTCGACCTCGACCGCTGCGACCTGGTCGACGGGCTGGACGACGACGCGCGACGCCGCGTGCTGGGACGCCTGTGGCGCTACGTCTCGCGCCGCGATCCGCGCCCACGCTCCGGCGAGCGCCCGGTGCTGTCGCGCACCCGCGTCGTGCGCTTCCTGCGCGCCTACCGGATCGCCCTGTCGGGGACGAGCGCGGGCTGGCGCGAGGACTGGCGTGCGGTGGAGCGCGTGGAGCGTCGCGGCTCCCTGCTCCACCGACTCGGCTGGCGCCTGGAGGCGCTCTTCGGGGCCGGGCCGGAGACGCGCGACGGGCGGACGGTCCGCTCTCCGCGTCGCTCTCCCTAGCTTGCGCGAGGATTCGCCCGGCCCGAGGTTGACAATGAGACCCATTCTCACTTCAATCCTGCCCCCGAACCGGCCATGTCCGCCCTTCCTGCCTCCGCCGCCGTCCTGCTCGGCCTCGCCGCCTGCGCCTCCGCGGCAGCCGTTCCCGCTCCGCCGGACCGGGCGGGCGTGCGCATCGAGCGGCACCTCACGGCGATGGGGACCGGGCTCACGGTCGAGGTCCGGGCCGCCGACCGCCCGCGCGCGCTCGCCGCGAGCGAGGCGGCCGTGCGCGCGATCGAGGCGGTCGAGGGACGCCTCTCGACCTGGCGCGAGGACACGGAACTCGCCGCCCTGAACCGAAGCTCGCTGGGAGAGCCCGTTCCGCTCTCGCCAAAGCTGCGCGACGACCTGTACCGCGCCTGGGAGCTCTCCCGCGCGACCGGCGGCGCCTTCGACCCTGGCGTCGGCGCGCTGGTCGCCGCCTGGGGGCTGCGCACGGGCGGGCGCGTTCCCTCGCGCGAGGAACTGGCCGCGGCGCTCGCTGCGACCGGGATCGCGCGCTTCGACCTGCGCGGGAACACGCTCACGCGCCTGTGCACGGGAGCGCGGATCGAGGAGGGCGGTTTCGGGAAGGGAGTGGGGCTCGACGCCGCCCGCGAGGCGCTCGAGGAGGCGGACGTGCTCGGCGCGACCGTCGATCTCGGCGGACAGGTCCTGCACGTCGCTCGCGCGGGTTCCGCGGAACCCCTGCGCTACGCGATCGCCGATCCGCGCGAGCGCGAGCGTCCGGTGGTCGAGCTCGCCTTCGCCTCCGGCTCCCTCGCCACCTCCGGCAACTCCGAGCGCGCGGTGGTCGTGGGAGCGGAGCGCATCGGACACCTGCTCGACCCGCGCACGGGGAGACCCGCGCGCGACTTCGGCAGCGTCACCGTCCTCGCACAGGACGCGACCACGGCCGACGCGCTCTCCACCGGCCTCTTCGTGCTGGGCCCGTCCGCCGCGCTCGACTGGGCGCGTCGCGAGCCGTCGATCGACGTCCTCGTCCTCGAGGTCGTGCGCACGGAGAGCGGCGAGGAACGCCTCGTCGCCACGGGCACGCCCGGACTGCGCGGACGCCTGCGAACACTCGACCCGACGGTCGAGCTCCGAGTCCTGAACCGAGAACCGAAACCAAGATGAACCACGGAACCATGCTGCGCGCTCTGCTCCCCCTCGTCCTCCTCGCCGGAGGCGCCCTCGCCCAGGACGACCTGAAGGACCGTGTCGAGAAGCTCGAGACGGAGAATCGCGAGCTCCTGCGCAGGTTCGACGCGCTGGCCGAGCACCAAGAGACGCTCGAGCTGGGCGAGCTCGTGCCGGAGCTCGGCGACGGCGAGAAGGGCTTGGCCCCGGCGGCCTCCAAGGTCTACCGCGCCGACGGCCTCTCGATCGGTGGCTACGGCGAGGCGCTCTACCAGAACTACGCCGGGAACAAGACCGACACGGCCGACTTCCTGCGCGCCGTCCTCTACTTCGGCTACCGCTTCGACGAGAGCTGGCTGTTCAACTCGGAAATCGAGTTCGAGCACGCCTCCACCGGCGAGGGGGGCGAGGCCTCCGTCGAGTTCGCCTACCTGGAGCACGCCTGCGGAGAGGACACGAGCGTGCGTGCGGGGCTCCTGCTCGTCCCCATGGGCTTCCTCAACGAGCTGCACGAGCCGACGACCTTCCTCGGCGCCACGCGGCCCGAGACGGAGAGCCGCATCCTCCCGACGACCTGGCGCGAGCTCGGCGCCGGCGTCGTGGGCGAGGCGGGGCCGTGGAGCTACCGCGTCACGGCGGTCACCGGCTTCGACGGCGAGGGCTTCAGCCAGGCCGGACTGCGCGGCGGCCGGCAGAAGGGCTCGCGTGCCAAGGCCGAGGACTTCGCGCTCGTCGCGCGTGCCGACTGGGTCGACACGCCGGGCGTCCTCGCCGGAGCCTCGGTCTACCACGGCGACTCGGGTCAGGAGACGGCGGGCCTGGGGGACACCGCGACGACGATCGTGGAGCTCCACGGCGAGGTCCGCACGGGCGGGCTGTGGGCCCGTTGCCTGGTCGCCATGGCGTCGGTGGACGACGTGGCGGAGCTGAACGCCGCGAACGGCTACGGCCCGACCGAGTCGGTGGGCGAGGAGCTCAGCGGCGGGTACGTCGAGCTGGGCTACGACCTCATGCGGCACCTCGACGAGTCGTCGACCTCCTCGCTCACGCCCTTCCTGCGCTACGAGCGGATCGACACGCAGGCGGAGGTTCCGAGCGGCTTCACCGCCGCCGCCGCCAACGACTTCGACGTCGTCACGGTCGGCCTGAACTGGAAGCCGATCGATCGCATCGTGCTCAAGCTCGACTACCAGGACTTCGAGGTCGCCGAGGACCGCGTCAACCTGTCCATCGGATGCGTCTTCTAGGAACCATGCCGACGAGGATCCACGCGCTCCTGCTCGCGCTCGCGCCCGGCCTCTGGATCGGTCCCGAGGGCGACGCGGAGGTCTTCCTCACCAAGGAGGAAGCCCTGGCGCTCGCTTTCCCCGAGTGCACCGTCGAGCGCACGACCTGGGTGTTGACCGAGGCGCAGCAGGAAGTCGCCGACGAGCTGGCGGGCTTCGAGGTCGAGAAGAAGCCCTTCTTCGCCTACGTGGCGCGCTCGAAGGGCGAGAAGGGCGCGCTGGTCGGCACCGCCTGGTTCGACGTCCACCAGGTGCGCACGAAGAAAGAGACGGTGATGGTGGTCGTCGCGCCCGGGCAGCGCGTGAAGCGCATCGAGCTCTTGGCCTTCGCCGAGCCGGCCGAGTACATCCCGCGCCCGAAGTGGTACGCGCAGTTCGTGGGGAAGGAGCTCGACGACGAGCTGCGTCTCCAGCGCGGCATCAAGGGCGTCACCGGAGCGACGCTGACGGCGCGCGCGACCACCCAGGCCGTCCGTCGGGTCCTGGCGGTGCACGCGGCGGTCTACCCGAAGCCGCCGGTTCCGGAGGAGGACCGCCCGCGGGGGGTGGTCCGGGGCGGCGAGTGACGCGCGCCGAGGCCTGGTTCTCGCACCTCGCGACGGCGGCGGTCGGCGGGACCGGCCTCGTGTACGGCTGGATGCGCTACTTCGCGGAGCCGACGGACGAGTTCGCCCTCGTCGGCCATCCCTGGCAGCCCGCGCTCCAGGCCTGTCACGTCGTGTTCGCACCGCTCTTGGTGTTCGCCTGCGGCCTCCTCTGGCGCACCCACGTCTGGGGCCGGTTCCGGTCCGGCCAAGTCGAGCGCCGCAAGGGCGGGCTGACGCTGATGGCGCTCTTCTTCCCGATGGTCGCCAGCGGCTACCTGCTGCAGGTGTCCGCGGAGGAGCCCTGGCGCACGCTGTGGATCTGGACGCACGGCACGACCTCGGTCCTCTGGATCGTCGTCTACGTCGCGCACCAGCTCACGCCGCGGCGGGAGACTTGAGCTCGGGCACCTCCATCGCACTGCGCGCCATGAGCGCGAGTTCATCCGCCCTTCACCTCGGCCCAAGACTCGGCCGGCTGGGGAAGTCGAAGGCTCGACGGCCGCGGCGGGCGGATCGTCGAGCCGAACGACGACGACAAGGAGCCGATCCGATGAAGCACACGATCCTCAGCCTCGCCCTCTTGCCCCTGTTCGCATGCGCGGAGCACGGCGAGGCCGATCCGCAGCGATCCTCCTCGCCGACCGCCGAGGCCGACAGCTCCGTCCTGGCCGGCGCCGAGCGGAGGCTGGAGGAGCTCGAAGACGAGGTCAGCGACATCCGGGAGCTGGTCGCGGAGGAGACCACGAAGCACACGCCGGAACTGGACGCCATGCTGGCGGCCATCGACGAGAAGCGACAGGCAGTGATCGAGGAGATCGTCGCTCTCGAGGAGGGCGGCGAGAGGAACCTCGAGCGCCCCAATGAGAGTCTGCAAGAAGCTCTCCACGACCTCGAGCGGGCCATCGACGACGCCTGGAACAGGATTCGCGCCTGACAAGAGCGGCGCAAGCGCGACCGCATTCGAGTGTCGAGACGCGACCGAGTCGATGCCCGCGTCGAGGTCGTCCTGACGCTGGCCGCTTTCCTTGCACGCGCTCAGCCGCCGGCCCGGTAGCGCTCGAGCAGCGCGCGCGCCCGTTCCTGGAGCGCCGGTCGCTTTGCCAGGAGCTCGACGGCGCGGGACTGCCAGCGCACGGCGTCGCCCCGGGCGCCGGTCCGGAAGCAGGCGTCGGCCAGCGCCTGCAGCACGCGTGGATTGGCGCCGATCGCGGGATCGTCGCGGGCCGACTCGACCGCGAGCGAGAGGTGCGGCAGCGCCTCCGCCGGCCGGTCCGTGCGCAGGTACACGTCGGCCAGGTTCACGCGCGCGTCGAGCGCCGTCGGGTCCCGAGCGACGAGCTCCAGGTAGCAGCGCTCGGCCGTAGCGAGGTCCTCGCGCCGCGCCGCGAGCACCCCCAGGTTGAAGAGCGCCGAGGGCTCGCCGGGGAAGCGCTCCAGCACGCCGCGCAGCGTCGTCTCGGCGCGCTCGGGCTGCCCGAGCGCGACCTGCAAGCTCGCGAGGTGCAGCGCCGTCGTCGGCCGCGCGTCGCCGAGCTCGACGGCGCGCGCCGTGTGCTCGAGCGCGCCGCCGCGGTCGCCGCGCCGGTCCAGCGCCATCCCCAAGTTCTGGTGCGCCACCCAGGTCTCTTCCAGGGCGAGCGAGGCGCGCAGGTGCCGCTCGGCCTCCTCCAGCTCGCCGCGCTCCAGCAGCGCGTTCCCGAGGTTCGTCAGCACGATCGGGCTCGGGCCGGCGTTCGCGAGCGCCTGGCGGAAGAGCGACTCGTCGTCGCGCCAGGCGGAGGTCTGGTCCAGCGTGCGCAGCGCGAGGGCGAGGCACAGGCCGAGCACGCAGCCGCGCAGGAGACCGGGACTCCACGAGCGCCTACGCGCGAGCTCAGCGAGCGGCACCACGACGGCCAGGCTCAGCCACAGGAGCGGTAGGTAGGCGTACCGATCGGCCCAGGACTGCGAGCCGACCTGCACCAGCCCGAGGACCGGCACGAGCGAGCCGAGGAAGAGCAGCAGTCCCGCGAGGAGCGCCGGCTGACGGCGCGCGTTGCGCAGGCCGAGCACGAGCCCGAGCACGACCAGCGCCGCGCCGATCAGCGCGCGCGCGCGCAGCGCGGCGACGGGGTCTGCCACGTGGAGACCCGCATGCGGGTAGTGCACCGACAGACCGACCGGCCAGAGGGCCTTCTCGAGGTAGAACTCGCAGCCGGCCAGGGCGTTCAGCAGGCGCAGGCCGAACGGGAGCTCCGCGGCGACTGCACCCGCGGCGGCCTGGCTCTCCATGGCGAGCAGAGACAGCGCGACGGAACCCGCCAGGAACGGGACCTTCTCCAGCAGGAGCCGCGGCCAGGCGCGCGGCGCGAGCCGCCCGAGCGGCCATGCGTCGAGCACGAGCAGCACGCAGGGCAGGGTCACGACCATCGGCTTCGACAGCGCGCCGAGGACGAACGCGCCCAGGGCCAGGAGGTAGGCCGCCGGCGAGCGCTCGCGCGCGTAGCGCACCCAGGCCAGGATCGCGAGCAGGGAGAAGGCGCTCGCGAGGAGATCCTTGCGCTCCGAGACCCAGGCGACGGACTCGACGCGCAGCGGGTGCACGACGAAGAGCGCGGCCAGCACGAGCGCCACCGTTCGGTCGCGGATCAGCGCGAGCATCACGAGCAGGACCAGCACGGCGTCGAGCCCGTGGAGCAGCACGTTCACCGCGTGGTGTCCGGCCGGCTCGAGGCCGAACAGCTCGACGTCGAGCATGTGCGAGAGCCAGGTCAGCGGGTGCCAGTTGCCCGAGTGGAACGCTCCGAAGGCCGCGCGCGCGTTCGCCCAGGTCCATCCGCCCGCGAGCAGCGGATTCGTCCGGACGTACTCCTCGTCGTCGTAGACGAAGTCGAAGGTGACGCTCCGGCCGTAGAGGAGGACAGCGCACAGGAAGAGCAGCGCCGCGAGGCGGCCCGTGGAGAGGCGCTCGATCCTCACGTCTCCAGGTCCCTCGACCGCGGCAGGACCGGACCGTCCGGCGAGAGGACGGCACGCAGGAGTCGCGTGGTGTAGTCGAGCAGGCCCTGCCGCAGCTCGGAGTCCTGGATGAGCTCCGCGCCGTGGGCGATGCGGCTGCGCAGGTCTCCCACGAGAACGCGCGCTTCCCGTCCTTGCTTCGCGCCGCGCAGCACGAGCGCGCGCGTCCCGACGACGACGATCCTGTCGGCCAGCTCCGCCCCGTGACGCTCGACCAGCTCCAGCGCGTGCAGGCTCTCGCGCTCGGCCTTGGCCTGGTCCGCGTCGCGCCAGACGCGCGCCAGGATCGCGAGGCCGAAGGCCTCCGCGCGGTAGAAGCCGATCTCGTTCGCCAGCTCGGTCCCGCGCTCGATCATCGCGCGCGCCTCCGCGTGGTCCTCCTCCCACAGGAGCAGGCCGAGCCAGACGCGCGCCAGCACCTGCGCGCGGCGGTCCTCGATCTCGTCCGCCAGGAGCTGCGCGTCGCGCAGCTCGCTCTCCGCGTCCGACGCGCGGTCGAGGTCGAGCAGCAGGCCCCCGAGCCGCGCGCGTGCCTCGCTCTCCATCCGTCGATCCCCGGAGCGGCGAGCCAGCTCGACCGAGCGCCGCGCCGCGCCCATGGCGCGCACGGGCCGGCCGAGGCTGCGCCAGATCCTGGCGCGCATCAGGTTGGCGTAGGCCGCCACGCCCAACCGCACCTCGCTCGAGCCGCGCAGCGTGCGCACCGCGCGCTCGACGCCGCGCAGGGCGTGCTCGAGCCGGTCCTCGATCACGTCGATCTGCGCGACCGCGAGGTGCGAGACCGCGAGCTGGTTCGTGCCGCGCGCGAGCGACAGGGCGCGGTCCGCGAGCTGGCGCGCCTCGACCAGCTCGCCGATGTGCGCCTGCACCTGCGCCAGCCGGCGCAGCGACTGGGACAGGAGCGCGTCGTCCTTGGCCGTCGTGGCGAGCTCGATCGCGTTGCGCAGCATCCCGCGCGCGAGCCCGAAGCTGCCCGTGCCCGAGGCGTAGCGCGCGTGCAGGAGGTAGAGCCGCGCCCCCTCCGCCGGATAGGCCGCGAGGTCGAGGTCGAGGTCGACCATGAAGTCGAGCAGCGCGCGCTCTTCGGCGCGGTGCCCGAGACGGTCGGCCGCCTCGGCTCCGGTCTCGAGCAGCTCGAGGCGCACGCGCCCGTAGTCGCCGCGGTCGATCGGCGTCGAGAGGTCGAGCGCCTCGAGCCCCCAGCGCGCGAGCGTGAGCAGACGCCGCGCCGAGGCGCGCCGCCCCTCCTGGCGGATCAGCTTCAGCACGAGCTCGAGCACCTCCTCCGGCTCCTTGGCGTGCCGCAGGTGGAACGCGCGCTGGAACAGGTCCTCGGGGCTGGGCTCGTCGCCGGCGGCGGCGACGAGACCGCGCGCCGCGGCGAGGTGCAGGAGCCGGCGGCGGCGCTCGCCCAGGGAGCGATAGAGCGCCTCGCGCAGGGCGGGGCGCGCGAAGCGATAGCGGTCGGCGACCGGCACGAGCCAGCCGAGGTGCACCAGGCGCGCCAGCGTCTCGTCGATCTCGGCCCGGTTGGACGGCGGGAAGGCGAGCGGCAGGAAGTCGGGCGCGATCCGGCCGCCGACGACGGACAGCCGTTCGAGCCACAGACGGTCCTCCGGCCGCAGGGTCTGGAACCGCTCGGTGACGATGCGGTCGAGCGAGCGCGGGAGCGGGAGCTCGCCGGGTGGGATCGTGAGGAGCAGCTTCGCTCCGGCCTCGTCCGACCTCGGGCGTGCGCGGCCGTCCGCGATCAGGTCGTAGAGGATCTCGGTCGCGAGGCCGGGGTTCCCGCGGCTGCGCAGCCAAAGCACCTCCGCCAGCCGCCCGCGCGGCACCGAGTTGTCGAACAGGCCGTCGACCAGCTCGCGCAGGTCGCGGCGTGTCATGGGCGCGAGGTGCAGCTCGTGCTGGACGAAGCCGGCGCGCGTCTCCGCCAGTCGCGCGCCGCGCTGGCGCAACCGCTCCAGGGAGGGCGTGGTGTGCGCGGCGTTCTCGCGCACGCCGAAGACGAGCAGGACGGGCACGCTGCTCAGCCCGCCGAGCAGCGCGTGCAGTCCCTCGCGCGTCACCGGACCGGCGAGTTGCAGGTCGTCGAGGAACAAGAGGACGGGCCGCTCCTTCCCGAGCGCGCCCAGCCAGGCCGCGATCGCCGTCGGCACGGACTCGCGCTCGGTGCCCTCGTCGACTTCCTGGTTCAGCGCGGCGAGCAGGGTCCGGGCCGTGCGCGGGCCGACGAGCCGGGAGAGGTCCTCCTCCTCGCGCTTCCCCGGCCGCGCGCCGAGGGGCAGCCGGAGCCAGCGGTGGAGCAGCACCAGGAGCGCGCCGCCGGGCAGCGACTCCGCCACCTCGTTCCAGCGCGAGTAGAGGTAGAGCGGCGGGTCCTGGGACGTCCGCGCGCGCGCCGCGAACTCCGTGACGAGCCGCCATTTGCCGCAGCCCTCCGGACCGCCGATCCACAGGACGTGCGTCTCGCCCTCGCGCACGCCGGCGAGCGCCGCTTCGAGCCGCGCCAGCTCCTCGGCGCGGCCGACCAGGGCCGACAAGTGGCGGCCCGGTCGCAGGGCCGGCGCCGTCTCGCGCTGGCGCTCGTGCACGCGTTCGCGCCACCATTCGCCCGACTCGCCCTCGGCCAGGTGCCGGGCGAGGGAGCGCGCGTCGGGCCGCCCGGCGGGATCGCGCGCCAGCGCCTCCTCGAGCAACTGGTCGAAGAAGGGAGTGAGCGACAGGTTCAGGTGCGAGGGCGGCACGAAGCGCGCCTCGAGGATCGCGGCCAGCAGGCGGTCCGCGTCGGGCGCTTCGATGGCCTTGCGCAGGAGCGCGCCGCTGGTCGAGCCGAGTCCCGCGATCGCGCGCGGCTCTCCGCTCGCGGATCCGGCGGGAAGGGTCCCGTGGCCGAAGGGATGCACGCCGGTGGCGAGCTCGTACAGCACGACGCCGAGCGCGAAGACGTCCGCCTCCGCGTCCGGCTGCGTGCCGCGCACCGTCTCCGGGGCGAGGTAGGCCAGGCTGCCGCGCGTCTTCCCGCTCTCGCCGCCCGCCGGCCGGCGGCGCGCGAAGCCGAGGTCGAGCAGCACCGCCCGCCCTTGGTCGTCGATGCGCACGTTCTCCGGCTTGACGTCGCCGTGCACGAGACCGGCCGCGTGCAGCGTGGCCAGCGCGCCGGCGAGCTGGGCTCCGACGGAGCGCACCAGGGGCTCCGGCAGCGGACCCTCCGCGAGCGCTTCGCGCAGCGTCCGCCCGGGGACGTAGGGCAGCAAGAGGTAGGGGCGCCCCTCCTCGTCCTCGCCGTCGAACAGCACGCAGGCGAGCGAGGGGTCGTCGCACAGCCGTCCGGCCTCGGCCTCGGCGCGGAACGCCTCGCGCGCGTCCGCGTCGTCGTGGCGCGTCAGAGTCTTCACGGCGACGTGATGACCCGCCTCGAGATCGCCGAAGGTCTCCAGGAGACGCGCGAGCTCGACACGTCCGGTCGCGCCCTCGCCGACGAGTCGGAGGCGTTCGAAGCGAGGTTCCATGGCCGTCACGGAATGCACTATGATCCCCGCCGCTCGGAGCCGAGGCCACACTCCTCGCGCGTTTCCCCACACGTCGTCGGCCCCGCGGAGCATGACCCTCCACGTCTTCAACACCTACACGCGCGCGAAGGAGCGCTTCGAGCCGCGCGAACCGGGCGTCGTGCGCATGTACAACTGCGGTCCGACGGTCTACAGCCGCGCGCACATCGGGAACCTGCGCTCGTTCCTGTTCGCGGACGTGCTGCGCCGCTGGCTCGAGCACCTGGGCTACGAGGTGCGTCAGGTGATGAACATCACCGACGTCGGGCACATCCAGGACGACGCGGACGAGGGCGAGGACAAGCTCGACGTCGCGGCGCGCAAGGAGAAGCTCGATCCGCTCCAGATCGCCGGCCGCTACGCGGACCAGTTCCTCGCGGACGTGGCCGCGCTCGGCGTGCGCCCGCCCATGTGCTACCCGCGCGCAACCGACCACGTGCCCGAGATGCTCGCGATCATCGAGGACCTCCTGGCCAAGGGACACGCCTACCAGGTGGGCGAGGATGTCTACTTCGATGTCGCGAGCTTCCCGCGCTACGGCCGGCTCTCCGGCAACAAGGTCGAGGATCTGGAGGCCGGCGCGCGCATCGACGTGCGCGAGGAGAAGCGCCACCCGGCCGACTTCGCGCTGTGGAAGTCGGATCCGAAGCACCTGATGAAGTGGCAGAGCCGTTTCGGCCAGGACGGCTTCCCGGGCTGGCACATCGAGTGTTCCGCCATGGCGATGAAGCACCTGGGCGCGGAGCTCGACGTCCACACCGGCGGCGAGGACAACGTCTTCCCGCACCACGAGTGCGAGATCGCCCAGTCCGAGGCGCACACGGGGAAGCCCTTCGCGCGCTACTGGATGCACGCCAAGTTCCTGCAGGTCGACGGCGGCAAGATGTCGAAGAGCCTGGGCAACGTGTACACGCTGGCCGACGTGATCGAGCGCGGCTTCGCGCCGCGCGTGCTGCGTTACACGCTCATCCGCGGGCACTACCGCCAGCCCTTGAACTTCACCTGGGAGATCATGGCCGAGTCCCGCGCGGCGCTGGAGAAGCTCGACGAACTCTTCGCGCGCCTCGCGCGCGCGGCGCGCGCCGCGGACGGCCAGGGCGTCGCCTCCGAGGCGCAGGCCGGCCGTGAGCTGCTCACGACCGCGGTCGAGACCTTCGAGGGCGGGATGAACGACGACCTGAACGTGCCGATCGCGCTGTCGGCGCTGTTCGGCCTGCGCGACGCGGTGCTCGCCGGCTCGCTGGGCACGGACGTCGCGCGCGACGCGCTCGCGTTCGTGCGACGCGCGAACGACGTGCTCGCCGTGCTGAACACCGAGACCGCCGACGCCGGCGCCGACGCCGCGATCGAGGCCCTGGTCCAGCGCCGCCTCGCCGCGCGCGCGAACAAGGACTGGGCCGAGTCCGACCGCTTGCGCGACGAGCTGGTCGCCCAGGGGATCGTGCTGCAGGACTCCGCCGGCGGGACGATCTGGCGGCGGCAGGGGTAGGGGAGTCCTCTCGAGGGAGCCGGCGGTCGGTCGCCACGCTCTCCGTCCCGGCGGCCCGCACGCGGTCGAGGTAGGCGCGCGTGTCCTGTGGCGCCGGCTCGAACTGCGCCGTCCAGCGCGGCCCGCGCTCGGGGATCAGGCGCTCGACGAGGCGCGCGAAGCGGCCGGTGAAGGGGAGGACGAGGCCGACGCCGAGGACGTTGAAGAGCGTGTGGATGCCGACCAGGCAGAGCTCCGGCTCGGTGCGCGTCTCGAGCCCGAGCCCGCCGGCTCCGCAGAGCGTCGCTCCACATCGCGCGCAGCCTTGCACCGCGCGGGGGACCAGGGGCGCGCACGGGGCACGTCCCTCGACCGACTCGATCCACGCGCCTCCGCTCGCCGCTCGGCGCGGCCACCCGGAGCTCCGGCCTGGGTGGATCCCGTGAGCGGGTTCGCCTCCGAAAGAAGTTGTGGAACCCCGAAAGCGGACCGGGCGTCTAGACTCGCGTCGAGTAGCTCGGTCGCCGTGTCCCGGCGAGGAATCGTCCCGAGGATCAAGAGGAGGGTTCGTGAGGGGGTCCGTTTCGTTCCGTTGCGTCGTGGTCCGTGCGTTCGCGGTCCTCGCTGCGCTCGCACACGCCGCGCCGGCCCAGGAGGACGCGCGCGGATCCTGCGCGCCGGCCTGGCAGCCGACCTTCGGCGGGCAGCCGGGCACGAGCAGCGTCGTCCTGGCTCTGACGATGCACGACGACGGCGGTGGTCCGGCCCTCTACGCCGGCGGGTGGTTCACGACCGCGGGTGGTGTCGCTGCGAACCGCGTCGCGAGGTGGGACGGGACGAGCTGGTCGACGCTCGGGACCGGAATGGACGACGTCGTCCGCGCGCTCGTGGTGTACGACGACGGCGGCGGGAACGCTCTCTACGCCGCAGGCGAGTTCACGACCGCCGGTGGCATCGCCGCGAACCGCATCGCGAAGTGGGACGGCACGAGCTGGTCCGCCCTCGGGAGCGGCCTGGGCGCCCGGGTCGAGGCGCTGGCGGTGTTCGACGACGGAGGAGGACCGGCGCTCTACGCGGGGGGCTGGTTCTCGACCGCCGGCGGCACGGCCGCGGACCACGTCGCGAGGTGGGACGGAACGAGCTGGACGGCGCTCGGGAGCGGTGTGAACAGCGTCGTCGAGTCCCTGACGGTGTACGACGACGGCGGCGGTGACGCGCTCTACGCGGCCGGCTCCTTCAACGTCGCGGGCGGCGTGGCCGCGGAGCACGTAGCGAAGTGGGACGGCGCGAGTTGGTCGGCGCTGGGGAGCGGGACGAGCAGCAACGCCTACGCGCTCGCCGTGTACGACGACGGAGGCGGCAACGCGCTCTACGCGGGCGGGATCTTCTCGATGGCCGGCGGCGTCCCCGCCTTCCGGGTCGCGAGGTGGGACGGGTCGTCCTGGTCGGCGCTCGGGAGCGGGGTGAACAGCACCGTCTCGGCGCTGTTCGTGTACGACGACGGTGACGGCCCCGCGCTCTTCGCGGGAGGCGGCCTCTCCACGGCGGGGGGCTCTCCCGCGCTACGGATCGCGAAATGGGACGGCTCCGCCTGGTCGGCCCTGGCGGGCGGGCTCAGCAGCGTGAGCGGCGGGAGCGGCTCGGTCGAGGCGCTGGCGTCCTTCGACGACGGCGGAGGAGCCGCGCTCTTCGCGGGCGGCGATTTCTTCCAGTCGGCCGGCTCGCCGGTCAGCCGGATCGCGCGCTGGGACGGGTCGGACTGGTCGTCCCTCGGGGGCGGGGTCAACGACGTCGTGCGCGCCATCGCCCTGCACGACGACGGCGGGGGAGGTCCGGCGCTCTTCGTCGGTGGGGAATTGACCGGGGCCGGCCGCCTGGGGACGGGTCGAATCGCACGCTGGGACGGGGTCGACTGGTCGGCCCCGGGGAGCGGAGTCGTGTTCCCCGAGTCGGTCGAGGCGCTGGTCGAGTTCGACGACGGCTCGGGTCCGGCCCTGTTTGCCGGCGGCGACCTCTGCACCGCCGGCATGGTGGGCGCGAAGCGCATCGCGAAGTGGGACGGGACGAGCTGGTCGCCGCTCGGGAGCGGGATGAACGCCCAGGTGTACGCGCTCGTCGTCCACGACGACGGGAGCGGGAAGGCGCTCTACGCGGGCGGGGACTTCACCACCGCGGGCGGCGTCGCCGCGAGCCGCATCGCGCGCTGGGACGGGACGAGCTGGTCGCCGCTCGGGAGCGGAGTGAACGCCAGCGTCCGCGCCCTCGCGGTGCACGACGACGGTGGCGGCCCCGCGCTCTTCGCCGGCGGCTTCTTCACGACCGCCGGCGGCGTGGCGGCGAGCCGCGTCGCCCGCTGGACCGGTGGAGCCTGGTCCGCCCTCGGCCCCGGCGTGGACTCCCTCGTCTACGCGCTGGCGTCCCACGACGACGGGGGCGGCCCGGAACTCTGGGCCGGCGGCAGCTTCACGGCCGCTGGCGGAACGGCCGCTAGTCGCGTGGCGAAGTGGGACGGGCTCGCCTGGTCTGCGCTCGGGAGCGGAGTGGACAACAACGTCTATGCGCTCGCCTCCCACGACGATGGAACCGGGCCGGCGCTCTTCGCCGGCGGCGCCTTCACGACCGCCGGCGGCGTCGCCGCGAGCCACATCGCGCGCTGGGACGGGACGAGCTGGTCGCCGCTCGGCGCCGGCGCCAGCGACGCGGTCGAGACGCTGCTCCCGGTCGGCCCCGCGCTCTACGCCGCCGGACGTTTCGGGAGCGTGCCCGACGCCGAGGACAGCTTCCTCGCGCGCTGGGCCTGCCCCGACACGACGCCGCCGGTGCTCGTCTGTCCGCCGTTCGTGCACGTGATCGACCGCACGGGCACGGTTCCGGGCGAGCTCGTGACCTTCGAGGTCACGGCGGCGGACGACCAGGGACCGGCCACCGTCCTGTGCGTGCCCGCCTCCGGCAGCCTCTTCCCGCGCGGCACGACGCTCGTGACCTGCACGGCCACGGACGCTTCGGGCAACCAATCCACGTGCGAGTTCCCGGTCGTCGTCGAGCGCAAGGCGCGCCTGCGATGACCCGGCGCGCACGAGACCGCGCCGCGCGGCGGGCTCCTGCCGCGCGACCCCTCCCCTTGGAACGAGCAACGGTAGGAGGATCCATGCGAGCGAACGACTCTCTTCGGCGGATCGTGATGGCCTCGATGGCGTTCGTCGCGACGCTCTCACTGGGCGGCGTTAGATCGGCGCAGGATGCCGTCCCTCGAAGCCCGGAGGAGTCGGCTTCCCCCGCGCCCCGCGAGGAAGGCGAAGGCTCAGATCCGGGGGCTCGCGCGGAGGTCGTCGCGACGCGGGAGGCGGCCCAGTCCGAGCCGCGCCAGGGCTCTCCGTCCGAGGTCGTGGCCGCGAGCGTGCGGGTCGTGCTCGCGGGCACGGTGCTGGATCCCGACGGAGCGCCAGCGGCCGGAGCGGTCGTGGTGAGCAGCGCGTGCGGCGAGGCCGTCACGGACGCGGCCGGGAGCTACCGGCTCGAGGTGGAGGTGCCGCTCCAGGCGACTAGCGTGCAGGTCACGGCGGTAGGCGGCGCGGGGGGGAATCTCGTGGCGAGCGCCAGCGTGCCCGTGGGGGCCGGGGGAGCGGCGGCAGGAGCGACGAGCGTGCCTCCGCTCCACCTGGCGCGCGGGGGATCGTGCCCGCCGGCCTGGCTGCCGACGTTCGGGGGGGAGCAGGGGACGAACGACGTCGTTTATGCCTTGGCGGTGCACGATGACGGCAGCGGTCCTGCGCTCTACGCCGGCGGCGAGTTCATCACTGCGGGCGGCGTGGCCGCGGGCCGCATCGCGCGCTGGGACGGTACGAGTTGGTCTTCGCTCGGGAGCGGGGTGGACGACAGCGTCCATGCCCTGGTGGTGCACGATGACGGCAGCGGTCCTGCGCTCTACGCCGGCGGCGAGTTCATCACCGCGGGCGGCGTGGCGGCGAACCGCATCGCGCGCTGGGACGGCACGAGCTGGGCCGCGCTCGGTAGTGGTATGAACAACGGAGTCTATGCCCTGGCGGAGCACGACAACGGCAGCGGTCCTGCGCTCTACGCCGGGGGCCTCTTCACCACCGCGGGCGGCGTGGCGGCGAGTAACATCGCGCGCTGGGACGGCGGGAGCTGGTCCGCCATCGGCAGCGGGTTGAACAGCACGGTCTACGCCTTGGCGGAGCACGACGACGGTGGCGGTCCTGCGCTCTACGCCGGGGGCGCCTTCACCACCGCGGGGGGCGTGGCGGCGAACCGCATCGCACGTTGGGATGGCACGAGCTGGTTTGCCCTCGGCAGCGGAATGAGCGCCACCGTCTATGCCTTGGCGGAGCACGACGACGGCGGCGGTCCTGCGCTCTACGCCGGGGGCTTTTTCACGGCCGCTGGCGGCGCTCCGGCGGGCCGAATCGCGCGCTGGGACGGCGCGAGCTGGAGCGCAGTTGGGAGCGGGATGAACAGCACCGTCCGGGCCCTGGCGGTGCACGACGACGGCAGCGGGCCGGAGCTCTACGCCGGGGGCGACTTCACGACCGCGGGCGGCGTGGCTGCGAGCCGCCTCGCGCGCTGGGACGGCGCGAGCTGGAGCGCAGTTGGGAGCGGGATGAACAGCACCGTCCGGGCCCTGGCGGTACACGACGACGTCATTTTCCCGGCGCTCAACGCCGGGGGCAACTTCACAACCGCGGACGGCGTGGCGGCAAGCCGAATCGCGCGCTGGGACGGCGCGAGCTGGTCCGCCCTCGGCGGCGGGATGAACGAATACGTCTTAGCGCTCGCGGAGTACGACGATGGCAGCGGACCGGCGCTCTACGCTGGGGGTGCCTTCACGACAGCGGGCGGCGTGACGGTGAACCGGATCGCTCGCTGGGACGGCGCGAGATGGTCCGCCCTCGGTAGCGGGATGAACAGCACCGTCAGTGCCCTGGCGGTGTACGACGACGGCAGCGGACCGGGGCTCTACGCCGGCGGCCACTTCACGAACGCTGGTGGCGGCACGAGAAACCGTATCGCGCGGTGGGACGGTACGAGCTGGGCAGCCCTCGGCAGCGGGGTGAACAACGCCGTCAGTGCCTTGGCGGTGTACGACGACGGCGGCGGACTGGCCCTCTACGCCGGTGGGATCTTCACGACGGCGGGCGGCATGACGGCGAGCCGAATCGCGCGCTGGGATGGCACGAGCTGGGCAGCCCTCGGCAGCGGGGTGAACAACTCCCTCTATGCCCTGGCGGTGTACGACGACGGCAGCGGCCCGGCGCTTTGCGCCGGGGGCTTCTTCACGACCGCGGGCGGCGTGGCGGCGAACCGTATCGCGCGCTGGAACGGCGCGAGCTGGTCCGCGCTCGGCAGCGGAATGAACAACGGCGTCTTTGCCCTGGCAATGCACGACGACGGCAGCGGGTCGGCGCTCTACGCCGGCGGCCAGTTCACGACCGCGGGCGGAGTGCCGGCGAATCGTATCGCGCGCTGGGACGGTGCGAGCTGGTCCGCGCTCGGCAGCGGGATGAGCAGCACCGTCGAGGCCCTGGCGGTGCATGACGACGGCAGCGGGTCGGCGCTCTACGCTGGGGGCCTCTTCACCAGCGCGGGCGGCGTCACGGCGAGGCGGATCGCGCGCTGGGATGGCACGAACTGGTCCGCCCTCGGGAGCGGCACGAACGGCGTCCTCTTTGCCCTGGCAGTGCAGGACACCGGCAGCGGCCAGGCGTTGTTCGCCGGCGGCCAGTTCATGACCGCGGGCGGCGTGGGGGCGAGCCGCATCGCGCGCTGGGTCGGCGGGAGCTGGACCGCCCTCGGGAGTGGCCTGAACAACACCGTCTCAGCCTTAGCGGTGCACGACGACGGCAGTGGCCCGGCGCTCTACGCTGGGGGCTACTTCACCAGCGCCGGCGGCGCGGCGGTGAGCCGGATCGCGCGCTGGGACGGCGCGAGCTGGTCCGCCCTCGGCAGCGGGATGAACGAATACGTCCAAGCGCTCGCGGAGTACGACGACGGCAGCGGTCTTGCGCTCTACGCGGGGGGGCTCTTCACGACGGCCGGTGGTGTGACCGTGAACCGGATCGCGCGCTGGGACGGGACGAGTTGGTCGGCACTCGGGACAGGGATGAACGGATTCGTCCACGACCTGGCGGTGCACGACGACGGTAGCGGACCTGCGCTCTACGTTGGGGGGGCCTTCACGACAGCGGGCGGCGCGACGGTGAACCGGATCGCTCGCTGGAACGGCACGAGCTGGTCCGCCCTCGGCAGCGGAATGAGCAGCACCGTTCTCGCCCTGGTGGTCTACGACGACGGCAGCGGGCCGGCGCTCTACGCCAGTGGCCTCTTTACCACCGCGGGTGGCGTGGCGGCGAATCGCGTCGCGCGCTGGAGCGGCGCGAGCTGGTCCGCGCTCGGTAGCGGGATGGACAACAACGTCGATGCCCTGGCTGTGCACGACGACGGCAGCGGCCCGGCGCTCTATGCCGCGGGCGGTTTCTTGACCGCTGGAGGCGTGGCGGCGAGCCGGATTGCGCGCTGGGACGGCACGGGCTGGTCCGTGCTCGGCAGCGGTTTGAACGAATACGTCTTTGCTCTGGCAACGCACGACAACGGCAGCGGGCCGGCGCTGTACGTCGGGGGCCAGTTCACGACGGCGGGTGGCGTGACGGCGAACAAGATCGCGCGCTGGGACGGCGCGAGCTGGTCTGCTCTCGGCAGCGGGATGACCGGAAGCGTCAATGCCCTGGCGACGCACGACGACGGCAGTGGTCCAGCGCTGTACGCCGGCGGTGGGGGCGCCCTCGACTCCGGCGACAGCTACATCGGCAAGTGGGGGGTCGCCCGGGACACCACGGCGCCCGCCGTCACGTGTCCCGCCGACATCACCGCCGAGTGCGCCAGTTCCGCTGGGGCGGTCGTCACCTTCACGCCAACCGCGACCGACACCTGCGACCCCTCCCCCTCGATCGTCGCCGTGCCGGCCTCGGGCAGCACCTTCCCGCTCGGCACGACCACTGTCACAGTCACGGCCACCGACGACACCGGCAACTCCTCCCAGTGCAGCTTCACCGTCACGGTCGAGGACACCACGGCGCCCGTCGTCACCTGCCCCGCCGACGTCGCCGCCGAGTGCACCAGCCCCGCCGGGGCGGTCGTCACCTTCACGCCAACGGCCAGCGATGCGTGCGATCCCTCGCCCTCTATCACGGCCGTCCCGGCCTCGGGCAGCACTTTCCCGCTCGGCATCACCACCGTCACCGTCACGGCCACCGACGCCTCCGGCAACTCCTCCCAGTGCACCCTCACCGTCACGGTCGAGGACACCACCGACCCCGTGGTCACCTGTCCCTCCGACGTGATGGTCGAGTGTGCGGGCCCCGCCGGGACCCCAGTGACGTTCTCCGCCGGCGCGACCGACGACTGCGACCCGAGTCCGAGCGTGACCTGCGTGCCGCCCTCGGGCACGACCTTCCCGCTCGGCACCACGACGGTCACCTGCACCGCGACTGACGGGTCGGGGAACTCCGCCCAGTGCACCTTCGACGTCACCGTCGTGGACACGATCGCGCCGTCGATCTCGTGTCCCGCGGACGTCTTCCTCGAGTGCGCCGATCCGGGCGGCGAGGTCGTGACGTTCGCCGCCAGCGCGAGCGACGGGTGCGACCCGAGCCCGAGCGTGAGCTGCGTGCCGCCCTCGGGCTCCACGTTCCCGATCGGCACGACGACGGTGACCTGCACCGCGACCGACTCGGCCGGGAACTCCTCGACCTGCTCGTTCCAGGTGACGCTCGTCCCCGACACGACCCCGCCCGTGGTCTCGTGTCCGGCGGACACCACGGTCGCGTGCAGCCCGCCCGACGGAGCGTTCGTGACGTTCACCGCCACGGCGACGGACGACTGCGATCCCGATCCGAGCGTCCTCTGCTCGCCCGCCCCTGGCTCGCAGTTCCCGCCGGGAACGACCACGGTGACCTGCACGGCGACCGACGCCTCGGGCAACTCCTCGACGTGCTCCTTCGTCGTCACCGTCGTGGCGGACACGACCGCGCCAGCGATCACCTGTCCGGCGGACATCGTGGACCCTTGCGCGAGCGAAGGCGGCGAGGTGGTCTCCTTCACCGCCACCGCCACGGACGCCTGCGACCCGGCGCCGAGCGTGGTCTGCTCGCCGTCCTCGGGCTCCCTGTTCCCGATCGGGACGACGAGCGTGACCTGCACCGCGACCGACGCGGCCGGGAACTCCTCGACCTGCTCGTTCCAGGTGACGCTCGTCCCCGACACGACCCCGCCCGCAATGTCGTGTCCGGCGGACACCACGGTCACGTGCAGCCCGCCCGACGGGGCGTTCGTGACGTTCACCGCTACGGCGACGGACGACTGCGATCCCGATCCGAGCGTGGTCTGCTCGCCCGCCTCTGGCTCGCTGTTCCCGTCGGGAACGACCACGGTGACTTGCACCGCGACCGACGCGGCCGGGAACTCCTCGACTTGCTCGTTCCAGGTGACGCTCGTCCCCGACACGACAGCGCCCGCGGTCTCGTGCCCGGCGGACGCGATGGTCGAGTGCGGCTCGCCCGACGGGACGTTCGTGACGTTCACCGCCACGGCGGCGGACGACTGCGATCCCGATCCTGGCGTCCTTTGCTCGCCCGCCTCGGGCTCGTTGTTCCCGCTCGGGGCGACCAGCGTGACCTGCACCGCGACCGACGCGGCGGGGAACAGCTCGACCTGCTCCTTCCTTGTGACCGTGCAGGACACGACCCCGCCGAGCGTGTCCTGTCCCGCGAACAAGACCGTCGAGTGCGCTTCGTCCGACGGCAGCTTCGTCACGTTCACGACGACCGCGACCGACGCCTGCGACCCGAGCCCGGCGGTGGTCTGCGCTCCGCCCTCGGGCTCGCTCTTCCCGATCGGGCTCACGACGGTGACCTGCACGGCGACGGACGACGCGGGGAACAGCGCGCAGTGCTCCTTCACCGTGCGCGTGCGCGACACGGTGCCGCCGGTCGTGAGCTGCCCGGCGAACATCCTCGCCAGCGGCAGCCCGGGCCGGACGGTCACCTTCTCCGCGAGCGCGAGCGACGGCTGCGATCCCTCCCCGTCGATCGCCTGCAACCCGCCCTCGGGCACCTACTTCCAGCCGGGGACGACGACCGTGGTCTGCACGGCTGCGGACG
>Ga0302046_10001419_pt1 | contig 22510 bp, 19 predicted proteins | sample RVTome_11_FD_200261 | JGI IMG/M metagenome (GOLD analysis project Ga0302046, IMG submission 200261) | Soil microbial communities from uranium-contaminated site in the Upper Colorado River Basin, Wyoming, United States - RVT147D111 (version 2) ...
CTCGGCGGACCCTGCCGCGAGGGCATCCGCGTGTACGCCAACGGCTGGGACTCGGGCGCCACGACCCCGGAGGCCCGACGCGCGCCGGGCTCCCCACGGGGCTGAGCGTCCCCGGCGCCCGGCCGGGGGGTCCTGGGGCCCCGCCGCGTGCCCCACGCCCGCTCCTTGACGAGGCACCCGCCGCGGGAGCAGCATGGCCATGGCCCACGGGGCCATGACGGCTGCCGCCGCGCGCTGGACTCCCTCACGGGGCTGAGCTTCCCCGGGGGCCCGGGACAGGGAGGTCCAGGAGGCGGCCGCTCGGATCGCCTCAACGATGGCTATGCACTCGACCTCCTCCTGCGAAAGGGTGCCCATGGAACGATCCGCGCCGCTCTCCGCTCAGCTCGCGGAGCAGCTTGCCGCGTTCAGACTGCAAGCGGTCCCCAAGGAGGTCGTCACCCACGCCAAGCTCATCCTTCTGGACACGCTCGGGGCGATGTTGGCGGCTTCCAGCCGCAAGTATTCCGCCACCCGCATTCTGATGGACTTCGCGCGCCGGCTGGGTGGCCGACCCGAGTCCAGCCTCGTGGGCGAGGGTCGCAAGACGTCGTGCGTCAACGCCGCGCTCGTGAACGGCACCCTCGGCTACTACTGCGACATCGAGCCGCACCATGTCGGCGGGATCCTGCACGCGCCGGCCGTCATCGTGCCGACGAGCCTCGCCGTCTCGGAGAAGGAGGGGGCCTCCGGGGCGCGTTTCCTCGAGGCCATGATCCTCGGTATCGAGGTCACCTGCCGGGTGAGCTACGCGCTCAACCCCGTCGCGCTCTACAACCGCGGCTTCCACCCGAGCGCCATCTGCGGAGCCTTCGGCGCGGCGGCCGCCGCCGGCCACGTGTTCCGCCTGTCGGCCCCGAGGTTCGGAATCGCCCTCGGGCTCGCCATGCAGCAGGCCTCGGGCCTCCTCGCCTGGGCCAGTGACCATACCGAGAACTCCCGCCCGTTCAACCCGGGCCTGGCCGCGCGCAATGGCACGACGGCGGCCTACCTCGCCTCGCTGGGCTTCGGCGGTCCGCCGACCCCGTTCGAGGGAAAGTACGACGCGTTCACCGCCTTCTCCGGCGAACGGCACCCGGACGCCCTCCTGGCCGACTGGGGCAAGCACTACTACCTCCCCGAGTTCGCGTACAAGCTCTACTCGAGCTGCTCCTTCACCCACCCGGGGCTGGACGCGTTGCTCGCCCTCGCGGATCGGCACGCGCTCGCGCCTGCCGATGTGCGGGAGATCGTCCTGCGCTTTCCCAAGTCGGGCGCCCACATGATCGACAACAACGAGCTGAAGTCGCACTGCGCCCAGTACATCCTGCCCGTCGGCCTGGTGTTCCGTCAGGTGATGATCGACGACATCCTGGAGGACCGCTTGCGGCATCCGGAGGTCGCCCGCCTCCGCGCCAGTACGCGCATGGTGGCCGACTCCGACCTGGACACGACCTACCCCGAGCGCTACGCATCCGTCGTCGAGGTGACCACGGCGGATGGCCGCCACCTGTCCCACCGCGTGGATCACGCCAGGGGGACGATGGAGAACCCGCTCACCCCCGAGAGCATCCACGAGAAGTATCTGAAGCTGGCCACCACCGTCACCACCCCCGGCCACGCCGAGCGGATCGCCGCGGTGGTCGGCCGCGTCGAACGGGTCCGGGACCTGGGCGAGCTGGCGGACCTGCTCCGGAACCCGCGGGCGACTCGCCCCCGACGGCGAGAGAGAGGGCGCGGAGCGACGCGCCCGGGGCGGCGAGGCGCGCGGGCGTGATCTGAGCCAACTCGAGAGGAGGGCAACCATGCCGAAGCTCGACGAGCAAGACTCCGGGCGGACGACCCGGCGAGGCCTGCTCCAGGGGGCCGCGCTGGGAGTGGGGGCGCTGCTGGCCTCGGGCTCCACCGGGGCGAGAGAGGCCGCCGCCGCGACCCCCGAGGGCACCACCATCGACCGGATCAAGAAGGCGGGCGTGTTCAACCTGGGGGTACGCGAGGCAGACCCGCCGTACGGGTACCTGGACAGACAGGGCAAGCATGTCGGCTTCTCCACCGAGATCGCGGAGAAGGTCCACGAGCGGCTCGAAACGGAACTGAAGACGAAGCTCAAGATCAACCATGTCGCGGTCACGGGCCGGACCCGGATCCCGCTGCTGCTGAACAACACCATCGACATGGAGGCCGGGGCGACGGTGGTCACGAAGGAGCGGGAGAAGGTCGTCGATTTCTCCGTCCCCTTTTTCCTGACCGCGACCTTCCTCCTGGTGCCCGCGGAGAGTCCTGTGCGACGAGTCGCCGATCTCTCCGGCAAGCGGATCGGGGGCCACCGCGGCGGCCTGGAAGAGATGCTGTACACGAAGAAGCTGCACAGCCAGGGGGTCTTCAAGAGCCCGGTGAGGTTCATCGGCTTCGAGAACCATTCGGAGGGGTTCACGGCCCTGCAGGGCGGCTCGATCGACGCCTATTCGAGCGACGGGCCGCTCCTCTACGGCCTGCAGAACAAGGCGCCCGATCCGGCGAAGTGGCGGGTGCTCGATCCCGGCGTGAATGCCTTCGCCCAGGCGTTTCCCATGCGCGAGAACAGCTCGAGCTTCGCCAACTTCGTCAACTTCACGATCGTCGAGCTCTGCGAGAGCGGGGCGTGGCAGGCGCTGTACCAGAAGTACTTCGTGCCCACGGGGCTGCCGAAGGAGCTCGACGAGACGCTGAGGTTCCTGGTGCGGTTCAACTCCTGGGGTTGAGCCGCCGGTTCCGATCTGGCTCGGCGGGAGATTCCGCGCGCGAACCCCGGCCCATGGGATACGAACTCCAGTGGTCGATCCTCTGGGAGCCGCCCTACCGGGAATGGATCCTGGAAGGGCTGTCCGTGACGTATCAGATCTCCCTCATCGCCTGGGCCTTCGCCCTCGTGATCGGCATCCTGATCGGGATGCTCGCGGAATCCCCCTTCCGGCCCCTGCAGTACGTGTCCATCGCCTACGTCGAGCTGTTCCGGAACATCCCCCTGCTCGTGCAGCTCTTCTTCGCCTATTTCGTCATACCCCTGTTGCTGCCGTTCGCACTGCGGCGTCAGCTATACGACCTCGGCTGGGAGATGGGAAGCGCGATCCTCACGCTCTCCCTGTACACCGCGGCCAAGCTGGCCGAGCATGTTCGGGCGGGGCTCAACACCGTCGGCCGGGGCATCCGGCAGGGCGCGCTGTCCACGGGCCTCACCTGGTGGCAGATGGAGGTGTTCGTCGTCGTCCCCCTCCTGCTCCGGATCATCGTCCCCAGCATCACGTCGGAGTTCTTGACCATCTTCAAGAGCTCGTCCCTGGCCATGGCCGTCGGGGTCGTGGAGACGACATACGTCACCCAGCGCATCGGGTTCAACACGTTCCGGTGGATCGAGGCGAACACGATGGGAACGCTGGTGTACCTCGCCACCGCCTGGGCGGTCGCCATCGTCATGGGGGTGATCGAGACACACGTGCGAGTTCCAGGGTTGCTCCAGCGCGGCGGCGCTCGCTGACATGACGGTCGAGCAGGTCCTGAGCAGCCTCTCGCTGCTGGCCACGGCGCTGCTCACATACAACGTGACCCTCACCGTCCTGGCCGTTCTCATCGCCCTTCCCGTCGCCAGCCTGCTCGCCCTCGGACGGCTCTCCCCGCGCCGCGTGATCCGCTACCCCATCGCGGCGTACATCAACATCCTGCGGAGCAGTCCACTCCTGATGGTGATGTTCTGGGTCTACTACACGTTCCCCATGCTCGTCGGGGGCGGGAACGTGGACGTCTTCACCGCCGCGCTGATCGCGCTCAGCGCCTTCGAGGCGGCCTATTTCGCCGAGTTCATCCGCGCCGGGCTGCAGTCGATCGCCCGGGACCAGCACCGGGCGGCCCTCGCGACCGGACTGAAGCCCTGGCAAGTGTCCCTCCATGTCATCTGGCCTCAGGCGATGCGCCGGATGCTGCCGTCCCTGCTCACCCAGACCATCATTGCCTTTCAGGACTCGACGCTCGCGAGCGTGATCGGTCTGCGGGAGGTCGTCCAGACCACCACCATCGTGAATGCCCGCGAGGTGCGGCCGATCTGGCTGTACTCCATGCTGGCGGTGTTCTACCTCTGCCTCTGCCTCGCGCTGAGCCGGCTCGTCAGACGCCTGGAGCGGAAGACGGCGGAGCGGCTCACGGCATGAGCGGTAGCGCCGGCCAGACGGGCTGGACCACCGACGGCGCCGGTTCGAGCGCGGCCATGGCCGGCGGTGCGCGGCATCCCATCATCGAGTTCAGGAACCTGGGCCTGTGGTACGGGGGCTACCACGCGCTGGTCGACATCAACGAGACAGTGTACCCGAAGGACTGCGTGGTCATCTGCGGCCCGAGCGGCTCCGGCAAGAGCTCGTTGCTTCGCTGCGTCAACGGTCTGGAGAAGTTCCAGCAAGGCGACGTGATCGTCCGCGGGACGAGCGTCAAGCACTGCCGGGACCTGCCCGCGTTGCGGTACCACGTGGGTCTCGTGTTCCAGCGATTCGAGCTGTACCCTCACATGACCTGCCTGAGCAACGTGAGGCTGGCCCTCCGCAAGGTGTTGAAGTTGCCCAGGGCGGAAGCGGACAGGCGAGCCGCCGAGGTGCTGGCGCGCTTCGGCGTGCTCGACCAGGCCGGCAAGTACCCCGCGCAACTATCGGGTGGCCAGCAACAACGTGTCGCCATCTGCCGGTCGCTCGTGCTCGAGCCCGACGTGATGATGTTCGACGAGCCCACGTCGGCGCTCGACCCGGAGATGATCGACGACGTGCTCGAGGTGCTCCTCCAGCTGGTGCGGGAAGGCATGACCATGCTCATCGTCACCCATGAGATGCAGTTCGCCCGGGACGTCGCGACGCGGATCATATTCATGGAACAGGGGAGGGTCGTCGAGCACGGTACCAAGGAGCAGTTCTTCAGCGGCACCCGCAACCCGCGGACGCGCGCGTTCCTGGACCGCGTCTTCAAGGAGAAGAGGGCGGAGGAACGCTCTCGGTGACCCGCCGCGACACAGCGTCCGCGTCGGGGGGGACGTGGCCGGTCCAGGCGGTTCGGGGCCGGCCCTCGTGATGTTCGTGTTCGCCCCGGCAGCCCGCGCTCACCGGCATTGACAGCTCCTGGCCGCGGTGGTCAGATACCAGTCATGCGAGTGAGCATCAGCTGGGCCCACGAGCAGATGCGCGAGATCCTTGCCGCGCTCGATGAAGGCGCCGAGCCTCAGCTCGACTCCCGGATCGCGTCCACGATACGGAGCGTGGCCGAGCAGAGCCCGCTCGGTGGCGATGTGGACTCCTACCGGATCGAGCTGAGCCTCCAGGACGGTCAGCTTCTCAAGCGCTGGTGCGAGGCACGGCGTGAACGGGCAACGGAGCATCAACCGAACGCGCTCTGGACCCGCATCGTCGCCAAGGTCAATGAGGCGGTACAGTTCGATGCGCCCGCCAAGCTGGATCGGCAGGAGCCGTAGAACCCCCGTCCACCGTCCTGCCTCGTAGGGGGTCGATCCGCTTCACCCCGGCTCCTGGCAATCGGGGCACCGAGGTCAAGATGATCCCCGGCCGTACGCCGCCCGCCGGCCGACTCGGCGGCCCCGTGGCGGCGGTGTTCGGCGGAGATGGCGATCGACAGGTCCGGGAAGACCTGCGCCGCTTCGAATCACTGGATCAGTCTGACGACTCCGGCTGCCCCGTCGACCTCGACGACGGTTCCGTCGTGCCAGAGCGCGGTGGCACCGTCGACACCGCCAACACAAGGAAGGCCGTGCTAACACGCGACGAGCGCCCCGTGCTGGAGCGTCCCGCCGACCTCGAGAATGACGGCGGCAGCATTGACGAACAGCGGCGTCCAGCCCGGATCGGTGGCGCGCGCCATCGGCCGTTGAGGCGATGACGAGATGGCGAGAGGTGCCTGATGCGCTTTTCTGCTATGATCCCCATCCTCAGGCCGAAAGAGAGACCCGTTCAACCACGGAGGGGATGACCCATGATACGGAGCGCGACCGTCAGGGTGAGGGGAGTGAGCCTGGTGGCGGCGATGGCCTTGGCCATCGCGGCAGGGGCCGATCGAGCCGCGGCGCAGTCCAAGCCGGCCGAGCTCAAGGTGGGTGTCGTGTCCTTCCTCTCAGGCGCGGCCGCGGTGTTCGGCGTGCCGTCCAAGAACGCCGCCGAGTGGCTGATCGACAAGTACAACAAGGAAGGCGGCATCGGCGGCGTCAGGATCCGGCCCATCTACATCGACGAGGCGGGCGGGGCGGAGAAGCAGGTGAGCGAGTTCCGCCGGCTCGTGCTCGACGAGAAGGTGGACCTGGTCATCGGCTACATCTCGAGCGCCGACTGCCTGGCCGTGGCGCCGGTCGCCGAGGAGCTGCGGGTCCTCACCGTGCTCTTCGACTGCGGCACCAACCGGATCTTCGAGGACAACAAGTACAGGTACGTCTTCCGCACCAAGGCCCATCAGGCGCTGGACAGCGTGGCGGCGGCCAAGTACGTGCTGTCCATCAAGCCCGACGTCAAGACCATCGCTGGGATCAATCAGGACTACGCCTGGGGCCGCGATTCCTGGGACACCTTCAGGCGGGCCATGCAGAAGCTCAAGCCGGACGTGCAGGTGACCGCCGAGCTGTGGCCCAAGCTCCTGGCCGGCGAGTACTCGGCCGAGATCTCCCGGCTGCTCACCGCCAAGCCAGACGTGATCCACTCGAGCTTCTGGAACGGCGACATCGTCGGGTTCGTCAAGCAGGGCGCCCCGCGCGGCCTCTTCAGCCAGAGCCTGGTGGTGCTGAGCGCCGGCGAGCACATGCTCCAGGACGTGGGCAAGGACATGCCGGAGGGCGTCATCGTCGGCGCGCGCGGGGATCACTGGTTCCTGCACAACGCCACCGACCCGCTGCACAAGGAATTCGTGGACGGCTACCGCGCCAGGTACGGCCGCTACCCGATCTACCCCTCCTATCACATGTACCAGGCGGTCGCCGGGGTGAAGGCCGCCTTCGAGAAGGCCATCAAGGACGGCGGCGGGGCCTGGCCCAAGGTTGACGCCGTGATCAAGGCCTTCGAAGGCATCGAGTACCGGGTGCCGCCCGGGCGGACCATGACCGTGCGGAGCGACCACAACGGGATCGAGCCGGCCATCATGGGCATCACCAAGCAAGTGCCGCAGTACCCCTTCGCGATCCTCGACAGGATCAGGGTGTTCCCGCAGGCGGAGGTGAACCCGCCGCTCGGCGTCAAGACCAACGACTGGATCGACAGCTGGAAGAAGTAGACCGGGCGGCGGCGCGCTGGGGCCGGAGGCCGGGCCGCCCGCCGGCCCGCGCCGCGCTCACCGGGCCGCCATGACGGTCCCGATCGCGATCCTGCTGGACGGCGTCCTCTATGCCGCGGTGCTCTTCCTCCTGGCGGCGGGCCTGACCCTCGTCTACGGGGTCATGCGGATCCTCAATATCGCCCACGGGAGTCTCTACGCCCTCGGGGCTTACACGGGGACGGCCCTCGTGCTCGCCTATCTCTCGACCGGGGGCCCCGAGCCGCTGATGTATCTCGCGCTCCTCGCCGGCGCGGTGCTGGCCGGCTCCATCGTCGGGCCCCTCGTCGAGCGGCTGCTCCTGCGTCCCATCTATGCGCGCGAGGAGGTCGTCCAGCTCCTCGTGACGTTCTCGCTCTTCCTCATCCTCGAGGACGTGATGAAACTCGTCTGGGGCGTGCAGCCCTACTACGTGGCCAAGCCCTACGCCTACCTCGGCACCGTGACCATCGCGGGCGTCCGCTACGCCTGGTACCAGCTCCTGCTGATCGCGGTGGCCCTCGCGACGGGCGTGCTCGTGGTGGCGGCCATCCGCGGCACGCGCATCGGACGCATGATCATCGCCGTCACCGCCGACCGGGAGATCAGCACCACGCTCGGCATCAATGTCGCGCGGCTCTTCACTCTGGCCTTCACCGCGGGCGCGATCCTGGCCGCGCTTGGCGGTGCGCTCGTGGCCCCGCTCATCGCCGTGGCCCCGGGCATCTCGGTGGAGGCCATCGTGCTGGCCTTCGCCGTGGTGGTCATCGGGGGCCTCGGAAGCCTCGAGGGCGCGGCGCTGGGGGCCTTGATCGTCGGGGTGACCCGGGCGGCGGCCGTCTACCTCCTGCCCGAGGCGGAGCTGGCCACGGTGTACCTCATCATGGTGGCCGTGCTCCTGTTCCGGCCGCGCGGGCTCTTCGGCGAGCTGGAGATGCGGCGGATATGAGCGGCCGGGAGGGAGCGCTGGCGCTGGTCGCGGCGGCCGCCTTGGTGGCGGTGCCGCTGCTGCTCCCGGGCTGGGTCGCCTTCCTCTTGACCCTGGCGCTGGCCAAATCGGTGGTGGTGCTGGCCATCGCGCTCCTGCTCCGCGCCGGGCTCGTGTCCTTCGGCCACGGAATGTTCTTCGCCGCCGGCGCGTACACCGTGGGCCTGTTGATGAAGCGCGTCGGCGTGCACGAGGCGGTGCTGCTCACCGCGGCGGGGATCGTCGTGGCGGCCGCCGCGGCCGCCCTCGTCGGGCTCTTCATCGCGCGCTACCGTGGCATCTTCTTCGCGATGCTCAACATGGCCATCTCCATGGTGGTCTACTCGGTGCTGCTCAAGCTCTACTGGCTCACGGGCGGCACGGACGGCATTGGCATCCGCACCCCGGTCATCCTCGGCATGACGCCTGATCGCGAGAGCCTCCGGCTGGCCATCTACTACTTCACGCTGGCGCTGACGCTGCCGGCCTTCTACGTGGTCCAGCGCTTCTGGAACTCGGCGCTCGGCTTCGTGCTCCGCGCGGTGCGCGACAACGAGGTGCGCGTGGAGTACATGGGCACCTCGGTGTATCGATCCATCTACGCCGCGTACGTGCTCTCGGGCGGGCTGGCGGGCCTGGGAGGGGTCCTCACCGGCTTCTCGGTGGGCCACATCGTGCCCGAGCAGGCCTACTGGACCACCTCGGGCGAATTCGTGTTCGTGGCGGTGCTGGGCGGGCCGGCGAGCGTGCCGGGCCCGCTGGTCGGCTCCATCGCCTTCGAGTTCCTGAAGAGCTACGCCTCCAAGTACGCGGCCTTCACCTGGCAGATGACGCTCGGGGCCGCCATGCTCGTGATCATCCTGTTCATGCCCGGCGGACTGTGGACCATCTACGGGTGGTTGGCGCGGGGAGGACGCCGATGGGCGTGGTCCTCGAAACCGTCGGCCTGACGAAGGCCTTCGGCGGGGTGGTGGCGGTGAGCGACGTCAACGTTGCCATCGCCCAGGGCGCGGTCGTGGGCATCATCGGGGCAAACGGCGCCGGGAAGACCACCTTCGTCAACATCATCACCGGCTACCTCAAGCCGGACGCCGGGCGGATCCGCTACCTCGGGCGCGAGATCACCGCGCACCCGCCGCGGGAGATCGTCGGCCTCGGAATCGCGCGGTCCTTCCAGATCCCGCAGGTCTACACCTCGCTCACCGTGCTCGAGAATGTGCTCATCGCTCTCGTCTCGCGGGAGAAGGCCAGTCTCCGGCCGTGGGCGCCGCTCTCCACCCGGGCGCGCGAGGCCGCGGCGCTGGCGGCGCTCGAGCCCTTCGGGCTGGCCGAGCACGCTCGGCGGCCGGTCACCGAGCTGCCCGAGGGCGGGCTCAAGTTCCTCGACATCGCGCTCTCCACTGCGCTCGGGCCCCGGCTCCTGCTCCTCGACGAGCCGACCTCGGGGGTGAGCTCCGAGGACAAGTTCGAGGTCATGGAGACCCTGCTGCGCATCATGCGGGAGCGTGAGGTCACGGTGGTCTTCGTCGAGCACGACATGGACGTGGTGAGCCGCTACGCGCAGCGGCTCCTGGCCTTCGTGGACGGCAAGGTGGTGGCGGACGGGACGCCCGAGGACGTGCTCGCCGATCCCGGGGTCCGGAAGGCGGTGCTGGGATGAGGGCAGCGGCGCTTGCCGTCCGCGACGTCCACGTCAAGCTGGCGGGGCTCGTGGTCCTGCGGGGCGTGAGCTTCGAGGTGCCCAGCGCGAGCATCATCGGCCTGGTGGGGCGGAACGGCGCGGGGAAGACGACCACGCTGAAGAGCATCGCGGGCCTGGTTCCCGTGCTGTCGGGCTCCATCACCTTGGACGGCCAGGAGCTGACGCGGCTGGCCCCGCACCGCCGGCCGCGACTCGGCCTGGGCTACCTGCCCGGCTATCTCCCGGAGGACCGGCGCCTGATCGGCGCGCTCACGGTCGAGGAGAACCTCCTCCTGCCGGCCTGGGCGACCCGGCAGCGCGAGAGCGCCCAGCTCCTCGCCGAGCTCTACGAGCTGATGCCCGAGGTCAAGGCCCTGGCCGGCAGGCGGGCGACCTCGCTCAGCGGCGGACAGCAGAAGATGGTGGCGCTCGGCCGGGCCATGATGACCTCGTCCAAGCTCCTCCTGCTGGACGAGCCGCTCGAGGGGCTGTCGCCGGCGCTCTCCCGCCGCCTGGCCGATGTGGTGCGCAGTATCCGAGGCGCCGCCGTGCTCGTGACCGAATCCGACATCAATCGCATGCGCATGATGACCGACCGCATCTACACCATCGAGCGCGGCGCGATCGTCGGGCATGCCGGGGACGCGGACCGGACTCCGCGATGACCAGTCCGGCCGTCTGGTTCCCCGTTGGTTCCAACTCCCCCGATCTATCGGCGAGCTATGACCCATGTGGGCGGATGACGCGCTCTCGGATTCTCGAAGGGATGCATCGTCGTGAACGCTCGTGGGTAGCGCCTGGTCCCGGTTCTCGATCAGCGGGTCCAAGGTGCGAGTCGTCGACGGCCCCACCAATCGAATCGGGCGCTGCCGAGGCAGGGGGATGCCCGATTCGCTTCCCCTCGTTCGGCTCCGGATCGGGCCGGACTTGCTCGCCATGATGATGCCGTCATGCCGCCCTCATGCGAGGGGGACGTAGTCGTACTCTCCGATGCCCTGGAGCACCAGAAAGACGGTGGATGTGGTCGCGGCGTTCGTCACGAGATGGGGACGTGCGGGTCGGACCGAGTAGGTCTCGCCTGGCCCGAGCAGCACCTCCTCCCTCGGGTCCCGGAGAGACAGACGGAGCCGGCCCTCGAGCACATAGAAGGTGTCCTGGATGTGGTTGTGGTAGTGCCAGGGGACCCGCTGGCTCGGGCTGATCTGAAGCTCCGTGATCCAGAATCCGGACCGCTCAGCGTGACGCGCGCGGCGCTCCACCTCATAGAGATGGCTCGAGTCCTTGACGGCGTCCATTCGCAGTACCCCCGGGAACTCTCGAACGGGTGCGTGACGTCCTCGGTGCGCTGATCGAGCGCATTGCGCAAGGTGTGTAACAGCCGTTGGATCAAGCTAAGCTCGCGCCGAGCGTGATCCGCGCCAGCTCGCGCAGCACGCGGCGGGCGGTCTCGAGCTGCTCGACCTCGACGTACTCGTCGGCCGTGTGGGCGACGTCGGTGCTGCCGGGTCCGAAGACGGTGCAGTTCGGGTTGCCGGTGAGCGCGGCGACGAGCGAGGCGTCGGTGTACGCCTCGTGCCCGTCACGTCCTCCCCGCTCGAGCGCGCGGCCAGTGACGGTCTGGAAGGCCTGCGAGAGGGCCGGCGTGCGTCCGCTCATGACTGCTGTCCTGCCGGCACCGAATAGACGAGCACGGCCTGGCTCCGGGTCTTGAACTGTGCCGGGCCGTGCGATTCGACACGGATCCCGTTGCCGAGCCCGTTCCGGGTGTTCTCGTCGATCAGGATCGGCCGGCCGACGACCTTGGTATGCGCCTCCAGGTGGGCGGCGACGTTCGCGGTGTCGCCCACACACGTGTAGGTCACGCGTTGCTGGGTGCCCATGAAGCCGGCGATCACCGGACCGGAGGCAATGCCAATCCCGATCCGCAGCTCCACCCCACCACGGAGCGCCTGCTCCCGGTTGAACCCGTCCACCAGGTCGAGCATCTCCAGGGCCGCCCGGACCGCGCGATCCCGGTGATCAGCGAGGGGCAAGGGGGCTCCGAAGATGGCCATCAGGCCATCTCCGAGCACCTGGTTGACAATGCCGCCGTGGCCTCCGATAGCGTCGAACATGAGCGTGTAATAGCTGTTCAGCAGCTCGATCGTGTTGGCCGGCGACAGAGCCTCGGTGATGCTCGTGAACGAGCGGATGTCACAGAACATCACGCTGGCCTCGACGTGCTCGCCGCCCAGCGCCAGGCCCGTCGTCAGCAGCGCCTCCGCCACCTCGGCGGTCGCGAACTTCCGGAACAGCTCCCGTTGCTGATCACGGAGCCGCTTCTTCTCCAGGCTGGACCCGACGCGGGCCTTGAGCAGCACCGGGTTCACCGGCTTGAAAAGGTAGTCCTCGGCGCCCATCTCGATGCACCGGGCGACGCTGTCCACCTCCTCCACCGACGACATCATCACCACCGGGAGGTCGCGGAGGCGCGGGTCGGCGGCGAGAGCCTCCAACACCTGGTAGCCGTTCATCTCGGGCATCTCGATGTCCAGCAGGACCAGATCGACGCGACGCTGCCGCAGCGCCTCCAGGGCCTCGCGCCCGTTCTCCGCGAAAGCGACCGCGTGCCCCAGTTGCTCGAGCGCGCGCCCGAGGAGCAACCGGTTCACGCGGTTGTCGTCGACGACCAGGAGGTCGCCGGCCTGCGGGTTACGCGGGAAGCCCACGTCGGAGTTCTCCCAGTGAGCGGGCGACGATCTCGTACTCGCCGACGAGCTGCTCGAGCCGGTCCCCGGTCCCGTCGAGGCTCGCGGCCCGGGCGATGGTTTCCAGCTCTCTCGCGTAGGCCGCCAGGCCGGCCGCCCCGAGGGTCTCGCTGTTGGACTTGAGAGAGTGGGCGGCCCGGCGGAAGGCGTCGAGGTCCGTCTCGGCCAAGGCCCGTCGCAGCGTGGCGAGCAGCTCCCGGCCGTCCTCGACGAACGTGTCGATCAGCTCGGCGACGAACTCGCCGCTCATCGTTGCGGTGAGCCGCTCGAACGCGGTCCGGTCGATCACCGCAGCGGCCGGCGCGCCCGCCTCCGGACGCCATGGGCAGCGCTCGAGCGCGGCGACCAGCTCCTCGACCCGGATCGGCTTCGACACGTAGTCGTCCATCCCGGCCGCCGCGCACAGCTCACGGTCACCCTGCATCACGTTGGCCGTCATGGCGACGATGCGCGGGCGCCGCTCGTCCGGCCAGCGCCGGTTGATTTCGCGGGAGGCCTCCAATCCGTCGAGCTCCGGCATCTGCACGTCCATCAGGACCACGTCGTACGTCTGGCGCTCGATGGCGTCAATAGCCTCCAGCCCGTTGGCCGCCACGTCGGCGCGATAGCCCATCTGCGCCAGAAGCCGGAGGGCCAACTTCTGGTTGACCACATTGTCCTCGGTGAGGAGGATCCGGAGCGGGTGGCGACGCGCCATCTCCAGGTCCCGCTCGCTCCGGGGGACCCTTCGCTGCGACAGGTGAACCGGGCGGTCTGCCACGACGGAGACCAGCGCGTCGAAGAGCTGCGAAGGCTTGATGGGCTTGTGCAGGTACGCGGCAAAGCCCTCGCCCCGGGCGGGCACCTCGCGGCGCCCCAACGAGGTGAAGAGGACCAAGGCCAGCGCCGCTCCCGCCGGATTCTCCCGAATGGCCCGCGCGAGGGCCACGCCGTCCATCTCCGGCATGTGCATATCCAGGATGCCGATGTCGAAGCGCTCGTCGGCCCGGATCCAGGCGAGAGCCTCGGCCGGCGATCCGGTCGCCCGCGGCGCCATCCCCCAGGCGCCGAGATGCGAGGTGAGGATGCGGCGGTTGGTGGCATTGTCGTCCACCACGAGCACGCGCTTCCCGCGAAGAGACGGCTGCATGCCGCTCAGGTCGCGACGGGTCCGGGCGGGCAACTCGGCGGTCCTCGCACGGATCGTGAAGCGGAACTCGCTGCCCGCCCCTACCTCGCTCGTGACACCGATGCGGCCCCCCATCAGCTCGGTCAACCGTTGGCTGATCGCCAGCCCGAGACCGGTGCCCCCGTAGCGGCGCGTGGTCGAGGCGTCGACCTGGCTGAACGACTGGAACAGGTGGCTCAGCCGATCCGATGGGATGCCGATGCCGGTGTCCCGGACCGAGAAGGTGAGCTCGTGCGGTGCCGTGTCGTCCAGGCGCCGGGCGCTCACCGAGAGCACGACCTCGCCCTGTTCGGTGAACTTGACGGCGTTCGAGAGCAGGTTCAAGAGGATCTGACGCAGGCGCGTCACGTCGCCGACGATCGCGACGGGGGTCCCGTCGCCGATCAGGTAGGCGAGGTCGACGCCCTTCTCGGCAGCCTGGGTGGCCACGAGGTCGAGCGCCGACTCGACGCAGTCCCGGAGGTCGAAAGGCTGGGACTCGAGCTCCAGCTTTCCCGCCTCGATCTTCGAGAAGTCGAGGATGTCGTTGATGACCGTCAGGAGGGTGTCGCCGCTCTGGCGGATGATTTCCGCAGACTCGCGCTGCTCCTCGGTCAGGGAGGTGTTCAGGAGGAGCCCGCTCATCCCGATGACGGCATTCATCGGCGTCCGGATCTCGTGGCTCATCGTCGCTAGAAAGGCGCTCTTGGCCTCGTTGGCCGCCTCGGCCTCCCGACGGGCCCGCAGGAGCTCGGTGATGTCGTGGTAGATCGCGATGAAACCTAACTCGGCGCCGTCCACGACCACCGGCACGGACGAGACCTCGACGTCCACCAGGGTGCCGTCCTTCCGGGCGCGCCGGGTGATCGCGCGGATCCGCTCTCCCCCGAGCGTCTGGCGGATGTGGGTCCGGACCTCCTCGCGGATCTCCGGCGTCGACACGAGGTCGTCCACGGGGCGCCCGAGGGCCTCCGCCGCCGAGTACCCGAAGAGCCGCTCGGCACCGGGGTTCCACCCCACGACCGTGCCGCGGAGATCCATGGTCGCGATCGCCACCGGGCTCGTGTCCACGAGCGCGTCCGAGTACTGCTTCTGGCGCTGAATCTCGCGGAAGAGCCGGGCGTTGTGGATGGCCAGCACCGACTGGGCCGCGAAGGTCTGGAGAGTGGCGACGACCTCGGGAGAGAACGAGCCGGGCTCGTTGCGCACGATGACCAGACCACCGAGCAGCCGGCCCTCCCGAACGAGCGGCACTGCGAGAAGCGAACGCATCCCCTGCCGGGCCAGGAGCCCTCGCACCTGGGGGGCGACCAGTTGCCTCTCGTCCTCGATGTCAGCGACCTGCACGAGTTCTCGGATCACGCCGGCGCGACCCATGGCCCCCTCGCCGAGCCGGATCGGCGCCGCTCGCAGAACTTCCAGGTGCTCGGGCGTGATCCGGTGCGTAGCCCGCGCGTGGAACGCCTGCGTCGCCTCGTCGAACTCATAGACGATCCCGCTGTAGCTGTCGGATAGCTCGACTGCCCGGCTGACGATGGTCGCGAGCACGGCTTCCAGGTCGAGCGTGGAGCTGACGGCCTGGCCGATCTCGCCGAGCGCTCGGAGCTCGCCGACCGATCGCGTCAGGTCCCGGGTCCGCGCCTCCAGCTCCTGGAACAGGCGGACGTTCTCGATCGCGATGACCGCCTGGTCGGCGAAGGTCTCGAGGAGTTTGATCTGCTTGTCCGAGAAAGGCCGCACCTCCAGGCGGCGAATCAAGATAGCCCCGAGGGGCTGCCCCTCGCGAAGGAGGGGCGTGGCGAGCGTGGTCCGATGGCCAACGAGTCTCTGCGTCTCCCTGCCGATGGGAAACTCTGCTTCCGATTCCGCCGCGAGGTCATGGACATGAATCGTTCTCCGGTCGACGATGGAACGACCGGTCACCCAGCCGCGACTGATGGGGCGCCCCGTGTGAATCGGGATCGATCCGAAAGAGGCGACCCGCCGCAGGGAATCCCCCTCCACGCGAAAGATCTGAGCGTCGGTCGCCTCGCACAGCCGCGCGGCGTTTTCAGCGACGGCGTCCAGCACCGGCTGGATATCCGTTGGCGAGCTCGAGATGACGCGCAGGATCTCGCTCGTCGCGGTCTGCTGCTCCAGCGCTTCGGTCAGCTCCCGGTTCCGGGCCTCCAGTTCCTTGAAAAGCCGGCGCTGCTCCTCGTGGAGTTGGTGAAGCTCGCGGCTCATCTGGTTCATCCGGCCTGCCAGGGCGCCGAACTCGTCGCGATTCGGCACGTCGATGGTCGCGCTGAAGTTTCCTTTCGCGATCTGGCCGAGGAAGCCTTCGGCCTCGCGGACGGGGAGGATGAAGGACCAGGAGGTGACGAACCCCAGGACGAGGGCCAGGAAGATCGACGCGGCCGCGAAGCCGCCCATGAGAAGCAGGGCTCGATGGTTCGCCGCCTCGACGTTCTGCCGGAGCTGGCCCATCCCGGCCTCTTCGGTCTGGACGACCCGGGTGACGAGGGTGGCGATCTCCCGATACAGCGGATAGCCCTCGTCGAGGTGAACCGTCATCGCCTCGTCGTGCTTGCCATCCCGAATGAGGCTCGCGATGTGCGCCACCGTGGTCACGACCTGGTCTTGCGCCGCGCGAATCCGTAGGATCGTCTCTCGCTCGCCGGGCGGGGCGGCCCCCTCGAGGCTGGCGAGCGTGTCATCGAAACGGTTGCTCTCGCGGAGGATGCTCTCGATGGTTGCCGCGTCCCGGAGGAGCAGCGCATTCCGCGTGAAGTTCATCTGCAGGCCCAGGGCATGCTCGATCTGGCGGGAACCGTCGACGCGCTCGCGGGCCTGGTCCAGGAGCCGGCTCTGCCGGGACACGCTCATGATCGTCTGGAGGCTCATCGCCCCCATGGCGATGAGGAGCAGGGCGATGAGGAGGAACGCGCCGAGGAGCTTCGAGTGGACAGACGCGCGGATGCGGGCGACGCGCCGCACCAGAGACCCCAGGGGCGAGCGGGTCAGGAGCAGGCGGGGAATCCTTTCGCTCACGCCCAGCGTCGTTTCGGGGGCCGGAACGGTGGGCTCGATGGCGCGTTCCTCTCGTGGGGGGACATCCAGTGTGCTTCCAAGCCCAGCAGGGATGCTATCAGGGTGGGCCTCCGTGGGTCAAGGCGAACATCCCCTGGACACTGCCCATGGGAAGACCGATAATCGCGAGCGCACGCGGGCCACACAACGGGTCTGCCCCGCGCGGGTCAAGGAGACACGTCATGGCCACGCTCGACTCGATCCCGGATCCTCCTCGCGGGCGCCACTCGCCGTCGGCTCCTGAAGCGTGGCGCCGCGCTTAGGGGCCTCATCACTGGTGCCGGGCGCCCGGTTCAATCGCAACCGGCGCCCGATGAGCCTTGGAACGCATTCGTTCCCATGATGGCCATTCGAATCGCGCCCATCCCGTCGACTAGGGGTCTGCACGCCCCGCCGCTCCTGAGGAAAGGGAGGACACGCATGACGAATGAGGCCGTCGCTGCCACACGCGACACCGCAGGCTCGCGGCGCCGCTTCCTCAGGGCTTCTGCCGTCGCGGCTGGGACCGCGGCCATCGGGTTCCCCGCGGTGGTCCGCGCCCAGGCGTCCGTCAAGTGGCGCGTCCAGACCGCCCATCCCGCCGGGACCGTGGGCTACACGGCGTTCCAGAAGTACTGCGCGAACGTCAAGGTCCTGTCGGAGGGCAAGCTCGAGTTCCAGCCGCTTCCCGCGGGCGCGATCGTCGGGACCTTCGAGATGTTCGACGCCGTGAGGGGGGGCGTGCTCGACGCCATGCACGTCTTCACGCTCTACTGGGCGGGGAGGATGCCGGTCGCGGCGTTCCTTTCCTCGTACCCCTTGGCATTGGACCGACCGGACCAGTGGGAGACGTGGTTCTATGAGCTGGGGGGACTCCAGATCGCGCGGAAGGCGTTCCAGGCCCACAACATGTTCTACGTGGGACCGATCCAGCATGACCTGAACCTGATTCACTCCAAGGTCCCCATCCGCTCCTTCGAGGAATTCAAGGGGAAGAAGATCCGTTACCCGGGCGGGATGATCGCCGAGATCTTCTCGCTCGCCGGCGTCTCCACCGTGCTCCTCCCCGGCGAGCAGGTGTACCCGGCGCTGGAGAAGGGGGCCATCGACGCCGCGGACTTCATCGGCCCCGCGGTGAACTACGACCTCGGCTTCGCCGCGGTCGCGAAGTACATCATCATGGGGCCGGTCCTGACGCCGTGCCTCCACCAGCCGGTGGATCTCATGGACCTCACGGTCAACATGACAAAGTGGAAGGCGCTGCCGAAGCACGTCCAGGAGATGGTGATCGCCGCGACCCGCCAGCACTCGTGGGACCACTACGCCTACATCCAGAAGGAGAACATCGCGGCCTGGGACAAGTACAAGGCCAAGGGGGTCCAGATCATCAGGCTCTCCGATGCGGACATCCAGAAGTTCCGGCGGTACGCCATCCCTCTGTGGTTCAAGTGGGCCAAGAAGGACCCGCTGGCCCGGGAGGCGTTCGCGTCCCAGCTCGCGTTCATGAAGACGTTCAGCGTCGGGTACATCACGGACTCGATGCTGGTCGACCTCGACGGGAAGACGAAGCTCACCCTCTAGTCACGACTCCTGGCGCACCTCGATGTCGGTTGCACGCAGTCCTTGACGGCGCCGCTGTCGCCGGCGCAGTATTGCGCTCGTCATGTTGATGAACAGCGAGATCATCGGGCTCGGCAACTGCGCGAGATGAAGCCCCAGGGGAGCCTCGCCGAACGGCCTCGGCGGCACCCGGCACGCCGGCCGGCGCTGGTCCCGGGGGACCCGGCCCTCCGGAAGCTGTCACGGCAGCAACGCCCGGACGGCGTGTCGCTGGAGGCGTGGCAGACGGCGCTGCGCCGCCAGTTCGGCCGCGAGCAGCGGTTCAGGCTCAAGAACGTCGGCGCCCACCCCATCTTCTCCGAGTTCGAGGTCACCAATCCTCAGAGCCGCCGCACCTACCGCGTCGCCATCCGCGGCGGCGAGCCGGGGAGTAACTTCTGCGCGTGCGCGGACTTTGCGACCAACACCCTCGGCACGTGCAAGCACATCGAGTTCGCTCTGGGGCGGCTGGAGCGACAGCCCGGAGCGCGCGCAGCGCTCGGGCGAGGCTGGGCGCCGCCCTTCAGCGAAGTGCACCTCCAGTACGGAGTCCGGCGCCAGGTCCGGTTCCGGCCCGGGACGCAGGCGCCGGACGAGCTCACACGTGTGGCCGCGCGGTATTTCGACGCCAACGGCGTGCTCCGGCCTGACGCCTTCGCCCGCTTCGACGGGTTCGTGGCCAGGGCGGCCCGACTCGATCCCGGCCTGCGGTGTTACGAGGACGCGCTGGGCTTCGTCGCCCAGGTACGGGACGCGGAGCGCCGAGCGAGGGTACTCGAGCAGGCGTTTCCGCGCGGTATCCGGAGCGGGGCCCTCGGGGACCTCTTGCGCCTGCCGCTCCACGACTACCAGCGGGAGGCGGCGCTGTTCGCAGCCCGCGCCGGGCGGTGCATCATCGCCGACGACATGGGCCTGGGCAAGACGATCGAGGCGATCGCCGCGGTCGAGATCATGGCCCGGCACTTCGGCGTCGAGCGCTTGCTCGTCATCTGCCCGACGTCCCTCAAGCACCAGTGGGAGCGGGAGATCGCGAGGGTCGTGGGGCGGTCCGTACGCGTGGTCGGCGGGTTCCGACCGGCCCGGGCGGCGGCCTTTCGGGCCGAGAGCTTCTACAAGATCACCAACTACGACACGGTCTACCGCGATCTGGACCTGATCGCGGCGTGGTGTCCCGACCTCGTGATCGTTGATGAGGCCCAGCGGATCAAGAACTGGAGCACGCGCACCGCGCGCAGCGTCAAGCAGATCGTCTCCCCGTACGCCATCGTGCTCACCGGGACCCCGCTCGAGAACCGCCTGGAGGAGCTCGTGTCCATCGTCGAGTACGTCGACCGGCACCGGCTCGGGCCGACGTTCCGCTTCCTGGACCATCACCAGGTCCGCGACGAGGTGGGCAAGGTGGTCGGCTACCGGAACCTCGACGCCATCGGGCGAACGCTGGCTCCGGTGCTGCTCCGCCGGCGGAAGGCGGATGTCCTCCGCGAGCTGCCCGAGCGTCTGGAGAAGCGGTTCTTCGTGCCCATGACCCCGCAGCAGATGCGCCACCACGAGGAGAACCGCGAGATCGTGGGCCGGATCGTCGCCCGGTGGCGCCGCTGTCGGTTCCTGTCGGAGGCGGACCAACGGCGCCTGATGATCGCGCTCCAGAACATGCGGATGGCGTGCGACAGCACCTATCTCCTGGACCAGGCCACCGACCACGGCGTGAAGGCCGACGAGCTGGCCACGCTCCTCGACGAGATCTTCGAGGAGCCCGACGCCAAGGCGGTCGTCTTCAGCCAGTGGCTGCGCATGCACGAGGTGCTCGTCCGCCGACTCGAGCGGCGCCGGTGGGGCCACGTGCTGTTCCACGGCGGGGTGGACGGCAGCCGGCGCCAGGCGCTGCTGGACCGCTTCCGTGAGGACCCCCGCTGCCGCGCGTTCCTGTCCACGGACGCCGGGGGCGTGGGGTTGAACCTCCAGCATGCGGCGGTCGTGGTGAACGTGGACCTGCCGTGGAACCCGGCAGTGCTCGAGCAGCGGATCGGCCGCGTCCATCGCCTCGGCCAGACCCGGCCGGTCCAGGTGGTGAGCTTCGTGGCCAAGGGGACGATCGAGGAAGGCATGCTGTCGGTCCTGGGCTTCAAGCGCTCGATGTTCGCTGGCGCCCTGGATGGCGGGTCGAGCGAGGTGTTCCTGGGAGGCAGCCGGCTCAAGCAGTTCATTGACCGCGTGGAGCGGATCACGGCTGGGATCCCGGCGCCCCTCGTCGAGGAGGCTCCCGCGCCCGAGGACGGGCACCTCGCGGCCGATGCAGAGGGCGAGCCGCCCCCGCCGGCGGCCGCCCCACCGGGGCCGGGTGACCCGTGGGCCGGCCTGCTCCAGACGGGCCTCGAGCTGCTCGGGCAGCTCACCGGAGGCGCCAGCCGCCCCGGGCGCGCGGGGGACGGGGCGGCCGCGCTCTTCGAGCGCGTGCAGGACGTGGGGACGGGCCCGGGCTATCTGAAGATCAGGATGCCTCCACCCGACGTCGTCGAGCGCCTGGCCGGTGCGCTGCAGGCGCTGCTGGCGAGCATGCGCGCGTGAAGGACCCGGAGCGCGGGGGAGACCGCGGGTGGTGGCCGGAGGTCGCGCGTGATGATCGAGCCGACGGGATCGAATTCCGGCCAGCGATGCCCGACCGGTAGACCGATCTCCAGAAGCGCTCAACTGCTTACTCGGTCAGAAGCGCCCGTGACAGCCGGAACTCCACCCAGGCACGCGGCCGGCACCAGGCGCACTCGCTCACGCCCCGGCCGACAACCCGCTACCGGCCGAGCGCGGCGAGCAGCGCCTCGGCACGCGCCAGCCAGGCGCCGATGCCCATCGCGCGTAGCTCGTCCGCGGCGGTGGCCAGCCAGGCGCGCGCCTCCGCGTCGCGGCTCACCCGCGCCTCCAGCTTTCCCTCGGGGGCAATCACGGTGTGGGACGTGGCCAGCCTCGGCATCAGCGGCGCCCACATGTGGCTCGTCTGCGTGTAGCCGTGCAGGAGGACGACAACCGGCCCTTGCCCGCCGATCTTGTAGCTGATCGTCACGCCGTCCACATTGGCGCGCTTCTCGGCGAACCCCTTGGGCAGGCGAGCCACTGCCGCCGCCGCGTGACTGTTCGGGCCGTGGGCCGTCTGCGCGATCGCGGGCATGATCGTGAGCCCGATCGCAAGGGCGGACAGCGGCAGGCAGGACCACCGTCGCGTGATTGAGGTCATCGTCTCTCCCAGTGTTGAGGTGTCAATGAAGCGACGCCGCCGAGCCGAGACGGTCCAAAACCCGCCCCGTCTTCGGCTGCACCCGCTGGTGACTGGCGTCACTCGGGGGCCCGCCGCAGCGGTCAGCCTGCTTTCGGGTCTCTTCACGCGCTGGACACCGCGGCCACGCGCCTTGCCCCCGACGGCAAGACGTCTCAATGCGCCCAGAACCTGTGATGGAGCCTCGTGTGGCCGCGGTGCCCAGGCTCGTCATGGTGACGCCTGCGGCTAGGCCCTGAGGAACGCCAGGAGGTCGGTGTTGACCTTGTCCTTGTGCGTGTCGGTCAGGCCGTGGGGCGCGCCGGGATAGACGATCAGCTTGGCGTTCCTGACGATCTTGGCCGAGGCCAGGCCCGCCGCGCCGATCGGCACGATCTGGTCGTCGTCGCCGTGGATGATCAGGGTCGGCACGTCGAAGTTCTTGAGATCCTCGGTGAAGTCCGTCTCGGAGAACGCCTTGATGCAATCGACCGCGTTCTTGTGACCGGACTGCATGCCCTGGAGCCAGAACGAGTCGATCATGCCTTGCGAGACCTTGGAGCCCGGCCGGTTGGCGCCGAAGAACGGGCCGCCGGCGAGATCCTTGTACAGCTGCGAGCGGTCGGCGATGGAGGCGGCACGGAGGCCATCGAAGACCTCGATCGGCAGACCGCCGGGATTGGCCGGCGTCTTCAGCATGAGCGGAGGGACGGCCGACACCAGCGCGGCCTTGGCCACCCGCGTGGTGCCGTGCCGGCCGATG
>Ga0302046_10001421_pt1 | contig 22497 bp, 21 predicted proteins | sample RVTome_11_FD_200261 | JGI IMG/M metagenome (GOLD analysis project Ga0302046, IMG submission 200261) | Soil microbial communities from uranium-contaminated site in the Upper Colorado River Basin, Wyoming, United States - RVT147D111 (version 2) ...
TCAGCGAGGCCGCCGTGGCCTATGTCGAACGCGGGGACGATGGGAAAGCGCACGAGGCCCAGGCCCAGTTAACAGCGTTGAGCTTGCCCATCGGCTGGTCGAGCCGAAATCAGCCTCCGGCCACGCTCCTTGGTTGGATTATAAAACTGTTGGGGTGGTTATTGAGCGGCTTTGCCATTGCGCAGGGCGCGCCGTTTTGGTTTGATTTGCTAAACCGCTTTACGAATATTCGGGGAACGGGCAAGCGGCCGGAACCGGCAACCGGTTGAGAGTGAGGTGGCGCCGCGCCGCTGTCTAAAAGAAAAGGGCACTCAATTGAGTGCCCTAATTCATAAGGAGCTTTGTTCATTTCATCATGAACTCTTACAGTGTACCATCACAGTAAGAAGTTAACTAGTACATCGCGGCCTAAATAACCCCAGGGCTACCCATCTCCAACCTCCCCCCGCCAGCAGGGGGAGGCTTTAAAAGTCCCCCCGTTGATGGGGGATTTAGGGCATAGGTGCGAACTTAAGCGGTTGAAACCGCACCTTGAGGGCTAAAGCCACAATGTCCCCCTGCGGGGACAGGCCAATTAGCCCGTGCAGGCGGGCTTTGCGGCTGAAAGCCCTTGAAGTGCGACTTCAGTCGCGCCAGTCTGGTCGTTAAGTTCGCACCTATGGGGTGTAACCGACGGCCTATTTACACGTCCGTATACTAGAGCCAAAAGGACCTTAAATTTTGCCCGAAAGTCACATGGCAACTGAGTTTGGAGGATGAGCTTTGGCAACAGGCAAAGAAGAATTGGTTAACGATCTATCAATATTGGAAGCGATGGCCGCCAAAATGCCGGAATATCTGAGCAGTAATGAGCTCTTTTGGCGTAAGATCGATAGCGATCCGGTCCAGCCCACCCTTGGGGGCTATTTGATGCGGCAGGACCGTTTGCAGGCTTTGAGCGATACCTTGTTAGATGAAGGGCAGCGCCGGCAGTTGGCCGCAGCCATCGCCCGCTTCGAGCAGGCCGTGAATGAGCAGCCAGGCCGACTCGAAGCCAAGGGCCAACAAGAGCTTGAGTCCCGGCTGCGCCAGTGGGAAATCGCCTTGAAAGAGCTGCTGGATGATGAAGCGCCAACGCTGGCCTATTATCGGGCCGACATCGAGACCCGGGTCATCATCGCGACGCTGCTGGCGGCCCTGCGGCAGCGGACCGAGCCGGCCGTTACGGACAAGCTGGCCGGGCTCGATCAAACGCTCCGGCAGCGCTGGCAGCCGGGGGAATTCGTCTGGCCGGCTGAGTGGCAGCCAGCCTATCCCCGGTCGGAATACTGGTGGCTGTACGGACGGCTCAATTGATCTTAACTTGTAACCCTCTTGAGAAACACGCTGTTTCTGCCGTCTTGAAGACCTGACAGGTTTGAAGACCTGACAGGTTTTCAAAACCTGTCAGGTCTGGGGTAGCTTTCAAAGGCCAAGGTTAAGGTTGCCAGGGTTTCATTCCAATAGTATACTCCGGCTGCTTTGATTTGAAGGTTTCAGATCAGAGTAGCCGGGCCCCGCATCGCCTTGGAAGCATGGACGCTTGGTGTCCCTGGGCCAAGAAGCGAAGGAGATGAACCGCTATGCCGGCATTGCCTGATCCCACTGCGTTGAGCGAGCTTGTTCTGTTTCGTGATCTGGAACCTGAGCAGTTATCCTGGCTCAATGATCACCTCCACCTCAAAACGTTTCCTGCCGGGAGCAATATTGTCGCTGCCGAGCAGCCGGGCGAAGTCGTCTATATCATCCTTGAGGGCACGATCAAGATATCGATTGAACAGGTGGATGGCGCCGAAGTGATTCTGGCGATCCTGGGTCCGGGCGATACCGTTGGCGAGTTGAGCCTGATCGACAGCGCGGGCCGTTCGGCCAATGTCGTGACCATGGAGCGCTCCAGCCTGGTGTGGATGGATCGTGACACGTTTTGGGAATCGCTCCAAAAGATGCCGGTCATCACCTATGAATTGCTGCACGTCCTGGGCGACCGGCTGCGGCTGGCCAACGAGCAGATCCAGGCGCTGGCTACGCTGGATATCTATGGCCGGGTGGCGCGCCAAATTTTGGCCATTGCCGGGCGATACGGCCAGGTAACCTCTGATGGCGAGATCGTGATCCCCATTCGCCTGACTCAAAGCGATATCGCCAGCCTCGTCGGCGCTTCGCGTGAGCGGGTCAACCAGGTCATGGTTGCCTACAAGCAGCAGAACTATATTTCGATTGACCAGAACTACCGCATCACCATCCACGACCGGCAGGCCCTGGTGCAGCGCTGCCGTTAGCTGGCCATCCCATAACGCCTTTTTCCGTTCGATATCCCGCCTCTGTTACTAATTTCACAGCCAACCTGTAGCGCGCTTGACAGCCTCCGCCGCTAAGGTATGGTATAGTTATAGTACCTTTGGTTCATATGGTGTCGGGGTTAGGCGCCCTCCGGACCAAGGCCGATTTCAGCGGTATCTCAGGACCGCCGCATCGTTACCCCGCCATCGACAACAGGAGAGGAAATCAGGATGACAGGCTCAACGGACCTCAAGCGCTACAATAAAGTCACGGTCATCAACGAAAAAAAGGATATCCGCCGCAGTGTCCAGCTCCAAGCCAGGCAGGGACATCCCGGCATCACCAAAGAAGATATCCGCCAATTGGCTCGCCTGGGTTTTCAGGGGAACGAGGCCGATCAGGCCGGACCGGCGCCGGGCGGCAGCTCCAAAACGATGGTCAAACGGATTCGACAGTGGAAGATGAGCCTGGGGCCCGCCTTTTTGATGAGGCGCTCGCCGGACGAGGTGTCAAGATTGCTCAGCCAGGCAGACCTGACGTTGGATTGCGAAGATTGCCCGGCGTCAGAGTTGCCTTTATTAATTCAAGGCAGCCAGAACGATCCGAATTCCATCGTCAATCAAATGACGTCCGACGAAGCCAGAGCCAGGCTGGCCAATCTGTACGATAAGTACGGCATTCCCGAATGGTTGGGCATTCATCCCAAGGTCGAAGCTGGCTCGAAAATGTAGCGCTTGTTTCCGGTGGATCGCCTGATGGCGCTTTCGTGCTTTTTCTCACCGCTGATGGTGAGGGCGTTGTGTTCCAGCGAGATATTGATGCCTTACGCTTTGGGAAAACCGGTTTCGACCGGCTCCTCTTTGATTATATATTTCTCCCTTAATTTCCGCACCCGGTCAATCGCCTCGTGGCCATTGTTGGGATTGCAAAAGGGCGGATAACAGTAAATTCCATCGGGCGATTTGACGACAAATGAGGGCCGGTCAACCAGGGTGTGCCAGGATTTCCATAACTCAATCGGACCATGTTTCAAGAGAAGCTTGCAATTAGACATACTCTCAATCCTCCTCGGGAATTTTCCCGTTCATAGTGCCTCTAAAGATGCTTAATAAGCTTAACACCTTAATCATAAACTATGAGGCCCTAAATGTGTAGGAGCAAAGGTACCGACGAAGGGTACTTTGTTTTCAGGACCATGGTACTGAACCAATTTGCCCGAAAGTACTTTCGTCCTATAGAATGGCAACCTTCCCATATCTATAGTGGCTCTGGCGCCGTCGCTGAGGCATGGGTTTAGTCCACCAGGTTAGCCCCGGCCTGCTGAGGGTTGAAGCCATCGGGCCACTTCGTCGCTCGATCATAGGTAGCCCATTGCAGGTTGGCCCAGCCGAGGTTAGCTCGCTGCAGATTGGCCTGTTGCAGCCTGGCCCATCTCAAGCTGGCGCCTTCCAGGTTGGCGGCGACCAGATTCGCTCCGGTCAAGTCCGCTTCACCCAGATCAGCCCATTCAAGGTTGGTCAAGTGCAGGTCGGTCTTTTGCAGGTCGGCCCCGTGCAAGTTGGCCCCTCGCAAATCCGGTCTGTACCGTTTGTCTCGGGCCAGCTTTATCACGGCTAGCACTTGCTGACGAGTCAGTGGCATCATCACAGCCTCCTTTTTATGCGGCATAGGTCCGCCGGATAACGAGGTCGAGGTGAACCATAACAGGATGGGACCAGATCGCGGGAACAGTTTTGGTTGACATCAGTCGATGTGACAAAATCACCTCCGGCCACCCGGCTCGAACCGGGGTGGCCACAACCAGCCGCAATATGCATCTGTTTGAAACGTTAGCAACTTGTTTCTGGATTGACACGGGTGTCCTCTGCTTAAAGTTCTCTGCCAGGCCAAACGAATCGCCCACATTTGTTAAAGTGCAATGTTAGACTGAGTTTGTAATAAAACGACTCAATTACAAACCAGGAGGTTAATAACCATTTTAAGCCATGAAGGTTTGAATCCGGTTTGTTAAACGTTAAATTTTCAAACGAATTTCAAACAAACACTGCCGAAATGAATGATATCCCTCGTTCCGCCGGAATTTGACGAACGGTTTTAGGGCCTGTACAATAAGCGCCACCTTTGGATCGCCAACCCGGTCCATATTTGACCTTTCTTCGCAGCCCTGTTTATCACAGCCAGCTTCAATCACGATCATATCGATCCGGTAACGAACAATGGTGACCGTTGCTCCCTTCGAAATCAATTTCCAACAGCACGAACGGCTGGAAGCCCTCTATCACCTGGCGGTCGAGTTGTCGGCCTTGCGCAGCCTGGAATCGGTCCTCAATACCGCCTTGCAACATTGTCTCGACCTGACCGGTTCGCAGTTTGGGTTCATCGGCTTGAACGCGGTCGGCGGTAAGACAATTGACGTGGTCGCGATTCAGGGCTTCCATCCCAGCAAGGCCTTCTACCAGCATAACCACCTCATCCCTCTGCGGCCGAGCGTCTTTGCCCGGGCCGTGCTGGAGAACCGACCGGTGCGTTCGGACGATGCCCGGACCGACCCCGACCGTGTCGGCCAACCCAAGGGTCACCCGCCGGTCGCCACGTTTCTGGGGGTGCCGCTCCGGCTTCACGATGCACCGATTGGCATGATCGGCGTGGCCAATCGACCCGAACCCTACGGCATCGATCACGAGCAGCTCTTGATGACCTACGCCGCCCAGGTCGCGATTGTAATCCGTAATGCCCAACTGTACGAACAACTCACCACGGCCAATGAGAAATTGGAGCGCAAGGTCGCCAATCGGACCCGCCAGTTACAGGAAGCCAAAGAGGCGCTGGCTCAAAAGGCCGTTCAGCTCCAGCAGTTGCTCACCGAAACGGTCGATGTACAAGAGCGGGAACGCCAACGCATTGCCCAAGATATGCACGATGGCACCAACCAGCTCCTGATCGGGGCCATGCTGGAGCTAAAATCCGCCCGCAAACGGCTGACGACCGGCAATCTGTCCCAGGCCGAGGAGTCGCTCCAAACGGTTCAAAAAATTCTGCATCGGGTCGAAGCTGAAACCAAGCAGATCATCTACGACCTGCGCCCGCCAACCCTCGATGCGCTGGGGTTGGTGCCGGCCCTGCGTCACTATACCGAACGCTTCGAACAATATTCGGGCATTCCTTGCACCCTGAAAGTCTCAGGCCAGCCAATGCGCCTGCCATCCAGGGTGGAAATCAGCATCTATCGTCTCATGCAGGAGGCGCTGCACAATGTCAGCGCTCACGCTCAGGCCGGGCGGGCCGACGTGATCATTGATTTCTCAGCCTCGAGCCTCAACCTGACCATTGCCGACGATGGTCAAGGATTTGACCTGGCCATGGTCAAGCGAGATAATCACGGCAATATTGGCTTGCTCAGTATGAACGAACGAGCCGAGAGTTTAGGTGGCCATTTGAAAATCCGGACCAGGCCTCGGCATGGCACCCAAGTCGAATTAGCCGTTCCTATAAACGATGGATAGAATCAATATTCTGATCGTAGACGATCACTCAATCGTACGGCAAGGTATCCGCAGTTTGCTCTCGAACTATGCCGAGTTCAAAATCGTTGGTGAGGCCGACAGCGGGGCGGCGGCATTGGAGCAGGTCAGACAGCAGACGCCCGACGTGACTCTGCTCGATATCCGCATGCCCGACGAATCCGGCCTGGAGGTGTTGCGCCAAATCCGTCAGATCCAACCGGGGGCCAGGGTCTTGATGCTCACCTCGTTTGATGATGACGAATACGTTATGGGCGCGCTGCGGGCCGGGGCGCAGGGCTTTATTCTCAAGAGCGTTTCCGATGAGATGCTGGTCAACGCTATTCGGGTCGCCCATCGGGGTGAACGCATCTTAAGTCCTCAAATAACCGATCAGGTCGTGCGCTGGGCCCTCTCAGATCAATCGGAACCCATCCTGGTCAGTCCGAATTTTGATGGCGACGAACAAGGGATATTGCACTTGTTGACCGCAGGCGCAAGCAATACCGACATTGCAGATCAACTATATATGAGCCATACGACCGTCAAGCGTAAGTTGCGGACGATTTTTGCTAAACTGAACGTCCAGACTCGGGCTCAAGCCGCGGCAGAAGCCGTCCGGCGCGGGTTGGCTTAAACCGTCTGGTTATCGACTCCTCTATAATTTGGCCCAGTTGGTTCATGAAATCGGCCCTGGTGGTACTTGTCGAACGCCGGGGCTCTGAAGTATCATATCAACCCATGACAGAGTCGGTCGAGTCCATCACGTCCTTGCTGGCAGTCCACAACTACATCGCCGATGTGGGTTTGAGCACCAGCCTATACTTGGCGCTCAAAATGGGCAAGGCGCTTTTTCTGGAAGGCGAGCCCGGCGTCGGTAAAACCGAAGTGGCCAAGGTGTTGAGCACTGCGCTGCAAACCCCCTTGATTCGGCTGCAATGTTATGAGGGGTTAGACATCAACCACGCCGTTTACGAGTGGAACTATCCGCGCCAACTGCTCGAAATTCAGGCCATGCAGCACAGTGACAATAACCGGCCCCCGGTCGATGACATTTTCACCGAACGGTATCTGTTGAAGCGCCCCCTGCTGCAAGCCATCGACGCCGGTCATGAGCAAGCCCCTGTTCTCTTGATCGATGAACTTGATCGGGCCGATGAGGAATTTGAAAGTTTCCTGTTAGAATTGCTGTCCGATTTCCAAATCACCATCCCTGAAATCGGGACCATCCGGGCCGAGCATACGCCCATCGTCATTATCACGTCCAACCGGACTCGCGAGATTCACGAAGCGCTTAAACGACGCTGCATCTATTACTGGATCGACTATCCTTCACGTCAAAAAGAGATCGAGATCGTCACATTAAAAGTACCCGGCATTTCTGAGCGGCTGGCTGAGCAGGTCGTCGATTTTGTCCAGGCCGTTCGCCGCCAGGAACTCTACAAACTGCCTGGCGTCGCCGAAACCCTGGACTGGGCCGCCGCCCTGGGCCATCTCAACCGCACCGAGTTGGACCCGGCCACCATCGAAGCAACCCTGGGGCTCCTGCTAAAATACCAGGATGACGTTGATAAACTGCGCGGGGGTGTTGTCCAGCAGTTGGTCGAAGAAGTGGTGGGTTAATAATAACCTAATCTTATGAGCTTACAACGCCAACGAAGGCCCAAAGACGCGATGAACAGCGCCCAGGAATCTCCCTTCCTCTCAAATCTCCTCCTGTTCATCGAAGCGCTGCGCCGGGTTGGCGTCTCGATTTCGTTGGACCAGACCATCGATCTAACCCACGCCCTGGAATGGGTCGACATGGGGCAGCGAGCGCAGGTCTATCACGCGACCCGCTGCCTGCTTATCAATCGTCAAGAAGATCTGGCGCTGTTCGACCAGATTTTTAACCTGTTCTGGCGGCTACCTGTTCAGGACCGGCAAACGCGGGGTCAAAAAAGTCCGATTATCCCGCGCGAGGAACTGCTCCCGAAAAGGCAAGTCGCCCTGGCTTCGTTAATGGCCGAGAAGGCTCGTCAGGGCGACCCGGAGATCGATCTTGTCGACCGGGCCAACACTTTTAGCACGGTCGAGGTCTTACAAACCAAACAGTTTTCGCACATGTCGCCGGCCGAACTGGAAGCGGTCAAGCACCTGATCCGGTCGATGCGCTGGCAGGTCAGTCTGCGCCAGACCCGGCGCTGGGTGCCGGACCGCAGCGGAGGCCGGCTCAATCTGCGCCGGGTGATGCGAAACTGCACCCAGCATGGGGGGGTGCCGCTCAAACTGGCCTGGAACAGCCGCAAGGTCAAACCCAGACCCCTGATCTTGCTGGCCGATATCAGTGGCTCGATGGAAAAGTATACGCGCCTGCTGCTTCAGTTTTGCTACAGCGTCAGCCGGGGGCTGACCCAGGTCGAGACCTTTGTCTTTGGGACCCGGCTGTCGCGGATTACGCCGCAGTTGCAAATCAAGAACATCGACCGGGCCATCGGCGAGGCGACCCACGTTGTGCTCGATTGGTCGGGAGTGACTCGCATCGGCGAGAGCTTGCGCACCTTCAACCGCACCTGGAGCCGGCGAGTGCTGCGCCGGGGCGCCATCGTGCTGATCATCAGCGATGGCTGGGAGCGCGGCGATGTCACCGTCCTGCGGCAAGAGATGCGTTACTTGCAGCATCGCTGCCACCGGCTGATCTGGCTAAACCCGCTGTTGGGCCACGCCGCTTACCAGCCACTGGTGGAAGGTATGGCCGCCGCCCGGCCTTTCATCGACGATTTTCTGCCCATCCATAACTTGCAGAGTTTAGAAGGGCTGGGCAAACACCTGGCCGGGTTGAATTGAACGTTGTATTTTTGTGATGGTTACAGTTTTGAAACTGTAACCCCATCATTGGCCGGGTTAACCCGGTCGATGGCCCATTACAGTTGAATAACTGTAATGATCATCGTATCACGCTCACGATCAACCACCATAGGGAGGTGACCATGTAATTTGCTGAGCAGCACCAACTTGCATTCCGTTTTCGTCTTTTGTCAACTTTCGATAATGAAACTCAACCCAACCCAATCCATACTCAATGAGGAGGTGTACCTATGATCCCAGGTAAGTTTGAATACCTGGCTCCGACGACGCTCGATGAAGCGATCAAGCTGCTGACCGAACATGGCTACGATGCCAAGATTTTGGCCGGCGGCCAGAGCCTCATTCCGGCCATGCGGTTTCGCCTGGCCGCACCCGAGATCCTGATCGATATCAACCGGATCGACGGCCTGAGTTACATCAAAGAAGAGAACGGTCACCTGGCCATCGGCGCGATGACGCGGGAGGCCGACATCGATCACTCCGCTCTGGTCCAGAACAGCTATACCCTCTTGGCCGAAACGGCCAAGGTCATCGCCGATCCCCTGGTGCGCAACCTGGCCACCGTCGGCGGTAACCTGGCCCACGCCGACCCGGCCAACGACCACCCTGCGACCATGCTGGCTTACGGGGCCGAAGTGGTGGCGGTCGGGCCGGGCGGCGAACGCACGATCTCCATTGACGACTTCTTCGTCGATCTGTTCGAAAACAGCCTGTCTGACAATGAAATTCTGAAAGAGATTCGCATCCCCACACCTCCGGCCAACAGCGGCGGCGCGTACATCAAAGTTGAACGCAAAGTGGGCGATTACGCCGTCGCCGGGGTGGCCGTCCAACTCACAATGGATGGCGACACCTGCACCTCGGCCCGCATTGGCCTGACCAATGTCTCGGCCAAACCTATTCGGGCGACCGGGGCCGAGGCCGCCCTGGCCGGTAAAGCCCTGACCGACGACAACATCCGCGCCGCCGGTCAGGCCGCTGCCCAGGATTGCGATCCATCCAGCGATTTGCGCGGCTCTGAAGAGTATAAACGAGATTTGGTCCGAGTGATCACCATGCGCGCCATCCGCGCCGCCGCAACACGAGCTAAAGGAGGCTGATGATGAGTTATCCAATTACCGTAACCGTAAACGGGCAAGAACACTCCCTGGAAGTCGAACCGCGCTTGCTGTTGGTTCATCTGATTCGCGAAGTCCTCAACCTGACCGGAACCCACATCGGCTGCGACACCACCAGTTGCGGCGCATGCACCGTGCTCATGGATGGCAAGGCCGTCAAAAGCTGCACTGTCTTTGCCGTGCAGGCCAACGGCCGCGCCATTGAAACCATTGAAGGCGTCAGCAATGGCGGACTGCACCCGCTGCAGGAGGGCTTCTGGGAAAAGCATGGCCTGCAATGCGGCTACTGCACCCCCGGCATGATCATGAGCGCCAAGGCCTTTCTGGCCGAAAACCCTAATCCCAGCGAGGATGACATTCGCTGGGCCATTTCCGGTAACCTGTGTCGCTGCACCGGCTACGTCAAAATCGTCGAAGCCATCCAATACGCGGCTGACAAAATGAGAGAAAGCGAGGAGGCATAACTATGGCAGACGTACCTCAATTGAAAGAAGTTCACGATAAGGCTCGACCCGATCCCAATAATTCCGCCAACGTCCCGACCAGCCACGAGGTCCAGATCAAGACCCCGGATACGATTTCGGGCATGGGTCATCGCATGAAGCGCAAAGAAGATCCGCGTTTTTTGCAAGGCGCGGGCCGTTATGTCGATGATGTCAAGCTGCCGGGGATGCTCTATCTCGATCTGGTCCGCAGCCCCTACGCCCACGCCAAGATCATCAACATCGACGCCAGCGCAGCCCTGGCCCATCCGGGTGTCCTGGCCGTCATCACGGGCAAGGACCTGGAAGAGGCCGGTGGATTGCACTGGATGCCAACCTTGATGTCCGATACCCAGATGGTTCTACCGACCGAAAAGGTGGCCTACTACGCCCAGGAAGTCTGCGCCGTCGTCGCCGTAGATCGCTACGCGGCGGCCGATGGGGTGGAACTGGTTCAGGTTGAGTATGAGCCGCTCGATCCCGTCATGGATCCCTTCGAAGCGCTCAAGGATGAGATCATCGTTCGTGACGACAAAGAAACCAAGACCAATCACATCTGGCACTGGGAAGCCGGCGACCAAGAGGCGACCGACAAAGTCTTTGCCGATGCGGCCACGGTCATCAAGGAGAAGATCTATCTGCCGCGTATTCACGTCGCTTCGATCGAGACCTGCGGCATGGTGGCCCATTGGGATAAGATCAAGGAACATCTGACCATCTATATGACGTCCCAAGCGCCCCACGCCCACCGGACTGTGGTGTCGCTGGTCAGCGGGCTGCCGGAGCAAAAAATCCGGGTGATCTCGCCCGACATCGGCGGTGGGTTTGGCGGCAAGGTGCCGGTCTATCCCGGCTACGTCTGCACCATCGTGGCCAGCCTGGTCACGGGCAAGCCGGTCAAGTGGATCGAGGACCGCAGTGAAAATCTCCAGGCCGACAGCTTCGCCCGCGATTATCACATCGAGGCAGAAATGGCTGCCGACGCGGATGGCAAGATTACCGGCCTGCGGGTCCATACCGTGGCCGACCATGGCGCTGCCGACGCCGCGGCCCAGCCCTCTAAATTCCCGGCCGGGCTGTACAGTATCGGCACCGGTTCGTATGATTTGCAAGCGGCCCACTTTGCCGTCGATGGCGTTTACACCAACAAACCGCCTGGCGGCATCGCCTACCGCTGCTCCTTCCGGGTGACCGAAGCGGTCCACATGATCGAGCGCATGACCGACATCATGGCCAACGAACTGGGCGAGGACCCGGCCGAGTTTCGACTGAAAAACTTCATCAAGCCGGAACAGTTCCCCTACCAATCACCCACCGGCTGGGAATATGACAGTGGTGACTACGCCGCCGCGCTCAACCTGGCGATGGAGATGATCGATTACAAAGGGCTGCGCAAAGAGCAGGCCGAAAAGCGGGCCAAAGGCGAGTTGATGGGCATCGGCATTTCCAGCTTCACCGAGGTCGTGGGGGCCGGGCCGTCTCGCTCCTTCGATATTTTGGGCATCAAGATGTTCGATAGCTGCGAAATCCGGATTCACCCGACCGGCAAGGCCATTGCTCGCATCGGGGTCCAGACCCAGGGCCAGGGCCACGAAACCACCTTCGCCCAGATCATCGCCGAGGAAATTGGCCTCCCAGCCAACGACATCGAGATCGAACACGGCGATACCGACACGGCTCCCTACGGCCTGGGTACCTACGCCAGCCGCTCGACGCCAACAGCCGGCGCCGCCGCATCGATGGCGGCCCGCAAGATCCGGGCCAAAGCCAAGAAAATCGCGGCCCATCTACTCGAGGTCGGCGAGGATGACCTGGAATGGGAGGTCGATAAGTTCGTCGTCAAAGGTTCGCCCGACCAAGTCAAAACCATTCAGGAAATCGCCTTTGCCGCCTACACCAATCATCCCGAAGGGTTGGAAGCCGGGCTGGAAGCCGTCTCCTACTACGATCCGCCCAACCTGACCTTCCCCTTCGGTAGTTATATCTGCGTGGTCGATATCGACAAAGGCACCGGCGAAGTCCACGTCCGCCGCTTCGTAGCCGTGGATGACTGCGGTCATATCATCAACCCGCTGGTCGTCGAGGGCCAGATTCACGGCGGCCTGACCATGGGACTGGCTCCGGCTCTGTTCGAGGAAATCGTCTATGACGAAAACGGCCAGAACCTGAGCGGCACCTTCATGGATTACCTGCTGCCGACCGCCGTTGAAACGCCCAATTGGGAGTTGGGTAAAACCATCACGCCTTCGCCCCACCATCCGCTGGGCGCCAAAGGCGTCGGGGAGTCGCCTACGGTCGGTGCGCCACCGGCCATCGCCAACGCCGTCGTGGATGCCCTGTGGCATCTCGGCGTGCGCCACATCGACATCCCCATCACGCCGCAGAAAGTCTGGAAGCTGCTGCGCGAGCATGGGGTGGATGAATAAGCGATCTGGTTCGCAGAAGTAAAGCTTAAAATGTGAAACGTGAAGCGTGAGAACTATTTCGCGTCTTCACGTTTTACGTTTTTTAAGAATCTGTTTATAATCCAAATCCAATCAGGGTAGCAGAGTAGCAGGGGGCAAGGTAATCAGCCGGTCAGCTAAATGCTGAAATGCTGAGGTGCTGACATGCTACCCTGCTACTTGTTGATGGAGGACTACGATGCCTGCAGCCGTTTATCATGCTTTGCTAACGCCGCAAAGTTTTCTCGACCGGAGCGCCTACGTCTTCCGCGAGAAGGAGGCCGTGGTCTACGGCAGCCAGCGCTGGACCTACCCCGAATTTGCTGCCAGGGTCAACCGGCTGGCCAATGCCCTGCGGGATCGGGGCTTGCAAAAGGGGGATCGGGTGGCCGTCCTCTGCCCGAATACGCCGCCGCTGTTGGAAGCGCATTTTGGGGCGCCGCTGGCCGGCGGGGTTCTGGTCGCCCTCAACACGCGTTTGGCCACCGATGATATTCGACACATCTTGAACCATGCCGGCGCGCGAACCCTGTTTGTCGACACCGAACTATCTCACCTGATCGCTCCAATTCGTGACCAATTGGAAACCGTCGAGACCATCGTCAACATCGTCGATCATGCCGCCGGAGCGCCGGGTGAGATCTTGCCCGGCCTGGAGTATGAAGCCTTTCTGGAGGCAGGCCGGCCCGACCCGGTCGAGTCATGGCTCGAAGACGAGTTGGAGACGATCAGCATCAACTATACCAGCGGCACCACGGGCAACCCCAAAGGCGTGATGTATACCTATCGTGGCGCTTATTTGAATGCTCTGGGAGAGGCCCTTGAAATGGGCATGGATAGCCGCAGTGTTTATCTCTGGACGCTGCCGATGTTCCATTGTAACGGCTGGTGCTTTACCTGGGGCGTCGTGGCCGTGGGTGGAACGCAGGTCTGTCTGCGCAAGTTCGACTCGGCCCAGGTGGTCTCTTTGATCTCACAAGAGAGGGTCTCCCAATTCTGCGGTGCTCCGACCGTGCTGATTATGCTTGCCAACGATCCGGCCATTAAATCGCTGCAACTGACCCACCCACTGCGCATTACCACGGCAGCCGCCCCGCCTTCGCCGACCATTATTCAGACGATGGAGTCGTTAGGTGTTGCCATTACCCACGTCTATGGCCTGACCGAAACCTACGGTCCCCACAGCATCTGTGAATGGCAGGCGGCCTGGGACGAGCAGCCGGCCGAGGAGCGGGCTCGTCTCAAAGCCCGGCAAGGGGTGCCTTACATTCACGCCGCCGAGATGCGTGTCGTGGACGATGATATGCAGGATGTCCCGGCCGACGCCGCGACGATTGGCGAAGTGATCATGCGCGGCAACAACGTCATGAAGGGCTATTTCAACAATCCCGAAGGCACGGCCCAGGCTTTTCGGGGCGGCTGGTTCCACAGCGGCGATTTGGCCGTGATGCATCCCGACGGTTACATCGAACTGCGCGACCGGGCCAAAGACATCATCATCAGCGGCGGTGAAAACATCTCCACCATCGAAGTCGAGCAGATGGTGACCAAACACCCGGCCGTGCTGGAAGTGGCCGTCATCGCCATCCCGCACGAAACCTGGGGCGAAGTGCCCAAAGCCTTTGTCACCCTCAAGGCCGATGTAACCGCCACCGAACAAGAAATCATCGACTTTTGCCGTGAGCATATGGCCCATTTCAAATGCCCCAAGGCGGTGGAATTTGGCCCTCTGCCCAAAACCTCGACCGGCAAAGTACAGAAATTCCGCCTGCGCGAGATAGAATGGGCCGAGTATGAGAAGCGTGTTCATTAGGGGGTAGAGATTGGAGATTAGAGATTGGAGATGATATTATGAGTTCACCCGCCGAGTCAACTACAATCCAAACCACCCAAACCGAAGAGCCTATCCTGCTGAGAGAAGATCACGATGGCGTGACGACGCTGACCCTGAATCGACCTCGCCAGTACAACGCGTTGTCAGAAGCGATGCTGGCTGCGTTGCAAGCCGAGTTCGACCGGATCGTCCAGGACAAGTCGATTCGGGTGGTGGTTTTGGCAGCCAACGGGAAGGCCTTTTGCGCCGGGCATGATCTGAAGCAAATGCGCTCCAGACCGGATCAGGCTTATTACACCGACCTGTTCCAGCAGTGCAGCCGCATGATGCTGACGATCATGCGCTTGCCGCAACCGGTCATTGCCAGGGTGCAGGGGCTGGCGACCGCGGCCGGCTGCCAACTGGTGGCCGCCTGTGATCTGGCTGTGGCTGTGGACACGGCCCGCTTTGCCACCTCCGGCATTAAGGCCGGCCTGTTTTGCGCTACGCCATCGGTCGCGGTTGGCCGCAACCTGGCCCGCAAGCAAGCCATGGAAATGCTGCTGACCGGCGACTTCATCGATGCCCAAACCGCCCGGCAGCAGGGTTTGATCAATCGCATTGCGCCGGCCGAAAAGCTCGATGAGGCCGTGCAGGAACTGGTCGAGGCGATTTTGGCCAAATCATTTGTGGCCGTGTCGATGGGCAAGGCGATGTTTTACAAGCAGTTGGAAATGGGCGTCGAGGAGGCGTATCAGTATGCCAGCGAGGTCATGGCGTGCAACATGATGGCCGATGACGCGGGGGAGGGCATCGATGCGTTCATTGAAAAGCGTCCGGCGGTGTGGCAGCATCGCTAATACGCCGCGATGGATTTGATACTCATCCCGGCCGGTGAATTTCCCATGGGTGAGGGCGCTGATGTCCATTGGGTCGATGTGCCAGCTTTCTATATCGGCCGGTACCCGCTGACCAATCGTCTTTATCAGGTCTTTTTGGATGACGCCGGACATCCGGCGCCGCCAACCTGGCCCGCCGGTGGTCCCAATGATATCCTGGCGCAGCATCCGGTCGTTAACGTTTCCTGGCATGATGCCCTGACTTACTGTCGTTGGCTCAGCGAGACGACGGGCGAGTCGTACCACCTCCCGACCGAAGCCGAGTGGGAAAAGGCGGCCAGGGGGACGGATGAACGCAGCTATCCCTGGGGCAATGTGTTCGATAAAGACCATTGTAACACCTCAGATGGCGGCATGGGCTACACGACGCCGGTCGACGGTTTTCCCACCGGAGCCAGTCCTTACGGCGTTATGGACCTGGTCGGCAATGTCTGGGAGTGGTGTAGCAGCCTGTATCGCGATTATCCTTATGATGTCGCCGATGGCCGCGAGGACTTAGCCGCCGATGGCTGGCGAGTGCTGCGAGGTGGCTCCTGGCTCGATGCTGAATGGGGGGTGCGGGCCGCTCGTCGCTTGAGTGGTCAGCCTGACGTGGTCAGCCGCAACACCGGCTTTCGAATCGCGCGGGGAGCCGGCGATTAGAGATTGGCGATCAAAAATCTCCATTCTCTACCACAGAAAGGGGGTGAAATAATAGTTATTCACCGGCTTTCGCCTTATGGGCTGAGGGGGGGCGTCGGAAAAATTGATCGGCCCAGGTTAGACGTTAAGAGGAGATGACCATTGATGATTGTCAAAGAAGACGTCATGACGGCGCTTCGCGATTGCTACGATCCATGCTGCCGGGATCGAGGGATCAGTGTAGTCGATATGGGCCTTATCGAGGAGGTCAGGATCGAGGGGCATAATGTCCATATCGATATGCTGCTCACCACCGGCTGGTGCCCGTTTGTGGCCAATTTATACGGCATGATGGAGGAACGGGTCAAGCAGTGCGCAGGTGTCGAAACGGTAAAAGTAGAGGTCCTGTGGGACCCGGTCTGGACAATGGAACGTCTATCGGACTCGGCGCGGGAAAAATTGACGCTGCCGCTGGAGGACCTCCTCCCGCTGCGCGAAGAGCGCCTGGCCCAACAGCAAGGAGGCTGATATGTTAAACGGCAAGAATGGCGAGAGCGCCTTCGTATTTGATTGCGTATGTCACATCTTTAATTTTGATATGAATAACGCCTTTGGCCCGCCCGGCCAGTTGTTCATCAACCACCTGTATGCCTTTCACCAATTCTTAACCGCAGCCGGTGAGCCGGTCTTGCCCCCGGAGAAGTTTCTACGGGAATGGGGGGTAGACGAAATCTATGATATGATCATCAACAACTCGGACACCGATATGATCGTCGCCCAACCTCTGCCGCTGACCGACCTGTTCAAGGATGGCCTCTCGGCCTGGGAAAAGTGCGCCCAAATGGCCCAGAAGCACCCCGACCGGGCCGTTTTCTGGGGAGCGGTCAATCCCTTGGAAGGCAAGAAGGCGCTGGATCTGATGGAAATCCAGGTCAAAGAGTACGGCGCTAAAGCGTTCAAGTTTTACAATGTTCGCTACGATTATGGCCAGCCTTTCCCCTGGCGCATGGATGATCCCCGGGTGGCCTTCCCTTGCTTTGAGAAGGCGTTGGAATTGGGGGTTAATCTGGTTGGGGTACACAAGGGCGTGCCGCTGGGGCCGCAGCCCATCGAACATACCCGCACCTGGGATATGGACGGCGCGGCGGCCAACTTCCCCGACATTAACTTCATCATCTTCCATGTCGGCTTGCCCTGGCTCGATGAAGTGTTATGGCAGCTTGTTCGCTACCCAAATTTGTACGCTTCCATCGCGGCGACGGTCAACTTTGTCAGCCGGCACCCCCGCGTCTTTGCCGAGCAGTTGGCCAAGATGTTGTGGTGGTGCGGTGAGGACAAGATCATCTTCGGCGGCGAGACCCCCATCTGGCATCCGCAGTGGGCGCTTAAGGCCTTTTGGGATTTTGAACTGCCAGAGGACTTGACCACCGAGTATGGCTACCCGCCTTTGACAATACAGGCCAAGAAGAAAATATTGGGCGAAAACCTGGCCCGGCTGCACGGTATCGATCTCGAGGCCAAGAAGAAAGAGTTGGGCCTGGCCGGCTGATCGAACCGGCTTCTTAGACCCTAAAGGTTTCAAAAACCTTTAGGGTCTTCACCGCGATCTGCAACCAATAGGAAAGGATGACTTCATGTCCAGTCTCTATGAACAAACTTACACCCGCTCGTTAGAGGACTCGAACGGTTTCTGGGCTGAAGCAGCCGAAGACGTTCACTGGTACCGGAAATGGGATAAGGTGCTCGACGACTCGCGGCCACCTTTCTATCGCTGGTTTCAGGGTGGCCTGGTCAACAGTTGCTATAATGCGCTCGATCTACACGTTGAAAACGGCCGGGCCGATCAACTCGCGCTGATTTACGATAGCCCGGTCACGGGCGCGGTCAAGACCTTTAGCTATCGCGAGCTGCTGGATCAGGTCGCTCGTTTTGCCGGGGTGCTGGCCGGTCAGGGCGTCGAGAAAGGGGACCGGGTGATCATCTACATGCCCATGGCGCCCGAAGCCGCCATCGCCATGCTGGCCTGTGCCCGGATTGGCGCGATCCATTCGGTCGTCTTTGGCGGCTTCGCGGCCAACGAGCTGGCGACCCGCATCGACGATGCCAAACCCAGGCTGATCGTCTCCGGCTCTTGCGGTATCGAAGTGGACCGGGTGATCGAATATAAGCCCTTGCTCGATAAGGCCATCGAACTGGCCTCCTTCAAACCGGAACACTGTATCATGCTCCAGCGTCCGCAAGCGCAGGCGGCCATGGTCGCCGGACGAGATTTGGATTGGGCGGAACAGATGGCCAATGCGGAACCGGTTGATTGTGTTCCGGTCGCCGCCACCGATCCGCTTTACATTCTCTATACCTCCGGCACAACGGGCATACCCAAAGGCGTTGTGCGCGACAACGGTGGGCATCTGGTCGCCCTCAAATGGAGCATGAAAAACGTTTATGGCGTTGATGCCGGTCAGGTGTATTGGGCCGCATCCGATGTAGGCTGGGTGGTTGGTCACTCTTACATTGTGTATGCCCCGTTGTTCAAGGGCTGCACCACGATCTTGTACGAGGGTAAACCGGTCGGCACCCCCGATCCGGGCGCGTTCTGGCGCGTCATCTCCCAGCACGGGGTGAGCGTTTTGTTCACGGCTCCCACCGCCTTCCGGGCCATCAAGCGCGATGATCCCAACGGGGATTATCTGCGCAAGTATGATTTGAGCCGTTTCCGCATGCTCTTTCTGGCCGGCGAGCGCTGCGACCCCGACACCCTGCTTTGGGCGCGGGATCAGCTTGGGGTGCCTGTCATCGACCATTGGTGGCAAACCGAAACCGGCTGGCCGGTTGGGGCGAACAGTGTGGGGCTGGGTATGCTGCCCGTGAAACCGGGCTCTTGCACCAAGCCGGTGCCGGGTTACAACATACACGTGCTGGACGAAAATGATAAGGAGGCAGGGCCCGGTCAAATTGGCAGCATCGCCATCAAACTGCCCCTCCCGCCCGGCTGCCTGCCAACACTGTGGCACAACGACGAGGGGTTCCGGGCCTCTTATTTGAGCGCTCACCCCGGCTACTACCTGACCGCCGATGCCGGTTACAAAGATGAAGACGGCTATCTGTGGATCATGAGCCGGACGGATGACATCATCAACGTCGCCGGGCACCGTCTGTCCACAGGCGCGATGGAGGAAGTTCTGGCCTCGCATCCTGACGTGGCTGAATGCGCCGTGTTGGGCGTGGCCGACGAAATCAAGGGCGAAATCCCGCTTGGTACGGTTGTGCTCAAGGCTGGGGTGGATCGTCCCCATGCTGAGATTGTCCGGGAGTTGGTTCAGATGGTGCGCGACAAGATAGGGCCGGTTGCTTCTTTCAAGATTGCGACGGTGGTCAAGCGCCTGCCCAAGACCCGGTCGGGCAAGATCCTCCGGGGCACCATGAAAAAGATCGCCGACGGGGAGGAATACCGCCTGCCGGCGACCATCGATGATCCCGTGATCCTCGATGAGATTACCGCAGCCTTCGCGGAGCTGGGCTACCCGCATTAGGTTGGGTAATTGGTAATTTGGGCCAATATCTAATAACCAATTACCAATTAATAATAACCAAGTGACAACGTAACCACGAAAGTACAGGTAAAAAACTATGCACAATGAATTTTTTTCAAGAGCCCATGAACTCCTGACCCAGGGCGTCCCTTTTGCCACGGCCATTGTCGTGCGGGCTGAAAAACCGACCTCGGCCAAGCCGGGCGATAAGGCCATTGTGACTCCCGATGGCGTTATGCACGGTTGGATTGGCGGAAGCTGCGCCCAGCCAACCGTCATCACCGAGGCGATGCATGCCCTGGCCGATGGCGAGCCGCGCTTCATCCGCCTGAGCACCGATCCGGACAAGCACCATCGCCAGGAAGGGCTGATCGATCTGCCGATGACGTGCTTTAGCGGCGGCGCCCTGGAAATCCACATCGAGCCTCACCTGCCGCCGCCCCGGCTCATGGTCGTCGGCAGCCTGCCGGTCGCTCAAGCCCTGGCCCGGCTTGGTCAGGCCATGAGCTATTACGTCATTGTCGTCGATCCCGATAATGAAGGGGCCGGCTTTGATCACGTGGATGAACTGATCACCGATTTGGCCAAAATCCCCGACCGGATCACGCCCTTGACCTATGTCGTGGTCGCCAGCCACGGCCATTATGATGAACTGGCTCTGGAACATGCCCTGCGTTCGAAGGCCGCCTATGTGGCCCTGGTCGCCAGCAAAACCCGTTCCGCCGCCGTGTTGGATTACCTGGCTGCCGAGGGCTTGACCGAATCCGAACTGGCCCGGCTCAAATATCCGGCCGGGCTCGACATCCAGGCCATGCATGGTGATGAAATCGCCCTGAGCATCCTGGCCGAAATCGTTCAGCGCCGGCGTAATGCCGACCCGATTGATATCCAATCGCTGCTGCCGGAGTCACTGCCCGACCCGGAGCCGGCGGAAGCCATCGACCCGGTCTGCGGCATGACGGTTCAGATTGCCGGGGCCGAGCATCAAACCGGGTACAACGGCCAGATCTATTACTTTTGCTGCGCCGGCTGCCAGGCCACGTTTGAAAACGATGCCGAACCCTACCTGGCCCAGCCGGCTCCGGCGGGCGAAGCCATTGACCCCGTCTGTGATATGACGGTCGAGATCGCCAGTGCCAAATACATGTCGGAATATGAGGGCCAGCTCTTCTACTTCTGTGGCCCCGGCTGCAAAGTCGCCTTTGACAAAGCGCCCCAAGATTACCTGGTTGAGTCTTCGTTAGAAAGTTAAACCAGGCTCACCACCCGGCGATACCCCGGCAGAGGCTCTGATACTGGTAATTAGTAATTGGTAATTAGCCCAACCTCCAATTTTACCAATTACGGCCGAGAAAGCATCGTTTCTGTTCATACCCTATATGTAGGTCATGCCGGAGCCATTCGTCTATATATTGTGGTATCCATATTGATTTCCTCACCATAATCCAGTATAATGATGACGAGATTATGGGTGAGGATCTATGCTGCCATTCCGGCGTTTGAGGAAATTACATTTCGATATTCGGTCGCCGTCTGCCTGGGTATTCCTCGCTGGTCTGGTTCTGGCGAATGTGGCGACGCTGTGGGTATTATGGGGCTTAATCGGCGAGCAAGATATCGCTTCTGAAGCACAGCCTTTGCCAGACGCCGGGAGTTCGATTTCGTTCCTGCTGCCGGAGTCGACCTCGGCGCCCGAACCGACGACCACCGCGACCCAGGTATTTATCTATCTCCCGACTGCCACCAAAACCCCCACGCCTTTGCCCACGCCAAGCCCCACGGCAACCGGTTTGCCCACCCCTGCCCCGGTATCGGTCCCAACGCAAGTGCCGATCCGGCCAAAGTTTGAGCACGTCGTCATTTTCAGTATTGACGGTTTGCGCCCCGATGCGCTGGCCCTGGCTGATACTCCGGCCCTGGACAATCTGAAGACCAACGGGGCCTATAGTCCAAATGCGCAAGCGGTGCTGCCCAGCAATACCATGCCCAACCACGCCTCGATGTTGGGCGGCATGATCCCTGACAAACACGGCATCCTCTGGAATCTACCCAGCAGTGAATCGCCCCGGGTGAACGGACCCACCTTGTTTAGTGTGGCTCACGATGCTGGGTTCAGCACCGCGATGGTCGCTGGTAAGACCAAGTTAGAATACCTGGTCTTGCCGAACTCAGTCGATCAGTTTATTGGCAGTGACACGTCCGATATTACAGTCAAGAACCAGGCGCTTCAAGTGATTCGGGCCGGTTTACCCAACGTCCTCTTTATTCATTTTCCCGATGTCGACAACGTGGGGCATGCCGCCGGCTGGATGTCTCCCGGTCAATTGCAAATGGTGACCATCGTCGATGGCTTGATTAGTGAGATTGTGACCACGCTAAGGGAGGGAGATTATCTGGATAGAACGCTGCTGATTATCACGGCCGATCATGGCGGTCACGGTACCGGGCACGGTGAGGGTTTGCCGATAGATACCACCGTCCCCTGGCTCGCGGTTGGCCCTGATGTTCCGGCAGGTTATACCCTGACCGGTCCCATTATGACCTATGATACGGCCGCAACGGCTTTGAATGCTTTAGGTGTTCCGATTCCTGATACCTGGGATGGGCGGCCGGTTCAGGAGATATTCAATTGAGTGCCAATGAGAAATTACTGATCTGCTGGCATATGTAGTGCCCGGCTAACTGCCTGGGCCAATTGCTTGTAGTTGACCGGTTTCTGCAGCCAGTCGATAACACCCAGGGTGACTAACTCTGCCGTTTCTTCGCCCAACGGATAGCCGGTCAGAATCACCACTTTGATGACCGGGTTTCGCTGATGCAGGGTTTGGATTAAGGCCAACCCGCTCATCTCCGGCATCGTCATATCGGTCACCACCAGCGCTATATCTTCAGCATGGCTGTCATAGACAGCCAGCGCCTGCCGGCCGTTAATGGCGGTCAGGACT
>Ga0302046_10001423_pt1 | contig 22488 bp, 14 predicted proteins | sample RVTome_11_FD_200261 | JGI IMG/M metagenome (GOLD analysis project Ga0302046, IMG submission 200261) | Soil microbial communities from uranium-contaminated site in the Upper Colorado River Basin, Wyoming, United States - RVT147D111 (version 2) ...
CCGACGTCAAGGTCACGCTGCTCGACACGTACGACGGGAAGGAGGCGTTCGCGGGCGGCCGCCTGATCCTGTCCGCGGGCGCGCCGGTGGTGTGGTTCGTGTACCCGGCCCTGTGCCGCGACGTGGGCCGGTTCCATCTCGCCGACGGAACGTTCACCGGGTGGTACACCAACCTGCGGGCGCCCATGCGGATGGACGGGAACGACTGGTACTGCACGGATCTGTTTCTCGACCACTGGCTGCCGGCGGACGGGTCGCCCGACACGTGGCTGGACGAGGAAGAGCTGGACGCCGCGCGCGCCGCGGGGCTCGTGAGCGCGGCCGATGTGGACCTGGCGCGGCGTGAGCGGGCGACCGTCGAGTCCGAGCTGGGCGCCGGCTGGCCACCGCCGCTGGCGCGCGAGCTGGATCTGGGTCGGGCGCGGGCGTTGGTAGGGCGAGCGCACCGCTGACCGAGCGAAGCGGGTCGCGATTTCCCGCACCGCGCTGCGTCAATCCGGTAACGCACTTCCGGCTCCGCCTCCCCACCATGGTCGGCGATGCTCGCCGACCTCGTCCACCGCTGCCGCTCCGCCCGCCACCTGCCGGCCCTGTTCACCCACCTGGGCTACGAGCAGGACGACGGCGCGCCGGCCGACGGCTGGTGCGCGGTGGCACGGTGGCGGACGTTCCGCGTCGTCGGCACCGACGCCGCCGACCCGTCGGTCGCGGTCCGCGCCATGGCGCGCCGGCTTGCCGCCACGGCGCAGCCCGGCCTCGTGGCCGCCGTGGGCGGCGGCACCCTCGCACTCGCCGCCCCGCGCCTCGGCACGGCGGCCAGCAGCCCGGTGCTGGCGCTCGCGGTCGCCGCTCCTGAGCCGTTCCACCTCCAGCTCCTCGGAGAGCTGGCGCCCAGGCCGCGCGCCACCGCCCTCGAGCACGCGCTGCGCGTGGGCGACGTGCTCGCGAGCGAAGCGGCGAGCGACCGGTTCTTCGAGGCGTTCCGCGGACTGTACGTGCGCGCCCAGGCGGCCGCGCCCGCCCGCGCCACCCCCGCGGACCGCACGCTCCTCGCCCTGCTGCCGCTCACGCGGATCCTGTTTCTCTATTTCGTGCAGGCCAAGGGCTGGCTCGATGGACGCCCCGACTTCCTGCGCGCCGCGCTGGACGACGCGCTCGCCCGGCGGCGGAAGTTCCATCGGTCCGTGCTCCACCCCCTCTGCTTCGGCACCCTGAACCGGCCCGCGGGCGAGCGCGCCGACCGCCGGTTTGGCCGGGTTCCCTATCTCAACGGTGGACTGTTCGAGCCGCATCCGGTGGAGCGCGCCCACGGCCCGCTGGTGCTGCCCAACCCGTTCTGGCGGGACGCGTTCGACCTGGTGTTCGAGCGGTTCCGCTTCTGCGTTCGCGAAGGCGAGCACGTGGACGCGATCGCGCCCGACATGCTGGGGCGCACGTTCGAGCGGATCATGCGGCGCGGCGAGCGCAAGGCGTCCGGCACGTTCTACACCCCCGAGCGTCTGGTCCGCGAGCTGGTGGTGGCGACACTGGCCACCGCGCTCGAGGGCCCCGGGCTGCCGCACGACGCCGCGCGGGCCCTGCTCACGGGGGCGCCGCCCGGCCGGGGTCGCCACGGCACGGTGGTGCGCCGCCTCGTGCGCCTTCGCGTGCTCGATCCGGCGGCGGGCTCCGGCGCCTTCCTGCTCGGCGCTCTCGACGTGCTCACCGGCGCCTGGACCGCCCTCGGCGCGGGACGCGATGCCGCGGCCCGGGCACGGCTCCGCCGGCGCATCGTGGCGCGCCAGCTCTGCGGCGTGGACGTGAATCCCGTGGCCGTCCGGCTGGCGGAGCTGCGCCTCTGGCTTGCCCTCATGGCGGACGATCCCGAGACCGACGTCGCCCGCGTGACCCCGCTCCCGAACCTGAACGGCGTGGTCCGCCAGGGCGACACGCTGCTCGATCCGATCGGCGCGGCGCGCGCCATGGGGATCCACGCCGGCGTGCCGGTGCCGGCGTCGGTGGCCGCGGCCCGGCACGCGGTCTTCGCGGCCCGGGGAGCGGCACGCGCCGCGGCACTCTCCGCTCTGCGCGCCACCGAGCTGGACGCCGCGCGCGACTGCGTGGCGGCGGCCATCGCGCGGGTGCGCGCCACCCTGCACGATCTGATCGCCGCGGCACGCGGGCGCGACCTCTTCGGACGGCGCTCCGGACTGCCCGCCGCCGCACAGCTCCAGTACCGCGCCCTGCGCGACCGCCTCCGCGCGCTGCGCGCCGCCGCCCGCCAGGTGGCCCACGGCAGCGTGCCGTTCTTCGCGTTCGAGGTGCATTACCCCCGCGCGGTGGCAGGCGGCGGGTTCGACGCCGTGATCGGCAACCCGCCGTGGGTGCGGGCGGAGCGGCTGCCGGCCGGCGTGCGCGCCACGCTCGCGACGCGGTTCCCATGGTGGCGCGCGGAGCACGGGCACGGGTACGCCCACCAACCGGACCTGGCGGTCGCGTTCCTCGAGCGGGCGGTGGAGTTGGCCCGCCCGGGCGGCGCCGTGGGATTCCTGCTCCCCAGCAAGATCGCCAGCGCGGGCTACGCGGAGGCGGCGCGCCACGCGCTGGTGCGCGAGACGGCGCTTGCGTACGTGCATCGCGTCCCGGATCGCGAGGTCCGGGAGTTCCGCGCGGCCGTCTACCCGCTCGCGCTGGTCGTCCGCAAGGCGCCCCCGTCGTCGAAACACCGCCTGCGATTGGATTTCGCTGGGCGCCGCACAGTCGCCCAACGGTCACTCGCCGCGGGCGGCCCATGGGTGCTCACCGGCGACCGCGCGCGCCGGGCGCTCGGGCGGCTGTGTGCCGCCGGTGCGCCGCTCGGCGCCGTCGCCCCGCCCATGCTGGGGGTCAAGACCGGCGCCGACCCCGTGTTCCTCGGGCGGCCGCTGGACAGCGGCGGCGGTGCCAGCGTGGTCCGGTTCGGGGGCGAGGAGGTTCCGCTCGAACCGGCGGTGCTCAAACCGGCCGTGCGTGGCCGGGACCTCCGCCCTTTCCAGGCCACCGGCGACCACGTGCTGCTGTGGCCGTACGATCAGGCGGGAGCGCCCCGACCGACGCTGCCGCCGCTCGCGACGCGCTGGCTCCGCCGCCATCGAGCGCTGCTCGAGCGACGCAGCGATTTCCGCGGGGGACCGATCTGGACGCTGTTCCGCACCGCCGCGGCCTTTGCCACTCATCGTGTGGTGTGGCCGGACGTGGCACGGGGCCTTCAGGCGGTGGCCCTCGACCTACGGCATGGCGACGCCGTGCCGCTCAATACGTGTTATGTCAGCGCCACGCCGGACGAGGCCACGGCGCTGGCAGTTGCCGCCACGCTCAACAGCACGTGGATCCGCGTGCTGCTCCGGCTGCGCGCCGACGAGGCGCGCGGCGGATACCGCCGCCACAACACCCGCGCCATGAACGCCGTGCCGGTGCCGCCGGAAGGCGAGGCCCGGGACCGGCTCGTGGAATTGAGCCGCACCACCCACCACTCCCATGACGTCTGCCAGCAGGATCTCGACCGCGCGGTCGCCCAGGCGCTCGGCCTCGGCGCCGCCGCCTGTGCCGATCTGGCCGCCCTGGCCCGCGATCACGGCTGAAGCGCTGCGGGCCGTGCACGAGCCCGCGGACCTGCTTGCGCTTCCGGGTCCCCGGATCGCGGCGGCCGCCGCCGTCCGGGCCGTCCGGTCGGCCCTGCGGGGTCCCGCCGACGATGCGTGGGACCCACCGTCGTGGCTGCTCCCGCACCAGCGGGACGCCGCACGCCGGATCGCCGGGTCGCTCGCGTGCTTCTCCGGCGCGCTGCTGGCCGATGCCGTGGGGCTCGGGAAGACGCACGTGGCGCTGGCCGTGGCAGGCCGGTACGCGCGCGTGACGTTCGTGATTCCCGCCGCGTTGCGGGGTCAATGGGCCACCACCGCGCGGCGCCGCGCCGTTGCCGGCACGATCGTGACGCACGAGGCGCTGAGCCGCGGCGCGCGACTTCCCGCCACTGATCTCATCGTGATGGACGAGGCGCACCGATTCCGGAATCCCGCCACGCGCCGGTACGACCGCCTGGCGCGCGACGTGCGGGGTGCACGGGTCCTGCTGCTGACGGCGACGCCGGTCGTGAACCGCGCCGCGGACCTCGTGCATCTCCTGCGGCTCTTTTTGGCCGACCACGCGCTGGCCGCCTTCGGCGTGCCCTCGCTGTCCGCGGCCGAACACGGGCCACCCGACACGCTGCTCCACGCCGTGCTGCCGCTCGTGGTGGCGCGCTCCCCTGACGTGGCCCGCGTGGCGGACCGTCTGCCCACGGCGCGGGCCGCCGTCGTGACCTGCCTTCCGTCGCTCCCGCCCGATGCGCTCGTGGCCGTCGTGACCGCGTTGCGCGCGCTGCGCTTTCCTCCCTTGGGACGTGAGGGTCGCGCGCTCCTCTATCGCCATCTGCTCCTCCGGCTGTCGTCGTCCGCGGAAGCGGTCGCTGCCTCATTGCAGCGGCACCGGCGGTATCTCGACCGCGCCGGGGAAGCGGCCCGACGCGGTGAGCCACTGGATCGCGGGGCGCTGCGGCACCTGCTTCTCGATGTCACCGACGACCAGCTGACGCTGCTGCTCGACGCCCCGTCTCACGATCCGCCGTCCGTGCGCGAGCTGGAAGCCGAAGACGCGCGCATCGCGGAGGCGCTGGCCCTGCTGCGCCGCGCCGGTGACGATCCCAAGCGACAGGGACTGCTCGCCGAGCTGGAGCGCCGGCGGGGCCGGAAGACCATCGTGTTCACGGCGGCGCGCGCCACGGCGGTGGGAATCGCGCGCAGCCTCGGCTGGCGACACGTGGGCGTCGCGTCCGCGGGCGGCGGGCACATCGCGTCCGGCCGCCTGCCGCTCGACGAGTTGCTCGATCGGTTCGCCCCCGAGGCGCGGCACGGCGGCGCGGTGCCCACGGCCATGCGGCTGGACGTGCTGGTGGCCACGGACCTCGCCTCCGAGGGCCTCGATCTCCAGGACGCGGACGCCGTCGTGCACTACGACCTGCCCTGGAACCCGTTCCGGTTGTCGCAGCGGCTGGGCCGGATCGCGCGGCTCGGCTCGCGTCATGCGCAGGTGCAGGTGTCGTGGTACCGGCCGCCCGATCTGCTCGAGCGCCCGCTCCGCCTTCTCGCCACGATCCGCCGCAAGGCGGCCATGCAGCTGGCCCTCCCCGTGGCGGTCACCGGGACCGTGGGGCGCGCGGTGGTCACGAGCGCGCGGCTCGAGCGACGCGAGGCGCTGGCGCTGGACGGGTCGTTCGTCGCCCGGGGCCACGCCGTGGTCGAAGGGGACGGCGCGTGCTGCGTGCTGCGGTGGGACGGCCCGCGCCAGAGTCTGCGAGAGGTGGTGCGACTCGACGGCGCGCCGCTCGAGGCCACGGACTTCGCGCTGCTGGCCGCCGCCGAGTCCGCGGCACCGCTTCCGCGCGCCGTGGAGACGGGCTCCCCGCGACTGCGCGCGGCCCGCGGCCGGCTCGCCGCCTCGACGCCCGCGCATCCGGCCTGGCGCGCCCTGGCGCGCCGCCTCCTTGCCGAGGCGCGCGCCGCGGGCAGGCGACGTGACCGCGGGATGCTGGCGTCGCTCGATGCTGCGCTGGCGCGTCTCGGCGCGGGCACGGCGGTCGGCGCCGAGCGCGAGCTGGGCGACGTGCTCTCCCAGCCGTCAGCGGGGCGGCTCGATGCGTGGGTCAACCGGCATCCGTGCCGGCACCCGGATCTCCGCGGCCCGGATCTGGAGGTCGTCCTCGCAGGGGACCGTGTGGCTGGCATGCCTGCGGGCAAAGGGGACATCGAGCGTGAACAACACGGTTTGGACGCGGTACCATGAGTCGGATGCCCACCTGGCGAACCGTGATCGCTCTCCATGCCCTCGCGTGGATCCTCGCACCGGATGCGGGCGCCCAGGGGTACGAGGCCGCGGAGCGCCGCCTTCGGGCCGGCGACACGACCGGCGCGCTGGAACTCTACGAGCGCCTGTCGCGGCGTCGCGGGCGCGACGCGGAGCTGCACTACAGGATCGGCGTCCTCCACGCGAGCCGCGTCCAGCCCGACCAGTCGGTGAGCGCCGACCGCCGGTCCGCCGAGGAGCACTTGCGCCTGGCCACGCGGCTCGCTCCCGACAGCGCGCCCTATTGGCTCGCGCTCGCCGAGCTGCTCCGCGCGCAGACCGAGGTCACCGTACGCCTCCAGGTGGTGGAAATGCTGGAGCGCGCGCGGGAGGCCGCGCGCCGGCACCGGAGCCCGCTGCGCGGGCGGATCGAGTACCGGCTCGGCCGGGTGAACTGGGAGCGATACGAGCAGGCGGCCAACCGCCACGAGCTGGTGGATGGCACCGCGGATATCGATCAGGACCGGTTCCTGAACGACTGGTCGTACGTCGAGGAGCTGTTCCGGCGGCGGCTCCGGCCGTCCTTCCGGGGGATGGTGGAGTGGCGCCAAGCGCTGGGCAACCTCGAGGCCGCGCTGGAATCCGAACCGCTGCATCTCGACGCGGCCGGCCTCTACGTCGTGGCGCTGGGCGAGTTCGGCCAGTGGGACAGTGCCGTGGCCGTGACGGCGCGCCTCGTCGAAACCGCGCCCGACAGCGGCCGGGCATGGCTGCTCCGCGGCCTCACGCTCGCACGGGCCGACCGGTGGCGCGAGGCCGATGCGGCGTTCGACTCGGCGCTCGCCCGGCTGACTGCCGCCGCGGCCGCTCCGTACTTCGCCATCGAGCGGGTCCTGACCCCCGAGCAGAGCGAGGACTGGGCCGCGTTGGGTCTTTCCGGGCGCACCACGTTCGCCGGCCGCCACTGGCGCACCACCGACCCGCTGTGGCTGACGCCGGAGAACGAGGCCCGCCTGGAGTTCCTCGCGCGCGTGGCGTACGCGGATCACCGGTGGGCCGACGACCTGAGGGGCTATCGAGGATACGAGGCGGATCGCGGCGCGGTGTACGTTCGGTACGGACCGCCCGACCGCGCCGCCACACTCGGGCCGGAGGGAGCCGATCGTCCCGCGCTGACCATCATTCGCAACCCGGGTCGCGACGACCCGGACCAGTTCCGTCAGGACGCCGCCGAGCGGCTCGACCGCGCGCGGAATCGGCTGCTCTGGGTCTACGAGCGGTCCAGGCGCCGCTATCTCTTCGGCCTCACGCCGGGGTATGCCCGCGCCGTCTTCGCGGGTGATGCCGCGGGCCGCTTCGATACCGACCGCCGCACCGTCCCCAGAACCTGGGACAACCTGCCGCTGGTCCGGCGGCTCGACTCGATTCCGATCACGCTGCTCCGGTTCGAGGATGGGGCCGGAGCCGGCGAGCTCGCCGTCTTCGGGACGCTTCCCCTGTCGCTCGACCGGAGCGTCGGGGACGCCGCGGCCGCGGAGATCGCACTCTTCGTGGCACGAGCGGATTCCGTGGAGCGTTTCGCGACGGACAGTGCCCGACAGCTCGCGCCCGGTGTCTGGCGGTGGCGGATCCCGCAGCCCTCCGATACCACGATGTCGTTGCGCGTCGAGGCTCGGGCCGCCGGAGGCGACCGGGCGGGCCGGGGTTCGGTGGTCCCCGGCGAGTGGCCCGTGGCGTTTGGTGGACTCCGCCTCTCCGATCTCCTGGTTGCCGCCGGCCGCGTTGATACCACGTCCTACACGAGGTGGTTCGACCTCGACGTTGCGCCCCTGGCGGGGCCGCTGCCGGCCGGCGAGCCGGTCACGCTGGCCTGGGAGGTCTATGGCGTACCGGCCGGCACCGGCGCGGCGTACACGGTCGAGATCCGGCTCACCGCGGAAGCCGTGGAGCGCCGTGGCCTCTTCGCACGGATCGTGGGCGGAACGGCGGATGCGCTCGGCCTGAGCGCAGTCGGCGACGATGTTCTCGTGCTGCGCTACGAGCGTGCGCGCGACCCGGGCCCCGTGTCGCTCGAGTATCTGACGCTCGATCTGGGGGACACACCGCCGGGCAGATACCGTCTCACGGTTTCGGTCGCCGATCCCACCTCCGTTGGCCCCCGCGTGATCCAGCAGGTCATCGAGATCGCATCACCTTCCAGGTAGACTCGCGCGGTCACCGGGACCGGTGGCGCGGCGCCAAGCTTCGGTATATGTTCGGTATCATGGCGCCCCAACTCCCCTCCGGTGGCGATGCCCAAGACCGGCTTCCAGCGGCGCTAGTCCGCCGTAACTGGCTCAAGGAAAAGGACTTACCGCAGTCCGGGATCGTCCGGCACTGTCCGGAGTGCGGCACCAGCAGCGTCCCGGCTTCCGGTTGCTTCCACTGCCCGAACTGTGGCTGGGCCGCCTGCGGATGACGCTCCCCATCCTCGACGTGCGGCGCCGGGGCGCCGAGTTCCTGGACCGGCCGGTGCACACGCTGCTGAACCCGCCCGAGTCCACCGGCCTCGGCTTCTGGTCGCTGAATCCGTACGTCGGGTGCGAGTTCGGGTGCGCGTACTGCTACGCGCGGTTCGCCCACGACTTCGGCATGCAGCGCGCGGTCGCCAAGGGCGTGCTCCCCGCCGAGACCCGTGACCGCCTCGCGTCGGTCACCCATTCGTGGGAGGCGTTCGAGCGGGTCATCTTCGTGAAGCGCGACCTCGAGGCCGCCCTGGTGCGGGACCTCCGGCGCGTGGCGCGCCGGAAAGACGGCCCGCAGACCATCGCGATCGGCACGGCGACGGATCCGTACCAGCCGGCTGAGCGCCGCTTCCGGCTCACGCAACGGGCGCTGGAGATCCTGGCCGACCTGCCGCAGCTCCCCCGCCTGCGCATCTCGCTCGTCACCAAGAGCCCGCTCGTCACGCGCGACACGGAGTTGCTGTGCCGGCTCGCCGGCCGGCACGCGCTGGCCGTCCACCTCTCCCTCATCACGGTCAATCCGCGGGTGATCCGCCTGATGGAGCCACGCTCGCCGCTGCCGCACGCGCGGCTGCGCGCGGTGCGACGCCTGGCGGATGCCGGCGTGCCGGTGGGGATCTTCTGCGCGCCGGTCCTGCCCGGCATCACGGACGACGTGCAGTCGCTCCGCGACCTGTTGCGCGCCGCGCGCGACGCGGGAGCGCGGTTCGCGCCGGCGTGCTCGCTGCGCGTGTACGGCGGGGCCCGGGCGCCCTTGCTGCACGCCCTCGAGCGCTCCCTCCCGGAGGTGGCGGCCCGATACCGCCGTCGCTACGACCGCGCCCGCGAGGCGCCCGAGGCGTACCGCAAGGCGCTTTCCCGGCGCATGCGTCACCTGCGGGCCGAGGCGGATCTCCGGCCCGCCGCATGGGACGATGAGGCGCCCGTTGGCGACGCGCAGCTGGTGCTGTGGGGGTGATGGGCGCGACGGGCGCGACGGGCGCGACGCTAGGGGGCGGCGACCTTCCTTATGAACGCCGCTATCGTGTCTACCACTCCCGGCACCAGGGGCAGTGCCGGATTGATGTACGTGGGGATTTGCGTGCCCATCAGCGTGTCCGCCGCCGCCTTGAGGGTGTGGGACGCGCCCGGGACGATGAACAGCTGCGCGTCCGCCCGCGCGGCCTTCAGCGCCTGGGCATCCGTCACCCGGATCTGGATGTCCATGTCGCCCTGGACGATCAGCACCGGCAGACGCGCCGCCGCCAGCTCGGCCGCCGGATCCAGCGTGGCCCAGCCCTGCATGAACCGGCGGTTCACCGGTGCGACGAGTGCACGGAGCGCGGGAGGCAGGTCGCCCGGCTCCTCGCCGCGGAGATAGCGGGCCAGCGCGCTGTCGAACTGCGTGAGCATCGCGGCATCCAGCTGCCGCGAGAGTTGCTCGTGCAGGATGGCCGTCATGGCGCGCCCGGGGGTGGACACGAGCACCAGGCCGTCCACGGTCACACCCCGCGTTGCGGCGCGAATCCCGAGACTGCCGCCCTCGCTGTGCCCGATCACGAACACCTTGGGGTAGTCACCGCGCACCGCGGCCACGGCCGCCGCGACGTCGTTCGCGAAGTCGTCGAACGTCATCTCCGGCAGGATCACCTGCCCCTTCGTGGCCGGCAGCACCCGCTTGTCGTAGCGCAGCGACCCGATTCCCGCCCGGGCCAGCCCCCACGCCAGCAGCGCGTAGGTGTTGGTCCGGAGCCCCGGGCCCTGATTGCCGTTGCGATCCGTGGGCCCGGACCCGGCCACGATCACGGCAATCGGCGGCCGCTCCACGCCGGCCGGCAGCGTGAGCGTGCCGGCAAGCTGGAGTGCGCCGCTCGTGAAGACCAGCTCCCGCTCGGTGACGCCGGCGGGGGGCACCGTATCCGCCTGGGCGCGGGCGGCCTGCGCGGGCGCCAGCAACAGGGCGCCCCCCAGCATCACTCTCGATACCCACGTCATGGGGTCCGCTCCCGCATCCAGACGTACAGCGAGTAGACCACCGGGATCAGGACGAGCCCGATGATGATGGCCGCCAGCGGCACGCCGCCGCGGACGGCAGGCATGAACGCGGAGGCCATGAACAGCAGTCCCGCGAGCACGAACACCCACGCGCCCAGCCGGTGCGTCTTTCGCCAGACCGTATCGCTCGACAGGGTCCACGGCGTGCGGATGCCGAGGAACCAGTTGGGCTGCACGCGTCCGAGGTAGTTCCCGATGATGACGAACAGGAAGCCGAGCGCCACCGGCATCACCCGCTGGATGGGCACCGGCGCGCCGATGGCGTTACCCAGCACGGCGAGGTAGGCGACGCCCATGAAGATCAGGATGCCGTTGATCAGCAGCCAGTAGGTGTCGAGGAACGTGGGATAGTTGGCGCGTTTCGGATCTATCTTCGGCAGCACGTGGGCCAGTCCGGCCACCGCCAGGATGGCGAGCGGCATGAGGAAGGCGCCCGCGAACCGGCCCGAGTAGCCGTCCGCCTCCCCGCGGAGGTTCCAATGGGTGGCCACCCTGGGCGGCAGCTGCGGGTAGGCCCAGATGGCCGCCCCGAGCGCCACCGCCGCAACGATGACTCCGATCCAGCGGTTACGCACGGCGCCGTCCTCCCTTCACGACGTTCATGAGATACCGCACCGCATCCTGGTACACGGTGGTATTCAGCCGGTACCGGATGAACTGCCCCTCCCGCTCCGCCGCCACCAGGCCCGCGTCCTTGAGCACGCCCAGGTGGTGCGACACGGACGCGAACGCCATCGGGAACCGCTCCGCGATCTCGCCCGCCGTGAGGTCCGCCTGCGCCAGCCGTTCGAGGATTTCGCGGCGCGTGGGATCCGCCAGAGCCTTGAAGACGCCGTCACGGGACATGGGGAGCGTAATTTAGATAATTGGCTAAATATATCAATGGCCCACACTCTCCCACGCCGCCCCAAACGCCGCCCTCAGCTCCGCCGGCACCTCTACCTTCTCCCCCGTCATTGCCCGGAGCATCAGGGCGTTGGTCGGCGCCTGGCCCCGGAAGTGGTTGTTCGCGATCACGTACGTCTCCTGGGCCTGGCGGGCGACCGCGTGGATGCGGTCGAGCCAGCCGTCCAGCTCGTCCTTCGTGTACAGATAGTCATAGCGTTCGTGCGACTCGGCGCTGTCGCGGAACCAGTTCTCGTAGTTGCGCCCGTGCAGCCGCACGTAGCCCAGAGCCGCGGTGACCTCGGCGCCGGGCTTGATGGAGTGGCCGAAGACCGGTTGGTCAATGTTCACGGCGGCCACGCCGCGGTCCTGGAGCCCGGCGTAGAAGTCGGGCACGTTCCAGGAGCTGTGGCGTACCTCGACAGCCAGGGGAAACTCCCGGAACGCGCCCACGAGGTCACCCAGCCATTCACGGGACGCCGGGTCCCGCTTGAAGGACCACGGGAATTGCACGAGCACGCAGCCGAGCCGGCCGGCTTCCATCAGCGGTTGGAATCCGCGCCGCACCTCGTCCACTTGACCCATCGTCCACGCTTCGTCCCGCTGGTGCGTGAACCGCTGGTAGAGCTTGGCCGTGAACCGGAATCCCGGGTTCCCCGCCACGCGCCGCGCCCAGGACGCCGCCGACCGTTCGGACGGCGGGCGGTAGAACGTGGAGTTGATCTCGATCGTGTCGAAGTAGCGGGCGAGATACGCGAGCGGGTCGAACGATCGCTTGCCTTTGCGGTCGGCCGGATAGACGGGGCCCCACCAGTCGTCGTAGTCCCAGCCTGCAACACCGAACCGGATCATGCGGTCAAGATACGGCCTCTTCCCGCGTCCCGTACGCCGCCCCATCTTCCGCCATACCCTCTCGAGCACGAGTGCCGGCCCCGTGATGGACATCCTCTTCGGCGGTAACGCGGCGCTGTTCGGCGTGACGGCCGTCATCGGCACGCTCTTTTTCCTGGGACGGACCGCCCTGATGCTCATCGGGGGCGACGCCGACCTGCACCACGACGTGGGGTTCGACGCGCCCGGCGGGCACGCCGGCGGCGAGCTCGGCCAGCACGCCGACTCGGACACGGCATTCAAGATCATCTCGATTCAGACCATCGCCGCCTTCCTGATGGGCTTCGGCTGGGGCGGGCTCGGCGTCGTGCGTGGCTGGGGCCTGCCCGTCTTCGCCGGCGTCGCGGTGGGAATCCTGACGGGATCCGGCATGGCGTGGACCCTCGGCAAGCTGCTCGTCTGGATTGCCCGCATGCAGAGCAGCGGCACGCAGGCCATGGAGACGGCGCTCTACGAGGAGGGCGTCGTGTACGTCACGATCCCCGAGCGCCGGTTGGGCCGCGGCGTGGTTCGCGTCGTCGTGGACGAGCGGATGCAGTACTACCCGGCCGTGACCGACGGCGCCGCGCTCGACGCGCAGGCGCCCGTGCGCATCACCGCCATCAACGACGACCACACGCTCACCGTCGAGCGCGTGACGCCGGAACTTTCAGCTCCCGGAGCCTGACCATGCCGCTCTCGCTGACGCTGCTCGCTCTCCAGGCCGACATCGGCACGACGCCGGCCGTCTGGCTCGGCCTGGTCGGCGCAGTCGGCCTGCTGTTCACGTTCTTCGTGGTGTTCATCGTCAAGCAGTACAAGCGCTGTCCCAGCAACCAGGTCCTCGTGCTGTACGGCAAGATCGGCGGCAATCAGGCGGCGCAGTGCATCCATGGCGGTGGGAAGTTCGTGGTGCCGTTGCTCCAGGACTACACGTATCTGACGCTCGAGCCGATGGTGATTGACATCCCGCTCCAGGGCGCGCTCTCGCTCAACAACATCCGCGTGAACGTGCCGTCCACCTTCACCGTCGGCATCTCGACCGATCCGGTCCTGATGAACTCGGCGGCCGAACGGCTCCTCTTCCTGGAGGAGGCCAAGATCAAGGATCAGGCCCAGGACATCATCCTGGGCCAGCTGCGCCTCGTGATCGCGACGCTCTCGATCGAGGAGATCAACAAGGACCGCGAGAAGTTCATGGCGCTGATCAACACGAACGTGACCGAGGAGATCAACAAGATCGGCCTGTCGCTGATCAACGTGAACATCCGCGACATCACGGACGAGAGCGGCTACATCGAAGCCATCGGGAAGCGCGCGGCCGCCGAGGCCATCAACCGCGCGCGCGTCGAGGTGGCCCAGCAGGAACGGGACGGCGCCACCGGCCAGGCCATCGCCGACCGGGAACGCACGATCAACGTGGCCCGCGAGCAGGCGTCCTCCGTCGAGGGCCAGAAGGTGGCCGAGCAGAAGCAGCGCGTGGCCGTGGCGGCGCTCGACGCGACCGCGGTGACGGGGGAGGTGGAGTCCCACAGGAACGCCGCGATCGCCACGGCGCAGCGCACGGCGGAGACCGTCGCCGCCACGAAGGAAGCGGAGCAGACGCAGCGGATCCAGGTGGCCAAGGCCGAATCCACCGCGGTGCAGGGTGAGAACACGTCGCAGGCGGAGATCGCGCGGTCCAACGCGACGCTCGCGCAGGTGCGCGCGGAGGCCATGCAGCAGGCCAAGGTCGCGAGCGCGCGGGCCGAGGAGGAGGTCCTCAAGGCCGAGCGCGAAAAGGAGCTGGCGCGGCTCGCTAAGGAGCAGCTGGCGCCCCAGGAGATCGAGAAGAAGCGGGTCGAGGTCGAGGCCGAGGCGGCGGCCGAGCGGTCGCGCCGCGAGGCCAGGGGTGCCGCGGACGCGATGCTCGCCAAGTACCAGGCCGAAGCCACCGGCACGCTCCAGGTGCTCGAGGCCAAGGCCGAGGGCTACCGGCGTCTCGTCGCCGCGTGCGCGGAGAATCCGCAGATTGCGCCCACCCTGCTGCTCATCGAGCAGATGCCGAAGCTCGTGGCGGAGCAGGTGAAGGCCATTCAGAACCTGAAGATTGACAAGATCACCGTGTGGGAAGGCGGGCGCGGGCAGGCGGGCGGCGGCGGCGCTACTGCCGAGTTTCTCTCGAGCCTGATCGGCTCGCTGCCCGCGGTGCACGAGCTGGCGCACCAGGCGGGGATCGAGCTACCCGCCGTGTTGGGGAAGGTGAAGGAGGACGTGCCGGCCACTGGGATGGCAGCGGCCAAGCGTCCGAAGAGCTAGTAGGGAGCGTTTACCGCCGCCGCTCCGCCAGGCGACGGTAGTACTCCTCGACCAGCGCCCGGTACTCGGCCGGCACGTCCTCGCCCGCCGTGAGCACCGCCGGCGCTGCCTCGTCGCCCATCATCCGGCGGCGGAGCGCGAACTCGAAGTCCTTGAGCGCCAGGATGGCCTCGGCCAGTTGCTCCAGGCCGCGTGGCGTGCCGATGGCGCCGGGGGCGTCCATGCGCTCGAGTCGCCGCGCGATCTCGTCCAGCGGCCCCGCGTCCACGCCTTCCTGACCCAGCTCCCGCCGCAGCTCGCGCAGCTCGCCGGCTCGGCGGCGCATCTCTCCGCGCAACTGGCGCTCGCGGTCGCCCGATCCGGCGGCAGCGCCGCTGTCCGCGCCACTTCCCTCGCGTGCCCGCTCGCCCAGCGACTCGAGCGCGCGCGCCACATCGCGCGCCTGATCGAGCGCCCGCTCGCGCCGCCGTCCCGCCGGCTCGCCCATGCGGCCGGCGGCATCCGCGATTCCGTCCCGCATGGCCTCGAGATCCGCGGCGATATCCTCCTCGAACCGCTCCGCGTACTCGGGCGACCGCTCCGCGATCACCCCGCGCGAGTAGCGGATCTTGTCCTGGAGCCGCCGATCGCGCGCCGCCTGAACCGTGGCGCGGAGCCGCTCCGACGCCTCCGGCTGGTCGCCGTGGGTCTCCCGCGCGAGCCGGTCCAGCTCCGATTCCAGCTGATCCACTTCCTCCGCCATGCCCTCTTTGCGCCGCGCCAGCTGGCGGAGCCGTTCCTGCCGGGCGGCGCCGTCGGCGGGCAGGTCGCGCAGCCGGTCCCGCACCTGGTCCTGCTGCTCCACCAGTTGCTCCGCCCGGCGGAGCGCGTCCCGCATGTCCCGCTCCTGCGCGGCGCCACGCGAGCCCTCGAGCCGGCGGCGCGCCTCGCGCAACTGCTCGGTCGCGGCTTCGCCCTGCGCGGCGCCCCGCTGGCCGGCCGCGGCCCGCCGCATCGCGGTCGCCGCGTCCTGGAGACGCCGCGCGGCCTCGGACAGTTCGGCGTTGTTCTGCTCGCGCGCCAGCCGCTCGAGCCGCCGGCCCAGTTCCTCCGCCTCGTCCGCGAGCCGCCGCTGCCCCGCCGCGGTGCCGGTGTTGGGGTCGCCCGCCGCCTGCGCCCGCTGCCGCTCGTTCTCCTGCTGCTGCCGGCGCGCCAGCTCGCGCAGCTTCTCGAGCGCTTCGTCCGTCTGCTGCTCCGCCTGCTGGCGCGCGCCACGGTCCACGCTCTCGTATTGATTGCGCAGCCGGTCCATCTCGAGGTCGAACAGGTCCGCCAGCTCCTCGGCGCTGGCCGCGCCGCCGCCTCCGCCCCCGCCACCCTGCTGCCCCAGCTGCACCTGCCGCTCCCGGAACGCCGCTTCCGCACGCTGGAGCTGCTGCAGTGCCCGCTGCTCGGGCGACAGCGCCAAGTCCGCCGACCGCCGCCCCAGCCGCTCCTCGGCCTCCTGCATGGCCGCGGCCGCGAGCGGCAGCGCTTCGGCCACCGTTGCCAGCGTTGAATCCAGCTCCGCCACACCGCGGGTCTGGAACCGGCGCACGAGCGTTTCGACCTCCTCACGCAACCGGCCCTGCATGAGCGTGACGGTCCCCAGGTGGTCGAGCCACTCCCGCGGCTCGAAGCGGGCGCGGTCGCGCACCAGACGGAACGTGGCCGCGATGATGTCGCGCTGCCGGTTCGACAGCTCGCCCGGCGAGACGCCGCCGCCTTCCTGGCCCGGCATGTTCCCGCGCTCTTCGGCCGCCCGCCAGCGCCGGTCGAATGGCCGGACCGTGACGAAGTAGATGTCCGTCACGGCCGGGGTACCGCCCCGACGACCGTCCGCGGCCCGCGCGTAGTACGTGATCACGTCTCCCGGGACGAGCGACATCTCCTCGAGATAGAGCGTGTGGCCGGCCGTCACGTCCTTCCGGAGCCCGCGCCCGCCATACAGCTCACGCGTGACCTCCGCCCCGCCGTTCACCGCGTACACCAACTCCACCCGCCGGAGCCCGTAGTCGTCCTCCGCGCGCACCTCGGCCACCACCTCGTCCACCGATGTGACCTGCATGTCCCGGCCGGGCTTGCTGATGCGGATCATGGGCGGCTGGTCGTCCAGCGCGTCAATGAAGTACTCGGGCGACGCCGGCACGAGCCGCCCGTCCTGTGCCGCGAGAAACACGCGGTACGAGCCGCTCTCCCGCACTTCGATCTCGCCCGTCAGGGCCGCCTCACCTGCTACGAGCGCCACCGTGTCCGTCCCCACGAGCAGCGCGCCGCGGGCGGTGGCGATGGTTGGCAGCACCGTGACCTCGACTCGCGTTCCCACCAGCGCCGCGATGTCGCCGCCACCCTCCTCGCGCACGGGCTCCAGTCCCGTGTACGCGGGGAACCGGTACAGCAGCGTGATGCCCGCGACGTACGGCAGGTCCGCGACCGAGAGTGTGTACAGCGGCGACCGCACGCCGCCCGCCGTGACGAAGTACTCCGTCGTGTCGCGCAGGTCGAACAGCAGGTATTCGAGCGCGTCGCCGTCGTCGCTCCGCTGCATGACGACCCGTTCCCATTCCGCGGCGCCGAGCGGCCGGAGGACGAGTGTCACGTCCTCGGCCGTGAAGTTCCGGAGGCCGGCGCGAATGCGCAGATCGGCGCCTCGGGCGAGCGTGGAATCGCCGGGCAGCACCGCGATGGCGTACGGGGATCCCGCGGCGTCCCGGAACGGCGACATGACGAACGGCAGTCCGGTGCGCACGCCACCGGGTCCCAGCAGCCACATGCCCAGGCTCACGGCGGCGACGGCCGCGAGCACCCCGCCGGAGCGCCGGAGCGTGGCTCGCTCGATGCCCCGCCCGCGGTCCACGCTCGCGAGCCGCTCGACCGCGCGCTCCACGATCCGGTCCGCCAGCGCGGGCGAGATGGTGCCGCCGGACACCTCACCGGACGCAACGGCGCCGAGGACCGAGCCGTCCAACGACGCCTCGTGCTCCTCCAGGTACAGGGCGACCTGGTCGTCGGTGATGCGGCGCGCGAGCGGGCGCAGCACCCGCCACACGAACAGACCCCCGATCGTCCCCCAGGCGAGCGCGCGAAACGCCGCAAGCGCGGCCGGAGAGAACCGGAAATGGTCCACGCCCCAGGCGGCGACCAAAACGACCGCGAGGCCCCCCACGCCGACCCAGGCCAGGCCGTGCAGGAGCACGCGCAGGCGCCAGCGGCGCCGCGCGGCGCGAATCACCGCCAGGAGGTCGGGTCTCACGTTGGAATCCTCATGGGGCTGGGACTGACCCATCGGAGGAGGATACCCCGCGGAGGAACGCCGTTCCACCCGCTCACGTTCCCATTCCCCGGGGGCGAACCCCCGCGACCACCGACTCGGTCACGAGCACCGCCAGCGCGGCCAGCGCCACATACCACCATAGCCGCTGCCGGCGCTCGCGCTCTTCCGCGCTCAGGCGCAGACGGCCATCGGCGGCGGCGGATGCGGCCTCCTCGCCGGACGCGGCGGAGACGAGCGCGGAGCGATCGAGCTGGGCCAGGTCGGATTCTGCCGGATCCAGGTTGGCGGCGTACGGCACCCCGGCGCCGCCACTCATGGGCCGCAAGGTGTAGACGCCGGCCCGATCGAGCGGCAGCGGGCTCCGCGGCCCTGCTCGCAGGCTGGTGCGCGACCCGTCCGGTGCCTCGAGGACCATCTCGACCGTATCGCCGCCCAGGTCCGCGGGTTCCACGGCCTGACCCACCGCATAGGACGACGGCGGCTCCCGGTGACGCGCCAGGTATCGAACCGCCTGATGGACCGTGGGCAGGAACACCGCCCGGACCGCCAGGTCGTTCCAGACGTTCCCGAAGTCGGACGCCCAGAGCAGCACCCGGCCCGACCCCACCCGCGATTCCACCAGCATCGCCGCCCCGTCGTCGGTCCAGGCCAAAACCTGCGCGCTGTCCGGGGGCGTCAGCCGCCGGTACCGGTAGATCCGCACCGCGCTGTAGTCGCCTCCACGCGCGTTGCGATACGGAGAGAAGATCGGGTGGGCGTAATCGGTGACGCCCAGCGCGCCCCCGCGCGCACTTACACGGTCTACGGGTTGCCCCGCGATGCTGCCGAACTGGTCGCGCAGGGTCGCCGGGATGGACCCGGCCCGCGCGCCGAGCGCCCAGAGCAGGCCCCCACCCGCCTCGATGAACCGCACCAGCGTCCGGCCCGCCTCGCCGGACGGAAACGCCGCGTCGTTGAGAATCACGACGTCCGCTCCCGCGAGGTCGGCCGCCGAGGGAGCCCTGCGTGACGTGACGGCCAGTGCCGGGTCTCGCCCGATGGCCAGCGCGCGACGGACGTAGAGCATCTCGCGCTCCGCCTGTCCGGGTTCCACCAGCAGCACCTCGATGCTCGGAATTGGACGGAGCACGAAGCGAAACACGTCGTCCACCGCGAGCGCATCCTCCGTGATCCCCACCCAGGCCGCCGTCGGCGTGGCCGGGAGCGCGATGGCCGGGAACTGCACCACGGACACATCTCCCGCCGAAACCCGCGCCGGGAGATCGTGCAGCACCTGCTCGCCCGTGCCGAGCCGGACGCGCACCTCCCGGTCCTGGGTGCCCAGGTTCGCGACACGCGCGGTGACGGTCACGCGTCCACCGCTCTCCGGGCTGCGCTGGAGCGTCACGCCCGCCACCGCGAGGTTCTCGACCTCGCCGTCGCCCACCGACACCGGCTCGAAGGCGGTGCCCGCCGGAAGCCGCACGTCGGCGCGTCCGTCCCATCCGGATCGCTGGAAATCGGTGATCAGGACGACCGTGCTGCGCGGCAGCGCCGACTGCTCGACCAGATCCCGCGCCAGGTCCAGCGCCGGCGCGTAGCGCGTGGCCGCGCCGTGCGGCTCGACGCCCGCGAGGTAGCCCTCCAGCTGCGCCGGATCGCCGGTGGGCGGTCCGAGGGCCGCGGGGGTGGCGGCGAACAGCACGAGGGTGGCGTGGTCTTCCGGCCCCAGCGCGCCTCCCACCGCCTGCACCGCCTCGCGCGCGCGCCGCCAGCGGTCGCCATACCCCATGGACGCCGACCCGTCGAGCAGGATCACCACCTCCCGCGCCGCGGCAACGGCGGCTCCGGTCACGTCGCGCGTGAGGAACGGTCGCGCGAAAATGACCGCCAGCAGGGCCAGGGCCGCGGCGCGAAGCAGCAGCAGCAAACGGTCGCGCAGGCGGCGGCGCTCCGTGGTCTTGAACGGCACGCGCCGCACGAAGGCGAGCGACGGGAACCGCACCGGGTCCCGCCGCGCGCGCTGGCTCAGGTGGAGCAGCACCGGGACAGCCAGGGCCGCGAGGCCCAGCAGGAACAGGGGAGCGAGCAGGCCCATCTACTTCACCCTCGCCAGCCACTCGCGCTGCGAGAGGTACTCCAGCAGCGCGAAGTCGAGGGGCTTCCCCGTGTCGGCGTGGTAGTAGTCAATCCGGTTGTCTCCCAGGCGCCGGGACAGGGTCTCGCAATGCGCGCGCATCAGGCCCTGATACTCCTCCCGCATGGTGGCCGGAACCACGGGCACCCGTTCGCCCGTTTCCAGGTCCTCGAACGGGCTTGCCTCCTCGAACGGGAACGTCAGCTCCGCCGGGTCCAGCACGTGGAACACGATCACGTCGTGCCCGCGGTCGCGCAGCGCCGCCAGGGCCCGGATGGTCGCGTCCGGCTCGTCGTAGCAGTCCGACACCAGCACCAGGATGCACCGCCGCCGCACGATCTCGGCCACCTTGCGCAGCGGCCCGGCCAAATTGCCCTGGCCGCCCGGCCCGCGCGCTTCGAGCGTGTGCAGCGCCAGCTCCAGATGCTTGGCGGATGCGGGGACGTAATCCAGCAGCTCGCCGTCGAAAGTGATCAGGCCCACCCGGTCACGCTGTCGCCGTGACAGATACAGCAGGCTGGCCGCGAGCATCCGGGCATAGTCCAGCTTCCGCACGCCGTCGCCGTAGTCCATGGAGCGGGACACGTCGAGCAGCACGAGCATGTTCGCGTTGGTGTCCGCCTCGAACTCCTTCACGTAGAACCGATCGGTCCGTCCGTACACGCGCCAGTCAATCCGCCGGATGTCATCGCCCGGCACGTACGGCCGGTGCTCCGCGAAGTCCGTGGACAGGCCGAGGTACGGCGAGTGGTGGAGGCCGCTGATGAAGCCGTCCACCACCGTGCGCGCCACCAGCTCGAGGTTGTCAATGCGCGCGAGGACCGCCGGGTCGAGGAACCGGGTCCCGGTCACATGCCGGACGCCGGCACGGGCACCACCTCGAGCAGGCGGTCCACCAGGTGATCGGTCGTGATGCGCTCGGACTCGGCGTGGAAGTTCTTGAGGATGCGGTGCCGCAGCACCGGGTGCGCCAGCGCCCGGATGTCGTCGAACTTCACGTGATACCGTCCCGCCAGGAGCGCGCGCGCCTTGGCGCCAAGCACCAGGTACTGCGCCGCCCGGACGCTCGCGCCATATGAGACCCACTCGCGCACGAAGTCCGGGGCGCCCGCGCCATTCGGCCGGCTGGTGCGCACCAGGTGCACCGCGTAGTGCAGCACCGGATCCGGCACGGGCACCCGCCGCACGAGCTGCTGGAACGCCACGATGTCGGCGCCGCTCACCACCGGCCGGAGCGCCTCGCCCGGCATCCGCGTGGTGCTGCGCACCACTTCGATCTCCTCGGACTCGCTCGAGTACTCGATCACGATGTTGAACATGAACCGGTCGAGCTGCGCTTCCGGCAGCGGATAGGTGCCTTCGAGCTCGATCGGGTTCTGCGTGGCGAACACGAAGAACGGCTCCTCGAGCTGGTAGGTGCGCCCCTGCACCGTGACCCGGTGCTCCTGCATGGCCTCGAGCAGCGCCGCCTGCGTCTTGGGCGGCGTGCGGTTGATCTCGTCGGCCAGGACGATGTTGGCAAAGATCGGTCCCGGCACGAAGACCAGGCGCCGCTGGCCGGTGGCGGGATCCTCCTGCACCAGATCGGTCCCCGTGATGTCCGACGGCATCAGGTCCGGCGTGAACTGGATACGCGAGAACTTGAGGTCCAGCGCGTCGGCGATGGCGCGGATCAGCAGCGTCTTGGCCAGGCCCGGCACGCCGATCACGAGACTGTTGCCCCCCACGAACAGCGAAAGGAGGACCTGCTCGATCACGTCGTCCTGCCCGACGATGAGCTTGTGCAGCTCCTCGAGGAGCGCGTCGCGGCTGGCCGCGAGACGATCCGCCAGCGCCACGTCGTCGGCCGATTCCATTGCGGGCTTGGGGGTGGTCATGGGTCTCCGGGTCAGTGGGTCAGGGCGTACATGAGATAGTTCACGCCGAGCTTGAAGGCCTGGTTCGACAGTTCGATGGGAATGAAACCCCGGTCCGACCATTCCCACGACTCGCCGACGTCGTTGTTGTAGTTCGCGATGAGGAGCAGGCGTTTGGCCGGGTCGTTGGCTTCGAAGATGCCGAGGAAATAGGACGGCACACCACGGTACGGGTGGCGGAAGTCCAGGGTGTCAATGTCGAAGAACGAATGGAAGATCGGATGCGACGCGTCCAGCTGCACCAGCCGCCCGTCGGGCAGGACCTTCCGCAGCATGGTCTCGAGATTCGACAGGTGTCCGAGCCCGGTGAAGTCGTCGAAGATGATGAAGCCGCCCTTGTGCAGGTAGGCCCGGAACACCACCGCTTCCCGGTCCGTGAGCGTCCAGTACCCCGGCTCCGACATGTAGGCGATGGGGTACTTGAACAGCTCGGCGTCCTCGGCGCCCAGGACATTGCTCCCGTCGTTCCGGGTTCCCGCGGCGGTCAGCTCCTTCATGATGGTCATCACGTGGCGGTCCGCGCGCGGGTAGTCGTGGTCCCAGTTGTAATCCACGCCGCCAAAGAAGCCGCCTCCACCCCAGCCGTACTGGCTGGGCGTGTACCGCAAGCGCACGAACGTGAGCAGCCCGTCGTAGGGCACGTTGAACGCCTTGAAGTCCGTCGTTCCCTCCGGCGGAAGCGCGCGCTGCCGCCGCTGCCCCTCGGCCGTCTGCACCCAGATGGTCCCCAGCAGG